>Ga0172376_10009510_pt1 | contig 9985 bp, 9 predicted proteins | sample Lak35m_FD_121114 | JGI IMG/M metagenome (GOLD analysis project Ga0172376, IMG submission 121114) | Freshwater microbial communities from Kabuno Bay, South-Kivu, Congo - kab_092012_35m | ecosystem: Environmental > Aquatic > Freshwater > Lake | place: Democratic Republic of the Congo: South-Kivu... | reverse complement strand
TCGGCGACGAACGAGCCGCGGTCGTCATCTCATGGGAGGTCTTCTTCGGTGGTCGGGCCCGCGAGGGCGTGGCTCTCGGAGCCGGTTTCATCATCAACCCGACCAATGGGTCCAGTTACACCTGGACCGTGTTGCAGTCGCAACAAATCGCCTCGTCACGCTTGCGGGCCATCGAGACCGGGCGCTGGGTGGTTCAGGTGGCTCCCACCGGTTTCAGTGCCTTCGTCAGCCCCACCGGTGACGTGTTCGCACGCACTGGCGTGAGCGAACGCGCGGTGATCAGCCGCGACATCGCGGTGCGCACGGGTGACACCGTTTACGTGCGTCTCGGCGACAAGCCCTGGATCGCGGCTCTGGCCGTGGTGTTGCTCGGTGTGTTGCGGGCGCGTCGACGTCCCCTGCGACGCGCGTGATTTCGTCCCGTCACAGCTCGATCATCACCGTCGTCGGGCCGTCGTTCGTCGACTCCACGTTCATGTAGGTCCGGAACCGACCGGTCTCGACGTTCGCCCCCAGACGACGGAGTTCCCCGACGACGTGGTCGACCAATGGCTCGGCGTGTTCGGGACGGGCCGCGGCCACCCAACCCGGACGACGCCCCGACGACGTGTCGCCGTACAGCGTGAACTGGCTCACCATCAGGATCGTGCGGGTGGTGTCGGCCACCGAGAGGTTCATGACACCCCGATCGTCGTCCATCACGCGCAGGTGCCAGATCTTCTCCGCCATCTTCGAGGCAGTCCGCTCGTCGTCGGTGTGCGTCACGCCGACGAGAACCAACAGACCCGCGCCGATCTCGCCGACCCGCGTGGTCGTTGTGTCCTCGACGACATCCACCGAGGCCCGCTTGACTCGTTGCACCAGTGCTCGCACGCATCGATCGTACGGGCAACAATGACCGGGTGGACAATCACGTTCCCGACGTTCTCCGCTCCGACGACGGTCGGCTCCTCGCCACGATCGACCCGGATAACGGTGGACGCCTGACCCAGCTCGTGTTCGACGGAACACCGCTACTGATCGGGGCCGATCATCCCCTCGCCCATCATCCCCTCGGATGGGGTTGCTACCCGATGGTCCCCTATTGCGGTCGGGTTCGCGATGCCCGATTGTCCTTCGGCGGTCGATCGCATCCTCTGAGCGTGTCGGCCGCTCCGCATTCGATTCATGGAACGACCTTCGATCGTCGTTGGGACATCGTCGAGGTCGACGACTCGTCGGTGGAGCTGTGCTCGGACCTCGGACCACAATGGCCCTTCCTCGGACGCGCGGTCCATCACGTTTCCGTCGGCCGTGGGTCGCTGACGATGCGGCTGACCGTGGAGGCCGACGAGGGCATGCCCGTCATGGTCGGTTGGCATCCCTGGTTCGTGAAGCCCGAATCCTCACCGACGGAACTCCGGACGATGTTGCGTCGCGACGATTCCGGGATCACCACCGACGAGTGCGTCCAACGACCCGCCGGCCCGATCGACGATTGCTTCGTCGGGCGCTTCGACGGCCGAACGAACGAAGTGGACGAACTCTTGACGTTCCGTGTCGCGAACGTCGATCTCGACCTTTCTTCCGATTGCACGCATTGGGTCCTCTACGACGAACCGTCGCATGCGACCTGCGTGGAGCCACAATCTGGGCCCCCGAACCAGGTCAACGACGCACCTGTCGTCCTGGCCGCCGGGGAGTCGATGACCCGTTGGTTCAGAATCCGGATGAGCACCTCGTGAACGGCTGCTGCACGATTTCGGGCAGACTTTACGCGAGGTGTCCCGCCGGTCGTTCTCTCGTACGACATGCGACGCCGGATCGATCATGACCACGACACTCTCCGACGCCGCACTCGTCTCCGCCCATCTGTCGGGCGATCGCGGTGCTCTCGCCGCCATCTACGACCGCTACGCGAGTGGTCTCTACGACACGGCCGCGGCCATGCTCTCGGACCGACACGACGCCGCCGACATGGTGCAGGACGTCTTCTGCATCGCCGCCGAAAGATTGGGTCAACTTCGCGACCCCGATCGTTTGAAACCGTGGTTGTACGCGGTCCTGCGCAACGAGGTGTACCGACGCACCAAGCGGCGTCGGCGCACCACACCCACCGACTTCCAATCGAGCACGGTCCCCGACGTGGTGGCGCCCGCTGATCCGGGTGCCGACGGCGCCTCGGTTGCTTTCGCCGAATTGGCCTCACTCGTGCGAGCGGCCGCGGCCGGCCTCGACGGCCGTGATCGACTCATTCTCGAGTTGTCGATTCGCCAAGGTCTCGACGGCTCGGATCTCGCCGACGCCCTCGGCGTCACTCCCGAGCAGAGTTACTCCTTGGTGCATCGCATGCGCGAACGCGTGGACCGCAGTCTCGGAGCGTTCGTCGTCGCCTCGTCCGGTCGCCGTGAGTGCGCCGCGCTCGACGAAATCCTGCGCGACTGGGACGGCGAGTTCAGCGTGCTGATTCGCAAGCGCGTGGCTCGTCACATCGAATCCTGCGAGACCTGCGAGAAAACCAAGGGCAAGATGGCCCCGTTGGCACTTTTCGGCGCGGCGCCGGTCCTGGTCGCTCCGCTCGGTTTGCGCGAGCGCGTGCTGGAGGCCACGTCCAAGATTCCGACCCCGGGCACCGGAAGTGGCTCGACCGGTGGAACGACATCACACATTCGGTTGCGGCCGAGCGACGGATTCCCCCGGGCCGCCCGTTTCGTCGGTCGCGGGCCGTGGTGGATCACCGGCGCGGTGATCCTGACGGTCGCCGGTTCGGTCCTAGTGCTGGCGACCTCGGATCCGAGTTCCTCGAACAGCGAGTCCCCGATCACCATCGTCGAGGTTTCGCCGGACACGACGACGGACACGACGGTGTCCGAGTCGACAACCACGAGCGCGATGTCGACACCCGCCAGCATCGTGCCGCTTCCCACCGTGCCGCTTCCCACCGTGCCGCCCTCCACCGTCTCGACCCCCCCGGGGCCGACGACCACCGCGACGACCGCGAACGTCACGCCGTCGACCGTTGCTCCGGCCGTGACCCGGTCAACTTCGGTGTCTCCCACGACGACTCCCCGCGTGACCACGACCACGATCCCGCGCACCACGACCACGATCCCGCGCACCACGACCACGATCCCGCGCACCACGACCACGGCGCCGGTGGCACTGGTCGCACTCGGTGTCAGCGCCACATCTCTGGACTTCTCCACAGCGGGCACCACCGCCACGTTCCGGTTGACCAACTCCAATTCCTCGTCCGTGCCATGGAAGGTCGCCTCGACACAACCGGCGTTCTTCACCTTCAGCCCGTCGTCGGGAACACTCTCGGCCGGCGCCTCGGTGCCGATCACCATCACTTTCGCGCGCGCGACCGCGGTGGCGTACTCAAACGCCTCCACATTCCCCGAGGGCCGCTTCGACTTCCCGGCGCGCATCACCGCGACCAGGGCACCGACCACCACGTTGCAATTGCTCGGCGCGGTCGGCCGCCCCCCGCAAGTGGGGGCCATCACCGTGCGCTTCAACGGCTCCGGCTGCGCGAACCTCTCGCTCCAGGTTCCCGTCACCGATGAATCGCCTCTCAAGAGCGTGACGGCCACGCTCACCCTCACCGGAGGCCTGGCAGCGTCCACCCGCACCGTCGCCCTCACGGACTCCGGAAAGGGGTCGTGGGTCGGCGCCAGCGCCGACATCCCGGCATCGGTGACCGCGGTGTCGGTGAAGGTCACCGCCACCGATCGACCCGGACTGTCCTCCACCGCTGGAACCAAGATCGCCCGGCCTTCCTCCTGCTGAGAGCCGTTCGGGCCGGTCCGAGCACCCCCGGGGAGCCGGTCCGAGCGCACCGATAGCATCGCAAACCATGTCACAACCGCGGGGGTCGGTGTCACCCCACAACCCCCTTGAACCCGATTCGCCGTTGCGCATCGCCTACCTCACCTACCGAGGCAAGCCGCACGTGGGCGGTCAGGGTGTGTACACCCGACACCTCACCAAGGCCTTGGTCGACCTCGGACACTCCGTGGAGGTATTCGGCGGACAGCCGTATCCCGTTCTCGACGAGCGCGTGTCGCTCACCAAGCTCCCCAGCCTCGACCTCGTCAACGACCATTACCCCTTCCGCTTCCCCGCCATCTGGGAATTGAAGTCGCGCGAGGACCTCTACGAACTCGGGTTGTTCCTCACGGGCACCTTCGGAGAACCGGCCGCGTTCAGCGCTCGCGTCAAGCGCCACCTCGCCGACCGAGTACGTGAATTCGACCTGGTCCACGACAACCAATGTCTCGGCTACGGAATCCTCGGCCTCGAGAAGATGATCCCGACCATCGTCACCCTTCATCACCCGATCACGCGCGACCGCGCCCTCGAGATGGACCATGCTCCGAACTGGTGGAAGAAGCTCGGCGTGTCACGCTTCTACTCGTTCGTCAAGATGCAGGGCCGAGTCGCCAGCCGCATGCCGCGCATCGTGGTGGTCAGCGAGAACAGCATCAAGGACATCCACGGCGACATGGGGGTCTCCTACGACCGCATGCGCCTCGTGCCCGTGGGCGTGGACCCCGACTTGTTCAAACCCCTGCCGAACGTGTCGCGCATCCCCGGTCGTCTGATCACCACCGCATCGGCCGACGTGGCCTTGAAGGGCCTGTCCTACCTTCTCGAAGCCGTCGCCAAGTTGCGCACCGAACGCGACGTCACCCTCACCATCATCGGCAAGCCCAAGCCCGGCAAGAGCATGGACCTCATCGACAAGTTGGGGCTGGCCCCGCACATTCAGTTCGTTTCGGGTGTCTCGGACGAACGCATCGTCGAGTTGTACGCCGAGGCCGAGATGGCCGTGGTGCCCTCGTTGTACGAGGGGTTCAGCCTTCCCGCCATCGAGGCGATGTGCACTGGAATCTGCCTCGTGGCCACCAACGGCGGTGCACTACCCGAGGTGACCGGCACCGACGGTGACACCGTGTTGCAATGCGTGGCCGGTGACGCCGAGGCCCTGGCCACCACCATTCGTCGCGGACTCGACGACCCCGAACTTCGCGCCCGGGTCGGGTCGAACGGGCGCAACCGCGTCGTCGAACGGTGGACCTGGCGCAAGTGCGCCGAGATGACGGTCGAGCAGTACCGCGAGGTGTTGTCCATGCCGGCCAATCGCGAGAAGCTCCGACGAAACGGACGGATCGACTGATGTTGACCGTGCGCTTCCCGCGGCTCGGGTTGACGCCGGGCGACCTGGTGCTCGACGCCGGTGCGGGCTTCGGACGTCACGCCTACGAGGTGGCCCGCCTGGGCGGTCGGATCGTGGCGCTCGACTACGCCGACGACGAAGTGCGCACCACCCGCGCCACGTTCGGAGCGATGATCGAGCAGGGCCAGATCGACGAGCGAAACTATGTCGGCGCGTTGCGCGGCGACGCCACCCGACTGCCCTTCGCCGACGGCACGTTCGACCGCGTCATCACGAGCGAAGTGCTCGAACACATCCAGAACGACGTGGCCGCCATCTCCGAGTTGGCCCGCGTGTTGCGACCCGGCGGCACACTGGCGTGCACGGTCCCGTCGTGGTGGCCCGAGAAGATCAACTGGAAACTCAGCGACGAGTACCACGCCCCCAAGTCCGTGGGCGGCCACGTGCGCATCTATTCCCAGACCGAACTCGAAGCGAAACTCCGCGCGGCCGGATTGTCGGTCACCGGCTCCCATCACGCCCATGCGTTGCACTCGCCGTATTGGTGGTTGAAGTGCGCGGTCGGTCCGCGTCGCGAGGATCATGCCCTCGTGAACGGCTACAAGAAGTTCCTCGAGTGGGACATCGTGAAGCAACCCAAGTCGGTGAAGGTGGCCGAGCGGGCGCTCTCACCGGTGATGGGCAAGAGCCTCATCGTCTACGCCCGAAAGAACGCTCTCGCCCGGACGGTGACGTCGTGACGCGGGTACCCCACGTCGAAGGAGTGCTGAGTGCCGACGAGGTCGTGCGCACGGCGGAGTCCATCGCCGCATTGCAATTGGACACGGGCATGATCCCCTGGTTCGAGGGCGGACACTGCGACCCCTGGAATCACGTCGAGACCGCCATCGCCCTCGACGTCGCCGGCTTCCATCGCGAAGCCGAGCGCGCGTATCAATGGCTGGTCGACACGCAACATCCCGATGGTTGGTGGTTCAACTACTACCTCCCGGGTGGCACGGTCGAGGAGCCCAAACTCGACACCAACGTGTGCGCCTACATCGCCTCGGGCGTGTGGCACCACTGGCTCGCCACGTCCGATCGCGGCTTCATCGATCACGTCTTCCCGACCGTCGAGCATGCCATCGATTGGGTCATGTCGATGCGACGACCCAACGGAACCATCCGGTGGGCCCGTGAGGAACACGCCATGCCGTGGGACTACGCCTTACTCACCGGTTCGAGCAGTATCTGGCACGCGCTCATGTGCGCGAGTCACCTGGCCGACCTCGTCGGTCGCCCGCGGCCCGATTGGCGCGACGCCGCCGACGTGTTGCGCGTCGTGATCGCGACCCAACCCGGTGCCTTCGAACCCAAGGCGCGCTGGGCCATGGACTGGTACTACCCCGTGCTCACCAACGCTCTCGTGGGCGACCAGGCCAAGGCCCGTCTGGCCGAGAGTTGGGGCACCTTCGCCATGGAAGGTCGCGGCATCCGTTGCGTCAGCGACGAACCGTGGGTGACCGCCGCCGAGACTGCCGAATGCTCGCTGGCCCACGTCGCCGTGGGCGATGTCTCCACCGCCATGGAACTGCTCTACTGCACGCGCGCGCACCGCAACGACGACGGCAGTTACTGGACCGGCATCGTGTACCCCACCATGGAACGCTTCCCCAGCGGCGAACGCACCGCCTACACCGCGGCCGCGGTCATCATGGCCGCCGACGCCATCGACGGTGGCTCGGCCGCCTCGCGACTGTTCGTCCCCGGCGTCACCGTCGACTGAGGGTTCGCATCGGCAAGACTGGGCCGATGACCGCGAACAGCAATACACACCACGACTCCGAGTCGTTCGACTCCGGTTCCCTACGCGCCATGGCCCAGCGAGCCCTCGATGCCATGGGCGTGACCGCGCGGGTCGAGGATTCCCCGATCGCGGGAACCGACACCGTCGCGGTTCGCTCCCCCATCAACGGTCGTGGTCTCGGCGTCGTGCGCCTCGACGCCGAGTACCGCGCACAGTCCGACCTCGATGCGACCATCTCCCGCGCAGTGACGGTGTTCGAGCACTGGCGTGGCGAACCGGCCCCTCGACGAGGCGAGGTCGTGCGTCATCTCGGCGAGCAACTTCGTCGTCACAAGGAAGCACTCGCCGATCTCGTGCAGATCGAGGTGGGCAAGATTCGTTCCGAAGCGTTGGGCGAGGTCCAGGAGATGATCGACATCTGCGACTTCGCCGTGGGATTGTCACGCCAACTGCACGGCCTCACCATCGCCTCCGAGCGTCCCGGGCATCGTCTGGCCGAGACGTGGCAACCGCTCGGACCCGTCGGAGTCGTCAGCGCGTTCAACTTTCCCGTCGCGGTGTGGTCCTGGAACGCCGCTCTCGCTCTGATCTGCGGTGATCCCGCGGTGTGGAAACCCTCCGAAGCCACCACCTTGTGTTCGTTGGCCACCACGGTGCTGGCCCGCCGCGCCGCCGTCGACGCCGGATTCTCTCCCGACGTGTGTCAGGTGGTCTTCGGTGACGCCGAGGTGGGACGAGCTCTCGTCGCCGACCATCGGATCCCGGTCGTCTCGGCCACCGGTTCCACCCGCATGGGGAGGATCGTCGCTCCGATCGTCGCCGAAAGATTCGGGCGTTCGATCCTGGAACTCGGCGGCAACAACGCCGCCATCGTCACCCCGTCGGCCGACCTCGATCTCGTCGCGCGTGGGGTCACGTTCGCCGCCGCCGGGACCGCGGGACAACGTTGCACGACGTTGCGCCGTCTCATCGTGCACACGTCGCGTTTCGACGAAGTGGTCGATCGCATCGCGCGCGCCTACGACCAACTGCGGGTCGGCAATCCGCTGGATCACGACACACTCGTCGGGCCCCTCGTCGACGCCAAGGCGGGGGCGGCGATGAGCGCCGCCATCGAGCGGGCCGAAGCCGACGGCGGACGTCGCGTCGTCGGCGGAGAACGATGCCTGGCCGAACTCGCCCCCGATGCCGCCTACATGCGTCCGGCCCTGGTTGCCATGCCCGGCCAGACCGAGATCGTGCGCACCGAAACGTTCGCTCCGATTCTCTACGTGATGCCCTACAACTCCATGGACCAGGCGCTCGCCATCCAGAACGGAGTCCCGCAGGGATTGGCCTCGTCGATCTTCACCACCGATCTGCGCGAAGCCGAACGATTCACGGGGCCCGCCGGAAGTGACTGCGGGATCGCCAACGTGAACATCGGACCCTCGGGCGCCGAGATCGGTGGAGCGTTCGGTGGCGAGAAGGAGACGGGTGGGGGTCGAGAAAGCGGCAGCGACGCGTGGAAGGCCTACATGCGACGCCAAACGCAAACGATCAATTACTCGAACGACCTGCCCCTCGCCCAAGGTGTCAAGTTCGAGTGACGGTGCGAGGTCGAGTGACGGTCGCGTCGCGACGCATTCGTCACAGCGCCCACGGAGCCTCGCCCACGACCCCCTCGGCGACCAGGGGTACACTTCGGCCATGATCTCGTCCTCCGAACGACACCCGGCCTTCGAGGAATACTGTGAGTGCATCTTCGAATTGCACGAGGACGATCTCGAGGTCATCCGGGCCCGCATCGCCGAACGCCTCAACGTCAGCCGCGCCTCGGTGTCGCAGATGATCGAGAAGATGAGCAAGGTCGGCCTGGTCACCTCCACCGACAACACCATCACCCTCACCGCCGACGGCCTGACGCTGGCCAATCAAGTCGTGCGCCGACACCGACTCGCCGAACGATTCCTCACCGACATCCTCGGCCTCAGTTGGTCCGACGCGCATCGCGAAGCCGGCAAATGGGAACACGTCATGAGCGACGAAGTGGAAACCGCGATGAACCGCGTGCTCGGCGCGCCCACCACGTGTCCCCACGGAAACCCGATCCCCGGGTCCAGCTACGTCGACCCCCAGGCCGTTCCGTTGGCTCGTGTCGACATCGGCGACCGCTTCACCGTGTCGCGCATTCCCGAGGAACTGGAATTCACCCCGGGTCTGCTCGATTTCTTGCAACAGTCGTGCATCCTGCCGGGGTTCACGGGTGAAGTGTGCGCCAAACCCGCTGATGGCACGATGTCGGTCGTCATCGACGGACGAACCGTCGCCGTGGACGCCTTCGCATCGTCGCGCATCCTGGTGACCGTCTGATGTTCGTGCGTTCCGTCGGGGTCGCATTCGGGGTCGTGATCGCATTGTCATCGTGTGCTCCCACGACCTACGAGACCTCGGCCACCACCGCCGCCGTGGCCGCCACCACTCTCCCGTCGGGCCCCGCCAGCGAATTGCTCCCCCGTCTCAGCGCATCGATGTTGTCGCTGTCGTCGTACATCGGACCGAACTCCAGCGGCAGCACCGCCAGTGGCAAGGAAGCCGTGCTCGCCGAGATCGAGGCCCTGTGGAACGCCGCCGAAACCGAGGTCACCGCACTCAGCCCGGAATCCGCGGAGTCGATCGGACGCATGGTCGACCTGGCCCGCACGGCCGTGGAACGGAATCGGCCGGCCGACGCCGACAAGGCCGCCAAGTTCGCTGGAACCGTGATCGACGAACTCCTGAACTGACGCTCAATCGCGCATCGGCGCGGGTAGTTCCTCGGCGTGGACCACGGTGAGTCGTTGCGTCGATCGGGTGAGGGCGACGTACAACGCCCGCATGCCCTGCGGTTCGGCGCGCACGATGTGAGCCGGTTCCACGACGATGACACCGTCGAGCTCGAGCCCCTTCACCAGACCCACCGGAACCACGGTGATTCCGGCGTCGAGAGCCGCACTGGCCGCGCGTCCGTGCTCGATTCCGCGCGCCGTGAAGTACTCGCTCGTCTCCTCGGCCATGGC
>Ga0172376_10009507_pt1 | contig 9988 bp, 9 predicted proteins | sample Lak35m_FD_121114 | JGI IMG/M metagenome (GOLD analysis project Ga0172376, IMG submission 121114) | Freshwater microbial communities from Kabuno Bay, South-Kivu, Congo - kab_092012_35m | ecosystem: Environmental > Aquatic > Freshwater > Lake | place: Democratic Republic of the Congo: South-Kivu... | reverse complement strand
CGGATCGCCCGTGCCGCCCCACCAGACATCGCCGCGCGGGTTTTGCGCCTCGGCACGAATTTGCGTGAGAGTCTCGCCAGAGCTTTTGCGCGTCATGGCAACGCTGATGCCGGTGGCGCGTTCGAAAGCCGCCATCATTGGGCGGCACCATTCTTCCTGCACCGAACAATAGACCGAAAGATTACCCTGCGCCTTCGCCGCCATCGGCAGCAAAGCCGTCATCGCAAGGCCAAAAGCAGCGCAGATCATTCCCTTTTTCATTTTTTCCTCTCCCTGTTCCCGGTCATGGTGTCATTAAACGCATCAAACCTGCCCCCAAAGCAGGCGCAGCAAAGCAGATGGGATTGCCGCTGGCCAGCCAATCACCGCTGTCGAAGGCATTTGTCCAGCAGCCGGCTTCGCGCGCGATGGCGAGTGCGCCACAGGCATCCCAGGCATTGATGTGCAATTCCATATAGCCATCAAGCCGCCCGATCGCGGTTTCCACGAGCCCGAGCGTACCAGAACCACCACAGCGCATGCCGGCACCGCTTGCCATGACACGCCCGGCAAGCGCGATATACTCGGCCACAGGCCGACGGAGCGACCAGCCGATTTCAATCGTTGCACGGCCAAAATCCTGCGTGGCCGCTGCCCGTATCGGCACGCCATTCAGCGTAGCGCCACAGCCCTGCGCGCCGAGGATCAATTCCTGCGGCGCGTGGCGCGCGATGGCGCCGAGTATCGCGCGACCATCCAGCGCAAGACCGATCGAGACACACCAGCGATCCCCAACACGCGTGAAATTGGCTGTGCCGTCAATCGGATCAATGATCCAAAGCGGGCCGGAAGCCGGAACCTCACCGCCGCCTTCCTCACCCAATATTGCCTCACCCGGAAAAAGCCGCGCGAGTTCGCCGCGAATGAAATCCTCGGTCGCGCCATCGGCTTCGGTCAGGAAATCCTGCGCGCCCTTCAAGCGCGCGGCGCCCTTGCCTTCATCGCGCAGCCGCGCAGCAAGGGCGGCGGCATCCCGCGCCATGGGCGCCAAAAGCGCCAGGCGGCGCTGCAACTCAGCGGGGTTCATGTATAGGCCCCCATGATATTCTGATCGAAATCCACCAGGGCGCCGGTCATCATCTCTGCCGCGTCGGACAGCAGATAAATCGCAAGCCCCGCCACATCAGCGGGCCTGATCAATCGCCCGAAAGGTTGCGCGGCTTCGGCCTTGGGCAGCCAATCGGGCGGATTGCCATCACGCTGCTGGATCACATGTTCGCCGGGCGTATCCGCCCAGCCAAGATTGATGCCATTCACCCGAATGCGCATGGGCCTGAGGCCAAGGGCGGTATTCTTGGTGAGTGTCGCAAGCGCGCCCTTGGAAGCCGCATAGGCAGTCAGAAAAGGCTGGTCGCCATGGCTCGACATGGTGATGATATTCACAATGGCGCCGGGGCGTTTTGCTTCGGCCAGGCGTTGCGCCATTGCCTGCGTCAATTGAAAGGGTGCGCGCGCATTCACGGCAAATAGCCGATCCCAAAGCGCCACGGATGTATCCAGAATGCTGCCGCGATCCGTAAGCCCCGCCGCATTGATCAACCCATCCACCAGGCCAAGCTTTGCTCCCGCATCAGGGATGATGCGCGCGACGCTTTCGGCATCTGCCAGATCGGCCCCACAAAACTGCGCGCGCACGCCAAGGGCGCAGAGCTTTGCCACCACGGCGTTGCCGCGCGCCTCATGCCGACCCGTGATGGTAATGGCGCCAGCACCCGCTTCTGCAGCGGCCAGGGCGCAACCTTCGCCAATGCCCTGCGTACCGCCAGTGATCAGGATATGCCGCCCCGCCAGTGAGATTTTCGGCAAAGCGCCCATCACAGCCTCACGGGCTTGCCGCTGGCAAGTGACGCATTGGCGGCCTCCGCCAAAACCAAGGCGCGGCGGCCATCTTCCGCGCCAACGGGCATGGACGTTTTGTGCAAGACGGCATCAATGAAGGCCGCCAATTCGATGCGATAGGCATCGGCATAGCGTTCCAGAAAGAAATGCAGCGGCTTGTCGGATGCAACCGCTTGACTATCGGCCAATTCCACCGTGGTCGGGGTGTGATTGCCCGCCAGCAGGCGCCCGGCACTGCCAAATACCTCCACACGCTGGTCATACCCGTAACTCGCTCGGCGGCTATTGTTGATATGCGCCATGCGCCCGCTTGGGGTGCGCAGCAGCACCATGGCGCTATCAATATCGCCGGCAGCACCAATTGCCTGATCCACCAGATTGGCGCCATAGGCGAAGACCTCATGCGGTTCTTCACCCAGCATCCAGCGCGCCATGTCGAAATCATGAATGGTCATGTCACGGAACAATCCGCCCGAGACCTTCACATAGGAAATCGGCGGCGGCGCAGGATCGCGGCTGGTAATGATCACCTGTTCCACCGCGCCAATCGCGCCGGCAGCGATGCGGCGATGCAATTCCGTGAAGGATGGATCAAAGCGCCGATTGAAACCTACCAGCATGGGCACGCTGGCCTTGGCCACTTCGGCAAGGCAGGCATCCACGCGCGGCAGCGCCAGATCAATCGGCTTTTCGCAGAATATCGCCTTGCCATGCTGTGCGGCGGCGATCACCAGATCAGCATGGGTATCGGTGGAAGATGCGATAATCACCGCGCCGACTTCCGGATCGGTCAAGGCGCTTGCAGTATCACTGACACGTGCGCCATGGCGCCCGGCAAGCGCGGCCGCCGCTTCGGCATTGACATCCACCACATGCTTCAGCCTGGCGCGACCGGATGCGGCAAGATTGCCGGCATGAATGGCGCCGATACGTCCGGCGCCGAATTGGGCGAAAATCAGCATGCTTGGCCTGGCGTTTCCTGGGTGGTTCTTGCGCGGTGGTTTCAATGACCGTAACACGCAAGAAAGGCGGGACAATACCCCCAGGCGAGGAGATTCCATGGCGAGCCTCACTCTGACCGCGGCCGAGGCCGTGGTCCGCTTCCTGGCAGCGCAGGAAACCGAGATTGATGGCCGGGCGCTGCCGCTGTTCGGCGGTGTCTGGGCGATTTTCGGCCATGGCAATGTCGCTGGGCTGGGGCCGGCTTTGGAAGCGCAACGCCGCCACCTGCCGGTTTTTCGCGCGCATAATGAACAGGCCATGGCGCTGGCCGCGATTGCCTATGCCAAGACCCCTGCGCGGCGGCGCATCATGGCTTGCACGAGCTCCATCGGGCCGGGGGCGACAAACATGGTGACGGCAGCCGCGGTTGCGCATGCGAATCGCCTGCCGCTTTTGCTCTTGCCCGGCGATATCTTTGCCAGCCGGCGCCCTGATCCGGTTTTGCAGCAGATCGAAAATTTCAGCGATGCGACGCTTTCCGCAAATGATTGCTTCCGCCCCGTATCGCGCTATTTCGATCGCATCACGCGGGCCGAGCAATTGCTGACCGCTTTGCCCGCTGCCATGCGGGTGCTGACCGATCCCGCCGAATGCGGCCCCGTCACGCTGGCCTTCCCGCAGGATGTGCAGACGGAAGCCATGGCATGGCCGGCTGCTTTCTTCCGCAAGCGCCTGTGGCACCCACGTGCTGCGGAACCCGATGCTCGGGAACTCGCCGCTGCCGCCGCGCTGCTTGGGCAGGCGAAGCGCCCGATCATCATCATCGGTGGCGGCGTGAAATATGCGCGCGCGGAAGCAGCACTTGCGGAATTTGCTGCGCGCCACGGTATTCCCTATGCCGAAACCCAGGCCGGCAAGGGCAGCCTCGCTTGGAATGCGCCGGGCAATCTTGGCGCCATTGGCGTGACGGGAACGGCTGCGGCCAATGCGCTGGCCGCAAAGGCTGATGTTGTTTTGGCAATCGGCACCAGGTTGCAGGATTTCTCCACCGGCTCCCGTGCGCTGTTTTCGAAGGCGCGCGTGATTGGCCTGAATGTCGCGGGATTAGATGCGCATAAGCATGGCGCGCTGCCGCTGGAGGCCGATGCGGCGCGAGGGCTTGCCGCGCTTTCTACCGCGCTCGGTGCCTGGGCAGCACCACAAGCCTGGCAAGAGAAGGCGCGCAACGCCATCCAGCAATGGCAACGCGTGGTGGACCGCGTCACCGCCGCGCCCAAGGGCAAAAATACGGCCCTGCCGAACGATGCGCAGGTTGTCGGTGCAGTCAATCGCGCCATGCCGCGCCACGGCATGGTTGTCTGCGCTGCCGGCGGCCTGCCCGGCGAATTGCACAAGCTTTGGCGTGCAACAGATGGCACCGGGTATCATCTGGAATATGGCTATTCCTGCATGGGCTATGAAATCGCGGGCGGGCTTGGTGCGAAACTCGCAGCGCCAGAACGCGAGGCCGTGGTCATGGTCGGTGATGGCAGCTATCTGATGATGAATAGCGAAATCGCGAGCTCCATCGCGCTTGGCGCCAAGCTCACGATCATTGTTCTGGATAATCGCGGCTTTGGCTGCATCCATCGCCTGCAACGCGGCACAGGCGGCGCGCCCTTCAATAACCTGCTGGCCGATAGCGCACCGCGCATTGATTTCGCAGCGCATGCCGCGGCCTTGGGCGCCGAGGCACGCAAGGTCAGTGATATCGCCGCGCTGGAAGCGGCCCTGCCCGCTGCCTTCGCCGCCAAGCGCACGCAAGTCATCGTGATTGAAACCGACCCGGAAAGCGGCACCGCCGAAGGTGGCGCATGGTGGGAAGTGCCAGTCAGCGCCGCGCCGCATTCCGCCGCACAAAAAGCCGCGCGCCAGGATTATGAAGCCAAACGCCGCAACCAGGCGGAAGGGGGCTGAGCATGCGTATTCGTCTTGGCATCAATCCGCTCACCTGGACCAATGACGACATGCCGGAATTGGGCGCGGCCACGCCGCTTGAAACCTGCCTGGCCGAGGGCAAGCAGGCCGGCTTTGCGGGGTTCGAGCTTGGCAATAAGTTTCCGCGCGATGCTGCCTTGCTGCGCCCGATTCTGGCGCGACATGGGCTTGAACTGGTGTCCGGCTGGTATGGCTCGCGCTTGTTGGAACGCGATGTGGATGTCGAAATGGCCGCGGCGGAAGCGCATATCAGCCTTTTGCTGGCGATGGGCTGCAAGGTGATGGTGCATGCCGAAGTGGCGCGCGCCATTCATGGCGCAAAGACTGTTCCTTTGTCACAACGTCCCGTCATGTCCGATGCGGATTGGGCGATATTCGCGCCGCGCATCTCGGAATTTGCAAGGCGCCTCAAGGCGCGCGGGCTTTGGCTTGCCTATCACCACCATATGGGCACGGTGATTGAAACCCAGGCCGAAATTGATCGGCTGATGGCAGTGACGGGCCCCGAGGTCGGGCTTTTGCTCGATACCGGGCACCTTACGTTTGCCGGTGGTGATCCCGCGCTGGCGGCGCGCCAGCATGCGGCGCGGATTGTCCATGTGCATTGCAAGGATATTCGCAGGGCAGTGCTGCAAGACGTGAGCGCGCGTGATCTGCCCTTTCTGGCGGCGGTGCTTGAAGGCGTCTTTACCGTCCCCGGCGATGGCTGCGTGGATTACGCTGCGGTGCTGAAGCCCTTGGCAGAAGCCGGCTACAAAGGTTGGCTGGTGGTGGAGGCCGAACAGGATCCTGCCAAGGCGCCACCCCTCACCTATGCGCGCATGGGCCATGACAATCTGGCGCTTCTTGCGCGCGATGCTTTTGGGTGAGGCATGAATTACCGCCACGCCTTTCATGCCGGCAATCATGCGGATTGCCTGAAGCATGCATTGCTGCTGTCGCTGCTCGCGGCACTTAAACGCAAGCCGACGCCTTTTGCTGTCCTCGATACGCATGCGGGAAGCGGCATTTATGATCTGGCCGCATCGGAAGCCGCGCGCACCGGTGAAGCGGCGCGCGGTGCCTTGCGGCTTCTGGAAAGCACCAACCCAGCGCTGGCGCCATTTCTTGAAGCTTTAAAACAGGCGGGGTTTCCGGCCTTCTATCCAGGATCACCCGCGCTGATCCGCGCCGCGCTCCGCCCGCAGGATCGGCTGATGGCGGTGGAGCTGCACCCGGAAGATCACGCGCGGCTGAAGGCGCATTTCAAGCGCGATACGCAAATTGCCGTGCATAAGCGCGATGCCTGGGAAGCCTTGCGCGCGCTGACGCCTTTTCCTGAAAAGCGCGGCCTGGTGCTGATTGACCCGCCCTTCGAACAGGAAGGCGATTATGGTCGCATCACCGAAGCCATGGCCATGCTGCGCCATCGCTTCCGCGCTGCCATGATCGCCGCCTGGTATCCCATCAAGCATCGCGCGCCGGTGCGGGGTTTTCATCATGCGCTGATGGAAGCCGGCGTGGCACCGCTGCTGGCGGCTGAATTGTGGTTACGTGAGCCGACCGATCCGCAAAGGCTCAATGGCAGCGGCTTGGTCATCGCCAATCCGCCGCAAGGCTTTGCCGAAGACGCCGCCGAGATTCTGCCGGCCTTGCGCGCTGGCCTTGGCGCTGATGAAGCGGGCGCGGGCAGCGCCGTGACCTGGCTCGCGCCATGAAGGATCACATCGCGATTATCGGCGCGGGCGCCTGGGGCACGGCGCTTGCCATTCAGGCGCATCGTGCGGGGCAAAGCGTCATGCTTTGGGCACGCGATCCGTCGCGCGCCGCCTTGATCCAACAAAGCCGCGCGAATGAACGGCTGCTGCCGGGCGTCACCTTGCCGGAGGGCATCACCGTTACTTCCGAAGCAGCGCTGGCGCTGGATGGCGCGGCACTGATCCTGCTGGTGGTGCCGGCGCAGGCGCTCCGCCCCGTGCTGCAAAGCCTGCCGATGCTGCCCGCCCCCGTGCTGATCTGCGCCAAGGGGGTGGAGGCAGGCAGCCTGATGCTGCCGCTCGAAATCCTGAGCGCAAGGCACCCCGATGCCATTGCTGGCGTGCTGAGCGGCCCCAATTTCGCCCATGAAATCGCCCGCGGCCTGCCCGCCGCCGCTGTTGTTGCCAGCCATGATGCCGGCCTGCGCGCGCTTGGCGTGGCGCGGCTTGGGTCGGCTGGGTTCCGGCTTTATGGCGGCGATGACCCGGTGGGTGCCGAAATCGGCGGCGCGGCCAAGAATGTGATCGCGATTGCCACCGGCGCCGTGATGGGTGCCGGGCTTGGCGAGAATGCGCGCGCCGCGCTGATCACGCGCGGGCTTGCTGAGATTGCGCGCCTCACCAGTGCATTAGGTGGGCGCGCCGATACGGTGGCAGGGCTTTCGGGGCTTGGTGATTTGCTGCTGACGGCAACAGGGCCAGGTAGCCGCAATACGTCGCTTGGCATGGCGCTCGGGCGCGGGGAAAGCTTGGCCGATATTCTCGCCGCGCGGCAGGGTGTGACGGAAGGGGTGGCGACTGCGCCGGCCTTGGTTGAACGCGCGACACAGCTTGGCGTTGATCTGCCGATTTGCGCTGCGGTGGCGGATCTCGTGCGCGGCAGGATGACAGTGCAGGAAGCGATGGCGCGATTGCTCGCGCGGCCGCAGCGGGATGAATAGCGGAAAGCCTCCTCGCCAAAAGCTCCCCGTCAAGTCTAGCCTTACCCCATGCCGCGTCAGACCGCCCGCGCATCGCGCGCCATTCTGATCACCCGCCCGGAACCCGGCGCGGCGGAATCCGCGCGCGCTGTTGCCGTACTTGGGTGGGAAGCGGTGCTGGCGCCAGCGCTTACGCTGACCGCCCTGCCCTTCCAACCGCCGGCAAATTGCCAAGCCATCATCATCACCAGCCGCGCCGCCGCCCGCGCTTTGCCGTTGGCTGCGCTACCGGTCATTGCGGTGGGCGAAGCCTCAGCCGCTGAGGCCCGCGCGCGCGGTTTTGGTGATGTGCGCGCGGCGGCGGGGGATGCGCAGGCACTGGCAGCGCTGATTGCCGCGACACTGAAGCCCGAAGCGGGCACGCTTTGCCTGGCCGTTGGCGAAGGCTATGCGCTTGATCTCGCTTCTGCCTTGCGTGCCAAGGGATTTCGCGTGCTCCGCCGCGTGGTTTATGCGGCGCGGCCCAGCGCCGCATTGCCGGAAGAAGCGCGCCACGCCATGCGGGAAGGGCGCATTCATGCCGCGCTTTTCACCTCGCCCCGCTCAGCGCAGGAAGCGATGCGCCTGCTGCGCGATGCCGGGTTGGAAAAGGCGGCCCAGAAGATCATCGCCATTGCGCTCAGCCCGCGCATTGCCGCGCGCCTTGCCGCCCTGCCCTGGCAGGAAATCCGCACCGCAAGCCGGCCGGATCACGCTGCCTTGTTGGCATGCCTTGGCGACCCGGATGTGCTAAGGAAGCGCCCATGACTGAGACATCTCCCGCGCCCAAGCGCCGCCTTGATCCTCTGTTGCTGCCGCTTTTTGTCGGCGGCGCGGTGCTGGTATTTGCGCTTGGCTGGCTGCTGATCACGCCGCGCCCAAGCGCCCCGCCCCTGCCCAATCTCGGCCCGCTGGAAGCCCGACTTGCGGCGCTGGAAGCCCGCCCCGGCTTCAATGCCGCAGCTTTGGAAGCACGCATCAGCACGCTGGAAGCGCGGCCCCGCACTGCGGCGGCACCTGATTTGGGGCCCATCGCTCAGCGGCTGGAAGCGCTGGAAGCCCGCCTTGCCGGGCTGGAAGGCAGGCCCGCGCCAAGCCTTGATGTCTCCGGCCTTGCCCCGCGCGCCTTGGCGGAAACCCTGGCCACTAGGCTTGATCGCCTGACCGAACGGCAGGATGCCATCGCCGCCCGGCTGCAAGCCGCCGATGCCGAGGCTTTGCGCCGGACCGAAGACCTGGCGCGCAGCCTGCTTGCGCGCCTGGAAGCCGCCGAAAAGCTGGAAGCCGAACGCATCGCCGCAGCCGGCACGGCCCTGGAAGGCAGGCTCGCCGGCGCCGAATCCGCGCTTGGCGCCCGGCTACAGGCGCTGGAAGCGGCGCAAGCACGCATTGCGGGGCTTGAGGCGCGGACCAATCGCGTGCAGGCCATCGCCGCGCTGCGTGCCCGGCTGGATGCGGGGCAGGCGCTTGGCCCGACCCTTGCGCCCTTCCCCAACCCACCGGCGGCGCTCAGCCGCTTTGCCTCGGCCAGCCCGCCGACCGAAGCCGCGCTTCGCCTCACTTTTGAAGATGCCGCCCGCGCGGCGCGTGCCGCGAGTGAACCAGCGCGGGAAGGCCAATCCATTTTGGAAAGCGCCTCGGCCCGGCTGGCAGGGCTGATCACCATCAGGCGCGGTGAGACCATCATTTGGGGCGATGAGGCCGCCGCCGCCTTGGAGGCAGCGCGCCGCGCGCTCGAAGCTGGCGATCTGCCGGGGGCTTTGGGAAGGCTCGCGCCCCTGCCACCCGCAGCCCGAGCAGCGCTTGGCCCCTGGGAATCGGAAGCGCAGGCACTGCTCGCGGCACGCGCGGCAATTATCACCCTGGCCGGGGGCTGAGGCGCCATGCGCAGGGCGCTTTTGCTGCTGGCGGCACTGATTGCTGTCGCTGCCATCACGCTTTGGCTGCTCAGGCTTGGCGGTTCGGTTGAAATCCGCGCCGGCGATTTCTGGATCGGCCTGCCCGTGCCGGTGGCGGCTGCGCTTCTGGCGCTGGGCTTTATTCTGCTGCATGGCGGGCTTCGTCTGCTGGCTTGGTCGCGCGCTGTGCCGGGCAGGATGGGGCTGCGCCGTACCGCCCGGCGCCGGGCGGATGGTGATGCGGCCATCACCCGCGCCCTGATTGCGCTTGGTGCCGGCACCGCGCCGCGCGCCCTGGAAGAAACCCGCCGCGCCCGCGCGCTTTTGGGCGATACGCCGCAAACCCTGCTGCTGGCGGCGGAGGCCGAGAAACTCGCCGGCAAGGAAGATGCTGCCGGCGTGATTTTCAAAAAATTGTCGGAAGATTCCGGTGCGCGCTTCCTTGGGCTGCGCGGGCTGCTGCGGCAAGCCATGCAGCGGGAGGATTGGCCCGAAGCCCAGCGCCTGGCGCGGGAAGCCGAGGCAGCGCAACCAGGTGCCGCCTGGCTTCGCGAAGAACGTCGGCTGCTTGCGGAACGCACGCGGGATTGGCGAGAGG
>Ga0172376_10009505_pt1 | contig 9989 bp, 13 predicted proteins | sample Lak35m_FD_121114 | JGI IMG/M metagenome (GOLD analysis project Ga0172376, IMG submission 121114) | Freshwater microbial communities from Kabuno Bay, South-Kivu, Congo - kab_092012_35m | ecosystem: Environmental > Aquatic > Freshwater > Lake | place: Democratic Republic of the Congo: South-Kivu... | reverse complement strand
CCGCTCGGAGATGCCCGTCCTCGATCAGTTTTTTTCTGCATCCTCGATGCTAGGAACTGCCGAGTTCATAGCCGATACAATTTCCGTGATTACCTCTGGATCGTATTCATTCATCAACTCGATACGCTCTGCCTTGGCAAAGAGTCGCTTGCCTTCCTTATCCCTAGCGCGAACGATCAAAGTGATCGCCATTGCTTCTAGGTCAAGGATTGTTTCATCGCCTCTTTGCTTTGCAAGCATGAAAATCTCACGCCGCTCTGCCAAGGTCATGTCCGGCCAGAAATACACGGTGGTATTCCAAGCCGATACAGGGATCGCAATAAGCGTATCTGGAGTTCTCCGCTCCGCAAATTGCGCCTTCGCCTGTTCTTTCCAATTCATAAAACCTCGCTATTAAGAAGTGACTGTTGAAAGCGTGCCGTTACCAATGAAGTTAAACGTGATCTCGGTGATCGCGCCGCGCTGCACGTTACGGGTAATTTCCGTGACGAGAGCGTTGCCGGTATAGCGCGTATCGTCGCCAGTTACACCTTCCGGTGCGAGAACAAGTGAAACGTTAGCACCCGGCGCGAGAGCAACCTGACCAGAGGTATCCGTCTCATCGAAAAACGCCGTGATAGAGCCGCTCCACGAAGTAATTGCGGTGACGTTATAGGTTTTTGCCGTATCCGAGAGAGTCGTATCTTCAGCGTATTCAGCGGTCGCAGTAAAAGAGAATCCGGTTACTTCGGCAACCGTATTCGCGCCAACTCGCACCAGTCCTTCCGAGCCATGATGATTTGCCATGTTTATAATCTCCTTACGAAATGATAGTTCCTGCGTCAGTCTCCGCAGTCCGGTATGACACTCGGAACTGCATTCTCGCTGACCCTATCGGCGCATCGCCGCTAAAGTCGAGCGTGATTTGTGTATCTATTAGGATACAGTCCTTCACAACGCTGCCGAGCGTGTTATCCGCTCCGATAGCATTTTCAACCGCCTCGCATAGTCGGTCGAGTCGGTCATCAAGATAATCTGAATCACGCGCCACGCACTCGACGACAAGCATCATCTCGCGGTCGAACTTGCGCGGATAGGTGAGCGTGGTCTGCGATACGGAATCTGTATTCGTATACACCAAAGCCATGGAAACCGTGTTCGCAGGGATTGGGTATACGCGAGACTTTGAGATCATATCTGCGACCTGTGCGTTAGTCAGGATCGTAACGACCTCATCTCTAATCTGCTTTCGTGCGTGAGCCATTACGGATTACCTGTTTCGAGTAGGATGAAGCCGCCGCTCTCTTGCAGCATATTCGTGCCGTCTTGTAGCAAGAGGTTGTTTTCCTCTGCGATTTCGAGTTTGGTGGCAAACTCAAGAACCAGAACAGTCACGCCTGTACCGTCTGCCTTAAAATTGCGAACGGTGTATTGATCGCAGTCGATAAAGAGCAAGTCACCGACAACGGGCTTGCAAGGTAGCGCAGCAGTCGGGATCGTAAAGATCGGCGTGCTACTGCTGAACCCTACTTCTGCAACATCGACTAACTGATAGTTACTGTCGAAAATGCCGCTGATCGTAAACCGCTTACCCTTGTTTCTATAAACGGCTTTCCGACCCCAATCCGAGGGCGAGAACATCGACGCACGATCAAAACTGCTCTCGAATGTCATGGCGCATCCAAATCGGTAGAGGTTTCAAGGATTAAAGTCGTAACGCCTGTGCCGTCGGGCTGAATCTCTTGGACGGTATAAGCATCGCATTCGTAGATGACTTTATCGCCCGGGGCCGCATCAACCGGCAGACTTTTAGATGGCAATACAAGCGTGATGCGTTCTGTTGCGAACTCTGCATCGGCTATCGTCACACCCTGATAGGGCGAATCTAAAATTCCTTTTATGGTGTAGCGGGTTTTACCAACTTTATAAGTCATAGAAACCGCCGCATCTGTGAAGAATGCACTCGTATCAATGTCGTTATATACCGCCATAGCACACGCTCCACATTTCGCTCGTAGAGGTCGGGCCGATTCGAGTAACCGATCCAGAGAAGGTCTTTCTGAAAAGTAAGTCCCATGCGGGATAGGGTCGCGCAGAAGGGTGGAGGTTTACCCCGTCCCAGTAGGTCGGATAATCCGCAGCGGCGATAATTAAAACCCCGCGACAGACCCGCTCTAGTTCGAGCAAGCCCGGGACGATGTCCGGCTCTAGGATATGCTCGATCACATCGATACAGGTCACTACGTCGAATGACCTATCCCTAAAAGGCAAGTCAGTAATGATTGCCTGTTGGACGTTATCGCCGCATAACTCTGGAACTGCCTCCGTGCCTATAACCGGCTTAAAGCCGATTCTAGAGGCCGCAGCCATCAACTCACCCCTACCGCAAGATACGTCTAGAAATGACCCAGAAAGACCGCTTATAACCTTCAATACGGGATCGCGTCGATCATCGGACATTCCATAATGATCGTATCGTGCATAAACCCCACGATACTTCTCAATCTCCTTTTCGCGGTCGTCCACGCTTGGGAGCCTCTTGCGAGAAGAACGACGGGCGGATGTATTCCACCGCCATACCGCGACCGATTAGCCAACGAGCGAAGGTCGTATCGACATCGACTACGCGACCTCGCTCAAGGGTCTGCCCGTTGTACAAACGGGATCGAATCATCTCGACTTTCATAGCGGCTTAAATACCTTTGTGAGACAACCAGAGGCGACCGAGACTTTGCTCGAGTCTTTCATGTAATCACGAACCTTTGTCCAAGCGTTGATATTGGAAATGCCTTCTTCGACGCGCAAATCTCCAAGTTTGCTATGCCAATATCGACGATTGGTCATGTAGTTATCGCAACCGCAGATGTAGATTTCATCAAAGCCTAAATACTCGGCAATCCACACCGCAGTACCGCCAGAGAATCCAAAGTCAGGGCAGATGCCTGACCAAATATCGCACGCATCTTTGTGGTGCGAAATCACCGGCGCGTGACCCTGCAATATGGGCCACAGTTCTTTGTCTTGATAGACGATATATTCCAAATTAAGAAGGAGAGCGTGCTGATTTACTCCAATCAACACGCCCTCCCTCAACAGACGATGCCGCACCGATCTGATGTCAGACACCAGATTGGGGCCACCACCAAGGACAGCACAACGCTGCCCTTGATGGCGACCTTCATATGCAGCGAGATCAACCACTTTTAGGTAGGCAGAATCTCGTTGCACTCGGCAAACGACTCCGGATGACGAACCGCAAAGTCGCAGTCGTGGAACGCCACGATACGCACGGTGCCTTCCTTCGAGCCGGTATACGGATCAGCCATCAGGTCGATGCCGCTCCACTGGCCGATCAGGAGATCGCTCCAAACGCCGAAGATCATCGCGGAGAGCGTGCCAGAGGCGCTGCCCTTCGAGAGGTTCGACGGAACTTGCTGCGACACCATAATCGGGAAGCCGTAGAGGTTGTTCATGTCCGGCCCGAGGATGAAGTTACCCTCAACGCCGCTCGATTGCTTCGACGTGCTAGCAAGTTTCGCCTTGACCTGACCGTTGGTCAGGAACGCAGCGGCACCCGTCAGCGCATTGTCGATCTCGACTTCCTTGACAAGTCCAACCACCATCGCCCATGTCGGCGCGCCGCCGTTCGTGCCGAGGGTCACCGAACCGATGCCCGAGGTGTTCAACACGCCGGTCGGCTTGTTGGTGCCGGAACCCGCGACCGCAGCACCGTCCATCGCAACGGCGATAGAAGTGGCGAGGTCGTTACGAACGAGCGTCTCGATATCGAGCGAGGATTGCAACATCAAGCGACGGCTGTAATCGACATAGGCCGCGAGCGTCTTGGGAGACATCGTGACCTGGTCGAACGCCGGAGCGTTGGTGCTTTCCGTCGGGGCCGTATTCTCGCCAACCCAGTAGGCAGACGAAGCAGCGGTCTTGCGCGGAATCGCGACGTTACCGGAGAGGCCGGTGAGGAACTGCGCGCCGAGTTGGTTCAAAACCATCTTGTTACGCAGCACGTCGATGAAAGACGCAGCGAGGAGGTCGGTCGGGACGAGGTTGCCTGCCTTCGCAGTACCGGAAGCCGTCGAGGTCGTGAGGTCACGATACACAACGTCAGCCGGAACCATAATGCCACGGGAGTCGCGGCCTTCCTTCTTCTGCGCGGCCTGAGAAGCCTCAAACTCGAACGCAGCCTCTTCCTGCGCGCGACGATCCTGCGGGTTCGACAAGGCACGAATCGCACGAACGAACGAGAAGTTACGAACTTCCTTGTCGCTCATGCCGATCTCGTTGCTCACCGACAGGGGCTTGCTACCAACCTTGTCGAGCAACGCGCCATGGAACTGCTCAATCGATGCGCCGTCACGGATAGCGGCTTCGCCAAACTCGCGCTGATTATGACGCGAGGCCAATTCGAGAATCGCAGCAACGCGATCTCGCTCAACTTTAATATCATCAGCCATTTTAGTCTCCTTAACGATAATTGTAGGATCGGCAACCGGAGCCGGTGCGGGAGCCTCGAGGGAACGCCCAACGCCGACGCTAGTATCTGCCGGAATACTCACGATGCTAATTTCGAGGGGCATCCAACGAGTAGCACGGAAAATCTCCCGATCTCCCTTCTTACCGTCTGAAACCATCTCGTTAATAACGTAACCGACAGATACGTTTGACCGTATGCCGTCCTTTACGTCTTGCCAGATTTCCTCGGCTCGCTCGCTTTTCCCAAAGCGGACGACGGCTCGCGCCACGCGATCCGTTCCAAGGGCAATCTGCTCCACTACTCCGACCTGATCGGCCATTTCGTGATCTACCAAAAGCGGCGCGCGGCCACTTCCAATAAATTCCATGTCAATCGATTCGGGCGAGTGATCGAGAATCTCGATACCCCAACCACGGTCGACACTCATCTCGCTAGAAAAAGCAAGCGTAGCACGACGCTGCTCGTCCATGATGGACTGACGCTCAAAGACTGCCGAACGGAATACTCGCTCGGTCGGGCCTTTGCGTTTGGCAGGGCCGACATAGTCCTCATCTTCCGGTTCATTACCGTAGATGTCTTTCGGACGCTCGGCCTCTACTGCTTCCTCGAAGTCCTCAATTTCCTCGTCGGCTTCTTCGGATTCGTCCATGTCGAATTCGGACTTGGCAAAAGTCACCGTGACGGTGGCCTCGTCCTCTACGACGGCAACAACGTGTCGTTCTTCTACCTTGTCCATATTTCGGCCCTCATCTTCTCGATCCAGTTCTTCGCTTTTGCGGTTAGCCCATCCTTTGCCCGGGTCACCGCCCCATAAAGCCCACGCGATTCTACCGGCGCTTGGATAGCCTTCTTCGCCCGGGGAGAACCCTTCGGCTTCTTTGTCGATTTCGTGTCGCGCAAAATAACTAACCATCCTTCGGACTGTTTCGGGTGAGAGATTCGCCCGATTCTTAATATCTCGCGCGCGAGCCACACCTACCTCGGTGCCGCCCCGCCCGAACTCCTCACGCCAAGCGAGTCCACGCTCGGCTTCGGATGCCATTTCTTCTGTCGGTTTTAGATCGACTGCCATTACTCAAGCCTCAAGAACGACTCTGCCGAGGTGGTCAAAGTCAATGCTACGACACGCACGGTGCCATCGCTGCCTTTGACTTTGATCGTCAGCGTCGAGTTATCAGTTAGTTCGAAAACCATATCGCCATTGTTCGTCGGAGTAGCACTTGCCGCCGGTTGTATTGTCACCGCATTAGAGTTCTGCGTCGACATCGTGCCGAGGCCGCTGACCGCCGTATTAGCGATAGCGATATTCGTATTTGATGCTGCCGTCAGGCGACCCTGCGCGTCGACCGTAAAGGTTGCGACCTGTGTGGCAGAGCCATAGGAAGCCGCCGTAACTGCGGTATTAGCAAGGTCAATCGTTCCTACAGAGGTGATCGTGCCTCCATTGAGGCCCGTCCCTGCTGTAATGCTTGTGACCGTACCCACGCCGGCTGCAATCCATTCTACCTCTGTCGCACCGGCATTTAGCGCAAGCACCTTTGCACCGTTTCCGGTGTAAGAAGGCAAAAGATTGACTCGCGCAGCAGAAGCGGTCGAGGCTCCTGTGCCACCGTCTGCTACGGCGAGGTCGGTGATGCCGGAAATGCTGCCGCCTGTGATAGCGACGTTATTCGCCGCCTGTGTAGACATCGTCCCGAGGCCGGAGACTGCGGTATTAGGAATCGCAATCGTCGTATTCGATGCGGCAGTAAGTCTGCCTTGTGCATCCACGGTGAATGTGCCGACCTGTGTAGCACTTCCATACGATGCTGCGCTAACGGCGGTATCTGCGAGTGAAAGCGTTCGATTAGCCGAAAGATCACCGCCGCCGCTCAAACCGGTACTGGTTGAGATTGTTCTACTTGTCGGAACGGCTCCGACATCCGATGCGCCAAGCGTTACCGCACCCGTCAATCCGTTGACGGAAAGCACCGTATCGGTCGGGGTCAGTAACTCTTGCCAGTTAGCGAGCGTCGAGTACGGGTCAGCAGTTAGGATAAACGACTTGTTGAGATCGGTACGAACCGCTATGTCGCCTTTCTCTGCGGTCGACAGAGCGAGCATAGCCGCTTGCGAGGCGACGACAAACGTATCGGTGATCGCTAAGGCAGGGAGTTGGTTGTTCGGTATCTTGCTATCTGCGCCGAGCGTTGCTACACCATTAGCCGCTGCCTTTTGACTAACATTGATGGCATCGGTAATGCCATAGCCAGAGAGCGTTGTCGGGGTAGATGTAATCGACGAGAAAGCCGGAGTCACAGTCGAGTTCGCAGCAGCCGTCAAACGCCCCTGCGCGTCTACGGTGAATGTTCCGACTTGCGTTGCGCTGCCGTATGACCCTGCCGAAACGCTGGTATTGGCGAGCGAGATCGTGCGGTTGGCCGATAGATCGCCGCCGCCTGTTAAGCCTGTCCCCGTTGAAATAGTGAGGCTCGTACCTACGGCACTAAGATTCCCACGCGCCGTAGTCGCATCTGTTGCTCCTGTGCCGCCGTTATCCACATCGAGCGTTCCGGCCATGGTGATAGTGCCAGAAGTTAGGATTGGGCCACCAGAGAAAGTCATTCCCGTAGAGCCGCCGGAGACATTAACTGACCCGACCGGCCCTTGAGGGCCAGGACTGCGAACGATCAGAGTGGTTTCTGTTTCTTCGACGATAACTGTTGTCATCGCGTCACCTCTGCGTCAACAGTAAAGCAGCCTTGAATAAGGCGATAAACATAACCACCCGCGCCAACAAGTTCGAGATCGTAGACGTATTCACCGGCAGTAATGGCGGCAGTATCAGTTGCGCTAATCAATAGCGTGATTGTTCCTGCTGCTCCACCAAGAGTGATGCGTGAATTCTCTGTTGTCAGAGAAATTGCTGCGGTGCTTGAATCGGCTTCGTCTCTAACTTGCATTCGAGCGGTATACGCACCGAGCGGAACAGGTACGCCTTGCGAATCGAGCCATGTGATAACTTTCTCGAAAGTCGCTCCCTGATCGCAAAGAAAATCGTAATTAGCCGCCATTGGTCACCTCCGGCTGAATCGGAGAAGTACCGCCCGGGAGGGTGATACCGTATCCGGCGATGATTTCTTCTTCGGCTTGTTTTTCGCGCATTACATCCTCAATGTCGAGGCCACGTTCTGCGAGGGCTTGCGTGCGAGTCATCAACCCGTTGTTAATTGCAACAATCTGTGCTTCGGCTTCGTTGCGCGGGTCAACCCATTGCCATCCTCGCGGAACCCATTGGGTCGAGGAGAATTTAAAAAACTTATTCGCCGGAAGGTTAACGATGCCAGAGTCAAGCGTTTGCCGCAGCCATCGCAAATAAACCGGCTGACAAAAATGCTCGATCATCCAATACTGCATCGTTCGCCAATGGTCACGTTCCTCGAGTAAGCCTTGACGAATCGACGAATAAGAGACTGCCTCAAGATCGTTAGCAAGCGAGGTATAGGACACGCCTAGACCGGAGGCGATACCGCGCAGCATGGCTTTCTCAAAGTCACGGAAAGCGGTAGAAGGATGCTGCGGGTCGTATGATTTGAAATCTACACCGGCAGGAAGTTGCGCGAACTGCCCGGGTTGCACTTCCATATTGAGCGTGCCGTCGGGATTTGTTCCATCGCCTTGGAATTCATCGCCAGATTCGGAGACGAAAAAGCCCATCTTTGAGGCCGATACTCGAGCGGCAACCAGTTCGGCTTCTTCGTAACCGCCGAGCATTTTTAGGCGCGTCATTGCCGTAGCCGTCCACGGCGTACCGCGAGTCTGCCCGATACGATCCGCACGGAAAGCGTGGATCATACGCTCGGCAGGAATACGCTCGGTCTTAGGGCTGCTTGATCCCATCTGGTAATCATCGGGCGGTCGAACGCGAACGTGATAAGCAATCGGCTTACCGGCGGCATCGACTTCCACGCCCATGCGAATCTGGCTTCCGTTGTTCAATACTTCGTTCTTGTCCTGATCGATCATGTCAGGGTCAATAAACTGCAAGCGGAAGCGGTAGGGGTTAGCATTGTCCTCGACGAAAAGCACAAAGCATTCGCCGTCACGCACCACGCTTTCGATAAAGACGCGCTGCGCATCGACCCAAGAGAGGCGACCGTCTACGGTGCAGATTCCTGACTGCCCCCACATTGAGAAGGCAATCTCTAACTGCTGATTGGCAACCTGATCGAGAATCCCGTTCGGTTCTCTTGCTCGAACCTGTAGCGTGATGCCTTTCGGCCCGACTACGTTCGTATCGACGAGATCAAGATACCGTCGCGCATAGTCGTTGTTTTGACAAAGATCGCGCGATCTCGCACGCATCGCTTTGAGCGTATAGCGTAGGTCGGAATCAGCGGTGCGGGTTTGCGTGATCCAATCGGAAAATAAGCGTCCGGTGCTAGCCGCCTCGAATGCTCTGCGACGAGGCTTCTGCGGTTGCCGTTTGAAAAGGTCGCGTAGCCTCATGTAAACCTCACTCGAATGGTCGCGTTAGTGCCAAGCCCTTTCTTTATTTGCTCGGCTCTACGCTCACGGACGACCTCGCCTTTTAGCACTTCACGCTCTCGCAGCAAGTCGTCTCTATTCCAACGGGAAAGCGAGCGACCGGCAATCGAGTAGGATGCAGCGGCTAGGTTGGTCGGGTCTTTTAGGTATGTTTCGATGTTATCGAGGGCGATCTGTGCAAATGAACGAGGATCGCTTGAATCTGTAGATCGGTTCGGCTGAACAGTAATCGTGCCGTAATCGACTTCAATACGCGCCGAGTCGGATGTTCGAGTAATGTAGGCGACCCAATGATACGTTCCGGCTTCGTAGTCAGTCGTTACGGTAGAGGCCACCTCGACCATGTATTCCGTAGCCGATCCGGTTGTCGAGATTGCGATACGCTCGCCGGTAATCTCTTTGCGGAAAACATAGGAAAGGCTATAGGCGCTTGACGGATAATCAGTAACTAGATCGATTCGCTTCCATGCCCATCGATCACCGGCTTGTACTTCCGTCGGCTCTCTAGTCGGGTAGTTCGCAGAGTCAAATAGATTTGCCATAACTTACCCTCGAATCACTCGCAGATTGTTTGCGATGACGTAAAAATAAACTGTGCAACAAAGTGCGGTAACGATATATAGATCAGTCCACCATACCGGACTGCGGTGACCTTAAAGCCCACCATCACCGTCAGCGGCTCGACATATTCAAATGATTTTGCCAACACCGGGTTTATTTCCCGATGCCGTTACTACGCAACCCACGGCAACGGCGGCGTGACGACCGGCGGGTTCTTGGCATTAGCGATCTGCTGCGCTACAGCCGCCTCTGCGCTGTCCTTGTCCACGCCGTTCGCCCAGATCCAACCAAGGACTTGGTTTTGCGTCAGAGAGGCATACGGGGTGAACGAACCGCTCGGAGCGGGGACAGAGCAAGTGCTATAGACGCTGCCCGAATAGTCGCCGTCCACGCCGGAACAAGTCCAATGGACGATGAACACAACGTCTTGATG
>Ga0172376_10009504_pt1 | contig 9990 bp, 7 predicted proteins | sample Lak35m_FD_121114 | JGI IMG/M metagenome (GOLD analysis project Ga0172376, IMG submission 121114) | Freshwater microbial communities from Kabuno Bay, South-Kivu, Congo - kab_092012_35m | ecosystem: Environmental > Aquatic > Freshwater > Lake | place: Democratic Republic of the Congo: South-Kivu... | reverse complement strand
TAGCGGAGGATGTGCTGGGCGCTTTTCAGGCAAATGGACGCGCGTGCCGGGTTGGGGAAGGCCGCGAAGGCAAGGGCGTGGGGGCGAGCGGTCGCGATTTCCACAGGGGAAGTTTGGGCGTACACGCGCACGATTCCGGCGTCGAGGACCACATCGTTTGTGTAAGGGGTGCCAAGTGCGAGTACGGTGCCGTCGGCGTTCATGCTTACGGAGCGTCCGAACTGTTCGGTGATGCCTGAGCCGGGGATTTCTGCGCTTTGGACCCAATCTTGGCCCTCGAATTGAAACAGTCGAGCGCGACCAAGTACTTGATTTTCAAAAATATTACCCAACGAACCGGCCACGAGAAACTCCCCGTCTTCCCGGAGCTTGAGGGCGTGGGGCTCCCAACCGAGAAAGAGGTCGTCCCCTTGACCGTCGATGTGGCCCCCCTTAGGCACATAGTCGGAACCGTTGAATGTGAACACTTTGACCCTGCCGTTCGAAACCGCCAAGGACTCGCCCCCCACGGCAAGCGTCATTCCGCTCGCATCCATCGACATCGAGTTTCCGAAGCTCTGGTTGCCCCAAAGGGTGTCCTTCGGGGCCCAGTTCTCGCCGTCCCAGTCCATTACCACCACCCGCGATTCGCCTTCCTGTCCGACCGCAAGCAGCGTGCCCGCGTCGTTCAACGCAACCGCTCCGCCGGTTCCGCTGAACATCTCGGTGCCCCATACCGGGCTGCCGCGAAGCTCCCACAAGGTTCCTGTCCATTGCCAAACCGATGCACGGCCAGCCCAATCGGCCACCGTGGCCTCGTACGGCGCCCCGATGGCGACAAGGTCTCCTGAACCGGAGAGGTCGAGGGCCGCACCGAACCCGTCTGCCGAAACGCCTGCGGAGAGGTCTTCCCCGCGCGGCACCCAGGCGGTCCCGTCCCAATCGAACACCCGGACGTAGCCGGGCGGGGAGGCCGGCCCGACCCACCGTTCGGGCGCGCCCACGGCCAAAGTGTTGCCATCTGCACTCAATTTCAGAGCACTGCCGAACTCATTCTCGGCCGTGTCCCCCAGCAACTCCGTTCCCATCGGCACCCAATTCGTTCCATCGAATTCGTACACCCGGACCTTGCCGGACCGGATTCCGTTCGTGTTGCTCCACGGGGCGCCGACCGCCAACCGGTTGCCCGCGGCATTCAGGTCGGTCACGAATCCGAATTGTTCACCGGCAGCCGCTCCGATGAGGTCGCTCCCCAAGGGGGGCCATTGGGCCGCAGCGGTCCCTGCAACAGCCAGGAAGATGGGAAGCAACCAAGTGTTCATCGAGGTGGCAATTGAGTTCATGCAAAGTAAACCCTCCCCCAAGCGTAACAGTTGCACCTCGTCCCTCCGCCGGCAACGCCGGCGCCTCATCCCTGGTTCGAGGCGCAGCCTCGCCGCGCCCTATCTTCGCCGCCAAATCAACTTCGAACCCATGGCAACGACCGCGGACATCAAGAACGGCATGTGCATCAACCACAACGGCGGGTTGTGGCTCATCATTGAATTTTTGCACGTGAAGCCTGGGAAGGGCGCAGCATTCGTGCGCACGAAGTTGCGGAATTTGGCCACGGGCCGCGTGGTAGACCACACCTTCAACTCCGGGGTCAAGATCGATCCCGTCCGGATTGAAACGCGGGAATACCAGTACCTGTACAAGGAAGAGAACGGCTACGTGTTCATGAACACAGAGAACTACGAGCAGGTGACCGTCGAGGAGCACCTGATCAATGCGCCCGAATTCCTCAAGGACGGGGTGGTGTGCCTGCTGCAATTCCACGCGGATGAAGAGCGGGTGTTGAGCTGCGAATTGCCGGCGCACGTGCTTGTGGAAGTGACCTATTCCGAGCCAGGAATCAAGGGCGATACGGCCACGAACACCTTGAAGCCGGCGACGGTGGATACGGGAGTGGAAGTGCGGGTGCCGCTGTTCGTCGACACAGGAGATTGGATCAAGGTGGATACCCGGACGAAGGAGTACGTCGAACGGGTCAAGAAGTAAGGCGACGTGACGGAGCGGGTCGGACGGCTGGAGCGGCGGCTGGGGGTTCAGGATTACAAACTGAATGCCTTGCTCGATGTGACGCGCGCCATCAACAGCAGTGCGACCGAGGAGGATTTGCTGGGCCGTTTCCGTCGAAGTTTGGCCGAGCACCTGCACATCGACCGTCTCGCGCTCTATGTCTCAGGCGAGGCCGGGGGGGCGCGGTTGGTGGTGTCGACGGGGTGCGCAGGCACGCTGCCGGAAGCGGTCAGCCCGAGTGCCGCGGGGTGGCCGGCGGTGACGTCGGACCGCGGAGAAGGATTCGACGTGGAAGTCCCTGTGTTGCTGCAAGGTGAGCCGGTGGCGGTGCTGTATGCAGGGATTGCGGAAGAGGGGCACGGGGTGAGTCCGGTGGTCAAGCATTTCAAGTTTATCCAAACGCTGACCAACGTCCTCGTGGTCGCGCTCAAGAACCGCCAGTTTGCGGAGAATGCGCTGCGCCAAGAGGCCACCCGCCGCGAACTGGAACTGGCGGCCGAGTTGCAGGCCATGCTCGTGCCCACCGAATGGCCGGAGGACAAAGACGTGGACCTCAGCGCGCTTTATCGGCCGCATCGGGAAGTGGGAGGGGATTACTACGACGTCTTTGCGGTGAACCCGAACGTGTTGGCGTTTTGCATGGCGGACGTCAGCGGAAAGGGCATTTCGGCCGCTTTTGTGATGTCGAATTTCCAAGCGAACGTGCGCACGGCGTTTCAGTTTGGCGGGACGGACCTCGAAGTGGCTGTGCGCGGATTGAACGCCCGCGTCATGGAGAGCGCCCGGGGGGAAAAGTACATCACCTTGTTCATCGCCTTGTACGACCGAACGACGCGGCGCATGCGGTACGTGAACAGCGGCCACAACCCGCCGCTGTTGATGTTGCCCGATGGGACGGCCGTGGGCCTGCACTTCGGATCGGTCGGGTTGGGCATGTTCCCCGAACTTCCGTCCATCGAAGTGGGCGATGTGGAGATTCCGCGGGGCAGCGTGTTGGTCTGCTACACCGATGGCCTTGTGGAGCAAGAAGATGCCGAGGGCATCCCGTTCGGCAACACCCGCCTCGAGTCGGCGGTGCGCGAACGGCGCGGCATGGGGGCCGCGGCCATCCAAGCAGGCGTGTTGGCGGGGTTGGAGGCGTTTCGAGGGGCCACGCCGGCGTTCGACGACACCGCGCTCCTTACGGCTGCGTTTCGCTGAGCCGGCCCCGCTGCCGCAGGTCCAGGGCCACGAGGGTGGCCAGGAAGCCCCAAAAAAGGGCGCTGGCTTTGTCCGTGTCGAGGTAGTTGTTGAGCACCCCGTGGATGAAGTAGGTCATCAACCCGAGGAAAAGCCCGGTGGCGAGCCGCCGCTCGCCCAAATCCGTGAGCGTGCGCCGCAGCCGGAAGCCCAAATGCAACGTCCAGCCCAGCAGCCCCACCACGAAGAGCGCGCCGAGCACGCCCTGTTCCGCCAGTGGACCGAGGTATTCGCTGTGGGCATTGCCCCCGTCGGCGTTGTTGGTGGAGATGATGGTGCGGTCTTCGGAGCGTTGGAAAGGGGCGTAAACGAATTGGTAAGTTCCTGGTCCCCATCCGGTTAGGGGTCGCTCTTCGAAGAGCGCGAGGGCGCAGGACCAGCGGTTGAGCCGTTCGAGGTTTGAGGCGTCGCTGGACACGTTCGAAATCGACTCGACGTGCTCCGCGAGGTTGTCGGAGGAATCTTGGCGGTTGCGCTCGAGGGAGATGACCAGGGCGTCCCGCGCCGCCCAAACCCCCAGCGCGCCGACCAACCCGGTCACCACCAAGGTCCGGAGTGAGATCCGCAGTTCGAGCGCCGCCAGCAAGGCCGCCGCCCCCGCCAGCGACACCCATGCCGCCCGGGTGTAGGACAGCACCGTGCCCAGGACGAGCACGGCCAGCAACCCCACGAGCAGCCCGCGCCGCCCCCAGCTCCGACCGGGCACGAACAGGGCGCCGAGGGCGGCCGGCAGGCACATGGCCAGCACCGCGCCGTACGACGTGTGGTCCTTGAAAAACGGCGTCATCACCCAGTGCCCGGCGTCCTTGTCGAAGCCCCAATCCGCATGCCGCACAACGGTGTACACCACGACCCCGGCCAACGGCACCAGGTACAGGAGCAAGCCGTGTTCGGCCGCCTCGCGGCGGTGCAGCACGGTGTGGGCCACGAGGTAGAAAAAGCCCACCACAAACCACAGCCGTGCCGTGAGGAATTTGAACGAAACTGCCGGCAACTCGCTGGACAGCGACGTCAGAAAGGTCCAAAGCAGCATGAGCCCGATCGTGATGCTCACCGGATGCGTGAGCACCTGCCGGTCCACCGGCGGCCCAGCGAAGGCCCGGAACACGAAGAGGAGCAGGAGGAAGGCCAGCAGCGGTTCGGTGGGCACGTAGAGCCCGATTCCGCCGAGGTCCAGCTCTTCGAGGTTGATGCTCAAGGGCGCCGCGAAGAAGAGGAAGGCCAGCGCTGCAACGGGCCGCACGACGGCGGCGGCGAACGGGAGCACGGCCACGGGAAGGGCGACCAGCCACGGCACGTCGAACCAGAAGCCGAGCGCGGCGGCAGCCGCACAGCCGAGACCCGCCACCGCTGCGGGCAGCGCGCCGACGGTCCGGGTCATGCTTCCGGTTTGCGGAGCGTGGCGTGGGCGAGCAGGGCGAGGAGGGCTGCCGCGAGGGCCGAAGCGGTCGTGAGGACGACGATGAGCCAACGCACCGGCCGGGCCTTTTTGTCAGCAGGCGACGCGTAGTCCACGACGAAGGCGGCGGGCATTTGGGTCTCCGCATCCAGCCGCATGAGTTCGTAGCGGCGCTTCAAGACCGCCTCCCGCTCGTAAGCCGCCTCGAGGAGGTTTGCGAGCTTGTTGAAGGCATTTGCGAAGGTGCTGAGTTCCGCCATTTGGAGCCGGATGGCCTCGGCGTTTGCTTTCCGGCCTTCGTTGAGGGCGGTGGCGTATTGCTCGTTCAGGCCCTCAATTTGGGTCGGATAATCGTACACCCCTTTTCCGTACAGGACGCCAAGCGAATCCTCCATCGCCTGAATCTCCCCCTGGACCTGCAGGAACGACGCTTCGGCGTAGCGAAAGGCCTCGCGGGCGCGGTCGTTGCGCAAGCGGTTCGAAACCGAGTCGGCGAGGAAGGCGATGTCGTTCGCCATGTCGGCGGCGCGCTGCGGATCGCGGTCGTACACCGTGACTTGGACCGAGCCGTAGCGCGTGAGCTGGGACTCGACGTTGCTGGCGTATTCGCGGCCTAGCAGGGTGGCGGAGCCAGGCGAGCCGGGTTCGATGCCGTAATGCGTCCAGAGGTCGTACTTCGCGATGATGCGCGTGCGAATCCGGTCGGAATTGAGGATTTGGAGCAGCCGTTCTGCGTCTTCCGTTTCGCCGTATTCGAGCAGGTCGTTGCGCTTGATTTCCTCGTAGAACTGCTCGCCGATGCTGTGTTGCGGGGTGGCGAACATGACCACCGTGGATTTGAATTGGCTTTCCAAAAGGAGTGCCACCGCAGCACCGATCAGGGCCGCGCCGCCGCCGACCGCAGCGAAGGTCTTGCGCCGGTCCCAAATGAACCGGACGAGGTGCGTGGAGTCGAGGGAAGTGAGTTCAGCCATGGCCGAGGCGATTGCGGCCTAAAGGTACCGCATCCCAGTGGGTCCACGCGCCGAGGCCGATTCCTGCGGCCACAAGGGCCCAAACCGCCCCCGTCCCGGTCGGCCCCGCGGCGGCCCACACCGCCGCAAGGACGGCACACAGCGCCGCGTGGATCGCCGCACCCCGCGCCGCCCCGCGCCAAACCGCGCCCGGGTGCCGCTTCAGCACTGCCGCGGTTTGGGCGGCGACGACCACCGTTTGGGCGGCGGCGCTGGCCCAGGCGGAGCCGACAGCGCCCGCCCCCGGAATCCACAGCACGTTGAGCACCGCCCCCACCACTGCGCCCGCCGCGGCCAGCCCCACGAGCAACCGCAACTCACCGCGCGCCGTCAGCACCGTGCTGAACACATAGCCCTGCGCAAACAGCGCGAACGAGAGCATCAACGGCGGCACGACCGGCGCCGCCTCCGCGACCGACCGGCTGTAAAACGGCGCGAGGATGCCCGCCGGGTCCGCCCACGCCGCCGCCGCCAGGGCCGTCCCCCCGACCGCCAACACCCGGGCCGCCCCCGCCGCAAGGGGCCGCACATCTTCGCCGCCGGCGAGCATCCGCGTGAAGTACGGCAGCAGCACCGTCGCCACGAGGTACCCCACCATGTTCGCCGCTTCGAACAGCCGGTAGCCCATCGCGTACAAGCCCGCTTGCAAGGCCCCGTCTGGCCGCATGCGCTCGAGCAAAATGGCATCCAACCGGTGGTAGGCCATCATCAGAAGCACGAGCAGCGCGTAGGGCGTGCCCGCGCGCAGGGCCGTCCGCGTGTCGTCCCGTGCAGCAGGATCTTGCAGCGGGCGCGGGGTGCGCTGCACGGCAGCCCCGGCCAAAGCAGCGGCCACGATCAGCGAAGCCGTGGTACCGGCGAGGAGGAATCGGAGTTCGAAGGTGTCCGTCCACGCCAGGGCCGCCCCGAGCCCGACCAGCAACAAGGCGCGGTCCGTCACCGACACCCAGGCATCCGCCCGGTGGTTGCCCAGTCCTTGCAGCCCTCCGCGCAAAAAAAGCACCGCGCTGAGCAGCGCTTGGTTCAGACCGGCCCACGCCAGCCAACCGAGCGCATCCCCGCGCCAACCGATCGCCCACCCGCCCGCCATCAAGACCATGAAATACAGCGGGATGAGCAAGAATTTCGTGCGGAAGGCTCCGCCCGCGATGCGCCGCCAACCGGATGGATTCGCCGCGACATCCCGGGTCAAATGATTCGTAAGTCCCCAGTCCAGCAGAATGTTGAGCAACGTCGCGAGCCCGAGGGCCGGAAAATAGCCGCCGTACACTTCCGGCCCGAGCGCATCCTGGATGCGGGCCTCCACCACCAGCAGGTACAGGGGCTTGATGGCCAAATTCAAGGCCAACAGCAGCGACACGTGACGGAGAAACGGCAAACCCATGGGCCGTGCAATCTACGCCCACCGCGGCGCTGCCCGGCTATCTTCGCGGCCGTGGCGACGCTTGCACTGAACGGACGGCTGCTGATTCCCGGACGCCTCGAAGGCATCGGGGGGTTTGCGGACGCCTGTTTTCGTCGGATGGTCGCAGCGCATCCGGAGCACGACTTCGTGTTGCTGCGCGACCGCAGTCCGTCCCCGGCGTTCGATTACGGTCCGCGGTGCAGGCAGGTGCAGCTGTGGCCGCCGGCGCGCCGCCCGTGGCTGTACGACCTGTGGTTCGACTTCGCCGTGCCGTGGGCGCTTCGGCGGTACGGCGCGGCGGTGTTCGTGTCGCCGGACGGATTCGCAAGCCGCCGCACGCAGGTGCCCCAAACCGTGGTCATCCACGACCTCAACTTCCTCCACCGACCCGCGTGGCTCCCGGCCCGCGAGGCGCGCCACTACGCCGCGCGGTTCCCGGTCTATGCCCGGACCGCAGCGGCGTTGCTGACGGTTTCCGAATTTTCTCGGGCGGACCTCGCGGCGCGTTTCGGCCTTGAGGCCGCCCAAATCGGGGTCGTGCCCAACGCCCCCGGGCCGCAGTTCGTCCCCCAAACCGCGGCTGCCGCCGCATCCACCCGTTCGCGGCTCACCGGCGGCCGCCCGTACTACCTGTTTGTGGGCAGCTTGCACCCCCGCAAAAACCTCGACGGCTTGCTGGCTGCATTTGCGGCCTACCGCGCCCGCGGCGGAGCGGCAGACCTCGTGGTGGTGGGCGAGGCGATGTGGGCCGAGGAGCGGCGGGCCCTCGACGGGGTGCGGTGGGTCGGGCGGTTGGGCGGGGAGGCGTTGGCGGCGGCGGTTGCTGCGGCCGAAGCACTCGTCTTCTTGCCGTTTTTCGAGGGTTTCGGGGTGCCCGTGATTGAGGCGTTTGCCTGCGGGACGCCGGTCATTGCTTCTTCGCTCACCGCGGTTCCCGAGGTGTGTGGCGGGGCGGCGGCGGCGTTGGTGGATCCGACGGCCTCGGATGCCGCGGGCCAAGTGGCGGACGCGATGTTCCACCTCGAACGCGACCCGGCGCACCGGGCCGCCGCGGTGGAGGCGGGCCTGAAGCGCGCCGCGGAATTTTCGTGGGACCGATCGGCGGCGTTGTTGTGGGAAGCCGTTGAGGCACAACTCGATCCGGAATGACCGGCGAGGGAGTGGCGCCGTGGGCGGTCGAGGGGCGGATCGAAGCGGGGTGCGACGAGGCGGGCCGGGGTTGCCTCGCAGGGCCTGTGGTGGCCGCTGCGGTCATCGTGGCGCCGGAGGTTGCGGAGCGTTGGGTGCGCGCAGGGGGATTGAATGACAGCAAAAAACTCTCGGCCCGGGCACGTGAGCGGCTGCGTGAGGTCATTCAAGCCGAGGCGACGGCTTGGGCGGTGGCGGAAATCGGGCCGGCGGAAATCGACCGCATCAACATTTTGGAGGCGTCTTTTGCGGCCATGCGGGCGGCGGTGAACGGTTTGGCCATCTGCCCGGAACACGTGCTCATCGACGGCAACCGCTTCCGCTCGGCGGCGGGATTTCCCGGCCACACGTGCTTTGTCGGCGGAGACGGCCGATTTGCCTCCATCGCGGCCGCCAGTGTCCTTGCGAAGACGCATCGGGACGCGCTCATGCGCCGCCTGCACGCGCTGTATCCGGCCTTCGGTTGGGACCGGAACGCGGGGTATCCCACGGCCGAGCACCGACGAGCCCTCGCGCAGTGCGGCCCAACGCCCGAGCACCGGAGGTCGTTTCGGAGCGCGGCGCTCGAACTGTTCAGGGATGTATAAAATGATAAACAGTTGTTATCCGGAGGTTAACAAGCGACAGAATCTCGGTGAATCGGCACCACTTGCCCTGCTCGTGTCCTATCTTTCGCCCGCAAAACCAAACGCCGCGACCATGAAATTCTTGTCTTGGGCCTTTGTCGGAGCCTTGCTCCTCACGACCACGTTGGGCCTTGCCCAGTGCAGTTTGTTCATCTCCGAGTACGGGGAGGGGTCGAGCAACAACAAGTGGGTGGAAGTCTACAACCCCACCAGTGCTGCCGTTGACGTGACGGGGTACAAGCTTGAACTTTACTCAAATGGGTCAGCAGCAGCGTCGAATACCTACACCTTTTCGGGCACACTTGCAGCGGGAGGAACGTTTGTGGTGTACAACAGCTCAGCGGCTGCTGGGATTTCCTCCCTCGGCAATGCAGCATCAACGGTAACCAATTTCAACGGAGACGATGCACTTGCGCTGAAAGACGCCTCAGGCAACATCCTCGATGTCTTCGGCACCATCGGATTCGACCCCGGCACGGGCTGGGCGGTGGCAGGAACTGCGAACGCCACGGTGGACCGCACCCTCGTGCGGAAGTCCACGGTCACTGCAGGGTCCACCGATTGGGCCGCTCAGGCGGGTACAAATGCAGACGATTCCCAATGGGTGATTCACCCGAACAACACGTTTACGTTCATCAACAGCCACACCTTCACCGGCTCTTGTGGTGCTGCAGTCCCGGGTTGTACGAACGCGTTGGCGTTGAACTTCAACCCGGCAGCCACGGTGGACGATGGTTCGTGCAACTTCGGCAACGCCTGCAACGTGCCGGGGACGGTGGTGAATGCCAGCGATTTTGCATTCAGCCCCGCAGCGCTGGAGATCGCAGAGGGCGCAACCGTCGTGTTCGTAAACACCCAAGGAACGCACGGCGTGAACTTCGTGTCGAACGCCTCCACCGGGGTTTCGTTTGGCAACCCGGCTTCGTTCAGTTTCCCTGCGGTTACTGCAACCTCCACTGCTGTGTGCATCGGGTCGCACACGTTCACAGTGGCAGGCCCCTACACCTACGATTCGGGGATTGCCTCGGACGTGGCTGCAGGCATGACGGCAACCCTCACCGTCGGAACCGGGGGCTGCAC
>Ga0172376_10009503_pt1 | contig 9991 bp, 7 predicted proteins | sample Lak35m_FD_121114 | JGI IMG/M metagenome (GOLD analysis project Ga0172376, IMG submission 121114) | Freshwater microbial communities from Kabuno Bay, South-Kivu, Congo - kab_092012_35m | ecosystem: Environmental > Aquatic > Freshwater > Lake | place: Democratic Republic of the Congo: South-Kivu... | reverse complement strand
GGCCAGCACGCGTCGCACGGCATGGACCTCGCCGTCGGCTGTCATGACGCCCAGGCGATGGTTCGACGCCCGCTTCAGCACATGGTGGTTGGTCACCACCAGTCCGTCGGCCGTCAGGAGCCAAAGGAAGGATAGCCCGGTCAATGGCACCTCCGCACCGGTCTTCCTGCTGATGAGCGACTCGTGAGCCTCGGGAGGAGCGGCCCGGTGTCGGGGGAGCACGTAGCGGACGCAGGCGACGCGGCCGTCTTCGCCGCGCATCACGGAGAGCCGTTCCAGCGCGAAGGGCGGCCGGGCACAGTATCTCAGCAAGTGTTCCAGGATCCGAAAATAGCTCGGCACGTCGCGGTCAATGAGCGTGATCCGGACGCTCGCATCGACTGAGAACCCGCTGTTCCCCCAGGCGAGCATGTCGGCGGCGGCCGCGGCGTCAAGCAGGCGAGCGAGCCTAAATCCTGGACACGCACGGCACGTCACGGATCGTGATGGTACGGAAATGAACCGCGTCGCCTTTTCACCCTTCATAGTGGAAACGCACGAGGCACACTCGGAGGGGGAAGGTGGATCACTGCCTCGCACGTCTCGGGATGCGTACATCCATCTTTGTCTCCGGGAGGCCCGGTGAGAATGCCCGTTGGTCGCTGTGCCATGTGTGTTTGTACTTCGTCTGGCGCGGATGCCGTTTCTGTCACGTTTCATGCCGCCCCCGCACAAGCGTCGGCGGCGCGGGGTCTTTAGGCTTTCTCACGTCCTTTCCCTCAGGGAACGCGAGCCATGAAGGTCGGCATCGATAGCTACTGTTACCACCGGTTTCTCGGCGACGTCTACCCGGAGCAAGAGCCGCCGGCTGCTCGCCTCACGATGGATCAGGTCATCGACCGGGCGCACGAGCTTGGCTGCGACGGCATCTCGCTCGAATCGTGCTTCTTTCCGAGGTTCGACGCAGCGTATCTCGCCGACGTACGGGCCCGGCTCGACGCCTACGGGTTCGATCGCGTGTACGCGTGGGGCCATCCTGACGGTCTGGAGGCGGGCAGGAATCCGCAGGCCAAGGACGACATGATCCGTCACGTCGATCATGCCAAGGCCGTCGGAGCGACGGTCATGCGAGTGGTCGGAAGCAGCTTCAGCTTCGTCCGTGATCCGCATGAGCCGCAGCTCCGCATCCTGAGCGGCTGGTTCAAGGAGGCGGTGCGGGTCGCTGCCGGTGAGGGCGTCTCCCTCGCTGTCGAAAACCATATCGACTACGACGCCGACGAGATCCTGCGGCTGATCGAGGAAGTCGACTCGCCCTTCTTCGGGGTCAATCTCGACACGGCCAACTTCCTCCGCGTTCAGGACGACCCGGTAGAGGCCACCGAGAAACTGGCGCCGTACGTGCTTGCCACCCACATCAAGGACATCGAACCGGCGAAAGGCCGCAGCGTTCGCGCCTGGAACTACTTCGCCTGCGTGGCGGCGGGTGAGGGGCTCGTCGAGATCGACAAGATCGTCGCCATCCTGGCCCGCGGGGGATATCGAGGCTTACTGGCCTTCGAGGTGGATATGCCGGCCACGCGGTGGCTCGGCCGTGAGGACGAGATGATCGAACGCAGCGTCGCCTACCTCAAGCAGGTGGCGGCAGCGGAGGTGGCTGTTGCCTGACACTCCACCGCTGCGGATCGGCATCGCCGGCACCAGCTTCATGGGCCGGGCCCACTCCAACGCCTGGCTCCAGGCTCCGCGGTTCTTCGATCTGTCGAGGCCGATCGAACTGCGTGTGGCCTGCGGACGCGACCGTGTGGCCGCGGAAGAATTCGCTCGCCGCTGGGGCTGGCAGAGCGTGGAGACCGACTGGCGGGCACTCGTGGCCCGTGACGACATCGACGTGATCGACATCTCGGTCCCGCAGGCGATGCACGCCGCCGTCGCGATCGCTGCGGCACGGGCGGGCAAGCATGTGTTCTGCGAAAAGCCGCTTGCGCTCACCCGAGCCGACGCGGAGGCGATGCTGGAGGCAGTGCGCCGGGCGGGGGTGTGCCATTACGTGAACCACAACTACCGCAGGGTTCCGGCGATCCAGTTGGCGAAAAAGCTGATTGATGACGGGCAGCTGGGCCGCATCTTCCACTGGCGGGCCACGTATCAGCAGGACTGGATCATCGATCCCGAGTTCCCGCTCACCTGGCACCTGCAGAAGGAACACGCCGGCTCGGGGCCGCATGGCGACCTCAATTCGCACAGCGTGGACCTGGCCCACTTCCTGGTGGGCAGGATCGAAAGCGTGTCGTGCCTGACGGCTCGTTTCGTCGGCGAGCGGCCGCTGCCGGGAGACGGCGCCGCGACATTCTCGGTGGGCAGCCGAGCAGATGCCACGGCCCGCGGGCAGGTGACCGTGGAGGACGCTTCCCTGATGCACGTGCAGTTCGCCAGCGGGGCAATCGGCTCATTTGAGGCCACCCGCTTCGCGGCCGGCCGGAAGAATCGCAACCGGTTCGAGATCTACGGAAGCGAGGGCAGCCTTGCCTTCGACCTCGAGCGGATGAACGAACTGGAGTTCTATTCGCGGAACGATCCTGAGCACGCCCGTGGGTTCCGCACCATCCTCGTCACGGAAGCCTGCCATCCCTACGTCGGTCGCTGGTGGCCGCCGGGGCACACGATCGGCTACGAGCACACGTTCGTGCACGCCGTCGCCGACTTCGTGACCGCCATCCACACGGGCACGCCCATCCATCCCGACTTCGACGACGGCCTGCAGGTGATCGCCGTCCTTGAGGCCGGCCTCGAATCTGCAGCCAGTGGCCGCCGGGTCACCGTTCCGATCTCCCCACCCCTTGAAGGAGGCTCATCATGACCCCCAGACAGCAGCAGTTCGTCCGTGATGGATTCGTGCTCGAGCGGGTCCTGAGCGACGCCGAGGTCGAGGACTTTCGCCGCCTGATGGCGGACCTGCTCGACCCGACCAAGGGCACGTCGTCGAGCGAGGTGGCATGCTCGTCGATGCAGCACCTCGGCGATCCCCTGGAGTCGTTCGGCACGCGGGCGAAGCAGTACTACATCCACATGCTCGGCACGCCCCGGGCCACGTCGATTCTGCACGCCTACCATATTCCCGCGGTGCTGGAGATCGTGGAGGAGCTGCTCGGGCCGCATCCGATCATCAACAACGCATCGATCTTCGCGACCAATCCCGGGGTCGCCTACAACCTCGGCTGGCATCGCGACGTGATCCAAATTCCGCAGGCCGAGATTCGTGACGAGCTGTTCGCGCCGGAGTGGCCGCACAACAGCGTGCAGATCAATCTGCCGCTCTACGAGGAGCAGAGCCTGTGGGTGGTGCCCGGCAGCCATCACCGGCCGAACACGCCCGCCGAAGATGCGGCGTTTGGCGGCTCGAAGCACTACGCGCCGACCGACGCGGTGATGCCGGGCGGGGTGGCCGTGAAGATTCCCGCCGGACACGCACTGCTCTACAACAACAACCTCATTCATCGCGGCTACAACCCCGGCCTGGAGACGCCGCGGCGCACCCTGCACATGGGCTATCACAGCGCCACCCGCAAGCCGACCTGGCACTTCTACCTGTTGCCCCTCGAGCCGATTTCCGACCCGGCCTACCAGGCCCGCCTGCAGCCGCAGATACGGGGCATGGTAGAGGACTACATCGCCCTGCGGCAGCGGTACCCACGCATGGAAGACACCTGGCAGCCCGGCTGGCCCGGCGCGGCTGCCTAGCGATTCACCGGAGCGGTGCGGTCCACTGTGCCGTCCTGCCGCTTGCGGTATTCGCCGGGTGGGATTCCGAATTCACGGCGAAATTCGTGAACGAAGTGGCTCTGGTCGCAAAAGCCGTGGTGCACGGCGATCGCGGTAAGGGAACGACGCGTGGTCGTCAACTCACGGCAGGCCAGCCGCAGCCGCAGGCGGCGCAGGAACTGCTGTGGGGTGGCCTGCATCTGCCGGCGAAACATCCGCTCGAAGGCCCGTACGGAACGGCCAGCCATCCGCGCCAGTTCGGCATTGGAGAGTGGCTCGGCAAAATGTTTCCGCATGTGGACGAGCACGAGGCCGAGGGCCGCGTCTTCGCCGCCCGCATGCACGATGGCAGCATCGACGACCCGTGTCATGCCCAGCGTGCCGATGATTCTCCCGCGGGCATCGTGGAGTGGCTTCTTGGTGGTGAGCGACCAGACGGCGGTGCGATCGAAGCGGCCCACCAGTTCGATTCGGCCATCGACCTTCTCGCCCCTCAGTACACGTTCGTCGTCGGCCTGGTACTGGTCGGCAAGATGCGGCGGTGAGAGGTCATGATCGGTGCGTCCGACGACCTGCTCGATCCGCTCGAGCGCGTAGTTCAGGAGAAACCCGCGGTTGACCCAGGAGTAACGTCCCTCCCGGTTCTTGATCCAACACTGCACACCCTCCATCTGGTCGAGCAGTCCGGCGATACCGTTTGCGACCGGCTCGAGCGGCTGGAGAGCACGGAAGAATTCCATGCGCGGGCTTCCGATGGGCCTCGGGATGATCTCTCAGTATCGCACACTGGCCCGAGCCTGCACGCCGCTCTGGTTCCATCCCTCGCCGCCCACTGGCAAGCCGGCCCCGCCGGTGGAGAGTACAACGAAACTCATGAGCGCCTGCCTCTCACCCCCGCTGCCGGTCGCCGCAATCAAGCGTGCGGCCCGAGCCGCCATAATCACGGGCGCGGTCGTCGGGCTGGGCGGGACGGCCGCCGGCCAATCAGCAGCTCCACAGTGGAGCTCGGAGTTCGTCCAGCAGGCCCTCGCCGACGCTCGGGAGCAGGGCGACGCCCGGCGCGGAGCCGGCGTGTTCAACGCCGCCACAACGGGCTGCGCGTCGTGCCACAAGGTGGCCGGCCAAGGCGGGGCCGTCGGCCCTGAACTTACGACGATTGCCAGATGCCTCTCGCCCGAAGAAATCGTGGAGAGCGTCTACTGGCCGGCCCGTTCGATGAAGCCCGAGTACCGTGCCTACGCGTTCACGCTGGCCGACGGCCGCGCGATTCAGGGAATCATCAGGCAGGAGACCGCCGCTGCCGTGGTCGTGGTCGACGCGACGGGCAAGAGCCATTCGCTCGCGCCGGCCGACATCGACGAACGAACGGAACTCGGCTCGCTGATGCCGGCGAACGTGTTCACGGCGCTGCCGATGGAAGACCGCCGTGACCTCGTGCGGTATCTCCTGGAGCTCGGCCGCACGCCCGGCCTCGAAATGCTCTCGCACCGGGCCGGATCATTTGATGTGCCTCGGGAACCCCTCGTGCCCGAGGACTGGCCGAACCGCGACCTGTGGGTGAACAAGCACCGCATCTACGACCCCTACACGAAGCAGGCGATGCAGTTTCGCGGCCGTGACCCGATGCCGTTGCTGCTGCCGGCATGGCCCGGGCTCGATGGCGGCACACACGGCCACTGGGGCAGTATCCCTTGGTCGACCTGGGACGACACCCGTCGCGACGCCTGCGATCAGGGTACCGTGCAGGCATGGCCACTCGCCGTCGGCGGTCGGACGATTCCCCGCGCGGTGAGCGTGCGGCTCGGCGACGCTGGCGAGATCGCTGCCTGCTTCAATCCCGAGACGCTCCAGATCGAGGCGGTCTGGGAAGGCGGCTTTCTCACGTTTGGGAAAACGCGGTACGGCTTCCTCGCTCCGGCCGCCCCGGCGGGACGGTTGGGCAAACTGCCCACCGCGATCGATCTGCCGGATGGCGTACGCACCTACCATGGCTTCTACCGCCATGGAAAGCGGGTGATTTTTTCCTATTCGATCGGCGACGTGCGCTATCTCGACGCCCCGTGGGTGAAGGACGGCAAGCTCGTCCGCGAGATCGCGCCGGCTGAAGGCCATCCGCTCGCAGACCTCGTGAAGGGAGGATCGCCCCAGTGGCCCCAGGTGCTTACGACCACCGGCACGCCCGGCACGGGCGCGCCCTATGCCGTCGATACGATCGTGCCGCCGTTCGACAACCCCTGGGGCGCGCTCATGTTCTTCGGCGGGCACGGCTTCTTCACGAATGGTGACGCCGCGATCTGCACGATCCAGGGCGACGTGTGGCGGGTGTCCGGCCTCGACACCGACTTGAAAAGCGTCGGCTGGCGGCGGATGGCGGCCGGGCTCAATCAGGCCCTCGGCCTCGTCGTACACGACGACGTCGTCTATGTGCTCGGCGGCGACCAACTCACGCGGCTTGACGACACGAACGGCGACGGCGAAGCCGACTTCTATGCCTGTGTGACAAATCGCTTCGAACCGTCGGGTGGGCACAACTTCAAGTGCGGCCTCGAACGCGACGCGGCTGGCAATTTCTTCACGGCGTCGCACCAAGGGCTCCTGCGGATCAGCCCCGACGGGAAGACGATCGACGTGCTGGCTGTCGGCTTCCGCAACCCCGACGGCCTCGGCCTGCTGCCCGACGGCACGCTCACCGTGCCCGTTTCCGAAGGCGACCGCACTCCGGCGTCGGCGATCTGCGCGGTGCGGCAGCAGCCGGGCCAACCGCCGGCGAACCCCGTGCCCGATTTCCGCGGCACGCCGCCGGCCTTGCCGATGGTCTCCATCCCGCGCGGCCTCGACCATTCAAGCGGCGGGCAGGCATATATCTCGAGCGATCGCTGGGGGCCGCTCGGCGGGCAGATGGTGCATTTTTCGTTCGGAGCCTGCACGCATTTCCTGGTGCTCCGCGACGAGGTGGCCGGGCAGTTTCAAGGGGCCATCGTGCCGCTCGTCGGCGACTTTCGCTCGGGCGTGCACCGCGGGCGGTTCAGCCCGGCCGACGGCCAGCTCTATGTGAGCGGGATGAATGGCTGGCATGTCTACGGCGTCGATGACGGCTGCTTTCAGCGGGTGCGGTACACCGGCGGCACCGTGCAGCAGCCGATTGGGATTCGCGTTCATCGCAATGGCGTGCTGCTGCGGTTCTCGGCGCCGCTCGATCGGAGCATCGTCGGCGACACGGCCAACCACTTCGCCCAGTGCTGGAACTACCGCTACGGCCCGTCGTATGGCTCACCCGAGTTTTCCCCCAGCCACTACGGCACGGTCGGGCATGATCCGCTCCCGATTCGCTCGGCCACGGTGCTCTCCGACGGCCAGAGCCTGTTTCTGGAGATACCTGACATCCAGCCGGTCAACCAACTCCATCTGCACGTGAACGTGGGCGGCGGCATGACGCGCGATGTGTTCGCAACGGTGCACGCCCTCGATCAGCCGTTCCGCGACATTCCGAAGTATCAGGATGTGACGCGGGCCGTAGCGGCGCATCCGATCCTCCGTGACGTCGCCATGATGAAGGCGGCCGTACGGAATCCCTGGCTCAAGAAGGTCGAGGGAGCCCGTGCCCTCACGATCGAGGCCGCCTCGAACCTCGCCTACAAGACGCCCGAACTCCGGGCGAAGCCCGGAGAGACGCTCGCCCTCACGTTCGTGAATCCCGACGTCATTCCGCACAACTGGGTGCTCGCCAAACCGGGCACACTCGCCGCCGTGGGCACGCTCGCCGATGGCCTGATCGTCGATCCCGAGGCCGTGGCCCGGCATTACGTGCCGAAGACAGACGACGTGATCGCCTATGCCGACATCACCGAGCCGGAAAAAAGCCAGACGATTTACTTCAGCGTGCCCGATACGCCGGGCCGCTACCCGTTCCTCTGCACCTTCCCCGGCCACTGGAAGCTGATGAACGGACTCTTGATCGTGGAATGACCTGCAGCCTCGGTTCCGCTCCTCAAAGGACAACCGCTATGTCTGTTCGCCGTTATCTGGCCATCGCATTCGTCTGCAGCCTCGCCTGGATGAGCGGCCTGTCTCGCATCGGTGATGCCGCGGAGCCCGTGGACGTTGCCGCCCAGGCGAAGGAACTCTTTCGTCGCGACAACCTTGTCGCCTGGTGCATCGTGCCGTTCGACGCGAAGAAGCGCGGGCCCGAGGAACGGGCGGCGATGCTCGAGAAACTCGGCTTCAGGCACTTTGCCTATGACTGGCGGAAGGAACACATCCCGACGTTCGACGAGGAGTGGGACGCACTCGCGAAGCACGGTGTCGCGCTCGATGCTTTCTGGACCACGCCGCCCGATCTGCCGAAGCTGCTCGACAGCTTCAAGACCCGCGGGCTCACGCCGTCGTTCTGGATGATGGCAGGTGCGCCTGGCGAACTCGACCAGGCGGCGAAGGTGAAGCATGCTGCCGACAGGCTCCGTCCGCTGGCTGAGACGCTGGGCAAGGCCGGCTGCCGCTTGTCGATCTACAACCACGGCGGCTGGGGCGGCGAGCCGGAAAACATGGTGGCGGTCTGCGAGGAACTGAAGATGCCAAACGTGGGCATCGTCTACAACCTGCACCACGGCCATGACCATCTTCCCAGGTTAAAAGAGGCGCTGGCGAAGATGCTGCCGCACCTGCACTTCCTCAATCTCAACGGCATGACGGCAGGGGGTGACAAGAAGGGCAAGAAGATCATGGTGCTCGGTCAGGGCGACCTCGACGTGGAGCTGGTCCGGACGATCTGTGAGAGCGGCTACACGGGGCCGATCGGCATCCTCAACCACACCGGCCACGACGCCGAGGCCCGGCTGCTCGACAACCTCGAAGGCCTCGACTGGATCACCGGTGAACTCACCGGAACGCCGATCCCGAAGCCGACGCCCCGCACAAAGTAGGCGAAGGCGTACCAGGCTTCAGCCTATCGCCCCAGCGCCCTATAGGCAGCTGCCGCCGCCCGGCATGCGTTTGCGCAGAAAGTTCATGCGTTGCTCGATCGGCATCGCGAGCCGGCGGCGGATGAGCTCTTCGAACTGGCGGTCACTTTCCTTGCGCATCGCGTCGAGCGCCTTCCGGCGGGCTGACGATCGTGGCTTTTTCGCAGGCATGTCAGGAACCGCGCCGTCGAGATGAGGATTGGGTGGCTTTGAGCGTCTGTTCGAGCACTGGCAAAAGGCGAGATCTCGATCACGGCCGGCGGCCTTCTTGCTGGCAATGACGTCGGGCAGCGAGGCCACCTTCACCCTGATCGTGCCGATCGTGTGCTCAATTGCCCGGGAGCGGAGCCCTTCGATCGATCGCACACCATGAATCACGCGCACAAAATCAGCCTGAAGCCCCGAGGTGGCGTCAACCATACGAAGGATAGTCCGGCCAATGGCACTTCCACAGCCACTCTCGATTTGATGAGCGGCTCGTGAACTGCGTGCCCCGTCTTCTGGTCCCGAACAGGCGGCTCCCCGGACGGCTGCCCTCCCCCCAGGAGTGGCGTTTTTCTGGCGTTTGCGCAGAGGCTCTCCGAGTCTCTCCGAGTCCGGCCGCCCGGCGGCTTCGTTGATGCCTCGCGCCCGGCAGGACTCAGAGGCTGTGGATGTCGATCACGGGCAGTGCGTCGGGCGACGCCTGGAAGACGTCGCGCTCGTCAGAGGCCTAAACGAGCTCGGCCCAGTCCGCGGGCGGGCCTCGGGCCGGTGCGAGCGGAGGCGGCTCGAGAGGCTCGCCCAAGTGTGTAAGGATCTTCCGAATCGGCCCCGGCTCGGTGATGAAGGCAATCAGTCGGATGTCGGCGCCGCAGGTGGGGCACTCGAGTGGAAACTCCTCCCCCGCCCGAGCCATCAGCTTGGCCCAGGCAAACCGTGAGGTGTCGTGCGAGCGGGGCTTTTGATGCGCGTCGCTGCAGCCTTCCGTGGCGTGACCGTCGCCCCCATGCCCGCCGGTCACCGCCTCTTGGCGCTTTCCGACGTTCCCGATCGCCAGCGACGTGACGGCCCGCCTGAGCTTGTGGTTGGGTGCAAACACCCCGTGATACCTGTGCCGGTGCTTGCGCGGCGGCGGCACGAGATCAGCGAGCCGGTCGAGAAACTCAAAAGGCGAGAGGTCGACGACGCCATTGGCCCCCGGCCGCGTGGACTTGCGGCTGCGACTGGGTCCGACCCAGTTGGCCGCCTTATGTCTCGGCAGCACGTAGCGGATGCGAGCGATCTGGCCGTCTGCACCGCGGCTCACGGACAGT
>Ga0172376_10009502_pt1 | contig 9991 bp, 9 predicted proteins | sample Lak35m_FD_121114 | JGI IMG/M metagenome (GOLD analysis project Ga0172376, IMG submission 121114) | Freshwater microbial communities from Kabuno Bay, South-Kivu, Congo - kab_092012_35m | ecosystem: Environmental > Aquatic > Freshwater > Lake | place: Democratic Republic of the Congo: South-Kivu... | reverse complement strand
TCTCTGAAGGTAGCTACATGAATGTGCGCTATCAGTTGCTGAGCGCCGGTGAGAACCCCGACCGGTTTTTCAGGCGGGTGTTTTTTACCCGTTCACACAAGGATGTGGTCAAGGCCGTGGCGTTGGGGTTGGCGCACGGCGGTGCGGTGGATAGCGTGATCTGGGATTTCATGGTCAGGACGCAGCCCAAAGTGGCTGAGCAGGTGCAGGTGATTGGGCGTTCTGCCGCGTACGGCGCTCCGGCGTTTATTGCCAACCACTCGGCTGACCCCCAAGACGTGCAAGCGTTCAGGCAATTGCTGCTGGGTATGGACAAAGACCCGCAGGGCAAAGAGTTGCTCAAGCGCATGCAGGTGGACGCATTTGTACCGGGCGACGAGCGTTTTTATGAGCGGCAGGAGCAGATGCGTCGCGCGTTGGGTGAAGAATGATGAAGCGCTTTTTTGACCTGAGCCTGCGCTACAAGATTCCGATCTGGGGCAGTTTTTTGATTGTTATGACGACGATGCTGGTGTCGTTGTCGTTGGTGTACAAAGCCTACGACGATCTTCGAGAGGGCCTGTTGGTCACCTCGGCTAGTCTGGCGCACCGGCTCGCGCATGATTTGTTTCACCCACTCATGGAAGACGATTTGTGGGGCGCTTACGGCATCATCAGCGCGCCGCTGATGGCGTCACACGCCAAAGACATTCAAAAACCGCGGTTCATTCTGGTACTGGACAACGAGTTGAACGTGGTGACATCCACTGATCCGATGCTGATCCCCATGGGCACGCAGGTGAGCCAGCTCACGCCAGAATACAGCATGTTTGTGAAGCGTATCGGTGAGTCAAGAAGCGCGGAAGACGCCACTTACGACATGCAGGACGAGAAAAATTTTTATGTGGCCGCGCCCATTGTGCATGACGGGTTCACCCTGGGGACTTTGATGGTGGTGCATGCCAAGGATGACATTTTGTGGCCGCGCTTCTTCCAGATATTGATTCATGGCGCCACCATGGGCGTGATTGCACTGGCCATTCTGCTGCCGGTCAACTGGTATTGGGCGCACCGTACGGCGCGGCCCTTGGTGCTGATCAGCCAGCGCATGCGTGAGAATGACCTGCAGGCCGCCACGCAGGTGGTAGACCAGCTCTACCCGTATCACGATGAACTGGGTGAATTGTTTGAAGCATACAAACGGATGCTGATTGAACAGAAGGAAAAAGCGGCGCTGGAACAGATGGTGGTCAAGTCTGAGCGGCTGGCCGCCGTGGGGCACCTGGCCGCCGGTGTGGCGCATGAAATCAACAACCCACTCGGTGGCATGCTCACAGCCATAGACACGCTCAACGCTTACGGCAACATGGACCCGCGCACCGCCAAGACTGTGGCGCTGATTCAGCGTGGGCTCAAGCAGATCAAGGATACGGTGGGTGCACTGCTGGTGGAAGCGCGCGTGCGCAACCGCGATCTGGAATTGCAAGACTTTGAGGACGTGCGCGCACTGGTGCTCCCGCAAGCGCAAAGGAAAGAGCTGCAATTGCAGTGGACGGCGAACATGGCGCGCGCAGTGCCTTTGCAGGCCAACCAGGTGCGCCAGGTGCTGATCAACCTGCTGCTCAATGCCATCAATGCCGCCAACTGCCGTGGTGTGGTGGAGTGTCAGGTGGATGATCAGCAAAACAGCTTGGTGATGTGGGTGGAAAATGATGGCGCGGGCTTTACCCAGGAGCAGCGGCAGCACCTGTTTGAGCCGTTTTCGCCTTTGAGCAAGTCTGGCCAGGGGCACGGGCTGGGGCTGTGGGTAACGTATCAGATTGTTCAACAGTTGGGTGGCAAGATTGACTTGAATCAGCACGATGGGCGTGTGCGCTTTACCGTGACCTTGCCACTGGAAGATAACAAGATTGCATGAGTTCAAATCGCATTTGTCTGATTGAAGACGACGAGATCATGGGTGAAGCGGTGTCCGACCGCTTCGAGATTGAAGGTCTGGATTGCACCTGGTTCCAGACCGGTGATTCCGCGCGGGCTGCGCTGCAAAAAGAAAAATTCGGCGTGGTCATCAGCGACATCAAGTTGCCCGACATCGACGGCGAACGCCTGTACCAGGAGATGCGCGCCACCGGTATGGAGCTGCCGCCCTACATCTTCATGACAGGGTATGGCGCCATTGACCGCGCGGTCAGCCTGCTCAAGCTGGACGCCGAAGACTATCTGACCAAGCCAGTGGACATCCGCGTGCTGATCGAGATGGTGCGCAACGTGCTGGCGCGCAACGCGGTGGGCACGGTTGACACACAGGGCAAGGCGGTGCTGGGGGTGTCCAAGCCGATGCGCCACATCGAGGCGCTGTTGCCGCGCCTGGTGGCCGACAACATCACGGTGCTGATCACGGGTGAATCGGGCGTGGGCAAAGAGGTGGTGGCGCGCGCGCTGCACCGTATGCGCGACCCTGAGGGCAAGAAGCCGTTCATCTCGGTCAACTGTGGCGCCATCACCGAAAGCCTGATGGAAGCCGAATTGTTTGGCTACATGAAGGGCTCGTATACCGGTGCTATCCGCGACAAGGAAGACTATTTTGAGCAGGCCGACGGTGGCACGCTGTTTTTGGACGAGGTGGGCGAAATGCCACTGGCCATGCAGGTGAAGCTGCTGCGCGTGATCCAGGAACGCAAGGTGGTGCGCGTGGGCGGCGAAAAGCAGATCCCGATCAGCATCAACCTGGTGTGCGCGACGCACCGCAACCTCAAGAAAATGGTGGAAGCGGGTCAGTTCCGCGAAGATTTGTTCTACCGCATCAACGTACTGGAGATGCAGATTCCACCGCTGCGCGAGCGCAAGGAAGACATCTTGTGGCTGACCGGCATGATGCTCGATGCCGAGGCGGTACAACACGGTCGCACCCGACGCGAGTTGAGTCCGCAGGCTGAAGCCGCGCTGCTGGAGCACCCGTGGCAGGGCAACATTCGCGAGCTGAAAAGCGTGCTGGAGCGCGCCTGCATTTTGTCGGGCCAAGCGGTGTTGACGCCAGGTGCGCTGTTTGGCAACGGACTGGAGCCAGAGCCTGAAGCCGTGCCTGAACCCGAGCCACAAGCGGGTTCGCTCAATGACGTGATGGGCGGCTATGAGCGCCAGTACATTGAAAAAATCCTCCGGAGCAAGCAGGGCAAGATTGCCGAAACGGCAGCCGTGCTGGGCATCAGCCGCAAGAACTTGTGGGAAAAAATGAAAAAGCTGGGCATCAGCGATGACAAGGAACAGTAACGCCGGGGTTTTTGGGCGCGCCTTGCAGGCTGCAGGGATGGTGTTGTGCGCGTGGCTGCTGGTTGCGTGCGCCGGGCCTCAGCAGTCGGCCGAACCGGAAACCGAGCGATTTTTCCCGCCACCACCGGCGACACCGGTGTATGTGTTTGAGCGCAGCGTGTTCCGCTCTGACGATCTGGCACAGCAAAGCAGCACAGGCGGATTTCTGGCCGCGCTGGTGGGTTCGCAGCGCGGTGGCGGACAGGGTTTGACGCGGCCGCTGGCACTGGCGGCGCGGCAGGGCCGGGTGGCGGTGGTCAACGCGCTGGACCAGGCCGTGAGCGTGTTTGACTTTGCCCGGCGCCAATTTGTGCGCTGGGATTTGTCCAGCGACGGCGTCCAGCGCAATCTGGTGGGTGTGAGTGTGGACCGCCAGGGCCAGTGGTACGTGGCCGACGCGATGTCCAACGCGGTGCTGGTCATCAACGATCAGGGTCAGGTAAAGCGCCGTATCGGTGGCATGCGCTGGTTGGCCAGGCTGGTGAACGTGGCGGTAGACCCGGAGGGGCAGCGTGTGTATGCCATCGACCAGAGTGGGGGCACGCATCGGGTGCGGGTGTTTGATGCCACTACCGGCAGTTTGTTGGGTGATGTGGGTGATGATGGCTCAGACGTTGCGTTGCTGAACCTGCCGGTTGACGCCGCAGTGGGGCGCGACGGGCGCTTGTACGTGGTGGATTCAGGCAACTACCGGGTGGCGGTGTTTGACCGCAACGGCAAGTTTTTATTTGACTTTGGCAGTGCTGGCAAGCGACCAGGGCAGTTTGCAAGGCCCAAGGAAATTGCCATTGACGCGCAGGGGCACGTGTACGTGGCCGACGCGGGGCATGGTGATGTGCAGGTGTTTGACGCACAAGGCAAATTTTTGTTTACTGTCGGCAGCCGCGCGGATCAAGGTGCCAGTGCCACCTACATGCTGCCCGCCGGTGTCGCAATCGACGGCGACGATCGCCTGTACGTCATGGACCAGTGGTACGTCAAGCTGGATGTATACCGTTCCCTGCGCCGCCGAAATCTTCCCTAGGACATCATCATGTCAACAACTGAACAGAATCTTGGCGCGCTTTTTCACCTGAAGTGGGTTGGCAAGATCGCATTGCTGGTTGCACTGGTAGCCGCAGTTGGTCTGGTCGCGGCGGTGTTGGGTGTGAGCGATGATCAGACCACCAGCTACACCAGCCTGGTGGTCAGCCGAGGCATGACGCAACAGAAACTGATGCCGGTCATGTGGATTTTCGGGTTGTTGTGCGTGTTTGTGGCAGCGCTGACCACGTGGTTGATTGCGTTGTACAGCAGTCACCGCATTGCCGGACCGCTGTTTCGGTTTGCACAGAACATCGACGCAATCTTGAGGCAGCCCTTTAACGTGCCGATGGCGATTCGCAAGACCGACGTACTGCAGCGCGAGTGGCACGAGTTTGATCTGGCCCAGGCGCGGCTGCGAAGCCACTATGGTGATTTGCGCGACGCCTTGACGCAGTGTCAGTTGCACGCCGGCGCCAAAGATGCCGCCGCGCTGACGCAGGCGGTGGTCCGGTTACAGGAGGCGGAACGCCATGGGCGACTTTAAGTTGCACAAGCGGCTGACGCACTGGCCTTTGCTTGCGCTGGTGTTGTCGGGCGTCGGCGTCTGGCTGTATGCGCAACTTGGCGCTACACCGCACCTGATGGACAAGACGTGCAGCAATTGCCACCTTGCTGGTCAGGCTGTGACCTCTGCGCAAGCCGGGCGGCTGATTGGCTCGCAAGAAATGTTGTGCGGCATTTGCCACAAAGACGTCAAGCGCATGAGCCATCCCAGTGGTTTTGCGCCCAGGACCAAGCCTCCAGCCGACCTTCCGCTGGATTGGAAGGGCGACATGACGTGCAGTACCTGCCACGTGGTGCATGGGTCGACGCCAGGATTGATGCGTGGCCAGCGGCGCGGTAAAACCCTGTGTCTTGCCTGCCACGACACGGCGTTTTTTAGCGCCATGAAAGACGGTGGTGTGTCATTACAGCAGTCGGGCCATGCCATTGCCGACATGTCTGCGCTGGGCAAAATGGCCGATGTGGACGCGTTGTCTTTGCAGTGCATGGGTTGCCACAATACGGCGGGTGATGCCCGCGGCGTGCAGGTCACTTCAACTGGTGTTGTACGGCACGAAAGTGGTGGTGCCAACCACCCCATTGGTATCAATTACCCGCTGATGTCTGGCAGCTTCAAGCCGCGCTCACTGTTGCCCAAGGCCATTTGGCTACCGGGGGGGAAGTTGAGCTGCGTGTCCTGCCATGAACCCTACAAAAAGCAGCACGGCAAACTCACCGTGACCAACGATGGGTCATTGCTGTGCACTCAGTGCCATGCGCTCTGACCCCCGGAGTTAATCCATGGAAAACTTGCAAACTGTTGTGCACCAGCGTCGGGTCCACTATGTCGACGAATCGATCCAGAAAAGTCTGCTGGTAGGCCTTGTGTTACTCGAAATGGTCTTGGCGGCCGGCCTGGCTTGGCTGATGTACCGGCACTTGAGCGCCGTGGTTGAAGACAACCTGTACTTGATTCACATGGCCGAGGCCAAGCCCTTGACCATCGAGTTGCTGCACTCGGCGTTGCGACTGTTCGGGCTGTTTGTGGTGGTCAATGTGGTGGCGCTGGTGCTGGTAGATGTGTTGTGGGGCCGTTACCTGACTTCGATTTTGAAAGAGTTTCGCATGTTGATGGCCAAGACGTCACAACTCGACTTTAGCGCGGACCCCGGTTTGCACAAGCGTCACCGGTTGTTGGACCTGACCCAACAGCAGCGCAAGCAGGACCGTATGCGTCTGGCTGCGGTGCGCGATGCAATGAGACAACTGACTACTGCGCAGCAAGTGGGGGATCTGGGCGCTGTACAACAGGCGATCAAGATGCTGGATGAAACCATTCCGCAGGGGCGGGCCGCAAGGCCGGAACGTCGGGTGGGCCGGGGCCGCTAGATCACCCCGTCAAACATCATCACGTCGACCGTATCACCCGGCGCAATATTGCTGCGGTTGTGCCCCAGAACGATCAGGCCGTTGGCCTGCACCATTGAACTGAGCACGCCCGATCCTTGGTTGCCGGTGACCGATACCTGCAAGCTACCGTCTGGCATGGACCGGACCACACCGCGCTGGTATTCGGTGCGCCCCGGCTTCTTGCGGATAGCCTGCTGGCTGCGTGCTTGCAACAGCGGTGGTGTGGTGGCGCGGGCTCCCATCATGCGCAGCAGGGCGGGTCGCACAAACGCCAGAAAGGTGACCATCACCGCCACTGGATTGCCGGGCAGGCCAAACAACAAGGTCGAGCTGCCGGCTTGCCCAGTGCCTGCGGCGCTTGGCAATGCATGCCCTTTGATGATTCGACCCACCGCCATCGGTCGTCCGGGGCGCATGGCAATTTTCCAGAAGGCTACGTCACCCAGGCGTTTCATCATGGACTTGGTGTAGTCGGCGTCACCCACACTGACGCCCCCGCTGGTGATGATGACGTCGGCCCGCGCAGCGGCGCCTGTGAACGCGGTCTCGAGCGTGTCAGGGTCATCGCGCACCACACCCAAGTCGATCACTTCGCAGCCCAGGCGCGACAGCAAACCAAACACGGTGTAGCGATTGCTGTCGTACACCGCACCCTCACGCGGCGCCTCACCCAGGCTCAAAATCTCGTCACCGGTTGAAAAGTAAGCCACTTTCAGACGCTGCAGGACAGCCACTTTTTTCAACCCCAAACTTGCTATAAGCCCTAGAGCAGCGGGCGTAATTAGCTCTCCTTTGTATAGCGCAGGTTGTCCCTGCATAAGGTCTTCACCCAGTAACCGCCGGTTGTCACCGGTCTTGATCGTGTCTGCGGCAATGGTGACGCGTTCGCCCTGGACGGTGGTCAGCTCTTGGGGTACGACGGTATTGAGTCCTTCAGGCATGATGGCACCGGTCATGATGCGCACGCATTCGCCTGCCCGCACGGTGCCCCCCCAGCCCTTGCCTGCCAGCGCGGTGCCCGCAACCGTCAGCGTCAAAGGTACGCCGGGTTGCAGTTGTGCGCCGTTAAACGCGTAGCCGTCCATGGCCGAGTTGTCGTGCGGCGGCACGCTTAGGGGGCTGATGATGTCAGCCGCCAGCACCCGCCCCAGCGCAGAAAACACGCCCACATCCTCAACGGTGGAGACTGGTTCGACCAGTTGCTCAAGAAAGCTCGCAACCAGGTCGGCGCGCAGCGCCTGCGGGTCGTAGCCGGCCAGCTCGGCGGCGATCTGCTCCAGGGTCTTCATGCGGTGCGCGATTCGAGTTGTTGCAGTTCCACCAGCGTGTTGGCGTTGAAGAACGCTTGAGGGTCGTCACCAGTTTGGTCAAACGCAACCACCACAGTGGCATGCTGCGCGGTCCAGGCGTCGATTTTGCGGCCACCTCCTAGCGTAAAGCGGATCAGGCTCTCAAGCAGGTCTACCCTCATCAGGCAGAACACCGGTTGGGTGCGCACCAGCATCTGGCCGTCACGCCCGGCCTCTGGCGCGGCAGCCATGGCGATGTCGGCGTTCTGCGCCACCAGCGCCGCGCCCAAGCGCTGCGCCAGATCTAGCGGCAGCAGCGGCGTGTCGCATGGTGCGGTGAGCAGGTAGGGTGTTTCGCAGTGTTCGAGGCCGGTCAAAAAGCCGGCCAGTGGGCCCGGGTAGTCGGCGAGGCCGTCGGGCCAGACGGCTGCACCAAACGATTCATACGCAGCCAAGTTGCGGTTGGCATTGATCATCGTTTGCCCGACGCCACCACCTAGTTGCAGGCGGTTAAGTGTATGCAACGCCAGCGGCAGGCCGTTGAAGTTCTGCAGGCCTTTGTCAACGCCACCCATGCGGCTGCCGCGCCCACCGGCTAAGATCAGCGCGGTGATTTCGTCAGGTTGGATCACAGAATCGTTCAAACTAACCTCCGATGTAACTCATTTCGATGCGTCTGACCGCAGCGCCATGGTCGGGTGGCAACTGGGCGCGAATCTCGCTGTAGTGGTCGTCGCGGCCTGACCAGATGGCGGCGATGGCGCGGGCCAATTGCGCGTCGGTGGCGCCCCCGCGCAGCAGCTCGCGCAGCGCGTAGCCCTTGTCGGCAAACAGGCACAGGTAGATCTGGCCTTCAGTGGACAGGCGCGCGCGGTTGCAACTGCTGCAAAAGGCACGTGTCACGCTGCTGATCAGGCCGATTTCGCCAGCGCCGTCAGCCCAGGCCCAACGCTCGGCGGTTTCGCCGGCTGCGGCGGGTTCCAGCGCAATCAGTTCGCCCACCTCACGCAGCCGTGCCAGCACCTCGGCGCTGGGCACTACGTCGTCCATGCGCCAGCCGTTGGTGGCGCCCACGTCCATGAATTCGATAAAGCGCAACACCATGCCGCTGTGTCGGAAGTGGCGTGCCATGCGGACAATCTCGTGGTCGTTGGTGCCGCGCTTGACCACCATGTTGATCTTGATCGGCGCCAGACCAGCCGCTCGCGCCGCCGCAATGCCGTCGAGCACGCTGGCAACCGGAAAATCGACGTCGTTCATGGCGCGAAAGACGGCATCGTCCAGCGCGTCCAGGCTGACGGTGATGCGTTGCAAGCCGGCTGCATGCAGCGCTTTGGCTTTGCGCGCTAGCGCTGCGCCGTTGGTGGTGAGCGTCAAGTCCAGCAGCTGACCATCGGGCGTGCGCAACTCAGACAGTTGCCCAATCAGCGACTCCAGCCCCTTGCGCAAAAGCGGCTCGCCACCGGTCAGGCGAATCTTTTCAACGCCTTGGGCGATACATAACCGCGCCAGCCGTGTGACCTCTTCAAACGTCAGCAATTGCGCATGCGGGATGTAGGCGTAGTCGTTGGTGAAAATCTCCTTGGGCATGCAGTAGCTGCACCGAAAGTTGCAGCGGTCGGTGACGCTGATGCGCAGGTCGCGCAGCACCCGGCCGCGCCGGTCGGATACCCTTGCGCCGGGCACCGCCTGAATAGAAGCGTCTGCTGTCACGGCGGGCACCGGCAGGCCGGTGGGGCGCACATCGTGCAGAGGAATGACGCGGTGGTGTGTGGCAGGTTGCAATTCTGGAAGGATCATGGTGTGCGGTCTCAGCGCGGCCAATTTTGGCACGGACGGCCCCACAGCCAAGGCAGCCAAAACCACGAAAGCTGCGTTGTCTTAAGTCGCTGCCCAAAAAAAAGCTCCCGGCCAGAGAGCCCGACCGGGAGCTTGGGAGGTCTGAAAGCTTAGTGGAATTTCATCATCAGCGGCACGATCAGCAGCGCCACGATGTTGATGATCTTGATCAGCGGGTTGACAGCCGGGCCGGCGGTGTCCTTGTAGGGGTCGCCCACGGTGTCACCAGTGACGGCGGCCTTGTGGGTTTCAGAGCCCTTGCCGCCGAAGTGGCTGTCTTCAATGTACTTCTTGGCACTGTCCCAGGCACCGCCGCCGGTGCACATCGAGATGGCCACAAACAGACCGGTCACGATGGTGCCCATCAGCAAGCCGCCCAATGCGGCGGGCCCGAGGATCAGACCCACCAGAATCGGGGCCACCACGGGCAGCAGCGACGGGATCATCATTTCTTTGATGGCAGCACCGGTCAACATGCCCACGGCCATGCCGTAGTCGGGTTTGGCCTTGCCTTCCATGATGCCGGCAATTTCCTTGAACTGGCGGCGCACTTCCACCACCACGCTGCCGGCGGCGCGGCCGACCGCTTCCATCGC
>Ga0172376_10009498_pt1 | contig 9993 bp, 9 predicted proteins | sample Lak35m_FD_121114 | JGI IMG/M metagenome (GOLD analysis project Ga0172376, IMG submission 121114) | Freshwater microbial communities from Kabuno Bay, South-Kivu, Congo - kab_092012_35m | ecosystem: Environmental > Aquatic > Freshwater > Lake | place: Democratic Republic of the Congo: South-Kivu... | reverse complement strand
TCAGGCATTATTCCGGACTTGATTACATTCTCCGGATTTTCTGCATGTGCCTGCAGTTTATTGTCCGTATTATCAACTTTTACATACGAAGCATTTGCAGTAGTTCCTTTTCCGCCAATATTCTGATGCAACAAATCAGCGGCCGCAAGAGTCGGGCGAAGTAATCCGTATTTCACATACGGAGCTTCATTCGCAGAAACCGTTGAGTTATTTACAGGATCATGTATATCAAGTTCAGTTGCAAATACACGATCAGCAATCTGCTTGAAGATCGGTCCTGCTACAAGTCCGCCATAGTACACATCATTTGAAGGAGCATTCACTACAACGATGCACGAATAGCGCGGAGCGTCTGCAGGAAAATACCCAACGAAAGAAGCTTGATAGGTAACGAAGCCCTCGGATTTGTAACGTCCTTTATCGTTTGCAACCTGTGCCGTTCCGGTTTTGCCTGCAACTTTATAAACCGAATTCTTCATGCTCTTTGCAGTTCCGTTCTGAACGACACCTTCAAGAAGTCGACGTGCGTTTTTGATTGTTTCCGGTTTTGCGATTGCGGGATTGAGAATTTCAGGTTGGAAGTGATGAACTGTTTTCCCTTTGTCAAGAATCTCTCTTACAAATGTTGGCTTAACCATCACGCCGTTATTAGCAACTGCGTTGTACAGCGTCAGCGTTTGCAACGGCGTAACCTGCGATTCGTAACCGATAGAAATCCAAGGCAAAGAAACTCCTGACCAATCCTTGTCACCTGCGTTCTTGATTTTGGATTTCCCTTCGCCTTTAATGGACAGGCCCAATGGTTCACCGAAACGTAAACGATGCAATCCATCAGTAAACTTGCGTGGCTCTTTACCATAAGCCTTTGTAATCAATCGTGAAATACCAACGTTGGATGATTCCCAGAATGCTTCTTCTGCAGTTACATCATTCTCCTTCGGATCATGAGAGTCGTGCATCACGCGATCGAAATACTTGTATTCTCCGCCATTCAAGTTGACGTGATCATTTAATGAAAGCAATCCGTCATCCATAGCAACGAGGTACGATGCCAATTTGAATGTTGATCCCGGTTCACGTGCATCTGCAATAGCGTAATTAAAATCTTCAACGTAGCTTCCGGAGTCTTTGCGTGTGAGGTTCGCTATAGCACGAATCTCGCCGGTTTGCACTTCCATCAACACAACACAACCGTACTTTGCATTGTGTTCAGCGAGAGAATGCAGCAGCGCATTTTCGGCAACGTCCTGAATATTGATATCGATTGTTGTGACAATATCTTTTCCGTGCTGCGGTTCAATCTCGTTCTCATTGTTCAACGGCATCCAAACTCCGCCTGCTATTTTACGCATGAGTCGCTTTCCGCTGATGCCGGTTAAAACAGAATCGTACGCGCCTTCAAGACCAACTTTCACTCTGCCACTATCGCTGATATATCCGATTGTACGAGATGCAAGCATGCGGAACGGACGCTCGCGACGATTGGTCTGAACGTAGATTAATCCGCCTTTATAACGTCCCAAACGGAAAAGCGGAAACTTTTTTATTTCCTGCAACTGCTGATAGGAAACATTCTTGGCAAGCACTTGATAACCTAAATTATTCTTGCGTGCCGAAATCAACAATCGGAAATATTCATCTGATGTTTTTGCAGGAAGAAGAGATGCCAGCTTTTGTGACAATGCGTATGCACTATCTTCAAACATTACATCATCTATGGCCAGATCATTTACATGCGGATCGATGGCGATTTCGTAGTACGGTAAAGAAGTTGCAAGTAGAGAACCGTCTGCAGCGAAAATATTTCCGCGTACAGCTTCAATATCCAACTCGCGGATCATGAAATTCTCAGCTTCCTTCTTCCAGTAATCACCTTGAACGAACTGAATATAACATACACGACTGATCACCGCCAGTGCAAACACACAGCACAGGATGTATATCAGATATACGCGACGTAATATTTCTTTCTTCTCTTCCACTATTCGGGCAATGTGTTAACTACAATTTTTGCAGGCGGCTCAACGGATTCTTTCACTCCAAGAGGAAGAACACGAACTGCAACTTCTGTTTGTTTACTTACAGCAGCGAGCTCTGATTTTGAAATGATGTACTCTGAACGAAGCTCTTTCAATTCGTTTGTGAGTTTGTTCATTCTCCGGATCTGATCTTCCGCATAGTATCCGTTTGAGATGTACAGCAGTGCAACCAGAGTTATAAAAAACATGAACGGTACAGCTTTGATTGCGGCTTCCTTCGAGAGAAAAGATCCACTCATCACCGAACCTATTGTTTTGGTGACGATATTTCCTCCGCTGCTTTTTTGCTGCGGCTTAACCTGCGATTCAGTTTCTTTTTTCTCCTTAACTGTGTTTTTACTCATCCGGTTTTCCGGGGCATTTCAGCCACTCTCATTTTTGCACTTCGTGCTCGTGGATTCAATTCTATTTCATTCTCAGCAGGAAGTATCGCCTTCATGCTTATGGGTTCAAGCGGTCTGATCAGATTTCCATAGAAATCTTTCTGCTGATCACCTTCAAAACATCCCGACCTGAAAAAGTTTTTTACCATTCGGTCTTCAAGCGAGTGATAGGAAATCACAACCAATCGTCCCGACTCTTCCAAAACTTCAGCAGCCTGCTCCAACATTTCTTTCAAAGCATCCAACTCACTATTCACTTCTATCCGCAAGGCTTGAAATACTTTTGCCAGATACTGATTCTCTTTCCCTCTCTTCGACAATGGAAGCAAAACACTTTTCAAATCCTCAACTGTATTCAGCGGTCTCGATTCTCTTGCTTCAACAATCTTCTTAGCAACAAAACCGGCATTTTCCACATCACCATACAATCGAAAAATGTTTCTGAGCTCCTGCTGATCGTATGTTGCAAGAATCTCTTTCGCACTCAACGGTTGCTCCGGATTCATTCGCATATCAAGCGGACCTTCAAACCGAATTGAAAATCCTCTCTCTGCAGTATCGAACTGATGTGATGAAACACCGAGATCCGCAAGAATTCCGTTGACCTTCTGAACTCCGCAATCCGCTAATCCCTTACGGAGATTTCGAAAATTGCTTCTGACTAAAGTGAATCGTTGATCATCGGGAACATTTTGCACAGCGTCAGGATCCTGATCGAATGCAATCAGTCGTCCCTGCAAATTCAGTCTTTTCAGAATTTCGCGGGAGTGACCTCCGCCACCAAACGTAACATCAACATAAACTCCAGCCGGATCGATTGTTAAAGCTTCCAGGCTTTCATGTAAAAGAACGGGGTTATGGTATGTCGACATCATCGGACTTGTTACCCATGCTTCCCATGACATCTTCAGCAAGGCTTCCGAAATCAACTGACGGATCATTGATCGCCAATTCATATCGGTCCTTATCCCATATTTCAATCATATTCACCGCGGCAGACATCACGATGTTCTTACTGATTCCGGCATATGTCATCAGATCTTTCGGCAACAACAAGCGGCCGCTTGAATCCAATTCCACAGGCTTCACACCAGCATTAAACATCCGGATGAAGTCAACATTCTTCTTCTTGAATCGATTCAGTTTGTTGACGTCTTTCACAAGCACATTCCACTCTTCCATTGTGTACAGCTCAAGACACTTGTGAAACACACTGCGCTTCACAACGAAACCTTTTTCCAATACAGGCGTGAGCTGCTTCTTGAAAGCAGACGGCAACAGCAGACGCGCTTTTGCGTCGATACTGCATTCGTAAACACCTAATAATCCGGTCATTTTTCGATGTGATTTAGGGTAAATTTATGGATTAAATTCCCACATTGACCCACAATTTACCACTTTTGTTGAAAACTTTACCACTTGTAGTGTTTTATTGGTCAATTGTCTTCGTACTGGAAAACGATGAAAGTCAATATTTACAAGGCTTTCAGAGGTTTTGACGGGCGTACAAACAGGGTGGGAAAAACCTCGAACAAGGCTCGATTTATTAACATCACAGCGATCAAGTGAAAGCTTGAAAAAAGATTTGTAAAATGCTGATGTAATACCCTTCAAATAGCTGCTATTACTAGATTTTAAATCACTATTGGACTCTAAAATTGTTTAAACTGTGAAAAAGGTCAAAAATGCTATTAAACGTAAGAATTACTTGAATTTTCAAGTTTTATTAATGAAATGAACCATGCGCACTTCACGAAAAAAGACTCTACTTTTACAGCGTTGTGTCGACAAATAAATTCATTGATATCGAGCACATAATCGGTGCTAAAAATCCACGCTTACTGAAGTGGATGCCGGGATTTATTTTGCGGTACATCAATCGTATTCTGCATGAGGATGAAGTGAATGCGTTTATGAAACAACACGGTCATTTGCGTGACTTTGAATTCATCGCAGAAGTGTTGAAGTACTTCAACATTAAACTTGTTGTAATAGGAGAAGACAATATTCCTCATGAAGGCGGTTTTATTCTTGCGGCGAATCATCCGCTCGGTGGTCTGGACGGATTGGCATTGATGCAAGCTGTGAGCACACGACGCACAGACATTCGCTTTCTCGTGAATGATATTCTGTTGTTTCTGAAAACAATGGACAATCTCTTTGTTCCTGTCAATAAACACGGATCGCAACATGCGATTTCGAAAATCGAAGAAGCATACGCATCTGAAAATGCGGTATTAATTTTTCCTGCCGGTTTAGTTTCAAGAAAACAGAATGGTAAAGTCGAAGACTTGGAATGGAAGAAGAGTTTTATATCCAAATCACTTCGATACAACAAGAATGTTGTGCCGTGTTATATTGACGGGGCGAATACTTCATTCTTTTACAATCTTGCGATGTGGCGAAAACGTTTTGGCATCAAGGCAAATATTGAAATGTTCTATCTCGCGGATGAGATGTTCAAACAGCGTAATAAGACAATTACCATTATATTTGACCAACCGGTGAATCCGGAAACTTTCACTAAGACTCACACACATGCACATTGGGCACAAAGCATCCGATCGCATGTGTATGATTTGAAAAAGAAAGTCAGAAACTAACTCCAACGGAATTACATTCCAGTGATGAAGAACGTGATCGCACCGATTGAAAAAAGTCTCCTACGTCAGGAGCTGAACAGCCGGACTTTTATCCGTAAAGCGAATAACGGAAACAATGAGATTTATATTCTCAATCAACATAACGCGCCGAATACGTTGCTAGAGATCGGAAGATTGAGAGAGGAAACTTTCAGAGCAGCTGGCGGCGGCACCGGATTGGATTGCGACCTGGACGATTTCGACACTTGTGAAAAGTGTTATGAGCAACTGATTGTATGGAATCCTGAAGAAGAAGAAATTGTAGGAGGTTATCGTTACATACGTTGCGGTGAAGCACGTAATGCAGATGGAAATTACCATCTGGCAACAACAGAGTTATTTACATTCAGTGATAAATTCAAGAACGACTATTTACCGAATACGATTGAATTGGGACGATCATTCGTTCAACCTAAATATCAGCCGGCAGTAAATAACCGCAAAGGACTTTTTTCTTTGGATAATTTGTGGGATGGACTCGGTGCATTGGTAATCGACAATCCGGACATCAAATACTTTTTCGGAAAAGTAACTACCTATCGCGATTACAATGTAGAAGCGCGAGATTATATCCTGCGTTTCATGCAGCATTACTTTCCGGACAATGAAAATCTGGTAACGCCGCATCGTGCAGTTGTCCCTTCCACTCCGACTGATGATTTCGCAGTACAATTGAAACCGCTTGATTACAAAGAAGGACACAAAGTGCTCAATCAACATGTGCGTTCACTCAGCGAAAATATTCCACCGTTGGTGAATGCATATATGAACCTCAGTGCAACGATGAAAACATTCGGTACTGCCGTAAACGATGAGTTCGGTGATGTAGATGAAACAGGCATTCTTGTAACGATTGCGGATATTTATCCGACAAAGAAAGAACGCCACGTTACGACATACGTATCTCAGAAAAAATAATCTAAAGTGAAAATCACCTCAGCCGTTTATCTGAAGAGCAGTGCCCGCACTGACCAATGTCCTAAACCGGATAAACCTGAGTTTGCTTTCATCGGTCGTTCAAACGTCGGGAAATCGTCGTTAATCAACATGCTCACCGGTTACGGCGGACTTGCTAAAGTTTCTGCACGTCCGGGAAAAACGCAACTGATCAATCACTTCACGATTAATGAATCGTGGTACCTGGTGGATTTGCCCGGTTACGGTTACGCGAAAGTTTCGAAAGACAAGCGTGCGGAATTCGATCGTATGATTTCGCATTACATTACAACGCGTCCGAATTTGCTTAACGTATTTGTGCTGATGGATATCCGTATTCCACCACAGGAATCGGACATGAATTTCATAGCGAAGTTAGGCGCAAAGAATATTGTATTCAGTATTGTATTCACGAAGTGCGACAAACTGGGAACAACCACTTTGAATAAGAACTTCGAATTGTACAAAAAGCGATTGCTTCAGGACTGGGAAGAGCTTCCGCTTCATTTTTTCTCATCTGCAGAAGAAAAAACAGGACGGAAAGAAATTCTCAAATTTATTTCTGAAACTATCAAGCTTTACAATCAATAGTTATTTCTTGTCGCGCGCGTACGTGTTGCGCGATGTTCTTCGATACTTGTCTTTATCGCGCACAAGAATATCCATCACGAGCTTTTCGTTCTGAATTTGAACGACACGATATATCAACTGATTGTCTTTTGCGCCGTCGAGCCAGAATTCATTTCCGTTACGTAAACGATATGTGCAAATCTGATACGGTCCGTTTTTGACGGATAGATGAAATTCATCTTTGTAAATTGTAATACGCTGTTCAGGAATCGTAGTTACTTTCTTCAATCGTTTAAATGCGCCTGAAGGTTTTTTCTGAGCGATGAGTTTCCAACTGCAATTATACAATCGCGCAACCTGAAAGGAATCAATTACTGCTGCAGAAAGTTTCGGCGAGTTGAAGAGAATGAGAATTAAAATCAGCTGAAGGATGCGCATAAAAAAAGCGGTTTGCATACACTAGACGCAAACCGCTCGACAAAGTTGTGTGATGCGTTATTGTTTTCCCGATCCGATCAATGTCAGGAAGCCCGTAGTGCTGTAATCAGCTGTAGGAGCAATAGCGCGCAAGATGAAATAGTACGTTCCGTCTGTGCATTGCTGACCAGAAGTTGTACGGCCATCCCAACGAACATCAGGATCTCCTGATTCGAAAAGTTTCACGCCCCAACGATCGTAGATCTCGAGTTTGTATTCGTTCAAACCGCTTGTTGCGATGTAGAACTCATCGTTAACTCCATCGCCATTCGGAGAGAATACGTTCGGAATCAGAATACCTTCGTTGATTGTGACGATTACCGTATCGTAATCCGTACAGCCGTTCGCGTTGGTTACACCAAGAATAACGGTGTAAGTACCTGCTGTAGGAAACTGGTGTGTGTTGTTCTGTTGTGTTGAAGTTGAACCGTCACCGAAATCCCATGTCCATGAAGTTGCACCTGCAGTTCCGTCGATGAAAACATAAGTGCTTCCGAACATCCCTGTCGCTGAGTCAACAATTGCTGCAACAGGTGCAGGAGAAACTGACGGAGAACAACTGTCCGGAAGTGAATTACAACCTGTAGGGGATGTTGAAACTACAGTTACGAAACCTGTTCCGTTTGTCCAATCAACAAACAATGAATCTGATCCTTGTCCGCCGATGATCGTACCTTGACCGGGAACTGTCCATTGGTAACCTGTACCGGTTCCGCCGGTTGCAACGAAAATATTGCCTGAGGAATTTTCACAAATCGTAGGGCAAGCCAAATTCGGAGCAGCAGGGCGAACGTCAGTCAGAATGTATGGTTCTCCCGGGTTTGCGAACAGCCATGCAGCGCGTGTCATTGTTGTGAAAACACCTGAAGCGCCAAATCCAATAGTAGCCATATCGTTCCACTGAATGTTTGTAGTTCTCCAGTGACTCATGCCTGTCCAAGGACCATCAGTTGCAGGAATGTAATACATACGAATGTCTGCAGGATCTGTTCCTACAGGGCGAAGAATTGCATGATAGAAAGTGTCGTTTGCGTTACAGATGATTCCGTCATTTGAAGTTCTCAGGAATCCATCGTTGTCTGCGTTGTTGTTGATGAAGCGCACAGTGTACACATCAACACCTGCTGCAGTAGGAACAATATCAATAGGCCGGTAACGTGTTACATTTACGCTTGAACCGGTCGGGAACAAATATGTTCCTGCAGAGTTTGTAGCGCGGGCGAAAGTTCCGGGAGCAGAGCTGCTCACAAATCCTTCAGAACCTACTGTCTGGTTATTGGTAACAGCGGCAGTAGCAGGATTCAGAACTGTGAACACCTGAGTTTGCGTTTCCAATTCGCGATCGTTGATCGTGAGAATACCATTCAATCCGGTATTTGTATCAACACCTTGCAATGTTTTCTTGCGGTTGTTACCTACGCCGGTTCCGGTAAGTGTAAGATCATTGAACGTTGTAACAGTACCGTTCGTACTTGTGATCAACTGCTGCGTATTTCCGTACAGTGTAACATTACTGTTACCGCCTGTGAATGTTGCGTTATTCACCCAATCCTGCTCAACATTGTAGTCTCCATCGCCTTGCACGGTAGAACCGTTATTGATTGTGAAGTTTCCGGCAAAAGGGAATGTAGAATTCTTGGTTGTTGTGATTGTGCCGTTGTTTGTAACGTTTGATGTCTGATCAAATGTTGCACCACCGTTCACAAAGATTGTAGCGCCACTGGCTACGAAAAATGTTGCTCCGTTTGTGTAGAATGTTTGAGCCGAAGCCGAAGCTGCGATCAAACAAAACAGGGGAAACGCGAAGTACTTTTTTCTCATGGGGAACTAGTTAAAACCTGTACTATTGACAGGGATAATCAAAATAACGCAAAATCAAGGAATAAAGCAAGTGCAAAGCACTTGCTCTGATATTGATAAATCACTGAGGTTCTGCTATTTGCATTTTCTCAGCAAAGTAGGCGCAGAAGTCGCGCATATCGCCGACCATTTTTTCTTCACCGGTTGCGCGCTTGAAAGTATCGGAAAGTGTGAGCATGTTCTGATGAACGAATGCCTTCATTTCGTCAACGAGCATCGTTTTTGTCCACAGATCGATGCGCATGGTGCTTTGTTCTTTTTCATCCCACAGCGCAATCATCATGGCTTTGCATTTGCCTCCTTCCTGAGAGTCGGTAGCTTGCCATTCAATAGCTTCAGGAAGGTTGTTTTCGTCCATCGTAATTGTGAACGTAATTTGTGCTTTGCGTGCTTCAGCCATTTTATGTTTTTTGAATGCACGAAGTTAAGAAATGTAATTCGAGCCGCTTCAGAATTTCGGCTTGTACTTTGATCGTGTCAAAACCATTTGGCCGTCGCTCAAAGCCATGAGTTCTTCGAGTGTTGTTGACGGATATTGCTGCATGTAGGCAGAAACAATTCTGTAACCGATCCACACTCCCGCTCTGCCCGGCGATTCGCGCGGGAATCCGGGAGTGAAAGGCGCGTCCATTGTCATGTGATTCAAATCGTCTTCACTTTCGGAATACACGATTTGATCTTCAATCATCTTCGCCCACATTTCCGCTTCGTTGGCTTCGCTCCAAACCAATTGCGTTTGTGTATAACCTGTAATCACAGAATCAGGTGTTTCGCGCAACAACGCTTTTTGCAAATACATTATTTTCCCTTCGTAAACGATGCGATTGATTACATCATTTTTTTCGGAATTATACGGAAACTCGGTCATCATCCAGGAGCGAATAAATCCGGAAGCCATGTATTGCGGCTCCAGCTTTCTGCGCTGATACATCGGCCATTGAAGTCCTTCGTAGAAGACATTGTCTTGCCCTAAAAACCAATCCATTCCTATTGCATAATATCCATCGCAATTAAAATAGTTGTAGTTGAAGCCGGAGAACACAATGAAAATTCCTTTGGGTAAATTTCTCGTTGGAAAGTGATACG
>Ga0172376_10009496_pt1 | contig 9994 bp, 7 predicted proteins | sample Lak35m_FD_121114 | JGI IMG/M metagenome (GOLD analysis project Ga0172376, IMG submission 121114) | Freshwater microbial communities from Kabuno Bay, South-Kivu, Congo - kab_092012_35m | ecosystem: Environmental > Aquatic > Freshwater > Lake | place: Democratic Republic of the Congo: South-Kivu... | reverse complement strand
GGACAGGTCGTGATCCAGATGGGAGGGGTTGCAGGCGCGCAGCCGCCGGGCGTGGGCGACCACGCAGCGATCGCTATCGACGATCCTTTCGTGGAGACGACGCAGCTCGGCAGCAACGCCTTCAGCCTCGGCAAGCAAGTGACGCAATCGGGTTACGGCATGTTGCTCGGCAATCCGCACTATCCGTGGGACGGCATGAACCGCTTCTATCGGATGCATCTCACGATCCCGGGCAAGCTCAACGTCGTTGGAGCCGGCCTCGTCAGCAACGCTTCCGTTGGCATCGGCCACACAGACACCATCGCCTGGACGCACACGGTATCGACGGCGCGACGATTCGGCGTATTCGAGCTCATGCTCGATCCGGCCGACCCCACGCGCTACATGCACGATGGCGTGTCGACGCCGATGACGCAGCTCAGCGTCAGTGTCGATGTGAAGGACGCGGAGCCGGTGACGCGCACCTTCTACACAACACGCTTCGGTCCTGTCCTTGAGACTCAGACCTTCCCCTGGACAGCAACTCACGCCTACGCGCTTCGCACCATCCCGCAGGGCGTCCGCTCACCGGACCAGTATCTCGCGATATGGCAGGCGAAGAATGTGCGCGACCTGAAGGTCATCCTCGGCAAGTACCAGGCCACGGGCTTCAATACGACTGCGGTCGACAAGGGCGGCGAGTCCTTCTTCGGCGACATGGGCATGATGCCCAACGTCTCGAAAGCGCTTGGCGACCGCTGCGCCAAGTCCGACCTGGCAAAGAAGCAGTGGACGGAAACGCGCGTGCCAGTGCTCGACGGCTCGACCTCGACCTGCGAGTGGGCGACGGATTCGGATTCGACAGCGCCAGGCGTCTTCGGGGCCAGCCGTACGCCGCACCTCTTCCGCTCCGACTATGTCAGCCAGAGCAATGACAGCCACTGGCTCACCAATCCGAATCAACCGCTGGCGGGTTTCAGCCCGATCTTCGGCGACGAGCAGACGGCGCGCTCGCTGCGCACGCAGCTCGGCATCGACATCGTGGACGACCGGGTCGCCGGCACGGACGGCATGCCCGGCGTCAAATTCGACCTCTCGACGCTGCAGGGCGCGCTATACCAAAACCGGCATCGCGGCGCCGAGCTGGTGCGCGATGATCTCGTCAGGCACTGCAAGTCACTCGGCGATGAAAAGCTGGGGCCGGCCTGCACTGCGCTCGCCAACTGGGACACCAAGGTGAATCTCGACAGTCGCGGCGCGCACCTGTTCCACCTCTTTGCGGAAAATGGCGGCCTGCAGTTCAAGGTCCCCTTCAATCCCGCCGATCCGGTGAACACCCCCAACACGCTGGATGTCGCCAACCCGAAGGTGACCGAGGCGCTGCGCAAGGCGGTGGACAAGCTCGGCGAGCTCCGCATTCCGCTGGATGCGCGCCTCGGGGATGTCCAACGCGAGACCCGCAATGGGGAACGCATCCCCATTCATGGCGGAGCCGGCCCGGAAGGCGTGTTCAACGTCATCACGGTCGAGAACCTGGAGCCTGAACTCGGCTGGACAAGCATCCGCCACGGCTCAAGCTGGATCATGACGGTCGAGTTCACGCCTGGCGGCCCGAAGAGCGAGGGCATCCTCTCTTACTCGCAATCGGTGAACCCCAACTCGCCCCACTATTCCGACCAGACCCACGCCTACTCACGCAAGCAATGGGACGACCTCCGCTTCAGCGAAGCGGCGGTGGAGGCGGGGACGATCACGCGGAAGACGATCTCGGAGTAGATGACAGACCCGATCTACCGCCCCGTAAACTTAGCCGGTCGTTTCTCCACGAAGTGGGCGACGCCTTCGCGGAAGTCTTCCGAGCGGAAGCTGGGCGGCATGTCGGCGTTGGCGCTCTCGATCGCATCGCCGAGCGTCTGGAACTGCGCGTTCCAGATCTCGCGCTTCATCTCGCGCAGTGAACGCGGCGAGACTTCGTGCGCCAGCATCCGCGCATAGGCGGCGATCTCGCTTGAGAAGTCCGCAGCCGGGATCACGCGGTTGACCAGCCGCATCTGCAGCGCCTCGGCCGCCGTGATCACGCGCGCGGAATAGAGCAGGTCGGCCGCCGCACTGAACCCGACAAGCCGGGGAAGCAGCCACGAGATACCATGCTCGGCGACAAGGCCGCGGCGCGCGAAGGCGGTGGTGAACTTCGCCGAGTCGCTCGCGATGCGGATGTCGCAATAGAGCGAGAGGATCATGCCGAGACCGGCGGCCGGGCCGTTGATTGCCGCGACGATTGGCTTGGGCACGGCGGGGAACCAGGAGTACTGTTTCTGGAAGTTGGGGTTGGAGGCTGGGTCCCATGCAGGCGGCGAACCCACCGCAACTCGCGTGGTGGCGCCATCGCCGGTCTGGATCGTCTGCAGCATACCCATGTCGGCCCCGGCGCAGAAGCCCTTGCCCGCGCCGGTCAACACGATCACGCGCACGCTCTCGTCATTGGCCGCTTCGCGCATGGCGAGCCGCACGTCGCGGTCCATCTCGCCGCGCCAGGCGTTGAGCTTGTCCGGCCGGTTGAGCGTGACCCAGGCCACGCCGTCCTCGGCGGAATAGAGGATGTCCTCGTAGGTGCGGACGGTGGTGTCGGCCATGGCGTGTCTCCCTTTTGGCGCAAGGTTACGCTTTTGCGCGCAACGGGCAATCATGCGCGCTTGACCTCGCGGCCTGCTTCGGGTCCATGGCGCCGCATGGCCGGACCTCCGATCGCAGTCCTACGCGGCGTCATGCTGACGCTGGGCGCCGCGCCCCTCTTCACGGGCGTCGACCTGCAGCTTGCGCGCGGGGAGCGCATGGCGCTGGTCGGACGGAACGGCGCAGGCAAGTCGACGCTGATGCGCATCCTTGCGGGCGCTATCGAGCCGGACGGCGGCGAAATCTTCATGCAGCCCGGGATCGTTGCGCGTCACCTGCTGCAGGAGCCCGATTTTTCCGGCTTCGTCACGGCGCTGGACTACGTCTCGCAGGGCCTCGCTCCGGACATGCTCTACCGCGCCGAGGCGGAGCTTGGCGCCTGGAGCGTGCCGTTCGATCTCGACCTGTCGAAGGCATCCGGCGGCCAGTCGCGCCGCATCGCCCTCGCCCACGCCTTCGCGCACGATCCGGACATCCTTCTGCTTGACGAACCAACCAACCATCTCGACGTGCCGGCGATCGAACTGCTCGAAGAAGAACTCAAAGCGTTCCGCGGCGCGGCGCTGATCGTGAGTCACGACCGGCGCTTCCTCGAAAATGTTGCGACGTCGGTGGCGTGGCTGCGCCAGGGCGTCGTCCGCCAGATGGACAAAGGCTATGCCGCTTTCGAGGATTGGGCCGAGACGGTGGAAGCCGAGGAGGAGAAGGCGTTCGACAGGTTGAACGTCCAGCTCAAGGCCGAGGAGCGCTGGATGGCGCGAGGCGTCACAGCGCGGCGGCGTCGCAACATGGGCCGTGTGCGCAAGCTGCAGGACATGCGCGCGGAAAAGAAGCAGCGCCGGATCGCGCTCAACGAGGCGGCAAGCACGGCGAGCCTCGCGATCGACGCCGGCGCGCAGTCGGGCCGGCTGGTGATCGAGGCGAAGGGGCTGACAAAAGTCTTCACGACACCCGAAGGCGCGCTGCCCATCGTCAGCAACCTGTCGCTGCGCGTGATGCGCGGCGACCGCCTCGGCCTCGTCGGCTCCAATGGCGCGGGCAAGACGACGCTGCTGCGGCTCCTGCTCGGTGAGATGGCGCCTGATGCCGGCAGCCTGCGCCTCGCGAACACGCTTGACATCGCCTATCTCGACCAGACGCGCGCGACGCTGAGCCCCAACGCAACATTGTGGCAGACGCTCGCGCCGCTCGGCGGCGATCAGATCGTCGTGCGCGGCCACCCCAAGCACGTCGCCGCCTACGCCAAGGACTTCCTGTTCGAGAGCCGCCAGCTGCATCAGCCGGTCGGCGCACTCTCGGGCGGGGAACGCAACCGTTTGACGCTGGCCCTCGCACTGGCCAAGCCCTCCAACCTCCTGGTTCTGGACGAGCCGACCAATGATCTCGACATCGAGACCCTCGACTTGCTGGAGGACATGCTGAGCGAATATGAGGGCACACTTCTGCTGGTGAGCCACGACCGCGCCTTCATCGACAATGTCGTGACATCGGTGCTGACGCCTCAGGGCGGTGGACAGTGGCTGGAGACGCCAGGGGGATACTCTGACTATCGCGGGCAGGCAGGCCCGGCGCCATCTGCTGCGCGTACAGCTGCGAAGGCTGCGACCCCGGCAGCCGCCCCGAAAGCAGCGGCCTCCAAGCTCAGCTACAAGGAGGCGCGGCGGCTGGAGGAGCTCGAGCGCCTGATGCCGGAACGGCAGGAGGAGATCGTCGCGCTGGAGGACCAGATGGCCGACTCTGCCCTCTTCTCCCGAGATCCAAAGGCCTTCCATGCTCGCGCCAACCGGCTGGCCGCGGCTCGCAGCGAACTCGCAAGTCACGAAGCCGAATGGCTGGCGCTGGAGGAGAAGCGCGAGGCCTTGGCAAGGGGTTAATCTGGGAAAACCCCTCAAATACATGCCTGCCAGACCCCGATCCCCGCCAATTGCAGGGTCCCCTAAAGCGCTTTCTTAACCGCCTGACGTTAGGGTTTCGCTTCCCAAGGGAGATGTTGGAATGCCGTCCAGCGCAAACCAGTTCGCGCTATTGCTCGACCTTGCAAAGGAAGGTTCGAGCGAAAAGCGGCGTGAGCTCCTGCGCCAAATCACCGATGTCTTCCTCGCCCATCCGGCCGAACGCTCGGACAAGGAATCCATTCTGTTCGACGAGATCGTTGGCGCGGTCGCTTCAGACCTCGAGACCCAGGTTCGTATCGAACTGTCACGCAAGGTGGCAGACAGCACGGCCCCACTTCGCCGCACTGCCCGTCGCCTCGCTATGGACGACATCGCGGTCGCACGTCCCGTGATCGAACGATCGCGCGCGCTTACCGAAGAGGATATCCTGCACGTTATTGAGCAGAAGTCGCAGGATCATCTTCTCGCCGTGACCAAGCGTCCCGACATTGGCGAGAAGGTATCCAGCGCGCTGGTCGACAAGGGCGAGGACCACGTGGTCGTCTCACTGCTCCAGAACGCGACCGCGAAGATCAATCGCCAGACCTACGAACGCGTCGCCGAGCGCGTCGAGACGAGCCCCGTGCTGCACGCGCCCTTCGTGCGCAACGCCAATGTGCCGCTCGACATGCTGAACAATGTCTATCTCCGCGTAGAGAGCGACCTTCGTCGCGAGATCATGCGCAAGTTCCACGGCGTCTCGCCTGCTGAGCTGGAAGCCGCACTGGAGGTGAGCCGCACGCACCTGTCGTCGGCTTATGGCGCACTACCGGCGGACTACTCGCTGGGCAAAGAACATATCGCCAAGCTCGAAAAGGCCGGTGCGCTGCGACCGCCCGTTCTGGTGCAGCTGCTGCGCGAGGAGCGGCACACCGCCTTCCTCATTGCCTTCGCCAAGATGGTCGACATCGACTTCGACCTCGGCCAGCGCCTGGTGCAGGCTAAGGACCTCGACGCCCTCGCCATGCTGTGCCGAGGCGCCGGCTTCGACCGGGGCCTTTTCGTCACCATCTGCATCATGGTGGCGGGTGACGGGACGGGTCTCAGCAAGACCGATGAATATGCTCAGATCTACGAACAGGTGCCCGTCGCCGCCGCCCAGCGGGCGCTGCGGTTCTGGAAAGTCCGCGCCAAGAACAGCGGGGCGCAGGCAGCCTGACGCGACCGGCCTAGCGTGGCCGGCGAGTTTAGCGCCGGCAAGCCGTGTTCCTTCGCCCATCAGCAGCTCTGCGATTGCCCGACTCCAGGCGCTCGCCTAGGGTTTGCACGGCGGGGGGAGAGGAACGTGCATGCCGATTCCCGTAATCCGTTCGCAGGCTATCAGCATCGGCGAGCTCCTCCGTCTGGGATCGTTCAGGCCAGCACGGGTTCAACGCGACTATTGCTGGAAGGAGAACCAGCAGGCCGCGCTGCTGCAGGATCTCATCTCCGCTTTCGGCGAGTTCGGGCTGGACCCGGATGCAGACCCCGATGCCGACCCAGAGTCCTTCGACGTCGGAACCGGCGCGCGCTTCCAGCTCGCCGACTACAATCGCGAACTTGAAGCCACCGAGCCCTACGTGTTGGTCGGCACCGTGGTGCTGCACAACGCCGGTCAGCATTTCGATATCTATGATGGGCTCCAACGCCTGACGACCTTCACGGTCATCTTCGCCGTGCTGCGCGACTTGATCGAGGCGGAGCGCAAGCATCCGGTGAACGCGCTGCTGGTCAACGAGGCCGGCATCTCGCGTTTGAACCTTGGGATGAAACACAATACTCTGGAAGCCGACATTCTCGCACCCGGCCGCACGGCGAAGCGTCATCGTCCGCATCCGCAGCTGACCGAGGCGAGCTACTGCCTGCGCACCTGCGTGAACACGGCGCGTGCGATGCTGAGGGGATGGCCGACAAGACGACTCGAGGCATTCACGAGTTTCATCGCGGAAGGCGCGATCGTGAACGTCACGCGCATCTCCGACCGCCGCATGGCCGCCAAGGCCTTTGTCAGCATCAATTCGAGCGGCTTGCCCCTGAAGCCGGAAGAGATCGTCAAGGGCCAACTTATCGACCTCACCTCGTCCCTGCCGGACGCCGACGATCAGGCCAAGCGCGTGCTCAATGTCTGGAACGGCATCCAGGATGATCTCGGGCCGGAGGCCTTCGACGACTTCCTTCGTTCCGTCGACTTCATCGAGCGGCGCATGCCGCAATCTTCCGACTTCTCTATCCAGCTGATGGAGCATATCCGTCGCCAGTATCAGGGACAGGCCGGCGTGCGCTGGGCGACCGACCTGCTGCTGCAATATCGCGCCGCCTTCAAATGGATACACGAGGAGAACAATGCCGAGGTCGCCGACGGCGTCCACGCCAGCCTGCGTCGCCTGCAGCTGCTGAAATGGGATCAGTGGCGCGCCTACGCCATGCTGCTCAAGATGAAGTCGAACCCTGCAGACTTGCCGCACCGCATCGATACCCTCGACCGCATCTGCTTCGCGCTGACGGTCTCGACACCCGATCCGCGTCGCCTTGCCGAGATGATGGGCCGCCGGATCGAACGCTTCGCCCGCGGCTCGTTCGGACGCCAGGCCGGCTTCACCTTCACGCCCGCGCAGAACGAGCGCCTCATCCGCAATCTCTCAGGCCCAATCACCGAAAGCCCGCGCCGCTCGACGATTATGCGCTGGATCGAGGCGGCGATGCATGGCGAACGCGTGCCGCGCTATCTCGTCGACACGCGCTCCTCCGTCGAACACGTCTATCCGCGCAATCCCGAGAACAACTGGACGGCGTTCGAACAGGGGCTGGAGTTCAACGACCTCGCCACCCTGCGCGAGATGGTGGGCAATCTCTGCGTCCTGCCGCAGGATGAACTCGGCAACGCCCCGTTCGAGGAGAAGCGCAAGGCCTACGCGCGCTTCCGCAGCCGCTTCGCCAACGACATCGCGCGTTACCGCCAATGGTCGCCCGACGCGGTCCGCGACCGCACAAAGCGGATCACCGACGCAACCCTGCGCTTCCTCGACCTCGAAGTGTCCCAGGTCTGAGTTTCAGCCCTTCTGCGTCTGCGCCATCCGCGCACCGTTGATCGCCTTTGCGGACGCGTACGCCGGCCGCGCACGCACACGCGCTGCATAAGCCTCGAATGCCGGCCGGCTCGGGATCGACTTGAAGCCCAGCCCCCAGTCGATCGTGCTGCCGACATAGACATCCGCCGCCGTGAAGGTCTTGCCGCACACGAAGTCGCGCCCGGTCAACATCTTCTCCATGCCGTCGATTGTGGCGTCGAACGAGCCGAAGCCCGCCATGCCGTCGCGGCCCTCAGGCACCTGCCAACCCATTGCGCGAGCCGTCACCGCTTGCTCCATCGGCCCCGCGGCGAACAATGTGTAGCGGAAATAGTCCGCCAACTCCGCAGCGCTCGTCGGCTTCAGCTTCGCCTGCGGAAACGCGTCAGCAAGAAAGAGACAGATCGCGGCGGCCTCCGTGACCACCTTCCCGTCGTGCCGGATGGCTGGAACCTTGCCCATCGGATTGACCGCCAGATAGTCCGCCGTCTTCATCCCCGCCGGGCCGAAATCGAGCCAGTTGGTCGTATAGGGCTGGCCCAGCTCCTCCAGCATCCAGTGCGCGATCTGCCCGCGGCTCATCGGATTGGTCCAGAACTCGATCATCGGGAAACTCCTGTCCGGAACGCCGCGAACCCTGCCGCGTGCTTGCGGGCTTTTCAATGACAGGCCCCTGCCGCCATGGGTGTGTCAGCATCGAAGGTGGACCGGCGCCCGAACAATGCTAGCCTGATCCGAACCGGCCCACACAAGTCCGGACCCTGGGGAGACATTCATGAAGCCTGTCCACACGCTGCTGCTCGCGATGGTCCTCGCCGCAATGCCTCAGGCCTGCACGACAGCGACGCAGGAAACAGCAGCACAAACCGCCGGCCCCAGCATCGTCATCTACCACGCGGAGGGCCGGCGTTCCGAGCGCGTCGTCTGGCTCTGTGAAGAGCTCGGCCTACCCTACGAACTCAAGTTCCGTCGCGGCGATGTCGCGGGCTCCTTCGCCGACATTCAGGCGGTGAACCCTGGCATGCGCGTCGCGCCAACCGTGTTCTACAATGGCGAGCTGCTGGTCGAATCCGGCGCAATCCTTGAATTCCTGCTGGATCGCCACGGCGGCGGCCGCCTCATGCCGGCCGTCGACTCCCCTGACTACGCGGCACACCTGCGCTTCATGCATTATGCCGAAGGCACGCTCGCCTCCGACGTGGTCGCGGACTATCGCGTCGCCCGCGCCACCGACGGCAAGGCGCCGCGCGGCAATGAGACCGACGGTCAGCGCGCGATGCGCTTTGCAGAAGATCACCTGTCGAAACATCCATACTTCGGCGGCGAGGAATTCACCGCCGCCGACATCATGATGGTCTTCCCAATAAGCTACGCCATCCGCATGAACGTGGCGGACCCAGCAAAATATCCCAACATCGCCGCATGGCAGGCCAAGGTCGAATCCCGCCCCGCATTTCAGCGCATGCTCGCCAAGGCCCGCCCCGATGGCCGTGTCAGCCCACCGCCATCGCTGACTCTGCCGTAAATCTTCACCGTAGGACTGAACCGTTCCGCTCCGGCGCGGCACCTTGGTGCAAATGCGGTATTCATCTTCATGCCCGACCCAAGGGAACGCCTGTTCGATGAATATCTGGCGGCCAGCGCGCGCGCCGGCAGCCGGGTCGCGCTGGAGCAGCTGGCCTCCCGCTTCCAGCCGCGCCTGCTCGGCCATGCCCGCCGCCTCACCGGCGATGTCGATGGCGCACGGGACGTGGTCCAGGACGCGTGGATCGAGATTGTACGTGGCCTCGGCCGCCTCGAGGACTCAGCAGCGTTTCCCGCGTGGGCCTTCCGCATCGTCTCGCGCCGGTGCGCCCGCTGGATCCGCAAGAACCAGCAGAGCCGCCGCATCGCGACAGCCTACGCCGCAGAGCCGCACGATGACTCCGTGGCCGATGGCGAACGCGCCTCGGATGCAATGCGCCTCGCCCGCGCCATCGCCTGCCTGCCGCCAGACCAGGCGGCCGCCATCGCACTGTTCTACCTCGAAGACCTCACGGTGGCCGAGATTGCCGTCGCGCTGGCGACGCCGCCCGGCACGGTCAAGACACGCCTCATGCATGCGCGCGAGAAACTCCGCCGCAGCCTCAACCTGAAGGAGACCGACCATGGGTAATCTCGACCGGATGATCGAAACGACACTGAACGAAGAGGACCGCGCCTTTCTCGCCAAGCTCGATCGCGAGCCCGGATACTTCAGCCAGGTGGGGGGCCTTCTGGCCGGCTCCCTTGGCTGGGTCAACCTCCTCATGATGATCGTGCAGGCGGTCATGTTCTTCGGCGGCGCGTGGTGCGCCTGGCAGTTCTTCCAGGAAACCGATG
>Ga0172376_10009494_pt1 | contig 9995 bp, 7 predicted proteins | sample Lak35m_FD_121114 | JGI IMG/M metagenome (GOLD analysis project Ga0172376, IMG submission 121114) | Freshwater microbial communities from Kabuno Bay, South-Kivu, Congo - kab_092012_35m | ecosystem: Environmental > Aquatic > Freshwater > Lake | place: Democratic Republic of the Congo: South-Kivu... | reverse complement strand
CACTGCGAAAATGAGTCACTGGTGGCGCCCAACGCCGACGGAAAGCCAGGAAAGCCGATGCCCGAACCTGAAAATCTGCCGTTGCTGATGGTTTACGAACTGGACGACACCTCGGGCAGGCACCATGTGATCTGCTTTCAGGATCCGGTTCTGGCAGGCAGTGTGGGCGTCGACGTGCGCACGATCGTCGGCCGCTATTTTCCGACGGCTTCCGGCGCGTTCGATCCGGCGACGTTTCAGTTCAACACGGGGTTCGTGCTGACGGTCACGGACTTCATGAACCAGGTCGTGATCGAAGACGACTGGCTTCATCAGGAAGCGAAACACGTCGCCGGCGGAAAGCTGGAAGTGATCGACCCGCGATGCGTTTCCCATGAGCTGACCGAGATTCCGATGTCGGAAATCGTGGGCTGGTTCGCGGTGGACGACTCAGGCAAGATCATGAGCGAGTCGTTCCTTTACAACCACAACCACGTGTGGTTCGAGCCAAGGTTCGGGACGTCCGGGCTGTTGAGCCTGCGATCGTTCTATGACTTCGTACACGGCGTGCATGCGAAGCGTAAGTGACGACCGGAAAGAGCCTGGTCCGAAATGTCGTCCGCAGTTCGGCTTGGACGTAATCGAAGCCGGTTTCGAGCATTCCGAATGTCAGGGCTTTTCGTCGTCCCATTTGGGCGTCCGGACGATTTTCGAATCGGCCGACATGGTGAGTATCAGTGGCTCACGTCCCGCCCTCGGCAGCTTGACGAAAACTTCGTAATCGGCCCCGTCCGGCTTTGTCTTCAGGCCCAATTCCCAGCCAGGCTCGCCAGGTGCCTTGATGCCAAGGGGTTCGAGCGCCGAGGCATACTTCTTTTCTTTGGCGAAGTGGGCCTTTTGGGCGTCGTAAACTTCGAGCAGAAACCAGCGAGCGGCCTGATCTTCCGCAATGACGGGCTTTTTCGCCTCTTCGGCACTGGTCACGAACCGGACATGGCCCCAGAGTTCGGGCCGGTGCATGTCGACGCGGCCCTGGGGGCTCCAGACCCAGTTTTCCTCGGGATAGCCCTTGAGTTTGGCGTATTTGCCGTCGGCGCCGATGGTGTGCCGCCACTCGACCCGGGAGAAATTCACACGCCACACGTCGCCTGATCGAGGCGGGCACGCACGGCCGGCGTATTCGGCCAGGGCGGTCCAGGGAATCGCCCATTCGACCGTCCAGGCGGTGTCGAGGTCTCTGGGGTCGTTCAGGGTGCCTTCGACGGCAACAGCGGTTTTCAAACCGGGCACTTCCCATTCGTTGAGGGCGGGGCCGCCGTCGCGATAGGCTTTCGGCAGGCGCAGGTCCCACTCGGTGTTGAGGGCGTTGATTTCCTGCTCGAGATACTGTTGATTGTCGCCATCGGGGTCGATGAAGATTTCGAAGTCGTTGTCCTGAAAGATGACCGAATCGTGCTGGGTGAGCGTGCCCCAGACGTGGGGCTCTTCAAGGCGGGCGGCGACGTAGAAGTAATTGTCGTCCCAGGCCATTTTTGCCCGGGTGCGGAAGCGGGGCTTGGGGCGGGCTTCGCCCTGGATGTCGCCGAAATCTTCTGTCCAGGCGGCGGCGGTCCAGGCCGGGTCGTCGAGCTTGCCGTCGATCGTGATCGGTTTCTCGGCGCGGACGGCCGCATATCCGCGGGGATGTTCGACACGGCATGTCGCGTTCGGAGCGACGCGTGGCCCTTCGGCGGCGACGAGCCCCGAAACGAGGACGAATGTTCCGATCGCGAAGATCGTGCCAGTTCGGTTGCGGATGCTCATGAATCGGAATCCGGAAGTCGGGGAATACACTTCGAGAACCGGCGGCGGAACGGTTCGGCGGAAGAATCGGACCCAGAGGCTCGATCACGTCACGATAACCGAGCGGCGGGTTCTCGTCAAAGCAGCCCTGCTCGATGTAGGATATGTATCAAGAATCCCCATCAATCGAAAAATATGGCCGTAACGTCCCGCCGCAGGAGTTCGAATAGTGACGCCACGTGAGGTTTTGGCCCTGATCCGGCAGCGGGAAGTGACGACGGTCGATCTTCGCTACCTGGACTTTCCAGGTGTCTGGCAGCACTTTGCGATCCCGGCGGATTCACTGACCGAAGAGGCCTTCGAGGAAGGCTTCAGTTTCGACGGTACCGCCGTTTCCGGATGGCGAGCGATCAACGAGGAAGAACTGCTTGTCGTGCCGCAGCCGGAGACGGCCCTGATCGACCCGTTCATGAGCCGGCCGACCCTGGCGATGGTGTGCAACATCCAGGACCCTATCACGCGGCAGGACTATGACCGCGACCCTCGCAACATCGCCCGCAAGGCGGTGGCCTATCTACTGGGCACCGGGATCGCGGATCGGGCCGAATTCGCCACGGAACTCGAATTTTTCGTGTTCGACGACGTCCGGTTCGGCCAGAACGTGCACGAAGGGTTCTATCACGTCGATTCGGTCGAGGGCGACTGGAACAACGGCCGTCGCGAAAATCCGAACCTGGGCTACAAGCCGCGGACCGGCTACGGGTATTTCCCTTGCCCGCCGACGGATACGTTCTCGGAACTGCGCACGGAAATCACGGCGATCCTGACCGAGTGCGGCATCCCGGTGACCAATCATCACCATGAACTGGCCACGGGCGGCCAGTGCGAAATCGACCTGGGCGCTGGCGACTTGCTTCTGCACGCCGACCAGTTGATGCTGGCCAAATACATCGTGCGGAATGCCGCGCGGCGGGCCGGAAAAACGGCAACATTCATGCCTAAACCGCTTTACGACGACAACGGCTCGGGGCTGCACACCTATTTTTCGCTTTATCAGGGCGATCAACCGCTTTTCCCAGGCACGGGTTACGGCGGCATGTCGGAACTTGCGATCTACGCCATGGGGGGCATCATCGCCCACGCCCCTGCCCTTTGTGCCTTCGCGAACCCGACGACCAACAGCTACAAGAGGCTCGTGCCAGGGTTCGATGCCCCGACGAAGCTCTCCTACAGCCGCCGCAACCGGTCAGCCATCATCCGTCTGCCGCTGCATAACCCGAACCCCGCCAGCCGCAGGCTCGAATTCCGCTCGCCTGACGGTGCCGCGAACCCCTACCTGCTGTTTTCGGCGATGCTCATGGCCGCGATCGATGGCATTCAGCGCAAGATTTCGCCCGGGGACCCGCTGGACAAGGACATCTACGACCTCAAACCCGAGGAACTGGAAAACGTTCCGACGACGCCGCGCTCGCTCGACGCGGCCCTTGACGCTTTGCAGAAAGACCACGAATTCCTGCTCTCGGGCGATGTCTTCACACCCGACGTGATCGATACCTGGATCTGGTACAAGCGGCAGCATGAGGTCGAAGCCGTGCGCGTCCGGCCCCATCCCTGGGAATTCGCGATGTATTTCGACTGCTGATCCGATCCGCCCGATGATTCTCTGGCCGCCGGTCGATTCAGGGCACTTCCAGCGGTATGGCGGGCGGCGAAAGCTGAAGCGGCGGCTCGTCCGTCCCTGCCGAGGCCGGCGGATCGAAGAACGGGCTTTTCGTACCCTGCGATCGCGGTTCGATGGAAGGAACCCGGCCGGATCCGCCGCTCGACGCCGAAGCACCGGGCGATGTGAACCTCGGCAAGGTGTTTCGAGCCTGCTCGCCGGTCGTCGGTTTCGAAGCGGCCGGAGCCGGCGCGGGCGGCGGCAGAGGTGGCGATCCGATGATCCGGGCAGGTTCGACAGGAACAGGTACGGAACTCGTGATGCCCGGCGTGGCCATGGCGATACGGTTCAGCAACCGCTGTTGTGCCGTCCGCGCTGCGGCGCGAACCTGCGGCGAGTGGTCGAACTGAGCCGTTTTTTCCAGGTAGTCGATCGCGGTGGCATCGCCGATTTCAGCCAGGGACCAGGCAGCGGCTTTTCGAACTTCGTCGCTTTTGTCGTTCCGGAGTTTGTCCATGAGGGGGCCGACGGCGGCCTGCGACCGTGTCCGGCCGAGGATCATGGCGCCGTCTCGGCGCGTCTTGTAGGAACGCCCGTTGAGCATCTTGAGCCCTTCGGCGACATTGTCCGATGGCACAGGGCGGCTGACGACGACAGGTGGAGCCGGCTGGGACACGATCACGGAAGGCTGAGACGGCGTCACGACGACAGGCGTGGAAGGCCGTGTCACGATGACGGAAGACGCCGGGGGCGTGACGACGACCGTGTTAGGTGCCTGTCGCGGAGCGGTCGCCGCACCGGCGAGCAAACCGAAGCCGAAACCGAGCGCGCCGGCGGCCAGGCCGGAACCGTTGTTCGAGTAATTGTTGACGACGACCGGCGGTCGTGGCGGTGGTGGACGAAAGCCTGGAGGCGGTCTGCGCGGACCCTGTGCGGCAGCCATTGGTGCGGAAAGTGCGGAAATCGCGACGGTCGCCATCGTCAATGAAGCGACGGCACGTCCAGCGGCTGCAACGAAATTCATCGGTTCACCTCGGCTTCCCTGCCGCGACACGTCAGCAACGAACGTTCGCCGGGTGTCGAAAACCATCATGACCGATACACCGAACTGGTCAAGGCCGATCTTTTCCGGAAAGTCTCTTGTCAGAAATCCGAAAATCGCATAGATAACCCATTCGGAGTTTCGGCTTCGGAAGGATTCCGGGGTACGAACGATCGCAAAATGTTTCGGATGCTGTGGCGTGCAGGCATGGAGGCTTGCGACCCATGATCGACGGCGAACAGGACTCGCGGCGTCGCTGGATGACCAGGCTCTCACGAATCTTCGTGATCGGTGGCGCAAGCGCCTCGAGCGGTTGTTCGCTGGCACGCCAGTTACGCAATGACATACCGGTGTCGAATCCACTGGTCGTGCCGTCGATCGATTTCGAAACGATCTGGAACACGACGATCGCCGTGGTTGACGAATATTTCGACATCGCCAGCGAAAATCGTCAGCAGCGTCGGATCGTGACACAGCCGAAAGTGGCCGGGACATTGCTGGAACCCTGGAACATGGACTCCGGGAATTTTTACGAGCGGGTCGAATCGTCGCTTCAGACGATCCGGAGATTCGCGATCGTGACTGTCGAACCCGACCCGACCGGCATGGGTCAGGCCGTTCGGATCGAAGTCTTCAAGGAACTTGAGGACCTGGTCCGGCCGGAGCGGGCTCCGGCGGGCCGGGCGATCTTTTCCAACGAAATCCCTGTGAACCGGGCAAGGGAAGTCGTCGGCCCTGTGGATGTTCCCCAGGGGTGGATTCCGCGAGGGAGGGACCTGGTCGTCGAGCAGTCGATGCTCAGGCGATTGCAGAAGCGGCTGTTGTTGTGAAATTCGGCTCGAAAAATGGAATCGGCTTGAGCGATCGAAACCGGAATTGAGTCGATTCGTGCTTTCAGAGCCTCGAATCGGGTTCGAAACGGTTCGATCCTTTCATCGAAACCATAATCGCGTGCGTGGATAACGTCATGAATCCCTTAGAATGGATCAGCGCATGAGCGTCATCTCAGTCGGCTGATCTCATTCAATGTCATTTCTGCGTCTTGCAATTGTGGTTCGATTCGCTTCAGATCGTCCCAACGCTCATTGCGTTCGAGAGCTTCGATGAGTAGTCGCCCCAGATTGACGATCGCTCTCATGGCATATAAAGAACCCCGGCGTTACTTTTCGCCCTTTCCGTACCATTCGTCCCAGGTTCCGATAAAGTGTCGAATTCCGTTATCCAGGCCGGATCGATCGAACTCAGCCATTCCAAGCATCACACGCAAATCGATCACCTGTGCAGAGAGGCCGTCGAGATCTTTCGCAGGCCCCTGGATCCGGGAATAGATTTCGAAGAATTGCCGGATCTGATCGAGGGCGAGGTGTCTCGCACCCATTTCCCACTGAATGATGGCCGATTTGTGAATCAACCCGCAGAGATAAACGGGCTTGTCGCGCTCGAGATGCTCGATCTGACGGGCTTCTTTCGCGATGTCGAAGAATTGGCCGGCAATTCTCTCGCGTAGCCGCTGGGCATCAGGGTTGCCGGCCAAATCACCATCTTTTGTCATGAGAAACGAACCATAAAGGGCTCCCGTCGCATCATCCATGAACTTGACGGCCAGGTCACGCTCCCTGATCGCAATGAGCCTCTGCTGTTCAGCATCGTTTCTTGACGAATTCGCACTGCTGAGCAGCCTGGATTGAGAAATTCCGAAAACGACGCCACCGACGGCGAGCATGAGCATCAGCAACGCCGAGAACAGCAAAGACCCAGCAAGGATGCGATTGGCACGACGCCAGCGAACGAAACGGACCCCGAGCGGTAGAGGTTTTGCCTCGATCGGCTCGCCGTTGAGGAACCGGCTTAAATCCGCGGCCAGATCCGAAGCTTTCGGATACCGGTCTTCCGGGCGTTTTTCCAGACATTTCAGGCAGATCAGTTCGAGATTCCGGGGGATCGACGTGACAAGATTTCGCGGCAATTCCGGAGCGGCCTGCTGAATCTGGTGGAGCACGCCCGCCAGACTCGTCGCCTGAAATGGCGAAGAACCTGTCATCGCTTCATAAAGGATCGTCCCGAGGGAGAAAATGTCCGATTCCGGACCGATACGATTCCCGGAATGGATCTGCTCCGGAGACATGTAGCCGGGCGTTCCGACCAGAGAGCCCGACTGGGTCACATGCGTTTCGCCTTCGAAATAACGGGCCAGGCCGAAATCGGCGATTTTCGGCATGAGTCCTGTGCCGCCAGGCAGCCCCGGTTCCTCAGGTGACGAATTGGCGAGCAGAATGTTCGAAGGTTTCAGGTGCGATGCAGTACGCCCCTGGAATGAGCATGGGCCAGTGCCTCAGCACAGTCCCGAATCAAACTTGCGGCTTGATTCGGGGGCAAAGGGCCCTCTCGAATCCGCTCGGAGAGCGTTCCGCCATTGACGAATTCGATGACCAGCAAGGGCATGCCATCCATCGTCATGCCGAATTCGACGAACTTGACGATATTGGGATGGTCCAGCCCTGCAAGCAGTCGGGCTTCCTGGGAGATTCGAGTGACCATCACCGGAGAGATCACATGATTTCTGATGGTCTTCACTGCGATGCTGTTCGCAGTTTTCGGATCTTCGCATTCGAAGACCTCGCCCATCATCCCCTGCCCGACCTTCCGCAGAACCTTATATTTTCCGATCGAAGTCGGCGTCATGAACCGGAAGGAACTCTTCAGGCGAGCGACGAATCGCTGCTCGGCTTCCTCGATCTCTCCCGGCATCGATACTGCCGGTTCCGAATCGTGGGAAGACGACTCCGCCGACTCATTTCGAGAGCCCAGAGAATCCGCAAGGCTCGGCCCGCTTAGCTCGTCGATCGCCTTGACGCAATGATCGCAATGGTCCAAATGGTCCATGACCGCAATCAACAGTTCTTCCGGGGCCCGCCCTTCAAGGACTTCGACCAGTTCTCACTTCGATGGGCAATCGGGGCTGGATGCGGACACGGCAAAATCCGATCGTAAGAACGATGCGTTCGAACCAGGCATAGGCTAGGTCTAGTCATTCGGCGGATGCACAACAGGTCGAGGACGACCAGATCCCGAACCCTGTTCACGGGAGATCATCGGTCTTTCAGTTAATACGCAAAAAGTCGCGTCGACGAGCGAAGTCAAGAAGTTCATTCCGATAAACTTCCGGATCATGCCTGGCCGACGCTCCCGCCGTTCACCCACCGCGAAACTTCGGTCGATCGATCGAACGTCTTTGCCCGAACTCCCGAAGTCAGCGAAAGAAAAAAGAAGGGGAAAAGGAGCGGATTGCGCCATTTTCCCCCGGGTTAGACTCCATCGGTCGTCAATTCATGACGATGGCATGCGTTCGTCGAATGACGGTAGACTCGCGGTTCAGACCCGCAGATGAGCGGGCCAGATCGCCGTGCCGTAAACAGCCGCGGAACCGAGCTGTTCCTCGATCCGCAGGAGCTGATTGTACTTGGCGATCCGGTCGGATCGGCTCGCCGAGCCAGTCTTGATCTGGCCGCAGTTCGTTCCGACGGCGATGTCGGCGATGGTCGCGTCTTCGGTTTCGCCGGACCGGTGCGACAAAACGGCCGTATAGACATTACGCTGTGCCATCTGGACGGCATCGAACGTTTCGGTCAGGGTACCGATCTGGTTGACTTTCACCAGGATCGATGTACAGGCACCCTTCGTGATGCCTTCGGCGAGACGGACCGGGTTGGTCACGAAGAAGTCGTCGCCCACGATTTGGACACGCGAGCCGAGTCGCTTCGTGATTTCGACGTAGCCATCCCAATCGTCCTGGTCGAGCGGGTCTTCGATCGATACGATCGGGTACTTCTCGCACCAGCCAGCGAAGAGGTCAATCATATCGGAAGCCGAGAACAACTTGGATGGGTTCGACTTCCAGAACTTGTAGCCCTTCTTGCCCCCTTCGTCGAAAAGTTCGGAACTGGCGCAGTCCAGGGCGATCGCGAAGTCGGCACCCCTGCCGGCCTTGTAGCCCGCCTTTTCGATCGACTGCATGATGTAGTCGAGGGATTCTTCGTTGTCCAGGTTGGGGGCGAAGCCGCCTTCGTCACCGACGGCCGTGTTATGTCCCGCCTTTTTGAGCACGCCTTTGAGCGTATGAAACACTTCGGCGACCATGCGGATGCCTTCGGAGAAGCTCTTGGCCCCAACCGGCATCACCATGAATTCCTGGAAGTCGATTTTGTTGTCGGCGTGCTTGCCGCCATTGATGATGTTGGCCATCGGAACGGGCAGCACACGGGAATTCGGGCCGCCAAGATATTTGTAAAGCGGCAGTCCGGTCGCCGTCGCGGCGGCCTTCGCGGCAGCCATGCTGATACCCAGGATCGCATTCGCGCCCAGCCGGCCTTTGTTCGGCGTGCCATCGGCCGCGATCATGGCCAGATCAAGACCGGCCTGATCGACGGAATCACGCCCCACGACGACACGGGCCAGCTCGCCGTTGACGTTGTCCACGGCCTTCAGAACACCCTTGCCAAGATACTTCGTCTTGTCGCCATCGCGAAGTTCGGCTGCCTCGTAGGCACCGGTCGAAGCGCCGGAAGGAACGGCCGCCCGACCCGTGACGCCCGACTCCAGGTGGACATCGACCTCGACGGTCGGATTGCCGCGGCTGTCCAGAATCTGACGTCCACGCACATGGGCGATCTTGGTCGAGTGGTTGATCATCGTCGTCGCTCTATTCGCACTCCTGTCAACAATCCATCTCAATTCGGCGACCCCACGTCACGTTTCGCCGCAGGTCGTCCTCCAGTGATCCAGACGATCCGGGACCGGCCCTATTGGGAACCGCATCGGTCGTTCGGGAGCAATGAACTCTGATCCGCAGTTTCGCCGAAACGATGTCGCCTTGTCCAGAGTGAGGTGGACAAGGCGACGATGATCAGACGTGGATCGTTCAGTCAGACTTAAGCGCGAATCGAGCGCAGGAGTCTCTTGACGGGCCATGCGGCAAGCCGGACGGGGGCCGTGGCGATGCGGGCCGGGAGCCCGATCACGACCATCGCCGAAACGATGACGACCCAGGCGGCGGCGAACATGCCCAGATAGCGGAAAACCGCGACATTCAGCCCCTGGGCTTCGAGCCACCCGCCGACCGCCGTTTCGAGCCCGCGCACCGCGCCACCTCCGACGGCCGTGGCAAGCTGGATTCCGGCGGTCGCGAACTGGCGAACGGCGAAGTCGGTCGCTTGCCCCGCCATGTCGACGAACTGTTCGGGGGCGGCGATGAATGCCGTGAGAATTCCGGCGGCAGCGAGTTTATTCTTGTTCGGCAGCACCGTTTCGGTGAAAAACTTCCAGCCGGGTCTGCCTGTGCGACGCAGGACATTGACGGCCTGAGGCCCTTCAGCGGCCAGCACCGCAGCGACATCGTCGCCGTACACGGCCACGGCGGAGAGGCCCTCGGCTCCCATGCCGCGAATCATGGAATCGGCTCGACCGGGGTATTTTTTCGCAAGATTCTGAGCGGTTTCGCCCATTTCGACCACGAATTTCCGTTCGGCCGGCGAT
>Ga0172376_10009492_pt1 | contig 9998 bp, 4 predicted proteins | sample Lak35m_FD_121114 | JGI IMG/M metagenome (GOLD analysis project Ga0172376, IMG submission 121114) | Freshwater microbial communities from Kabuno Bay, South-Kivu, Congo - kab_092012_35m | ecosystem: Environmental > Aquatic > Freshwater > Lake | place: Democratic Republic of the Congo: South-Kivu... | reverse complement strand
CTTCCAGATTCGTGATGGCCGTTTCGTTGGAGATCACACCTTCCAGCCCCGGATAATACGTGCCGGGCAATTCCGAGTCGGTACTCATGGATTTCCTCTTGGAACCACGACCCGAACGAGAGGTCGCAGCGTGTTTCGCTCGTGATATCGCTTCGCCGCGAATGCCAGGCCAGAAGCCTCACGGACTTCTTGACCCACGACGTTCGGACATTGTCGGACAATGACTTGAGCGAGTATATCCCACAGCCCTTGAAGGTTCCACCGGTTGATCCGTACGCGTACCGGATGAAACGGACGAAACCGGGCCGAAGCCTGATCGGATACGCGTTCCGGGCATGCCGCATGATTTCGGAAAACACCCCGACAGACCTGACATCGAGACACGGACACGAAAAAACCACCGGCGTCTCCGCCGGTGGTCGTCGCTCGATCAAGTCTGACGAATCCCTGACCCCGAGTCAGGTTGGCTCCGCCTTCCGCCCAGATTGCGAAGCCCGAACGTCAGCCGATGCGAGTCGAAAGACAGAGCATTGAGGCCAATGCTCTGACTCCTTAACTTTTGTATTCGCCAGCGAAGAGCGCGGGAACTCGGGTCGAATTTTCGACCGATTCGACCGGGTCACAAGACCGAACGGGAAACGATCGGCTGGTATCGACGCGTCAGCCAGGATTCGTATCCGGCAATCCGGGACTTTGCCGGAAATCGCGACCTGAAACCGATTGTGGCGGAGATCGAATTTCGGCCCCGGGCGACGGCATCGACTGACCCGATCGGGGTCCGGAAGAGTTGGCAAGTCGCGGGCAGCCGAGAACACGCGAGATCGCGAAGAACGACTCAAACTTTGAAAATAAAATGGTTTGCGATCAGACTAGCGGAAAATCTCCGCCGCATGCCCGGGATTTTCGGAACGATACCGTTGACAAGGCCCTGAAACGTCAGAGAATGTGACCATCGAGAGGAAGATGTGTGCGTGCATGGAGCCAGTTCCCGCCGGTCCATACTCATGCGCCCGAATCGCAACGCTTCGAAGGAAATCTCAAAATGCCGGAAACCGTTGTCCACTTTCAGATTCGGATGCCCCCACACATTCATGAAAGCCTTGCTTCCTGGGCCAAGGACGACAAGGCGTCGCTCAACGCCCTGATCGTCGGGCTGCTCGAAAAGGCCTTGGACGAACACACGAAAACGGATTCGGATCAGCCTCAGCCTGCTCCCTCCGAGAACTCGAATTGACAAGGCTGTCCCAATCTTCCGGAAGATCGTCTTGATTCTTCCGGATCCTTGCGATATAATTTTGCTTCAGTCCCCGATAGCTCAATTGGTAGAGCATGCGACTGTTAATCGCAGTGTTCTTGGTTCGAGTCCAAGTCGGGGAGCTTGATGAGAGGCCTTGAACGAAAGTTCACGGTCTTTCTTCGTTTTTGCCCCATGCGACCATGCGTTCGCACGTATCGATCACCTGCGGGTGACGACGGCCGATCCAACCGATGCAGGCCTCGACGCCGCTGTCGAATCTAGCGGATCGGTCGAATGTTACGATCGAAAATCCCGCGAAGCCGAAAATTTCTTGGACTCTCCATTTGCGCTACATGATGATCGATTTCGGTATCAGATTAAGCATACGTTCCGGAAGCGATCCTGAACCTGATTGAGATAACCAGCCACTTTAAGAAACGAAGTGAAAACGATGCCGAATTCGGACGATCTCTCTGCTTCGAAACTGGGAAACTGGCAGTTTCCCGCAGTTCTGGTCGCGATCTTCACGTTTCTGGGCATCCGGTCCGGCGATCCGGGACGACCCGCGTCGATCGTGTCTGAGCCGAAAGCCGAGTCACCCGCCGAAGAAGCTGAAGAAGGACTTCCGACAACCAGCAAAGCAGCGATTCCGGATCTGGTGGACGAATTTCGCCCGATCTCGCCGCAAGCGATGCTCGCGGTCCTGCAACCGCTCGTGAAGTTCTATGCGTCCGAAATGGTCTCGATACGAGAAGCCGAGGATGCGAAAGCCGGCCAAAACCAGGTTGCGAGCCGCCCTGCCCCGAATCCCTCGGCCGATTCCAAGGATGCTGAGAAGACGCTCGATTCACTGGTCAGCATTCTGAGATCCGAGTCGCGAAAGATACGCGAGCTGCAGCGGCAGAATGGGCCCAACGGGGCATCGATGACGCCGCAATCGAACGGCTCGTCCCAGGCACGTCCCATGAGTTCGAAGACACTGGTGGGCATCGTCCCGGACCCGAAATCCTCCGGAATCGCCTATCAGTACGATTCGGCCTTGTTCGGCATTCGCTCGGCGTTCGCCGAAGAAAACTTCGTTATTCACTCACATTCGATTCCGTGGTCAGGAGACGCGAAAGACGGCCGGTCCGCGAATGACAAGACAAAAGAATCAGTATCCGAGACCGGGCGATTGCCCGGCGTGATTCTGTTCCGCAAGCCGTTCGGCGAAAACGGAAAGTTTTACGAAGCCGGAGCGAATCGGATCGATGTGAAGTCGCCGTTCGAGCTAGGGCTCGTGCTGCTGGTTCCGGAAAAACCACTGGCCGGCATCGACATCGCCGTTTTCCTCAAAGCGCTTGAGATCGCCGAATTTCTGAACGATGCCGTCACGACCGACGAAAAGGACGGTGTGGCGGAACAACCGAGCCCGATCCGAATCTTCGGGCCGACCTACTCGGGATCCGACGTTTCCATGTTGCAGACGCTGCGCCACTGGACCAAACGTCAGGCGAAGCGAAACTTGAACAAGAGCCGCAAACCCGATGCGCCCGAGGCGACGCCTTCTGGAAGGCGGCGGGTCGTCATGCTCTGGCACAACGGCGACGCCCTCAAGTTCGAACCGGCAACGTACGAAATCCCCGTGGAAGGCTCGCATGACACCCACCTCATCCAGTACCGGACGTTCGGACCGCGGGACCGGGATTACGTCGAGGCCCTCACGCATTACGTGCGGAAATCGCTGGCGCCGCCTGTCTGGAACAAGAAGATCGCGATCGTATCCGAGGGATCGACAACCTACGGCGCGAATTTCAAGGCAAAGATCGCGAACGAAGGCACGGACGAAAGCACGGGATTCAAGTTCTTCAATTATCGATATCCTCTGAACATCGCCGAAATGAGACGCCGGGTCGAAAAAGCCAAAAAGCAGGGCGACGATGCGAATCTGCGCATTCGAACGGCCGAACAGCTCGAACTGGACCTGGGGAACGATCGGGGCAGCGACGAACTGATCGATTACGCGGTGCCGGAATATTCCGTCAACGTTGACGAATTGCGGATTCTGCGCGTCGCCGAAGACATCAATTACCGTCGGATCCGCTTTGTGATCATCCGAAGTTCGGACGTACGCGACTTGATTTTCGTTTGCGAGTTCTTCCGCGAACATTGCCCGGATGTGCAGCTTTTGGCCGTCAAGAGCGACATCACGTTGAACCACTCGGAACGGATCATCGATCTGCGGGGTCTCGTCGTCGCTTCTGGTCTTCCGACATATGTCGGCGAGCCAATGGGTTCGAACGCTGCAGTACACAACGGCCAGGGCAGCGTGCCGGACGAACCGAAGGATGCTTCGCGACGGGGCGACGTTTTTCCCGACTCAACGGCCGCGGCGAACCATGTCGCGGTCTCGGAACATTTGAAATGGCATGTCCCCGATTCGAATCGAAGCGAAACCGAATCATTTCCTGTCAGAATCCTTGTGAATTCGCAGAGGGGATTTCTGCCGCTGGGGACCTACCTTTCAAAGAAGGAATCGAATTCTGGCCAGGATTTCGAACTGACTTTGCTGCGAGACCGGTCAAGATTTCTGCTGACGAGCGGCATATCAATTTACCTGACGATACCGATATTCATGCTGGGAATGTTCGTTTTCATCTGGTACAGAGACCGCTTCGCCAACTCGTTGAAGCAAATGTCAGCGGTAAGGGCGATACTGGTCAGGCCTTCGAAACTTCAGGCGCCGAACGATCGAGGTAAGCCAGGACTCCGATTCGGACGGAAGCAAGAAATGGCAGGCCAGGCTTCTTCGTCAGGTGGGTCAGTCGTTTCGAAGGCTGACGGCGAAGAGCATATCGATTCGGACTATCTTGGCAAGCTTCAGGCTTCGGCCAGGTCTTTTTTGAATTTCCTCGAAATGCGTGCGACCATCTTCGACCACTTCCGCTTGATTTGGAACCGGGATTCTCTACGCATCATGGCGGTGCCGATGCTAAGCCTCATCGCTTTCGAAATGGTTCGACCCAAACCGTTATCGAATGGGATCGAATTTGCGATTCCTTCGCTGCCACGGTTCTTTATTTGTGTCATTCTCGCCGGCTCAACGGACTTGATCGCACGCTGGATCGGATTTGGCTATGCGGTGAGGAACTGGGCGTTCGAATCGCGAGCTTTGCGCATTCTGCGATACAGTCTTTCATTTTTTGTGTTCCTGTTCGTGTGGTTCGCTGTTTCGAATCTTTCGACATTCGAATCAGGTTTGACGGAAGCTATTCTGATCTGTCTGATTTCGATTTCCGTGGTCGTCGTCGCCGTGATGACATACAGGATCAACCTGATCTGGAACCTGTTTTCGTCCATTTCGACGAACATCCAGGGCCTGCCCATGGGCGACATCTTCGAACGCCTGCCACGGCGGCTGACCTCCAAACCTGGTGATTTCAACGAAATCTGGTTCGAAACGAACGATCACGAAGTGAATCCGCGAATCAAACAGATTCTCAAGCGGACTCGCCAATTGATGCTTCAGGAATCGGCCCGCTTCGATTCGCCCAGGGAATTCGATACTCAGGACGCCCGCAAATCTCCGAAAGTCGACCCAAAGACCGGAAAGCACAAATCGCGAGCTTCGAACGACACTCGCGGCAATACCCCCAAAAACAACCCGGAGCAGGACTTCGCGACGACGGACGAATTCGAATTTTCGCAACGGCTCGTCAAATCGATCCTCAAGCCCGTCTGGGACAGTCGACTCACTTCCGAGGCCTATGCCGACAGTGACGAGAAATCGGATTCCGCGGCAAAACCAAGCACGGACGGGAATCGCACCGAACCCGATCTCGAACAGCAGGCCGAAACCCTGGTGGCGATCATGCTCGTCCATTTCGTCAACCGTGGCATGGATCTTGTCTGGACGTTCATCATCACGACGATCCTGCTCGCCATGCTCATGTTGATCATGGTCAACAGCTATCCGTTTCAACCCGCCGGTTCGCTTTCGACATGGATCTCACTGTTCGTGTTTCTGGCGATCATGAGCTGCTTTCGTGTCTATTTCGGCATGAACCGCGACGGGCTGCTCTCCCGCGTCCACCGAACACCCGACGGCAAGTCGATCTTCGATTCGGACTTTCTCGGCAAGGGGCTGCTGTACCTGGCCCCGGTGCTGACGCTGCTGTCGTCCGTGTCCGTCGGATTCTCCGAAGTCATCCGAATCGTGCTGTTACCGATTTTTTCATGAAGAATCGATGAAGAAATCGAGTGGCCGGTGCGTGCCAGATCGGAGCGGGAACCTGTTCAGGCGGGACGCTGGCGAGTCGCATGGCATAAGGTGATATCCGAGATGCGAGCCATGGATCGTGATTTCCCGCGCGAAGAAATTCGCGATAGCCGGATTGACGGAACGCCGAACGATCGACATTCTCACTAGGGTTTGACCCTCACCGGAGTTCACTGAGCGATTTCACGATGTTCAATACGACATTCTGGCAGGCGGTGACGGACCTTCCGTCATTGACCATGGCGTTCCTCGTGATTTCCCTGCTGATGGCCTTCGGTTTCGAATTCGTCAACGGCTTTCACGACACCGCGAATGCCGTAACGACGGTCATTTACACGCACACGCTCAAGCCGCTGCCGGCCGTTCTGTTTTCCGGGCTTTGCAATTTTCTGGGCGTTCTCTTCGGCGGCACGGCGGTCGCGTTCTCGATCGTGAACCTGCTGCCTGTCGACGCACTCGTGGACGAAAGCTCTGGCAAAGCCCTGGTAATGGTACTTTCGCTGCTGCTGGCCGGCGTGATCTGGAATCTCGGCACCTGGAGCATCGGCCTGCCGGTGAGCAGTTCGCACACGCTGATCGGGTCGATTCTGGGCGTGGGTCTCGTCAACAGCCTGATCACACGCGGCGACGTTTCCGGCGTGAACTGGAAAAAGGCGACGGAAGTGGGCATGTCGCTGATCCTTTCGCCCATGATCGGGTTCATGCTGGCGGCCGCCCTGATGCTGTTCATGAAACGCACGCTCAAGGACAAGCGGCTCTTCGTTCCCCCGGAGCCTGGCCACAGGCCGCCGGCCTGGATTCGCCGGACGCTCATCGGCACGTGCGCGGCGGTCAGTTTCGCGCATGGCTCGAACGACGGCCAGAAAGGCATGGGCCTGATTCTGCTGGTGCTGATTGGCTTCATGCCGTCCTATTACGCTCTGGATCTGAACCACCCCGGCAAGGCGATCGAAGTGCGTGCGGGAGCCGAATTCGCCCTGGCGAACATCCCGGAAACCGAGCTTCAACGGGACCCGAAGCTCAGCCAGAATCTGGACTTCATCGTCGGCGCGCTCACGGGCAAGGCGAATTTTTCGGAAGTGCCCGCGTCAGATCGCTGGAAGATGCGGATCGCGCTTTTCGAAGTCCGTCAGACGATGAAAAGCGAAGTGTTCACGCCAGATACGAAAAATCGGCTGGAGGGACCGGTCAATTCGTTCACACACGCCATGGAATACGTGCCCTTCTGGGTGATTCTGGGCGTGGCCCTGGCCCTTGGCATCGGCACGACGATCGGCTATGAGCGGATCGTCATCACGGTCGCCGAAAAGATCGGCAAATCGCACCTGACATACGCGCAGGGCGCAGCGGCCGAGACTGTCGCCGCCGTGACGATCGCGGCCGCGGACATGATGCACTTGCCCGTAAGCACGACACAGGTGCTTTCGTCGGGAATCGCGGGCACGATGGTCGCGAATTCCTCGGGCGTGCAGCCGGCCACGATCCGCAAGATCGCCATGGCCTGGCTTCTCACGCTGCCGGCATGCATTTCGCTGTCTGCGACTTTGTTCTACATCGGCAGACTTTTCGAGTGATCGAAGAAGCCGGGCGAGCCCTCGGCGCTTCGATCATGCCTGATACCTTGCGAAAATTCTGGGACGGTGCGTGATCACGGCGAAATCCGTTGAGGATTTCGCGCGCCGGGAATATCCTGAATGCTTGGAGACTCGCGAGATTTGCCGCCGGCCGGCGTTTCGGCCATCGCGGCGATCTTCGTCGCACAGGAAATCGTCATGCGAGGATGGAATCTCGGATCGATACTCGCAGGGACCTGGTCAAGCCTGACGCAATGACGAAGATCGGTCGAACCTCATGAATCGCCGCGCCGGCCCTGGAATTCGATCCATTCGCTATCAGATCGCATTGCCCTTGATCGCGATCGAGACGGTCGTCGCGCTGGCCATCGCGATCTCCGGGGCCTGGTTCGCGTCGTCCCGTGTCGAAAAGGAGATTTCGAACCGGTTCGACGGCATTTCGAGCGTGGTTTCGAATCCGCAATTCCCGCTCACCCCCAGCGTTTTGCGCCGACTCAACCAGTTGACCGGTGCCCAGTTCGTCATGAGCGACGACATGGGTCGCCCGGTCGAGGCGAGTTTCCCGATCGTCCCAGGCATGATTCCGGACACCATCGAAAATCCTGGCTTACGAAGCGACTGGCCGCGAATCACGCACGACGGCACGGAATACTTCGGCCTGCCGATTCCCCTGAGCGGAGAAGGAAGACGACTGGTGGCCCTCTATCCCGTGGCCCAGTGGCGCAGCGCGCGGCGTTCGGCTCTGGCGACACCGATCCTGCAGGGGCTGTGCGGGTTTCTGACCATGGCCGGGGTCACCGCGGCTGTCTCGCGAAGGATATCGGACAAGCTGGTGGTCGTCGAACAGGGCGTCGGCCGTATCGCCAGCGGCCAATTCGACGAACTTGCGACAGACCCGAAACACCCTGACGAAATCGATCATCTCGCCGGTTCGATCAACCACATGAGCCGCCAGATCCAGGAGATGCAACGCACGATCGAGACTACCGAGAAAATGCGGGTGCTGGCACAAGTCGCTTCAGGCCTGGCCCATCAGCTTCGAAATTCGATCGCCGGCGCCCGCATGGCCATTCAGTTGCATTCGAAGCGATGCCCGGTGGCCGCACACGACGAAAGCGTGAAAGTCGCTCTGCGTCAGTTGCAATACACCGAAGAACAGATCCGGTGCCTCAATTCGCAGGAACCATGGATACCGGCCGGTGGCGATATCGTGAATCTCGACGTTCTGATTCGAGACGTGATCGAACTGCTTGAGCCGAAGGCACTGCACACAGGCACGACGCTCAAATACGAAACGCAGCGCGACGAATTCCGAATTTCCGGGCAAGCGGAAGAGATCAGGACGGCGATTTTCAATCTCGTCAGCAATGCGATCGAGGCCGCCCGCAAGGGTGGCACCGTTTCGGTGAAAACCTCAAAAGTTCTGGATCGCGACGTACGTCTCGAAATCGTGGACAACGGCCCCGGCTTTTCCGACGCCTTCGGCGAATCGGCCGGCCAGCCGTTCGTCACGACCAAGCCGGAAGGGCTGGGGCTCGGGCTTTATCTGGCACGCCAGGTCGCCGAGCGTCATGGCGGCGGCCTGACATGGCGGCGCGAGGCGGAATCGACGATTTTCGAATGGACGATGCCGATCGCACGCACGGCATCGCCCGCAGCCCGGAATGCAGGATGAAGCGTTGGCCAGAATTCTGATCGTCGATGACGAACCGGTGATCTGCTGGACGTTGAGCGAAGTCTCTCGTGAGGAAGGCCACGAATGCGTGACCGCCGCATCGGCCGAAGACGGGATCGCGGCCGCCGGGAACGGCAGGTTCGACCTGGTTCTCATGGACGTCCGCCTGCCGGGCCGCGACGGCATTTCGGCGATCGGGGAATTGAAGTCGATACACGGCGAAGTGCCGGTTTTGATCATGACGGCATTCGGAGACCTGGAGACGGCCGTTCGTGCCGTGGATCAGGGGTCCTTCGAATACCTGATCAAACCGTTCGACCTCAATTATGCCCTGAATGCCGCACGCCAGGCCCTTGGCAGCGCGGCTGCCGGCAAGGCTGAACCTTCGAAGAAACGACCGGAAGCCGAACCTTACAGGATCGTCGGCAGCTCGCGCGAAATGCAGGAGATTTACCTCAGGATCGCACTGGCGGCTCGCAGTCAGGCACCTGTGCTGATCACGGGCGAAAGCGGGACCGGCAAGGAACTCGTGGCCCGTGCCATTCACACGCACGGAACACGCGGCAGCGGGCCGTTTCTGGCGGCCAACATGGCCGCATTCAGCACGGGGCTGATCGAAAAGGAACTTTTCGGACATCTCAAAGGTGCCTTCACGGGTGCGGACATGGAAGCCCCCGGTCTTTTCCGCCAGGCAGAGGGCGGCACGCTGTTTCTGGACGAAATCGGAGAATTGCCCCTCGAAATGCAAGTCAAGCTGCTGCGAGTTCTGGAAAACAGGGAAGTGATTCCCGTCGGTGCGAGCCGGCCTTCACGCATCGATGTGCGGATGGTGGCCGCGACGAACCGGCCGCTTGAGGAATCGGTGCGCGAAGGGAAAATTCGGGAGGACTTTTTTTACCGGTTGAATGTCTTTCGGATCGAGCTGCCGCCGTTACGTGACCGCATGGACGATTTCGAAGAACTGGCGATGCATTTCCTCAGGGGTCATCGTCCTGGCATTTCCGAAACGGCCCTGAAAGCCTTGAAGGGACGATCCTGGCCAGGAAACGTGCGGCAATTGAAAAACGCCGTGGAACACGCGGCGATCCTGGCCCGTAATCAGACCATCCGGCCCGAGCATCTGCCGGCTGAGACCAGGCGTGTCGCCACAGAAGCTGACGGATCGGATCTCGACCGGCTTTTCGCGGAATGGCTCGCTGGAGAAATGCAGTCAGGCGATGAGAACGATCTCTACGAAAAGTTCCTGGCCCGATT
>Ga0172376_10009491_pt1 | contig 9998 bp, 22 predicted proteins | sample Lak35m_FD_121114 | JGI IMG/M metagenome (GOLD analysis project Ga0172376, IMG submission 121114) | Freshwater microbial communities from Kabuno Bay, South-Kivu, Congo - kab_092012_35m | ecosystem: Environmental > Aquatic > Freshwater > Lake | place: Democratic Republic of the Congo: South-Kivu... | reverse complement strand
CGTCTGCGGCGTTGCGGTAAAAGCAGATGAAAGGAGGATCCCCTCAAAGCTTTTAGCAAGTCCAGAGAGCGACAGCGTTTGCTGCGTGATACCAGTAGCAGCCGTGATAGCAAAGCCTTTGCTCCGAATGCCCTGGCGGTATGAAATATCCATATTTGTAGCCATAGTCATTCAGTATTAAAAGCTAGATCCAGCAGAGAAAATCTTGCCGTAGCCAGCAAGGGCACACACAACAGCTCCAGTTCCGTAGGCAGCGGCGTTTGATTCAATGCGAACTTCAAAAGCTACCTGGGGAGGAATCACAATATCAGTAAGCAGTCGAATTTCGCAAGGCATTGCAATTTGAATTAAAGCAGTTCCACCAATTATATTAGTTGTTTCTGCTCCACCTTGCTCGTGCAAACGATCAAACGCTTGACCATTAGTACCTTGGTTAAATTGAATCGGAAGATTTTTAACCACGGTTTGATTGCCTACAATAATAGACAGCGTTTGTTGAGCAAGTCCTCCAATAGCAGTTAAAATGCCGCTAGTTGAGAATTGAGAAAGCCAGATCGTTTTAATGACCATAGATTCCATAGAATCCAGCTTATTCTGCGTGAGGTTCGTTTGACCATTGGTCAAGCCCTGGAAGTTCTTAAAGAAAGAAAGCGAGCTGGTAGTACCAGGAGCTTCAATCGTATTGAACAAAATCCGCGTAGTTTGCTGTCCAGAGGTGGGCGCACCCAGCTTTGAATCAACATATCCTAATTTACCTACTTGGCTCATAATTAGATAGAGGTATTAAAGTTAAGAAGTACGCGAGTGCCGAACAGATAGCAGCCAATATTAGTTGTATCAGTTGCAGAGATAGTAGCACCAGTCACCACATCAAAAATGCGGTAATCAACGTACCATTGAACTTGTGGCGGAATCAAAATACCAGCGCCCTCCATAAAAATTTGGTTGCGAGGAGATAAAGCCGTTACTACATCTACACCAGAAGCAATAGTTCGCTGACCAGTATTAGCAAACGTATACGGAGTTCCTGCTGCAAAAACTGGAGTATCTTTCATCGTTCTCTTATTCCCGATGATGAGGTCGAACACCAGTACGGCATTTGATCCATAAACAGATTGAAAGTTCAAAACGTTTCCAGCTTCATTTTTAACATAAAATGAAATAGCTTCAACGAGCAGAGCTTCGTTTACTTCAAACTGGTTTTCGGTAATGTTGGTTACACCAGGATTCTGGTGGCGCGATGCGCTGCTGAAGATCTGGCCCGAAATATCGGTGTCCACATCATATACAGCACCTGTAGAGCCTTGCATTTGACCCAGCGTAGAGAGGCCGAGCTTATTGGCTACATACAGGATTTTATCTTGAGCTGATAAAGCCATTATAGTAGAAATTAAACGTTAGAAAGGCTAATCAATTACAAGCCAGGAACTTCGTAGCCAGCGAGCGTGTAGCTGCTAGCGTAGATATTCTCTCCAGCCATTCCAGGAGTTTCGTAGCCCTGGAGGTACATAGAGCTTCCGTTGGGGAGGTAGTTACCACCTTCGGCGAACAGAGAAACGCCAGTAAGATCAGCAGCTACTTTAGCGCCAGCGTAGCCAGCCATACCAGCGGCGATCACAGGCTGCTTAAAGAATACTGAAGTAGCGAGAGCGCCTACCAGACCAGTGTAGTTCTTGAAGCCTCCGAGGTTATCACCGATAACATTGGTAAGCAGGGCAGCAGCAGCACCGCCAGCAGCACCCATTAACGTAGTATTGACAGCAGCCTTTACAGATGCAGCAGACATAGCCTGCCCCATAGTGCGGCGGCGGCGGCGAACAGGAGCTTTGCGAGTAACGCGTTTACGATAAGCCATAGTTTAGTTTTTTAATTAAGGCAGTTAAAGATAGTGAAAAAAAACAATTAAACAAAAAAAATTACAACTGACCAGGGCGGCCTCCACCTGGAGCGCCAGTATCATTTGGGCCTACTGGTTTGCGGTTTGCGGTTGATCCAGCGCTGGTTCTGGGCAGCTTGGGCGGTGCGATCGGGCCTGGAGCTGGTGCATCAGCTTTCTTTTTGGTGATACGACCCAGCGCCCATACCAAAATAGATCCCAACAAAAGTTCTTCCATTACGAGTTGAGTTGTTTACCAGTTCTGGGATCAATGTACTTTATCTGGATCTTATTAACGCGGAATCCGCCACCAGTAAAAGCTCCCTCAAAGAATCCCACTACAAAAGCTCCCACAGGCAATAAAATGCCGAGCAGCCATTTTTTCCATTTCTTTTTTTCGCGTTCAGATACCTGGACTACTTTTCTAGTATTCTCATCAATGAACACTATATCTACTACTTCCGCCATCTTTAGAAACGTAAAAACGCCAAAGCACCCAGAGCAGCAAGGATCGCAGCTGCATTAACTGGAGCAGCAGCCTTGCCTGGAGTAAACGTGCCGCCTTTTTCTTCAATTTGCTTCACCAGGAGCAAAAGAGCGTTTTGGCGTACTACTACATTCCTATTTGCAACGCGAGCTGGGCCTGTCTTTTTGTTGCCGTGCTTTGAAGCATCAGCTAACCACCATTGCAAGCTATTGTAGCAATTTTCTGCGTTCAGCTGGAGCTGCGACATACTTTGTCCGCAAAGATTCTGCAATCCCCATTTGTTCTGATCCCAGAGCGCCTGTGCGGTATCGCGCAAACGGCGGGCCTCGCCAGCATCTATAGAGCCTTTAAACAATCGGCCTACTCTTTTTCCAAGCTCGTACCAGGCCAAAGCCTCCTCCAGCTTACTGGCCTGCTTATATCCTGTAATGTTTCCAGCTGCATCGTATACTGGAGCTGATCCAGTTCCAGCAGCCGCGCGAATACTTTGGTAGTCCTTCCAGATTTTCGCTCCCTGGTCAATCGCATTCATCTGCACCTTCCAGGCTCCAGCATCTTGTGGTACGAACTGCGCGTATACAGCAGCAGGATCACAGCCATTTAATACAGCGTATGGAGATAGTTTTATGACTGGAGCGCCAGCAGCATAAGGATTCTCTGCTGTAGAAACAGGCATTAACTTGCCTGTGTATTTTGGATATGGGTATTTTTTGATACCATAGGGCATCTCTGGCCCATCGTGCAGCTGTAAAAACATTAGTGCAGCTTTAGAGTTTGTTTATACTTGTATGGCTTTGTGGTACCATAGTCCGAAGATACTAAATCAAAGTCAATCCACCTACCATTAACCAGGTACTGACAATAAATGTGCGTCGGAGCTTCACCGTTGTTTCCCACAATTACTGCGCGAGCTGGTATATTCCGCGCCGCAGCGCAAGCCAAAGCTGCAATCGTGAAGCAGTCGCAATCGCCAGCGCCAGGCGTTCCCCAATAATTATCGTTCATAAGGCTAGGGAAGCTCTGTAGCAGCTCAACTCCAGGCGGATCGTTCCTGTACACCAAATTATCCTTTAAGATCGCCCAGATCTCTTTAGGCGTGGTGTAATAAGGTAAAAACTGATCGGCAAACTTTACCGATTCCGATACCTGCTTGCCCATCATATGAATTGTGTACATCAGATTCTTGTACGGCATCTTTCCTGTTCGCATACCCAAAGATAGCGAAAAGCAGAAAAGCAGCCCACCAGGAGCTGCCTTTTCTGCGAGAAGCTTACCCGCCGCCCATAATATATATCTAAATATATCTAAATATATCTATAAAAAAAGGCGGGCACATTATATATCTATATAAAAAGGCGGGCATAGCCCGCCTTATAACTATATATATTGGCGAAGTTACGGCAAAAAAATGATATAATCAACGATTGATAGATAAAATTCCGTTTTTCTTTCTCTCTAGATATTCTTGCTCCCATTCTTCGTATGTCATAAGCTCTTGGTTGAGCTTTTGTTTAAGGTTTGATTCCTGGAGGTCAATGAAGCTAGAAAGTTTCCTAAAAGCGGAATTAAGGGCATCTATATCCCTAGTTTGAAGGTGGAGCTTGTACTTAAAAAAGGTGAGGGTTACTAATGTGGTAGGTTTGTAGTTTAGTTTCTTTTGCATCTTGGCTACAGCTATGTAAGCTCTAAAGGTGTACTGCTTGCCTGTTTCTGGGTTTTGTCCTATTGGTATATCTATGTACTGCTGGTAGGCTTTTGCATCTATTCTGGTTTTCTTTGGTGAAATGTCTGCTTCAAAGCGGTTTGTAAAGCTCATAGTTAGGTAGGTTTGTTCGTTAGTTCTAGTGAGATCGCCATATCCTCGTAATTGTCGCGCAACTCCTCCAGTATAGAAATTGCCTCCTCTGGGCTAAAGGCCCAGTAAATAAGCTCACGGCCTGGGCCATAGGCTTTTATGATCCATATTATTTCATTATAGTCCATTGGGGAAGAATCTTAAAATTAAGTATTTCCGACCAGGATCGGAGTCGGGCAGAGCGCGAATAATGCCCAGGCGCTGCTCCTGGGCAATATCTTCTAGCTGTTCTTTTGAAATGTAAGCGGGGTTAAAAGATCTGTCCTCTATATCAAAGGCAGTCCACCACCAGACCACCACGTCGTAGTAAACGACAGCCTGGCGATCTGGCCCATATTCTATGCGCTGGCTCATTTTTGCTCGATTAAAGCATTGATCCAGATACGCAGGTAGTGGTACGTCATATATGCATCTAGTTTGAGATCAAACTCAAAATTGGGCATAGTTAGCACCTCGCCTGTGGATTTATCCACCGCATAGCCGCGTACCTTGTGCTTTAAGAATGTTATTTTAGTATTAGGCCATACTGGTACTTCAATAACGTACAGCGTCGTCGAAGATTCCCAGCTGCAATTCCAGTAGTGGCGATCATCTAGGCTATAGCTGCAAGTCCAGCCTTTCCTCTCTAGATAAGGGGTTAGGTCGCGAAGATTAAAGTTGTTCATAACGTGAGATTTAAGATTAAACAGGTGCAATATATAAAAAAAAAGGAGAGTGCAAGCACTCCCCTCCGTTTAACCAGAGATCTCACCCCCTGATACAAGCTCTAACGAGCCACCTATTTTACTTTTTCCTCCAAGCGCGCAAGCGTGACAGCCATCTGCGTTTGGGTTTGTTCAATTCTGTCAAATCGCTTTCGGAGCGTGTGGATTTCGCTTCCAATGAACCAGCCGACCGCCGCAACAGCAATTGGGCCAATGATAAGCCAAGCCTCCACGTTAGTCCTTTTTTTTTGCGATCAGCGATACAACAAATTTAGCGACCTTGCGCGGAATGCCATTATCTAGCGCCCAGCCAGTAAGGAATGATACTCCAGCTGCAATCCAGGTAGTTAGTTGATCTTCCATTATTCTCCTAAATAGTTTTGGGCAATTTCTGTCCAGTTAATATCAGATAGAACTGCGAACATCCAGCTTTCAAAAGGTGATCCTCCAATAGATTCTTCTACAAATTGTTCAGCTTGATCTTTAATCGCTTTTCCGAGATCGTAGGCGTTGTTGTATTCCTGCGCCAGATCGTAGAGGTAATCCTCATCAATCATTTCTAGCGCCCAGCGCCAAGTCCAGTAGTTAGTCCAGCCCTGGTATTTTTCACCCATAAGCTGTCCAGGCTTGTCGCTGCGATTCTTGCGGCGCTCGTAGTAAACGCGACCAGTTTTAGAAACGCGGCGGCCTGGAGCTAGAGCGCGCTTTTTAAGATCGCTCGTAGTTTTGCTCGTACCAGTTTGGCGCGTGCTTTGGCGCACACCAGCAGACATCGTGCGCTTTTTAGCAGTAGCCTTTTTACCAGCTGCTGTGCCGCGCTTTTTGCGAGCTTCACCCAGGATAATACTTTGTACTAAATTTTCCTTCGTGCGCTTTGCTACATCAGAAACTCCCAGCTTCTTTGCTTTGTTACGCAAAGTAGCTACCTGGAGCTTCATCAGCTTGGCTTTCGGGCCGAGTACAGCTGGCTTTTTTGCAGCTGTGGTTTTCTTTTTAATAGGCATAGTCAAATATAGTTATTTTACATAAGATTTTATGTCTGCGCGCTGGTTTGCGAGCCTCCAGCCTTCGTTCCAGTCCTTGTCTGGGATCAGCAGCGCATCTGGGCCATTTTCTACCCTAGCGAATGCTTTGGCGATCTTGAATAGGTTTGCTTTTGTAGGCTCAAACTTTTGCGTAGCACCGATACCAGTAGCGGCGCTAACATTACTGATATAGGATTCAGTTCGGTTTTCGCTGGGGGGAGCATACACATAAAGGATCTCGCGCAAGGTATCTAGTCCTCTTTTGTGCTTATTGATTAGATCAATAAATAATGCGCGAATACCATAGGGCATACTTTTGAACTGCATAAACCCAGGATCAGTACCAGGAATAACTTGCCCGACCCACTTTGCGCCAGTAGGCCGCAAGTTACCAGGGTTATTATTGCGTATGCCGCGGACTGTGCTTTGAATTTTTGTGTCCTTCTTTGTCATAAATAATACAGCTATAGCAACAGCGATCCAGGGAATTATTTTGCCCATTACGAGTAAGCGTAAGCAGCCGCTAGCGCGAGCAGCACTACAGCCCAGTTTGTTTTCTTGGGAGTAACATCTACACCAGGCAGCTGTTCTACGAATAGCTTGTCTTTAGGATCAGCTGGAACTATCGCCCAGTAAGTAGATCCATCGGGCCGTATAAACTTTTCTAAATCCATTCCGCTGGGCCTGTTAAAGAGTTTCGTTTGATATTGTAAGCATATCCTTTCTCCTGGTATTCTTTTAATTCTGATTCAGTCCAATCATTCCAGCCAGGTAGCGTCAAAAGGTGCTTAATTACATCATCTGTTAATTCCACATCGTGTTCTCCAGAGAAAATGTCGTGAGCTGTTGTATTCTTTTTTAGAATAGCAGAAAGAGGCTTAAACTTCATTTGAACAGGAATAAAGCCAGTGCGCCAAGTCCTACAGGCAGTGCCCATTTAGGGATCAGTCCGCTAGGAGTTATGTTAGTAGGTATGCCGCTGGGAGCGCCAGTAGTGGATAGCTTCCAGTAGCTAGGGCGGTGTTCCGCGTAGTAAGCCCCTGGAGCTTGTCCAGGGATCGTGTAGTCAAAAGCCCAGTAAAGTTTTCCTCCGCGCTCTACCCAGCTAAACACAGGGCCAGCGATCAGTCCTTTTTTAACGACACCGATCTGCGATCCACCAGGGAACGCGAAGATAGGCACATCTACTTCGGCGATCAGGTATTTTCCAATTACATCAGCGGCGGTCATACGAAATAAGAATAAAGCGTTTTAGCAGTCGTGGTCGTTTCTACAGGCAGCTTAACCCATACCAGCTGTCCAGAGCGCACACGAGCTGATCCTTTGATCTGGATATCAATATCGCCATACTGCGCTAGTTCAGAAACAGCGAGCAGCGCCTTTGCGTAAACTTGTTCTAGCTCCAGGCGAAAGTTCGTGCGGACATTAGCAGTGCCCTTCGCTGGTACGAGATATGGCCCAGGCATATTTATTGATCCGATCACCGATCCTTTGTAGAGAAAATCTACATCAATATCGCGCACCTGGCCCACTAGATCGCTGGAGTTGATAAATTCCCAGTCCACAAAGCCCTCAATAAACTTTGTGCCGTATTTAGTAAGTCCTACCGAGTTAATAACGTAGTCCCAGTCCATAACTTTTGCTGCTTTAGTTGCATATAGTGAATATACGCGATAACCTAGAAAGCCCAAGCTGATCCATTTAAGTAAGTTAATCATTCCCAAAGAATTTTAGCGGCGTAATATCCAGGAGTTCCCTTTTTAGTCCAGTTGTCGGCGTGGCGAATGAGATACAGCTCGCGGCGTTTCTCCGCCGTTCCTGGAGCGACTGCGCCTTTTTTTTCCTGTTGTAGGTAGCTGGCAAAGTCCTCATATCCAGCAGCTCCGATTCTAGCGACAAAAAATCCATTTTTATAAACATCAATTTTTTTACTGGGATCAGAGCTGGGGCGAATCGTTACGCCTATGCGCTTTGCGGCCTCCCTCTGGCGATCCTTAATGCGATAGGGCACTAGAAGCGGTTTTAGCCTTTGGGTTAATCATATTTACAGCAGCCTTTAGCCCCTGGCGAAAGGCTAGGCTCGTAATCGTTCCTAGCTTGCAGTCCAGCTCGTAGTGGTGCATCAGCACCTGGAGCATCTGCTCTGGCGTTTCGCAGCGCTTTAGATCTGGATCAACGACCTTTTCAAAATGACTCATATTCCGAATGTCCGTTAGATTGGTATTGCTGCTGCTGCGCCTGGCGCTGCTGGTGCATCTGGTACAGCTTCGCCTTTTCTATCTCGCGGTTTTCCTTCTGGTTTTCAAACCACTTATCAACAACAGCTGGTAAGATAGCTGCGAGCTGGCCCAGTGCATTCATAGCTGGCGATTCCGCCATCTGTTGAGGTTCTGCCTCCTCCATCTCCGAGAGGTCAGCCTCTAGCGAATCAACCAGATCCTTTAGCCGAGCGTTTTCTGCTCGCAGCTCTGCGATCTCCGCCTGCATCTTTAGCGCAGCGGTGTAGCTTAAAACAGATTCCGATCCAGGATCGGAGATACCCCTGGAGGGAGCAGCTGCTGTGGGCGCAGCGTCTGTCGCAGGGGCTACCTCTCCTTTATGGACTACCAGTTGCGTAGGCTTTGAAGTAGAGCCGATCCGACCTTCAATGACATACGTTCCCTCTGGAGCTGTTTTAACATAGTTAGCGACCTTTTCAGCTTGCTTTTTTATGTCCGCTGGTTCGGTAAACTTGTTCTGTTGTTTTGGTACTAGGGTGTTCCCCTCAATATTCACGACAGAGAGATAGTTGCAGCCCATATCTAGGAGCTGTTTGGTGGCTTGTAGTGCAGTCATAGTTTATCCGCGTTGTTCTGGTACAGATTGAGTATAAAGAGCGTAGTGCAGGTTAAGAAAATATAAATTTCCAATCCATTCTCTGCTATAAATAGTAGCAGCATAAGCCGAAGGATCAATAAGGCCATTAGCTACATCAGGACTAGCAAACATTTGATCGTTAGCACCATTAGGCAATAATCCAAAAGCAAAAGCTGCATAATCTTTTGGACTAGGCTGCATAAATTGAATAGGCGTAGCAGCTGGGCCTAAATTAGTTTGTGTATTACTTAATTGTCCAGATCCACCATAAGTTAATAGTTCTGGCGTTCTGTTAGTGACTGGTATTGCGTTAGCACTTGCAGTAATTTCACGAATCAATCCGACAGATATAGTTACATCATTGCTACTCGTAATGTAAATCTGCCGAGCTATTGGTGTATTATCTACTTCGTGTAAAGGCCGAAACAAATCGTTGTTTAACGCAACAGAGTTGATAGTCGTTTTGATATTAACGTGGTGCAAAAAAGGATAAAAATCCTGCCCAGTATAAAATGAAATCTGCTGATTTTCAAAAGGCTTAACAGATGTATCTATAGGAATTACTTGGCTAGCTGGGTTAAAAGATCCTCCTTGAAAAATAAGACCACCACCAGCAGGGCTAAAATCATAGCCAAAAATTACGGCGTATGCGTTGGGAGGTACTGGAAGAATGCTCTGTCCTCCAGATCCAGTTTGAAAGGTGCGGTATATCGCTTTACCAGAAATAATATCCTGTTCAATTTGAGTAGGTATCTGCCAGCTCATAGTTTTTCTTTTTAACAGAAAGGGCCGACCAAACTGGTCGGCCCCTCTAAATTACGACATTCAGTAATAATTACAGCTCGTTGCGATACCAAACCACTACATCAACATTCTGCGATGCGGCAGTATTCACCAAACGAATTTGGATCGTGTCTTGACCAGTCAAACGGCGCGGAATCGGAATGAAGAAAGGAAAGCCACCTGCAAAGCCTCCTGTAGCAGGAGTAGCGTAGTGCAGAGCCACATCATCATCAATCACCACATCATTATTGATCGTGAGCGTGATACGCAGTTGTTTTGGGTTGATCACCGTCTGCGGCGTTGCGGTAAAAGCAGATGAAAGGAGGATCCCCTCAAAGCTTTTAGCAAGTCCAGAGAGCGACAGCGTTTGCTGCGTGATACCAGTAGCAGCCGTGATAGCAAAGCCTTTGCT
>Ga0172376_10009489_pt1 | contig 10000 bp, 8 predicted proteins | sample Lak35m_FD_121114 | JGI IMG/M metagenome (GOLD analysis project Ga0172376, IMG submission 121114) | Freshwater microbial communities from Kabuno Bay, South-Kivu, Congo - kab_092012_35m | ecosystem: Environmental > Aquatic > Freshwater > Lake | place: Democratic Republic of the Congo: South-Kivu... | reverse complement strand
TCGTGCTGTCGCAACGACAGGGTTTTTTTCAGTCGTGCTGTCGCAACGACAGGGTTTTTTTCAGTCGTGCTGTCGCAACGACAGGGTTTTTTTCAGTCGTGCTGTCGCAACGACAGGGTTTTTTTCAGTCGTGCTGTCGCAACGACACGTTTTGAGATAAAAATCTTTAAAAAATGAAGCTGTATGTTCATACTGCTGAGGCTAACGGTCGTTGCTTTTGCGCGACTATTAAAATTTTAGAGATTTTTAGCCAAAAAGCATGTCGTTGCCGTTTAGGCACGACTGGCAAAAATATTTTGCTTAATTTATCATTTATTAAGTTGAAATGTTATTAGAGCTAATTTTTTATCAATTTAAAAATTTTTTTATTAAAAAGTAAAATAATTATTTATTTTTGAAATTAAGTTTGTATCTTAGTTATTGAAGAAATAACTTTTTGTTATTTCATTGAATTAAAATTAATAAAAAACATGGAAAAAATTTCTGGAAAAGTTAAATGGTTTAATGCTACTAAAGGTTATGGCTTCATAAAGCCAGATGGCAGTGACAAAGATGTATTTGTTCACATTAGCTCTGTTACAAAAGCTGGTTTAAAAACTTTAAATGAAAATCAAAAAGTTCACTTTACCTTAACTAATCGCAAAGGAAAAGAATCGGTAGATATTCTTGAATTGGCCGAATAAATCATTTACTTCGATTGCAAAGTCTTTTTTTAAAGACTTTGCATATAATTAAACACCAACATTCTAACATCAAATCAGAGTTAATTTAATTCAATCAAAAACGACCACAAAATTGTTTCATAATCAAATGAAGTTTTTTATTAAATTTTTGTTTGTGATTTTTTATTGAAATAAATTTTATTTTATTTCATTATTTTAATCAAAAGATGCAAATTTCAACTATTTATCTATACTAAAATTAATTGATTGTTGCACCCTAAAGTAAATCATAATTTTATAAAAAATTATGTTATTTCAACTTTATAATTGACCATTTTTTTACAACCAAATGTTCATTTTTAGAGTTAAAATATAATTTTGTTAAAGCTATAAATTTAGATTATTTTATCCACTTTTGGCTCAATAATCAAAAATTAATTTATTGCCAAAAAGCATTAACATAAAAAATTTAAAATTAAATAAGATGAAGATTATAAGAAAAATTTTGCTAATATCAATCATTGTAATTCTTACCCAGTCTTGTTCGCATCGCATTATCAATCATAATTTCAATGTAGACTGTTCAAATACCCAAAAAGAAATTGTCCAAAGAAAACAATTATTTAAAAACCTCTCAAATAAAGAAATTCAACGCCGACAAAATATTTCATTGCCATCGATTTCAAAACTTGACGATGAAAGTGTGATCTCTATTATTTATAATGCTTTAAAAAATTCTCCAAAAGACGCCGAATATATTTTGGTTGATTTAAGAAATTATAAGGCGGTTGATTTAATTAATATTATTTTTTCAAGCGAGTCTGAATTTACCCTAAGTCCATATTTATTCACTTCAAAATATTCGCAAGGCTTTTTTTCAATGATAAATTTTAACCAATCATCGATTACAATTTTACCCCCAGAAGTATTAAAAATTTTCAAACCAGAAAAAATTTTTCGACCAGATTTAGTTGATAAAGAAATAATTATTAATGCCAGCAATTCTAATTCAATTTTTGGCAATTTAAAATTTGCCCCAAACTTTAAATTTTCACTAATTGCCGATAACATTAAAAAGCCAATTCGCCTTGATTTAAGAGAGGCTAGCAATATGCAATTCAATCTAAATCGTAAATGGATTATGCCAGTTTATAGCCTAGAAAACAGTAACACCGATTTAGGAAAAGTTACCACCGCTTACATTAAATATATTAACAATACAAACTCCAAACTTTATCTGCAAAAATTTTATAAATCTCAAGATAAATGCTATGTTGACAATAATTTAAGATTTAATATAATTAATTAAAATTAATGAACATATATATAAAAAATATATCTTTAATTATTTTATTAGCTTTAAACATATCGTGTTACAGCTACAATACTGATTTTAATGAATTAGAAAAAATAACAGTTTCTTCACTGGCCGATATTAAAAAAGGCGAGTCATGTTCTCATAATTTATTTGGGGGCTTTACCATTCCTTATATTGGCGAAACTGCTATTAAATTATCTGGCGACCAATCTGTTATTTCGGCAATTAAAAATGCCAACATACAAAGTGTTTACGCGGTAGATAAATATAGCAAAAATTATTTTTTATTCAGCAAGAGATGCACTGTAGTTTTTGGAAAATAAAATAATTAAAACAAACTTTTAATTATTTATTTATGATAAAAAATCAATTTAATCTATATAAGAATAGCTGGATTAACTCATCAAAAACGGGGTTTTCTGTCGATGACAATTTTAATGCCATTCCATGGTATAGTTTTGAGGCAATTGAATTTTTAAAAATTCATCTTAAACCAGAGCATAAAGTGTTTGAATTTGGTTCTGGCTCTTCTACTTTATTTTATCAAAATAACTGCTCAAATGTTATTGCAGTAGAGAGCAACAAAACTTGGTTTGAAATTATATGCGAAAAAATTTCTGGTAAAATCAATTCAGAAAATAATCATTTTTTATCGCCAAATTCGGAAATTTTTTTATTAGAAAATGCCATCGATAACCCAGAATATGAATTTTTTGCAAAAAATTATTCTATTCAAAATAATATAAAATTTGATTTTATAATTATCGATTCCTTAAAAAGACATCTCTGCACCATCAACTCGATTGATTCGCTAGCTGATAATGGCTTCATAATTTTAGATGATTCGGAGCGCTCAAATTATCAAAAAACTATTAATTTTTTGGAGCAAAATAATTTTATACATATTGTTTTTTCTGGAATTGCACCCGCTCAGTTAAAAATTAAGAATACCAGCTTCTTTCAAAAGAAAAAATAATTTAATTTTTTTTAGAAATTTAAACCAATTCGATATTTTTAAAAACCCTGCTACCGTTTAGGCACGACTATTAAAATTTTGAAGATTTTTAGCCAAAAACGTGTCGTTGCCCATGCACGACTAAAAAAAGATAAAGCTTAATTTATAAATACCTAAATGGCTCATTTATTAGTTAAAATGGTATTATCTATTTGTCGCTATCGCCTCCGCCACCACTTCCACCTCTTGAAGAATCACCCTTATCGGAACCACCAGCAGAGTCTGTGCTTTTAGCGTTGCCATCACTTCCACCTGCAGAGCCAGCATTACCTTTATTTTTGTTGTGATCAATGAATTTAAAGTCTCCTCCCTTATCTTTACCCAGAGCTTTGCGTCCACCTTTTATTGCCAAGCCACCACCTTGCATTGCAGCTCTTTTGGTGGTATTAAGAGCTCGTTTTTGAACTCTTCGAGCCATTTTTTTGATGGCTCCACTTATATCCGGAGCCTTGTCGGCACTTAACTCTTGACCTCCAACTAATTTTTTGGCGACAAATGTTATCTTATCCATAAAACTATACATCACAAACATAACTATTGCCGCCTTAACTATAGCATTAATTTTTTGATCATTCATACCCGTCAAAATAGGAAGAGCTAAATCAAAGAATTCTAAGCCAGTATAATTTTTAAATTTTGGAAAATTTAAGATACAATATGGGCTAGTATTTTCAGCACCATCGCAGTTAATTGTTGGCAATTTAAATTTTGTAGTATTTGCTGGGGTTGGATTAAAATTTGCATCAGCTATTATTACCGCATCAATTGTGCTAATAAATATACCAAGATAGGCAAAAAGTATCATTGGTTGTAAAATAAAACCCAATAATTGTTTATACCAATTTTCGAAAATTCCTTTGGTTCTTTCAAATAAGGAACAAGTTATTGTTATTGGCGAAATATAGATTAATAAAATTACAGCCAATAATGACATTATAGTAATTTGAACTGCCCTAAAAATTATTGAAAGCAACATAAAGGCAAGTGCAAAACCCGCTAAAAAGAATACAATTCCAACTCCACCAGTTAAAAATCCTGCAAAAATCATTTTTGCTAAATTAGCAGTGGAAACCTCGGGACCATAACCGATAGCCCTTACCAACTTGCAATCTAGAGTATCCCAAATTCTTAAATAATTTTTTCCGGGTGGATATTCAGGAGGGAGATTTACAAGGTTAGCACGATTACTGAATTCCATTTTTTTAAGCTCTTCAATATATTGATAATTATATTTTGGAAAAATACATCCGTCATTTTTCTTATTGGCTGGTAAAAAAGTTATATCGGATAGGTCGCTGGAAATATTCAAAACCTGATCTATAAAAACTCCATGCCAAGCCTCGCCAAGAGCAAAAAAGGAAACCAAACCAATTTTAATTAAAAAAACCGATATGGTTTTTTTATTGATATGCGATTCTGGAACTGCAAAAAATATTTGATAGCCAAACATTACAACCGCCAAAACCAAAACCATTTTTATAATATTACGAAATTGATTTTGCATTTTTTGAAATAATGTAATTCCTCTTTTATCGCCTTTTTGAAATAAGAAATCTGTATTTTCAAGGCCTGAATCTAGGTAATTCACACATTTCTTTTTAATTGGATCGTATTTAAAATCAGCAAAAGCACATTTTGTTTCGCCTGCAATTTGTAAAAAATTATTTTCCAATGTTTCTTTAAAACACTGTATTAGTGGAGAAGAAAAATTTCTTGATTTAATTGGTGAGAATTTTAGATTAGTTTCTTCATTTAAAAATTGTGAATCTCCAATTAAATTATTACATACATCTGATACAAAAAACCCATCTGGATCTTTTGGAACAATTCTACTATAAGGAACTCTTTTAACACAATGTCTCATATATTGACAAAAATTAGTCGTAATACTAGGTCGCTTTGGATATTGTTGAAAGTAATCCGTTCCTCCAGCCAAATTATGATCAAACGGGCAGTGATTGTAGGTTTTTGCACAAATATATCGCGGATCACTCTCCGCTTCAGATATATCGTAGTTAGTTGGAGCCGCTTGAGGGTGGTTAGTGTTTCCAAGATTTATTGAACATTCCCCGTCATCCATAGAACAAAATTTGTAATTTCCAGTGATTCTTCTATCGAAACATATTGCTCCCATGCTTCTTTTTTTACAACATTCAAAAGCCTCTAAACCTTCCTTATTTCCAACTCCCATTGACAAAAATCTTTCGCAAGCATAATTTGGAGCTTCAGCTGAACCTCTATAATAATATCTTTGGTTACCACCAACTACGCCCAAAATATGTTTTTGAGTTTTGGAATTCCATTTTGGATTTTTACATTCTCCTGGCCCAGAATCTTCATATTCAATACCTTTAAAATAAAATTCCCTATAATATTGACTTTCTAAATTATTATCAGTATGGGTGTAGTCAGAATTTTTTTTACAATCATTAGTGCCATCATCTGCGGTATTCATAACAGCTGATTTTGCACTTTTAAAACTTTGCAAACGATCGAAGGCTTTATGTTCTTTACGAGGATTTTCAATTTCAGAAAACTTCAATTCATGATTTTTTTCGCCATAAAAATTTTCAAGACATTTAGCATAATCTCCTTTTTCCTTTGTCCAAACATTCATTTTACTTGGCTCTGTCGAATTTACATTTTTTTTCCAAACCCTATAACCCTCTCCACATATTTCGGTTTCAAGATATGCAGTTCTTGCATTATAATATAATCCAGCTAAAACCGCGATGGAAGTAGCATATGCTGAACCCGTAACTGCAGCTGACGCACAACAATTCATTTGTCCCAAGTAACATTTATAAGAAAAGGCTCCTATTTCTAAAAGCATTATTGGATCAATGACGATTGATGCAGAAGCCCATGGTGAAGACATTCCACTTACTTTTCTAACATGTTTTCGAGCTTTGTCAGCAAATTCTTGGATTGGCGCCAAAGCCTTATATCGACTTGCGTTTACAAATTTTTCGCCAACATTTTTGAGTTTTTTAATATTAGTAACCTGTGCAGAGCCGGCCGCTCCAACTGTAGCAACATTTCCAACCGCTTGATTACCAGCCTGACCAGCAACTTGGGCAGCCTGACCAGTATCTTCAACTTTTTCCAAATCTTTTCCACCTTTAACAGTTGACTCGGGCTGTGGACATACATATCTTGCACCCATAAAAATTGTTTGCAAGGTAATTCCTGTTGTGAGAATATAGGCTAAACATGCCTTATTTCCATAATTCCATGTTAAATCAATATTATCCCATGCTTTCATAAATGGATCAAAACCATTTACTACACATTTTTGATTGGATCCATAATCAGATTCATAACAAGGTGGAATTGTTTTTTTTGAAATGTCATCTTCTTCATTATCACTATTATCGAATTCAATTTCATCAAATTCTGATTGCATACATTCAGCATTAGTAACATTTCTAACGCTATTATAAACAGTCACATTTACAGCATTAGCCTGATGATTTATCGAGATAAAATTAATTACCAATAATATCAAAATCATTAATATTTTTTTAAAATAATAAATAAAATTGATGAATTTTGAAGATTTGGTGTGATGATTTGGTGATGTATTTTGTATAAAAATATTATTCATTATAAATTTTCATCATAAAATTCAAAATTTTTTAACAAAAAATTCACCTCATTATTTTTAGTTTTAAATGAGGTTCTATTAACAATTAAAAAAGAACTAACATCAAGAATTTTTTCGATTTCAACCATATTATTGTTGAGTAAAGTCTGACCAGTGCTAACGAGGTCAACAATGTAATCGCATAAGTTTAATTTAGTAGCAATTTCAAGAGCGCCGTTCAATTTTATAATTTCTGCCTGAATTCCAAGATTTTCAAAATATTTTTGAGTAATATTAACATATTTAGTTGCAACTCTTATTTTGTCTTTTTGTTTAAAATTTACATCGCCAACCTCACCAGCAATTGCTAAACGGCACTTTCCGATATTAAGATTTAACATGGCAAAAAATTCGTTGCTAATAAATTCTTCAATCACATCTTTTCCACAAATTCCAAAATCAGCACCGCCAAATTTAACAAAATTGGCAACATCAAAACTTCTAACTTTAACAATGTCGAGATTTGGAATATTGGTTTTAAAAATAAGATTTCGGGTATTTTCATTAAACAAATCTGGATCAGGAAAAATTTTAATCTTTGCAAAAAATAGTTTTAAATCGTTTAAAATCCTACCCTTAGGAACCGCTAATATAGTTTTATTCATATTAAAAATTTTTAAAATATCTCAATAAAATTGCCATCGATTGGTTTTTTTGATTTTGATTTGGCAATTTTTCTGTGAGCTGATGATAGCCGATTTGAGCAGTAATTTTATCGTAATATTTATTTTTATCAAATTCATAACCCAAATTAATTTCTGAAGCGTTGCTATAGCTCCTTGAAATTAATTTATTTTTAATTTTATTTTTTGAATTTCCAAGCATTAAACTATATTTTTTGTTATATTTAAAAATTAAATTTGTAGTTAAAAACTTATTGCTAATATCGGTATTGCCATTGATATTGCTAATTCTTGCATATTCAATTAAGGTTTCGGCATTTAATTTTTTTACAATTGGAAATATATAATTTATGCCAAAAACATAACCATTCTGATTTTTTATTTTTGCATTTTTAATTGCCGACATTTCTTTATTGATCGCTAAATTTGCATAAGCCAAATGATAAGAAAGTTTTTCATCTTCGCTAAATTCAAAATTTATATCGGTCGCTAAAGTATAAGATTTAAGGCTTCTAGTATCTCCTGCTAAGCCTTGCGACTTACTATCACTTTCTCTTCGATGAAATAAAGCATTGTCAAAATTTTTTCTATCATTGGTGAAAGTGCTTAAAGAAAAATTATACAAACCAGTTTTTTTAACATCGCCATATCTGGTTACAAATGCAAGTCCAAGCTTATCAAATAAGCCATAATTACTCGCAATATTATGAATAAAAATTCCCTGATTCCAGCGCCAAGCTGTTCCAAAATTTGAAGTAAATTTTCCAGCTACAAATGAATTATTTCCATAAGAATATTTTAGGTTTAACTCGGGCAAAGTAATACCAAAATTTTCAAAAGTTCTCGAGCCACCGCCTCTTGGGTCGTTAAATCTACGCTCAACATCACGATTATTATCGATTCTGGAAAATCTTAAAATTGAAAATAATTTAAAATTTTTATATTCTAAATTTGTTGAAAACCTTACAACTCCAGTGGTTTCATGAAAATTATTGCGAGGATTTCCATAATTATTGACAAATGATAAATCATTAACTAATCGATGATTTATGGAAAAATTTGATTTCGGAATTGGCTTTTCAAGTATTTCAAGGCTTTTAATTTTTTCACTTTCCTTAACATCAAAAATTTTTGGATTTAAGAAAATTTGACTTTCGTCAGTATCATATTTTTTTTCAGTTTTTTTGTTTTCAATGACGACTCGCAAAACCCCGAAATCGCTAATTATATTTTCTGGCTCATTGGTTTTTATGGTTTGATTTTTAGATAATTCTTGTTGATTTTTGGCTAAATCATCATCAAATAAATCGTCAAATTCAAAAATATTTTCTAAAAATTCATCATCGCTTAAATCATCATCATTATTGCTTGATATCTCGACTTGTTTAGCTTTTAAATTCGATTTCTTAATGGAATTTTTGGAAGAGTTTTTACTATTTTTTTTTACCTTGTTTATTTTTTTGACATTTGAATTTGCACTAACCGCAACCCTTGGTAGCATAAAACAACAAGCAAAAATGATAGTTACAAGAGTTATTTTATTAATTATAAATGATTTGATCATTTTAAAATTTGCAGTTAGCTTGATTGAATCGTTAATTTTTATTTAAAAAATTAGTTAAAAAATAATTAATAGATCATTTAAAATCATTATAACTAATGCTTTGATTTTTAAAGTATAATATAATAATTATTTATTGTAAATATATCCTATCAAATTTATAGTTTTTATTTTTAATTGCAATTCTTGATTTAATTTTATGACAGCTTTTTTAATCGCATTATTTTTCGCCATCGGCTTCTTTTTTGAAAGTATTTTTGGCTTTGGCGGTGGCTTAATTGCATATTTTTTCTTGAGTTTTTTTGTTGATATAAAAATAATGGTTATAGCTGGTTTATATATCGGAACCCTGTCCTCACTTTACATTGCCTATGGCAGTCGCAAGTTTTTTGACAAAAAATTATTTTTAAAAATAATGCCAATAACTATAATTTTTTCGATTGTTGGTGCCTTAGTTTTTTCTATTGGCAATAGTAAATTTTTGTCAATTTTACTGGCGATAACTTTATTTCTTCTTGCTTTAAAACTTAGTTTTTTTGACAAATATCGATTCCCAAAAATTTTACAGCTAAAATTGTTAATTCTCGGCACTTTCATACAAGGAGCTTTTGGCGTTGGCGGACCTTTTGTGGTCAACGCCCTTTACGATAAATTTTCTTCAAAATCCGTATTGCGAGCGACTATGGCGGTATTTTTTGTATTTTGCAATATTTTGCGTTTTATCCAAATTTTAATTACCAACCCTTCCTCATTAAATTTTATCCCAACAATTTCTTGGACTATAATTCCAGTTCTTATTGCCATTTACTTTGGACATTTAATTCATTTGAAAATCAAAGAACAATATTTTAAAAGAGGTATTGCCATTATCACTTTTTTGGCATCAATTAATTTTTTTGCAAAATTATTTTATTAAAGAAATTTTTAGCTTGACTAAAAGTTTTTTTTAAAATAAAATATTAATTATGAAAATTTTAAATTTCTTGCAAAAAATCGTTATTTTTACGTTAATTTTGGCATTTACTGCCATTATTTTCACCCATGCAATCGCCTATAATTCTATTCAAAAATACTCTTACAATTCAGAATCTGAGTCAGAAATTGAAAGCGAAGAATCCTTAAAATCAAAGTCAGAAAATTCTAAAATTTTGGCAAGTTATTTTAATTTTAACTCC
>Ga0172376_10009488_pt1 | contig 10000 bp, 7 predicted proteins | sample Lak35m_FD_121114 | JGI IMG/M metagenome (GOLD analysis project Ga0172376, IMG submission 121114) | Freshwater microbial communities from Kabuno Bay, South-Kivu, Congo - kab_092012_35m | ecosystem: Environmental > Aquatic > Freshwater > Lake | place: Democratic Republic of the Congo: South-Kivu... | reverse complement strand
CAGTCTGGCGGTTGTACTGTCGCTGCACCTGCGCAGGTTTCTTGTCGATGGGACGATTCATGCTGTCCACTTTGTCTCCTCGGGCGTTCACGCCCATGTTGCCTACCGCACGGGTGTTTTCGTTCTGCAGTTGCAGGCGCCCAAGATCTACCAACTTGCCTTGGGCAGTCCTATACACTTTGCGTGTCATGGTTGTCTCCTATTTCCTTTACTTAACGCAAAAATTCCGCTGGATCTAAATCATAGAACATGCTGTCAACCCTGTGCACTCCCAAGAGGAACAGCACGTATGAAGCCACGGAACTGCCTCTGCCCACTCCCCAGATTATGTTGTTGTCGCGCATGACATCTACCAGGTACTTGAGATAACGCAGGAGATCAAACAGTCCGCGTTCTTGGAACAGCAGGAGTTCCTGCCCGGCCCTCTGCAGTTGTTCTTGTGTGCTGCACAGACTCAACACATGTTCTGCTATGTCCAGATTTTTATAGCTGGGGGGCATGAACCAGTCCTGCTGGCGCACATGATCATAGTCAGGCACAGCTAAAGACTCATGTGCGGGAAAAGTCCAGGTCATCAGCTGACCGGGGTCTTCGATCACTTGTATCATGCGCTCGATATCCAGATCCGTACTCACGGTCACACCCTTCATCAGCCATGGTCGGCGTCCCTGCATGACAAGATCGCAGAGATCCTGCTCGTTCATGACGATCTCACCAAACTTATTGGTCTTCATTGCGCGGAAATTGTGCCACTACCACGTTGCCTGACTGTGTCTCGGGATCAGTTTCCCAGCCCAAACCATAGTCCTTCCATTCTGCCGGTCTGTCCAGGCTGACCACGTTGCCTGTGCCCTGCGGGCGATTCATGCTCCAGATGGGCCGGGGATCGGACCACCAACCATCCTGGCCAAGATCTGGACCCAGGTTCTCCCCAGACATGTGTATGTAACTGGTCTGGTCTCCTTGCGTGCTCCAGATTTCTGTAGCGGCCACTATCAAACGATTCTCCATTATGGCGTTCAGCTTCAAGTATAGCATGATGCCCACGATCTGGTCTACTGGTTCATCAGGTAGCACTATGATCCTGCCGTTCAGGCGGTTGACATCTTCTAGCACCGGATCTGCCTGACCGATCAAGATGCTGTCATCCAACACGCGGCCGATCCAGTATTTCATCCTCTCATAGGCAGTGTTATGATCTCCACTGTCATCGCTCACGGTGACGAGATCTAGATTTAGATTCCAGTGATTGACCAGGAACTGGCTCTGATAGATCAAGCCGGTATAGAAACCAAAGCTCTTTTTTAGCCGCGCGCTCATGATATGTCTATCTTGCTCCCAAAGTCTGGTGTGCCATCGTCTCGTTTGGGTGCCATCAGGCGTTCTCTATACTTGTTCTGGTAGGTATCCAAGGCCATCTGGACCTGGAAACGCAGTTGTGCGTTGCCCATGCGATGCGCGATCGCTACCTTCCTTTGCAGTTCGGTGATCTTTTCCTGCAGCTGATCCATGGACAGATCGTCTAGATTTGGTATGAGTGGATGTTCCATAAAGAAAAAGCCCTTGCAGCTAGTATAGCACGCAAGGGCTTGTTGGTCAACGAGATTGGATCAAGCGAATGTGCAACCGTTGTTGCCGATACAGACCCATTTGGCATTGATATACATGAGAGTGCATGCATCGCCTACGTCATTTAGAGTGATGGTTCCCGCACCGCCCCAGGCCGGATTGGTCACCGTTATGACCATGTCGCCACCACCATCGGTGGTAAGGGCAAACACCTTGACCTGGCCTGTGGCTCCTGCTGCCAAAGTCGCGGTCTCTCCCGTGGCACCGGTTGCTACGTAGCTGCTGGTGAATGATAGATTGGCAGCTGCGGTGTTTGCTAGATCTTCTGAGCTGGGTAGATAGATTGGATCTAGATTTCTATTCTGATCGATGATGGTCACGGTGGTTCCGCCATCGTTGGTCTCGAATTCAAATTCAAACGTGCCAGTCTTGTTAAAGGTGATCACGTTGGTGGCGAGATTGATCCCTTGGATATTGCTTGTGCCTACCGAAACCGCCGCAGGAAGGGTCAAGGTGTGCGCTACACTGGCCACCGTGATACGCACACGGCAGCGGCCCACAGTGCCCGCAGCGGGAAAGTTCGTGAACTGCAGGCTCACAGGGCCGGTAGTGGTCAAGGTATAGTAGGGACCAGCATTGTAGTTGATGGTCTGGCTGCCGGCCACGGTATCCAGGGCCACCCGAGTCTCGCTCATGTTCTGCAGCTGGGCATTGTTGAGGATGGACCCGCCCATGTCGTTGTTGAGCACCGTTCCTACCAGCGCGGCTTTGAGAACGGCTTTGGCCTGGAGATCTGTGATCTCTTCGGCAGCGTAGGTAAAGTTTGTTTTGGTATTGGTGAAGTTGTCGCGGAAACCCTGCGAGTCATTGTCCTGGCCCGCTACCGGGTAAGCGCCGTCGATATTCTGTGGGTTGATTGCTGAAGTCATATTATGATCCTAAAGATACCTATATTTATAGCTGCAAATGGGCATCAAGCAGAAGAGACCGTTTCCCATGCCACACCGTTGTACACGCGCAAGGCCACTAGAACAGTGTTCCAGTAGATCGCGCCCGCTGAAGCTCCCGCAGGATCGGACGCTGCGGTGGGCAGTTTGAGGAAACTGTTGCTGGCGGCTGTCATGCTGAGATTGCCGCTGACTGTAAGACTGCCCAAGGTGCCTACGCTGGTTATGTTGGTCTGACTTGCGGTGATCAGCGTGCCCGTGATGTTGGTGGCGGCCACATTGCCCGCTGTGACATTGCCCGTGGCCGAGATCGCGCCCGCAGTGCGGAGATTTCCAGCTTGCACGTTGCCAGTGGCAGTGACGATACCACCAGCCACTAAGTTGCCGGCCGTGACATTGCCCGTGGAGCTGACTGGGTTGCTGCCTAGCGCAGCCAGATTAGCGACCACGTTGGCATTGCCGTAAGAGCTGACGATCCCTGTTAGTTGGCTTCCGTTGCCCAGGAAAAAGCCTGCCGTGACGTTACCTGTAGTAGAAACTGGATTGCTTGAGAGAGCTGCCAGGTTAGCCACTACGTTGGCATTGCCATACATGCCAGTCAGCTGGCTTCCGTTTCCAAATAGGAATCCAGCCGAGATATTGCCAGTTGTAGAAACTGGATTGCTTGCGAGAGCTGCCAAGTTAGCCACTACGTTGGCATTGCCATACATGCCGGTGAGCTGGCTTCCGTTGCCTAGAAAGGAACTGGCCGTGACATTGCCGGTGGCCGATACTTCTCCGGCGGTGCGTAGATTGCCCCCGGTCACATTGCCCGTGGCCGTGAGTTGACCACTGGTCACCAGATTGGCGCCGGACACATTGCCTCCGCCTATCACGGCTCCTGTGGCCGATACCAAGCCGGTAGATCTGACATTGGCCCCGGTAATGTTGCCTGAAGCCACCAACACAGTTCCTGTGATATCGGTCGCGTTAACAGTGCCGGTGAACAGCGAGTTGAGCGTGGCATCACCTCCAGTGACAGTTCCTGTGACTGAAAGCGCACCTCCCGAGCGCAGCTGACCAGCCTGCACCGTGCCCGTGACAGAAAGGCTACCAAGTGTGCCCAAGCTGGTTATTGCCGGCTGTGCTGGTGTGGAAAGCGTGCCAGACAGCGTGGTACCGCTGACCGTGGGCGCGACTACGATGCCCGTGGCTGATACATTTGAAACGTTGAGCGTATCAACGATGTCAAGATCTTGTAAGAGACCCAGTTGTGTGATGTTGGGCTGATTGGGGGTCTGGATGGTGCCATTGATCAGACCAGCGGCGAGCGTACCGGTGGTGATTGTTCCGGTGCAGCTGAGCGTGACCACGGTACCGATGGCCGTGATGTTGGGCTGATTGGGGGCGGTCACGGTGCCTGCGGCCACTGCCAAGGGAGGCACGAATGCTTCTAGGTATTGGAAATTTTCGTCCAGCTCGTTCAGGGGTATCGAACCTGATTGCGTGCCAAATGTGTAGGGTAGTGCCATGGCCGTCCTATTGTAATATGTTGATCCGGGGGAATACCAGATATTTATCGAACGCATCCGTGGGCAACCAGCGCACCGTAGGCGTGATAAAACGCGTGGCATTGCCGTCAAATACGGTTCCTTCTTGCGTGATGCCGGAAGCAGGCGTGATCCATATCACGAGATTGCCCGATATGTTGCGCCAGCTCACGATCGGTCCGGAGTTATTGAACCATTGCACCACTGTGCTGGCTGTCTGTGTCTGGTCGAAGGTGGTGGCCACCGGAGGAGGTGGATCCCATTGTCCGGTCGCAGGATCCCACTGCCAGGTCATCGATCTGTCTATCTCATAGCGGTCTACCTTGAAGTCCACCGAGTTTAGCTGCTGTGTGAACTGCGTGCGTATGTTATAGGCCACACGTCCGCCTTCACCGGGCTTGACATAGGCTATGACCCAGTCCGGAGTGAAGCCCAGCACCGACCCATCCGCTTGCTTGCTTGTCATCCAGAGAGGTAGCGCGGGCGTGAGCGGGGGAGAGATCTGTCCCACCGTGTCAACCACCTGATCTCGCATGTTGATCAGGCTGTTGGGATACACCGTGTCCACTTCGATCGAATCATCCAGCGTGGCCGGGTAGGGCAATGTCACTTGTTTGCCCACGCTCTCGCCAGAATTGTTCACCAGATCATCAATGATCTCGCTGTAGACCACTTCATACAACACGTTGCCCGTGGCGTCTAGGGCCTGGGCTGTGCGTATCTCGCCTAGGGTAATGTTCTTCCAGTAGTGATTGATCACCAAGCTGCTGACGTAGTCATCAAAACTAGCAGCATTGAGTCCATAGGCATGCACATAGGTCACGTTTTGGGCCACACCAAAGTTGGGATCATCTGCGCGATAGACCAGGGCTTCGGGGATGATGTCTTGGTTCTGGATCAAGTTGCTGATCAGCTCACGATCATTGTAGGGCGGCATGCACTTGACGTACAGGCTCTGATAGGGTTGGTTGAAATAACGATCAATGTGTATAGTGAATCTGCGGAACACGCTGACCGCGTTGGTCAGATCGCTCTCGACCATGCTGGCCACTGCCGTGGCTCCGGTACCTCCGCCTCCGGTTATGGTTACAGTAGGGGGTGTCACATAACCTCGGCCGGGATTGCCCAGCGCGATCGATGTGATCACACCGCCAGGACCAAAGCTGACCGCACCGGCCGTGGCCTGGATGGCGTTCACAGTGGCCGGTGGTGCGGAGATGGTGATGGTGGGCTGGCTGGAGTAACCCGATCCGGGATTGGTTATCACGAAACTGCCCACTTCCAGGCCCAGCTGTTCGGTCTCGCTAGAGAAAGCGTTGACAGTGAAACTGAACGTGAGATCGAACGTGGTTTCCCCTATGCCTTCGCGAGTGCGGGCGTTGACATCAAAGGTAGTGGTGCCACCATCTAGGGCGAAAGTATTGAAACTCACGCGACCGGTGATGTTGCCAGTGGGCTGCAGCGTTAGACCTTGCGGCAGTCGGCTGTCGCTTCCGCTCTTGATACGATACTGCAAGGCACGACCACCACGATTGGTCGCCGCCACGTAGAGGGTGCTGGTGCTACCGTTCAGCACGGTGCCTAGATCGGGCGGTGTGAGCCAGGTCACTTCGGTGTCGATCTGGCCGATGATGGTGATCGTGAAGTAATAGAAGTCCGAGATCACTGTGGGATCGTTCTTCTTGCGCACCTGGATGGCAAATCTGTAGGTCTGCTCTGTGGCGCCTTGATCGGGTATGTAACCATAGAACCAGCCGGTATCGGGATTGATGGTCAAGCCCGGGGGCAGGCTGAACGCGCCACGATCGAAAGGAAACTCGTCGTAGGCCGAGCCAGTGGCATCAAATCCAATGCCCGCGCCCACAGTGATCGAATACTCTATGGGATCGCCGTCGAAGTCCGTGCCATCAAACTTGAAGGCATAGAAGTTGTCCGCACGCACGCGTCCAAGGTCACCTGGGGGCGTGAGCAGGATAGGTGTTCGCACTGGGGATACATCTGCTGTGATGAAGGTGTTGTCGGCCGTGAAGTCCGTGGTATCCGCGGTCATGCTATCGCGGCTGTACACAGCTATCTCAAACGTGCGGAAGTTGCTGTCTGTGCCGTCGGTCACTTCCAGGGTGAACTGGAAAGCGCGACTGGCCGATCGTGTGGTGAAGTCGTAGGGGTACTGATCATATTGCGTGCGATCGTATCCAGCTTGAGCGGTTCCCCCGGGCCCGGTCAAGGGCAGGATCACGCCCGCTATCACTCCGGTCACCGGGTCCAGCACCATGCCCGGAGGCAGCTGTCCGTTGAACAGGCGCACGCGGATCTGCTGATCGGGATCGGTGTCCGTGAACCCTATCTCTACGCGAGCCTCGGTGCCATCGTAGAAACTGGCCACTAGTCCAGCAGGCGTGGTGAATTCTGGCACATCTTGGCCAGTCACGGTGATGGTGAATGTGCGGTCGGCCAAGCGATCTATTACGATCACACCGTTGATGACTTTGGTAGTATAGGCACGTATGGCGAATCGGCTTGTGACATCACGCGCTACTTCAGTTGGTACTCCTTGGATTTTGGTTCGGGCAGTAGGTGTGCCTTCTATCTCGCCATTGGCAGTGACCTGGATACCATCGGGCAGTTCGCCAGCTATCACGCGGAACAGCACATCCTGGTCCGGTGCTTGCGCCTTTACTGAGACAGAATAAAAGACACCTTCGGGGATGGTTCCCAGGCTGCCGGCAGGAGTGATCCACTGCGGTTGCGCCATCAGATCCTCCCTACCACCACCTCGATAGTTCCTGTGGTGCCGTCAAAATCTTCCAGGGCCTTGCCGATCACGGCGCCCATGCAGGGATTGGCCTCTGCCCTGGCACGGCCCTCGCCGGCAGCGACCAGCATCTGACCGCGGCGTATGGGACCCATGACATGGCAAGGCACACGCCCAGCCAGGGCCAGAGCTGTGGGATGATCACCAACCAAGCCGGCATTCATCTCATAGGCTGGACGGTCGCTGACGATACCTGCCACGGTCACATCGTGATCTCGATCGCAAATGGTCAGTTCTTGTGCGCCCCCAAAGGCCACCACAGTGCCTGCAGGATAGTGCTGATCGGCCAGATAATATTCTGCAAGGTCAGCATATTGTGCGCTTGATGCAAGGGCGAACACGGTGTTAAACCTCGTGGTCGTGGTACCTATGTTGCCCACGCCGTTGGCATTAGTGTTTTCTATAGCACCCACGCTCACGGTACCAGCAGTGATATTGCCCGAAACCGATAGCGTTGACAATGTGCCTAGCGAAGTGACATTGGTCTGAGCTGCTGTGGTCAGCGTACCAACTATGTTAGTACCGCTCAAATTACCACCGCTCACGTTTCCAGTGGCCGTGATGGCACCCGCGGTGATGAAATTGGCGCCACTCACGTTTCCAGTGGCCGTGATGACACCCGCGGTTATGAAATTGGCGCCGGTGACGTTGCCAGTAGCGCTGGCTGTGCCAACAATCGATACGCCACCCGAGGTCGCCACCAAGACATTTGCAGCATTGGGAGCCAGACTGATAGCTCCAACACCACCTGTGATCAAACGCATGGAACCAGTATTAACGATATTGCCTGTAAGATTTAAATTTGCGCCCGAAATATTGCCTGCGGCGGATATCAATCCAGATGTTAACAGATTGCCACCAGTGATGTTGCCAGTTGCTGTGGTAGCACCAGCAGTGACTAGATTGCCCGATGTAACATTGCCCTGCGCACTGAACCCCAATGTAGACCATTGGAACAGATTGGTGCTGCCTCCAACGTTGGCCACGATGTTGCCGTTGGCCACGGGGATGTTGAGCTCCGTGGTGCCGCTGGTGAGCTGGCTGGCACTCCCGATGTTGCCTACAACGTTGGTCAGGCCCGAACCATCGCCCACGAACACACCAGACGAAGTTATGTTGCCTGAGGCGGACACGGTGCCGCCTGTGAGCAAGTTGCCACCGGTTACTGCGCCACTCGCGAGCACATTTCCACCAGCGATATTGCCCTGCGCACTGAAGCCCACGGTGCTGAATTCAAACAGATTTACTGACCCACCGATGTTGCCTATGATGTTGCCATCTGCCACCGGGATGTTGAGATTGGTAGTACCATTGGTGAATTGGCTGGCGGCACCAACATTGCCCACGGCCACCACTCCTGTTATACCTGACCCATTGCCTATAAAAGAACCGTTAGTGGTGATGTTGCCCGTGGCAGTGATCCCGCCGCCGGTGGTGATGTTGCCACCAGTGAGTGTGCCACTGGTGATCAAGTTTCCTGTGGTTCCGCTCATGCTCAACACTCCACCAGCAGGCGTGGTCATGTTGAGAGCTGTAGCGTTAGCAGATATCTGTGCGTTGCCCAGATAGATAGTAGAGTTGGCCAACCAGATGTCGTTCCACCGATTGGCCGCGTTGCCGATGTTGTACGTGATGTTAGCAGCAGGCATGAGATTGCCGGCAAATGTGCTGGTACCATTCACTGTAAGTAGTGCTGCTGATACCGTGCCAGCAGTCACTATGTTACCGCCTGTGATGTTGCCACTCACGTAGGCGGTACCAGTCACTGCCAAGGGATCTACCGGTGCTGAGTTCGCGATGCCAAGATTACCTCCGGTGGTGAATCGTGCTACTTCGGTAGTGTCAAATAGGAATGTTATGGGATTGACATTAGCGGTACCTATTGCCAAGCTCCTGACAGCTCCTTGATTGCTGTAACTATACACGCCAAATATGGCGCTATTTCCGAGATCCGATGCGCTCCGAGCGCCAAACCCAGAGGCCAATGTGTTAGCATTGTTTTCACCTGGCACGGCGGTTATGGTCGTAGGCGCATTGACAGAAACGTTGGACGTCTGAAAAACTGTGCGACCCTGGGGACCGCTGGACGAAAAGTCTCCGCGGATGCGCGATCCATTGGGTATGACCAGATTACCACCTAATAAATTGCCTGATGCGGATACTATCACGCCTTGGACATTGGCTGCCGTGATGATGTTGCCGCCTGTGATGTTGCCCGTGGCTGTGATCAGGCCTGCTGTGCTCAGATTTCCACCTGTCACGTTACCAGTGCCGGTGATTAATCCAGCTGTGCGGAGATTGCCACCCTGGATGTTGCCGCTGGCTGAAACAAGTCCGGCAGTATTGAAATTTGCTGCTGCACTGTTACCGGTGGCTGAAATTTGCCCAGTAAAAAATACACCAGTTGTAGCAAAAACTGCGATGTTGGAAACACCAGCCACTGTGACATTGGCATTGCCTCCTGCAGTTGGTATCTCGATAGATGTTGTACCATTGATGATCCTGTCGCCCACGATGTTGCCGCTCAAATTGGCATTGCCTGTGACTGTGAGATCACCATTGATGGTAGCCCCTGTGGCAGCAAACACCGCAACATTGGCCGTACCGGCCACACCTATCAGCACGTTGCCATTGGCCGTTGGTATGCTGACGTTGGAGGTGCCATTCACTATCTCTATGGCATCGATCACGGTATTGGGGATTTCGGCCCAGATGATGCTGGATCCGTCATAATCTGCGTAGCAGTAGTAGAAAAAATGGGAATCGTAGGCGTACATGCCCGCTTGATCGCCCACGCTGCCGATCAAGCTGCCCGGGGGATTTTCCTGGGCCCGCGCATATAGCTCACCAAAGTTGTTGTTGGTCTTGATGAAACTGGTGCGTATGGGGTCGCCCTGCCCGTCGTTTGGGGCCGCGCCTACGTTGATTACTTCTCGTGCCATGTGAATCCTCGCTTGAGCGTATTTAGCGAGTTTTCAGAGCTTTAGACACCGTAGCGTCCACGGAGAGCATCGAAGTTTTGTGTGATTTCTGCAGCACTCAACGCACGGTTGTAGATCTTACAAACAGCCCAATCCCCAGCAAGGGCAGAACCATCTCCCATGTTGGTGCTATCTGCTACCATCAATGCATAGTATAAT
>Ga0172376_10009481_pt1 | contig 10002 bp, 13 predicted proteins | sample Lak35m_FD_121114 | JGI IMG/M metagenome (GOLD analysis project Ga0172376, IMG submission 121114) | Freshwater microbial communities from Kabuno Bay, South-Kivu, Congo - kab_092012_35m | ecosystem: Environmental > Aquatic > Freshwater > Lake | place: Democratic Republic of the Congo: South-Kivu... | reverse complement strand
GTCACCCAAAACACCCCCCGAACCCCAACCACCAAGCCCCACAACGACATTCAACCCCAAACACTCAACCCCGGACCCACACTCATGCCGGGAGAGCCAGAAATACACCGGGACGGCGAAGAGTGCACCCGATTCCCTGATGCCGCGCAGGTTGAGCAGGGTGATGACCACGATGAAGCCGACCGCCCACCACGTGCTGTGGTAGCCCACGGCATCGACCGTGGACGCCAGGTTCGCCACCGCCGACGAGATGGAAACGGCGACCGTCAGCACGTAATCGATGAGCAGTGCGCTGGCGACGAAGACACCCCAGTTCTGCCCGAGGTTGGTGGAGACCACTTCGTAGTCCCCGCCACCGCTGGGGTACGCGTGCACGTTCTGCCGATAGGAGGCGACCACCGTGAAGTAGATGACGACGACGGCTGCGGCCACCCATGGGCCGAAGGCGTACATCGACAGTCCGCCCAGGGACAGCACCAAGAGGATTTCCTGGGTCGCGTACGCATTGGAGGACAGTGCGTCGCTGGCGAAGACCGGTAGCGCGATGCGCTTGGGCAGGAGGGTTTCGTTCAACCGGTCCGATCGCAGTGCCCGACCGAGAACGAGCCGCTTCACCGCATCGGAGACGGACACGACCGGCAATGCTACGCCCGGGCTCGGCACACCTTGCGCGATACGGTGTGCCGGTGCACATCGTGATCCTCGGTTGCGGACGGGTCGGCTCGATGCTGGCCACCGAACTGGATCGGATCGGGCACTCGGTTGCCGTCGTCGACATGGATGCCAGTGCCTTCCGTCGGCTGCCCCAGGACTTCAACGGCCTGACCGTCAAGGGCGTGGGCTTCGATCGCGAGACCCTGGAGATCGCTGGGATCAAGCGCGCCGACGCCTTCGCTGCCGTGAGCAGCGGTGACAACACGAACATCATCGGAGCGCGGGTTGCCCGCGAGACCTACGGAGTCGATCGGGTCGTCGCCCGCATCTACGACCCGCGCCGAGCGGAGATCTACGAGCGCCTCGGGATTCCGACGGTCGCCACGGTGTCCTGGACCGCGGGCCAGTTCATGCGGCGACTGCTGCCCCTGGGGGCGGCCGCGGAGTACCAGGATGCCTCCGGCGCGATCACCCTGGCGGAGGTGAGCCTTGGGCCAGCCTGGCTCGGCATCCGCGCATCCCGACTGGAGGAGGCCGCCGGGGCACGCATTGCCTTCGTCACCCGCTACGGGGATCCCTTCCTGCCCGATGGGCAGACGGTGCTGCAGGAGGGGGATCTGGTTCACGCCCTCTACCAGACCGCCCGGCGCGCCGAGGTCGAGTCCGTGTTCCAGTCCGGCCCCGGGGGGTCATGATGCGCGTCGCCATCGCGGGAGCCGGGAAGGTCGGCCGGGCGATCGCCCGTGAACTGCTCGGCAACGGTCACCAGGTCCTGCTGATCGATCGCGATCCCGCCCTGGCCCGCCCCGGCGTCGTCGAAGGTGCCGAGACCCTGCTCGCTGACGCCTGCGAGATCGCCGCCCTCGAGGAGGCCCAACTGGCCCATTGTTTTGTGGTATTCGGGACCACCGGAGACGACAAGGTGAACCTGGTCGTGTCACTCCTGGCCAAGACCGAGTACGGCGTCCCCAGGGTCGTGGCCCGTGTCAACCACCCGAAGAACGAATGGATGTTCGACGAGTCCTGGGGGGTGGACGTCGCGGTATCCACCCCGCGGATGCTCTCGGCCCTGGGGGAGGAGGCCGTCAGCGTCGGCGACCTGGTCCGACTGTTCACCTTCCGTCAGGGTCAGGCCGACCTGGTGGAGATCACCCTGTCCTCGGACTCCCCGGCCGTCGGCCAGACCGTGGGCGAGCAGCAGTGGCCACCGGACACCGCCCTGGTCGCCATCGTGCGCGGACCACGGGTCATCACCCCGTCGGCCGATGAGCCCCTGGACGCAGGGGACGAGTTGCTGTTCGTCACCTCACCCGATCAGGAGCCCGAACTGCAGCGGCTCCTCGGCCACCTGTAGGCCACCTCCCCAGCGGCCGCGGGTCGCCCGGTCGGCTCAGTCCGGCTCAGTCCGGCTCAGTCCGGCTTTCCGGCTCCGTCGCCGGTCTCACCCGGATCCCCCGATGGGTTCGCCGGTTGGGACTGACCCCGCTTGGCATCCCATACCGGCTTCAGCAGTCGGTAGGTGAAGTAGGCGGCCGCGATGTACAGCGGAACCCCCATCACGACCTTCATCACGCCCAGGGGTCCGATCGCCCCGGCCAGGTACAACGGCACCTGCACGGCCAGTCGCCCGAAGAACAGGGCCACCCAGATCCAGGAGGCTGCCGCATAGGTGCGGCGCAGGCTCGGATCCTTGCGCCAGCGGGTTCCGTCCCCGGTGAGGTAGCCCAGGACGATGCCCAGCAGCGGCCACCGGACCAGGATCGAGATGAGGAAGGCGGATCCGTAGCCGAGGTTCTGCAGGAACCCGGGCAGGAAGTAGTCCTCGGGTCGGTTGGTGGCATTGGCCACGAAGGCGGAGATCGCCACCCCGGCGAATCCGGCGATCACCTGCTGCAGCGGCTCCCGGCGGCTCAATCGCCAGGCGACGATCGCCAGTCCGGCGACCACGGCTGCGATCACCGATGCACGCAGGTTCTGCCCGGTGACCAGGTAGCCGATGACGAACACGATGGTGGGCACGCCCGAGTCGATGATGCCGCGCCAGCCACCGATGGCCCGCTCCAGCAGGACCGTCTCGGCCCGCACGTCGGCGGCGGTCTCGTGCTGGACCGCGCCGTCCGGCGCGACGGGGTCCTGCGACGACGCAGGCGCCGTCGAATCTCCCGTCCGGTCGTCGCTGCTCATGCGGCCGGATTCAGTCGATACCGGGGATTGAAGATGCGCGGCTGGTCGGTGCAGGTCATCCGGCCCCAGACCGTCATGCGGCGACCGGGATCGATGCCCGGGATGCGTCGACGGCCGAGCCAGACCACACTCACGCATCCGGTCCCGTCGTAGAGCTCGACCTCGAGTGCCGGCGCCTGTTCCCGCGGACGAAAGGTCACCGAACGCACCGTCCCGGAGAGCACCACCTGCTCCCCCGGTCGGCACTGGCAGATGGTCGAGACGTCGTCATCGCTCAACTCCGCCTGCAACTCGGCCGCCTCGGCCTCGTCACGACTGTGACGCAATCCGGTGAACAGGGTCCGCACCCGACCAACATAGTCCGCGTCGGCGCCGCCACCACCATGGGCCGACAATGGTGGCGTGCCGACATCGGTGCAGGACCCGCGCCCCACGCACGCCATCATGGTGACCGGCGCCGGCTCCACCGCCGCGTTCATCGAGCGGGCATTCCCACCGGTCGACGGCGTGGTGGCATCCGTGGTCGCGATCGCCGCGCATCGCGGTGACCTTCCGGCGGTGATGTCGGCCCTCTCCACCGGAGTGCTCCGGGCCCGGGAACATGACCGAGCAGTGATCGTCGGCGGGGTCAGTTTCGGTGCCCACGCCGCAGCCACCTATGCGAGCACCTGCCTGGGGCGAGAGCGGCCCGATGCCCTGGCATGCGTGATGCCCGCTTGGACGGGCTCCCCGAGTTCGGCAGCCGCAGCCACCGAGGAAACGGCGCAGCGGCTGCGAGTCCTGGGGAGCGAAGCGGTCCTGGCCGACCTGCGACGGCAACACCCTGATGACTGGATCGTCGATGAACTCCTCGAAGCCTGGCCGCGCTTCCACCCTGCCGCCCTGGCTGCCGAACTCGAGGCCGTCGCGTCCTGCCCTGCTCCGTCCCTTGAACAACTGGGTCGGATCCGGGTGCCCACAGCCGTCGTGGGATTGCGGGGCGATCCCCTCCATCCGATCCAGGTCGCCGACGCCTGGGCTCGGGTGATCCCGGGCGCCCGAGGCTTCGCCTTGGAGCGCGCACAGGTCGGGGCGGAGCGATCCCTGCTCGGCCGAGCCGCCTTCGGTTGGCTGGCCGGCAGGATCAGCGCGTCTCGGTGATCTCCGGGCCCCGGACGAAGGGCGAGATCTGGGCCCGCTGCGCGGGTTCCGCCTCGTCTCCCGCTTCACCTTCCGGCTCGCCGGCAGCCAGGGGCAACTGCAGCGGGATCGGAGCACCCATCGGCATCGCCTCCTGGCCGCGGACGACGACAACCGATCGCAGCACCCCCTCGAGCAGGTCTGCCTGCTCCCCCGGGCGAGCAGCCTGACCGAGGAAGACGGCGCGCAGGAACCACCGCGGGCCGTCGACACCGACGAAACGGGCTGGCTGCAGGGCGCCGTCGGATCCCTTCAACTGAGCCTGAAGTTCCCTGCCGAAGGTGCCGTCGACCTCGTCCACCAAGCCACCGGCCGAACTGATCGAACCGGCGAGCTGCTGGCGGACATCGGCCCACATGCCACCCGATCTGGGAGCCGCGTAGGGCTGGACCTGCACGGAGGCCTTCTTGGTCGCCAGGGTCACCAGGGAGATCCGACCCGTCGCCTCGTCCACCTGAACCTGGACATCGATCCCCGGCCGGCCCTGGACCAACATGCCCCCGAGGTCCAGTCGCTCGACGCCGTCACCGAGGTCGATCTCCGACTCATCCCAGGGGCCATTGGCTCGTTCATCGCTCACAGCGACACCGTACCTTTCGGGCCGTCCCCGTCGACCTGCGAGCCTTCATCCGGTCGAACCGAACCCGTCGGCCGCTCGATGGGAGCCCGGCAACTGCGTGACCTCAACCAGGTGCACCCGCGGGACAGCGAGCACCACCAGTTGCGCGATGCGATCTCCCCTGGCGATGCGCACCGGCTCGCCCGGATCATGGTTGATCAGGATGACGCCGATCTCACCGCGATAGCCGGCGTCGATCACTCCGGGGCCGTTGACCAGGCCCAATCCGTGGCGCAGGGCGAGCCCGCTTCGCGCGTGGACGAATCCGGCATAGCCGTTCGGCAGGGCGATGGCGATCCCGGTCGGCACCAGGGCTCGTTCACCCGGCCCCAGCAGCAGGTCCACTCGTGAGCGCAGATCCAGCCCCGCATCCCCGGGATGGACGACGGCCGGCAGGTCCAGGTCAGGATCGAGTCGCTGCACGAGGACCTGAACCCCCGGACCCACAACGCCGGTCACGGGCTCAACTCGATCGCCTCGCCGTCGGCCAGCCAGGACGGCGCCCCCTGGGCTCGGTCGGCGATCGCCTCCTGGATGATGGCCGGATTGCCGGCCTGCACGAAGTGCGAGATGGGTACCTGGACGAACAGGGCCCGGGCTTCGATGGCAATCGGCCCCTCGGGACCACCGATCCGCCCCGAGCCTGTGCAGTACACCTTGCGACCACGTGCCCCGACGATCTGGGCCGCCAGGGCCAACACCGATCCCACCGGGACCGGTGCCCGGTAGTCCACCTCGAGCCGGGCTGTCACCGCCGGAGTCCCAACCACCCAGTTCAGGTAGCCCAGGGCCTCGTCCATCGCGGTGGCCAGGACGCCGCCGTGGGCGAGGCCCGGTGACCCCTGATGATGCTCCCCGACGGTGAAGGTGCCGTGCACGCTCAGGCCTTCGCCTGTGGTCATCCGCAGGTGCAGCCCGGCCGGATGATCGACCCCGCAGGCCAGGCACCACCGGTAGTGCGAGGGGATGTCGAATCCGGGACCTGGTGCATCCGGTCCGACCTCCGGCAGCGCCGTGCCCTCCGGGGGCTGGGTGGACCGCACGGGTGGACCATATCGGCGATCCTCGTCCGCGGGCCGGCACGGCCACGTCCCAAGTGGACCGGCCATGCGTAGCCTGAACGGGTGGTCACTGAAGCAGATGCCGGCTACGTCGAGCGGCTGGTCCCCGGCTGGCGTGCCAGCACCGTGATCCTCGGACTCATCTCGATGATCTCCATCGCCTATGGTGCGGCCTTCGGAGCCGGTCTGGGCTGGGGGGTGTTCGCCGGGCTGTCCATCCTGATCGGGTTTGTCGTCTACCGCACCGCCCCGGCCATCACGGTGGGACCGGCGGGGCTGCGGGCCGGCGCGGCGCTGCTCCCCTGGGCGTGCGTGGGCGACGTCCGGGAACTGGACCGTGATGCCCTGCGCTTGCTTCGCGGACCGGCCGGCGACGCGCGCACGTACCTGGTCCTGCGCCCCTGGGCTGCCGCCGGGGGCATCCGGGTCGAGGTCGTGGACCCGCAGGATCCCCATCCGGTGTGGCTGATCAGCAGTCGACACCCCAAGGCACTGGCCCGTGCGATCGCATCCAGGCATCAGGCAGGATGAGCCCATGGCCGGCACTCCCGAACGCAATGACCGCAGGCGATCCGCCCCCGACTCGTCCAGCTCAGCGCTCGGTCGGGCGGAGGAACCCAGCGACACCCCGCCGTTCGAACCGAACCCGGTGATGCACCTGCTCGCCCCCGTCATCGCCATCGTCGCGACGATGGCCGTGCGCAAGGCACTGGCCATCGGATACGAGCAGGTCACCGGCCACAAGCCCCCCGCGCCACGTGACCCGGCCGTCCGGTTCAGCCGGGCTGTCGCCTGGGCCGTCGTCACCGCCGCCACCGCGGCCGCTGTGGAGACCGCCGTCTACCGAGCTACGAACCGAGCCGGCCAGCGGGCCGTCGAGGGCCCGGCGGGCTGACTCAGGCACACTCCTTGCAGATCGGGCCGGCTTTGCCCTCATGGTCGAGTTGGCTGCGATGGTGCACCAGGAAGCACTTCATGCAGGTGAACTCGTCCGCCTGCCTGGGCAGGACGCGAACCGTGAGGCTCTCGTCCGACAGATCCGCGCCGGGCAGTTCAAGTGTCTCGGCGAGTTCCGCCTCGTCCACGTCCACCGCGCTCGACGCCTTGTCCGCGCGACGTGCCTTGAGCTCCTCGAGGCTGTCCTCGGCGAGTTCCTCGTCGGTCTTTCTCGGCGCGTCGTAGTCCGTTGCCATGCTGCTCCCTCCGTGCCGGTCGATTGTGCCGTATCGATGACCGGCATGCGTCCCCAGGTGCCGTGAACCAGGACTATCCTGCACGACGTACCGATCTACGCCCTGGGCGACCGAACGCCCGACATCGATCCATCCGCCTTCGTCCACCCCGATGCGGTCGTCATCGGCGACGTGCACATCGGCGCGGAGTCCAGTGTCTGGCCCACGGCGGTGCTGCGAGCGGACCACGGTCGGATCACGATCGGCTCGCAGACCTCCATCCAAGATGGCACGGTGGTGCACTGCACGGCAACCCTGGACACGATCATCGGCGACCGCTGCGTCGTCGGACACAACGCGCACCTCGAAGGATGCGTGATACACGACGACTGCCTCATCGGATCCGGCTCGGTCGTGCTGCACCGCGCGGTGGTCGGGCCACTGGCACTCGTCGGCGCTGGTGCCGTGGTCGGAAATGACAAAGTGGTGCCAACCCGGGCACGTGCCCTCGGCGTCCCGGCTCGAATCACCCCGGAGACCGTGACACCCGGGGAGTTCGACCAGGCCGTGGCCGCGTACGTTCACAACGTCCATTGGTACGCCGCGGACCTGCGCCGACTCACCTGAGCCAGGCACCCTGCATCAGATCGACGGCACGCCATCGGCAGCGGTGAGCGCCGCACACAACTGATCGGCAATCCCCGGCTTCGCTGCCACCAGGGTCGCCGGCCGATCCCCCCGCCCGCCGATCTCGCGTACGCGGACACCGGCCTCCGCGGCGATCAGCGCGCCGGCCGCCAGGTCCCAGGGGTTCAACCCGGACTCGTAGAAGGCATCCGACCTGCCGCGGGCGAGCCAGCAGAAGTCGATGACCGCGCAACCGGATCGCCGCAGATCACGGATCTGCGGGAGCAGACTGCTGACCACCGCCCCCTGCTGCTGGCGCTGGTGGCGCTGGTAGCCGAAGCCGGTGGTCACCAGGGCCATCGACAGGTCGGTGAGGTCCTCCACCTGCAAGCCGGTGGCCCGCCCTTCGGCGACATGCCAGGCACCCTGACCGCGGACCGCGAGGTAACCCTCGCCGAATGCCGGGGTGATCACCACCCCGACCTGCACCACCCCGTCCACTTCCGCGGCGATCGAAACCCCCCACATCGGCAGTCGGTACAGGTAGTTCACCGTGCCGTCCAGGGGATCCACGACCCACCGAACCCCGCTGGATCCCGGTCGCTCGCCGCCCTCCTCCCCCAGCAGGCCGTCGTCGGGGCGTGAGCCGAGCAGGGCCTGGACCAGGTAGTGCTCGGACCGCGTGTCCATCTGGGTGACCGCGTCGGTCGGGGAGGACTTGGTCTTCGCCCGCAGGTCGATGGGGCGCTCCAGCAGCAGGATCCGGCCGGCACCCTCGGCAGCACTCCAGGCCAACGGCAGCAATGAATGCAGGCCGAGGACCTCTTCCAGGGGACCAATGCCGTCAGCCATGCGCCCATCATGCCGACCCTGGCCATCCGCATCCCGCTCGGCTGCGCGTGTAGCGTCATGACGTGCTCGCACCGTATGTGAAGATCCTGGCCACCCCCGGATCGGTGCGATTCACCACGAGCGGCTTCATCGCGCGGATGCCGATCGCGATCACCGGCCTGTCGATCGTTCTGGTGGTGTCAGGGACGACCGGCTCCTACGGCCTGGCCGGCGGAGTGGCTGCCGGCTACGCAGTGGCCACGGCCGCCGGCGGCATCCTCACCAGCCGACTGGTCGACCGGCTCGGCCAACGGCGTGTCCTGAGATTGCTCGCCGGAACCCATGCCCTGTGCCTGCTGGGCTTCATCGTGGCGGTCTGGGCCGCATCCGTACCGGCCATGTTCGCCCTGGCCATCATGGCCGGGGGCTGCCAGCCGAGTATCGGCCCGGCTGTCCGGGCACGCTGGTCCTACGTCCTCACTGGCGCTCCGCCCACATCACTGCGCACCGCGTTCGCCGTCGAGGGCATCTGGGATGAGCTGATCTTCACCGTCGGCCCACTCCTGGCCACCACCTTGGCCCTGCATGTGTGGCTCTCCTCACCGTTGGTGCTGGCGGCAGGGTTGGTCTTCGTCGGCACCATGCTGCTGGCCGGTCAGCGATCCACCGAGCCACCGATCAGCACCCGGCACCCCGACGCACCACGACGGACCTCGGCCATCCGGGCATCAGGGATGCCCATCGCGGTCTTCCTCGGGCTTGGACTGGGCACCGTGTTCGGTTCGTACGAGGTCGCGACCGTCGCGCTGACCGAGCGCGCCGGACAGCCGGGTACCGCCGGGTTCATCCTGGCGATCTGGGCGGTCTGCTCCGGATTCGGCGGCCTGTGGTTCGGATCCCGGCACATCCGCGCCTCCCTCCCCCACCAGGCTGCCATTGCCACCGCCCTGCTGAGCCTGGGGCTGGTACCGGCAGCGCTGCTGGGCTCCGTCCCCGCCCTCTTCGCATCCGCGATCGCATCGGGTCTGGCGGTGGCCCCTTCGCTGATGCTCGCCTTCGCGTTGGCGGAGCGACTGGTCAAGCCCGAGTCGCTGACCGAGGGGCTGACCTGGATCTCCTCCGGTATCAATGTGGGCTTCTCCGGTGGGGTCGCCCTCGCCGGAGTCCTGATCGACGCCCATGGTCCGATCTGGGCGTTCGGCCTGGCCCTGGCGAGTTCATGCCTGGTGTCGGTCGTCCTCGTCGGCTCACGGACCCGACTGCAGGCCGATCTGGCCCGCCGGCCCGTATCGGACACCCCTGCTCAACCCGCGCAGATCATCGGGGTGGACGAGATCCCTGGTCCTGGTCCCGGGTGGCAGCCACCGTCGTGATCACCCGATGTTTGGGCACGGATGCCGAAAGGGCCCATACTTGGGCCCAGCGCTCGTCGGCCGAGGGGAGGAACACTGGAACCGCGGGAACCGCTGAGCCCGAAGCACATTCAGGCACGTGTGCGTGCCGGTGCTTCGGCCGAACTCGTGGCGTCCGAGACCGGCTGGCCACTGGACCGCGTCGTTCGCTACGCCGGTCCGCCGCTGGCCGAACGCGCCTACGTCGCGCAGCGGGCTGCGGCGGTTGAGATTCGACGGGATGCCGCAGGTGGATCGACCAGCCTGTCGGACTCGGTGGACGC
>Ga0172376_10009480_pt1 | contig 10002 bp, 8 predicted proteins | sample Lak35m_FD_121114 | JGI IMG/M metagenome (GOLD analysis project Ga0172376, IMG submission 121114) | Freshwater microbial communities from Kabuno Bay, South-Kivu, Congo - kab_092012_35m | ecosystem: Environmental > Aquatic > Freshwater > Lake | place: Democratic Republic of the Congo: South-Kivu... | reverse complement strand
TCATGGCAATAAGAGAGGTCGCCGAGTACCTCAAGGTCAACGAGGGAGCGATTCATCGGCTGACGTCGGCCCAAAAGTTGCCAGCGTTCAAGGTTGGAGGATCCTGGCGCTTTTCGCGTGCTGACTCGACAACTGGATAACCGATCAATCTGATGGCGTCTACGCCACCATCGAAGCGGTTTAGACCTTTGTCGATCACCATTACGCTGCGCAAGTCGCCATGATCGATGCGTGGCTGCTCGGTGTCAATGTCCAGGTCGCCCCGGCATGAAAGACGTCGTGCCAGGACGCCCTTCGATCTCTAGGGTGGCAGTGGCTGGCTGTGATTGCGCGAGCAGTACGCCACGTCGCCACACCCTCAGCCGTGCTGCACGCAAGCGAATGGCCTCAATGGGGTCGCGAGCCTGAAGGAGTAAGAAGCTTGCGTCGCAGCCCTTTTCGATGCCGTAATTGCGCAAATGCATGATGCGGGCTGCATTCGCTGTCACCGCGTCAAAGCATGCGCGCATGCCAGTCTGACTGGTCATCTGCGCCACATGCACTCCCATATGGGCCACCTCAAGCATGTCGCCTGAACCGAGCGAATACCATGGGTCCATCACACAGTCGTGGCCAAATGCAACGTTAATGCCTGCTGCCATGAGCTCGGGTACACGCGTCATGCCACGTCGTTTGGGATATGTGTCATGGCGCCCCTGGATCGTGATATTGATTAGCGGGTTAGCTACCGCGCTCACGCCCGCTTCCGCAATCAGTGGGATTAGTTTGCTGACGTAGTAGTTGTCCATGCTGTGCATGGAGGTCAGATGTGATCCGTTGACGCGACCCTGTAACCCCAATCGGTGCGATTCATACGCCAAAGTCTCAATGTGCCGTGACATTGGATCGTCGGTTTCGTCGCAATGCATGTCTACCAGCAGGCCACGGTCAGCGGCGAGTTCGCATAGAAGTTTTACGCTGGCCATGCCGTCTGCCATGGTGCGCTCAAAGTGAGGAATGCCTCCAACAACATCAACGCCCAGATTCAGTGCCCGGGTTAGACTGTCCACACCGTCCTTGGTGCGTAGCACGCCGTCTTGCGGAAAAGCAACCAGTTGCAGATCGATGTATTCGGCAACGCGCTTTTTGACTTCAAGCATGGCCCGTACCGGTAGTAGCGACGGGTCGCTGGTATCCACATGGCTTCGGATGGCAAGCAGCCCGCGCGCCGCAGCCCAGTCGCAATAAGCCAGTGCCCGCTCTACGAGCGCCTCCTCGGTCAGCAATGGCTTGAGCTCGCCCCACAATCCAATGCCCTCGAGCAGCGTGCCGCTCTGGTTGACTCGCGGCTTGCCGTAGCTCAGCGTGGCATCCATATGGAAATGCGGATCGCAGAACGGCGGACTGAGCAAAAGCCCCTGCGCGTCGAATGTATCGCGCGCCTCAGCCTTGAGGCCGGGACTGACCTCCACGATGCGTCCATCCTGTACGGCCACACTCATGTCGTGGCGGCCATCTGGTAATACGGCGTTGACAATGAGCAAATCGAGCATTAGCGTTCACCTTTGCGGTAGGGTTTCATCAACGCCTGGGGATATGTAGCGCGGCGCGCCACCACCACCAACGCGAGTATGGACAGCGCGTAGGGAAGCATCAGGTAGACCTGATACGGCAGGCCCACGTCGCCTAGTTGCTGCATGCGAAGCTGCAATGCGTCGAAGAATGCGAAAAGCAGGGCTCCAAGGAGTGCCTTTGCTAGCCGCCACGAAGCGAACACCACCAGCGCCACACAGATCCATCCTCGCCCGTTGACCATGTTGAAGAAAAAAGCATTGAAGGCGGACAGCGTGAGAAAAGCGCCAGCCACGCCCATCAGCGCTGAGCCTGCAACCACGGCACCTGTTCTGACGGCCGCTACCGAGAGCCCCTGTCCCTCCGCTGCCTGAGGGTTCTCACCGACCATGCGTACGGCGAGACCTACCGGCGTTCGATACAGAACCCAAGCTGACAACGGAATCAGCATGATGGCCACCAACGTGAGTGGTGTCTGTCCAGAAAGCACGGGGATGCCCAGCCAGTCCATCGGCGCGAACGGTGTGATGGTCGGCGGCGAACTCACCTTGGGAAATGTCAGACGATAGGAAAAATAACTCAGTGCAGTAGCGAGCATCGTGATGCCGAGGCCAGCCACATGCTGGGACAGGGCAAGCCAGACAGTCAGCAGGGCATGGAGCCATCCGAACACCGCCCCGGCTAGCGCAGCGACTGCAACACCCACCCACAGCGGCCAGCCAAGATACACCGCAAACCACCCCGTGAAGGCACCTGCGACCATAATGCCCTCTATAGCCAAGTTGAGCACACCTGCGCGCTCGCACCAAAGTACGCCAAGTGTTCCCAGAATCAACGGTGTGGCGATGCGAAGGACCGCGATCCAGTAGGCTGGATTAAGCAACAGTTCAATAAAGTCAGCCATCTAAGATTCATTTCCTGCGCAAGCGGTACTGAGTCAACAGTGTGGCGACCAGAACGCATAGCAGCGACACGGCGACGATGACGTCGGCGAGATAGGTGGGTACACCCATGGCACGGCTCATGCTGTCCGCCCCCACCAGTACACCTGCAATGAAAATGCTGGCGGCAATGACGCCCATGGGATGCAGCCCTGCAAGCATGGCCACCACAATCCCGCTGTAGCCGTAGCCTGGCGACATGTCCAGCGTCACATAACCAGTACGGCCCGCCACCTCAATGGCGCCCGCAAGCCCCGCAAGCGAGCCGGACAGCAGGGCTACCAAAACGACTGTACGCGTGACCGGAACGCCGGCAAACGCTGCAGCCCGCGCATTTGCGCCAAGCGCACGGATATCGAATCCGAGAACGGTGTGCTCGAACACAACCCAGAGAAGCAGAGCAAGCCCGATTGCCCAGAGTAGCCCGGAATGTAAACGAGTTCTATCTAACAAACGTGCAAATTCGAGTTCGCTGCGGAGTGCCACGCTCTGCGGCCAACCCATCGCAGCAGGATCCTTCATTGGACCGTCAAGCATGGCCGAAACCAGTAGCAAGACGATGAAATTCAGCAGCAGGGTGGTGACGACCTCGTCAACACCCTGGTGTGCCTTCATCAGAGCGGGGCCGAGCAGCAATAACGCGCCGGCGAGTGCTGCTGCCAGCAGCATGAGTGCAAACAGCACCCACACCGGGGCAGACAGGTCTTGTGAGCCCTGCATTCCCCCAACGGCAATGGCGGCCAGCGCCCCTGCGTAGAGCTGCCCCTCTGCGCCGATGTTGAACAGGCGGGCCTTGAACGCAACAGTCGCGGCGAGGCCAGTCAGTATGAGTGGAATGGCTCGGGTCAGTGTTTCACTCCACGCGAATACGGACCCGAAGGCGCCTTCAAGCAGCAAGCCCCAGGTACGGGCAATGGGCGCACCAGCCCACGACACCAGCAAGCTGCTGATCACCAGCGTGACCGCAATCGCGCCTAGCGGCGCGAGCAGCAAGGCGACGGACGACTGCGTAGGCCGCTTCTCAAGCCGCATGCGATACCCCTGCCATCGCAAGTCCTATGCTTTCCCGCGTCCACTGCTCTGCAGGCTTTGCAACAGTCAACCGACCAGCGTGCATGACCGCGATTCGGTCCCCCAGAGCCATGACCTCGTCAAGGTCGTCGGACACCAGCAGCACGGTGGCGCCGGCATCGCGAGCGGTGAGGAGTCGTTCCTGCACGTAGGCAACTGCGCCGATATCCAGTCCCCACGTCGGCTGATGCGCAACGATCACCCGGGGTCTGGCTTCTGCCAGGTGCGCCGGCGACATGAGCGCGCGACCGAGGATAAGCTTTTGCATGTTGCCCCCCGACAGGGAACGAGCTGGCGACAGCAGGCCGGCACCTCTTACGTCGAAGGTGTCGATGACGTGCTGCGCATGACGCAAAGCGGTCGAGCGCCTGACCCATGAACCGCGCGAAAACCCCTTGCTGCGCAAACGCTCGGACACCACATTTTCCCAGAGGGCCAGATCACCCACGACACCCACCGCGTGCCGGTCCTCGGGAATCCGTGCAACGCCCCGGTCTACCAGCCACGCCGGTGAAGCGACTATGGGTTCCCCGCGCAGTGTGACCCTGCCGGAAATCGCACCTCGCATGCCGCACAGTATTTCTGCCAGCGCAACCTGTCCATTGCCAGACACGCCAGCGATCGCGACGATTTCACCGGCATGCAAAGCCAGCGAAACTCGATCGAGACGGTCGCGCTCGCCAGCAGGCGTGCTGACCGAATCCAGCTCGCAAAGCACCTGACCTGACCCGCGTGGCGGGCGTCGAGCAACGTCATCTACCGTGTGCCCCACCATCCACTGGGCTAAACGGGCTTGGGTGGCGTGCGCCGCATCAGCCTGTGCTACGAGCTTGCCCTGGCGTAGTACCGCCACGCGATGCGAGACACGCAGGACTTCGGGAAGCTTGTGGCTGATGAAGATGATCGACAGACCCTGCTTCACCATAGTGGACAAGCTTGTGAAGAGCGCCTCGCTCTCCTGTGGTGTGAGCACTGCGGTGGGTTCATCGAGAATCAGGATGCGCGCACTACGGTACAGGGCCTTGAGAATTTCCACGCGTTGGCGCTCACCGACCGACAAACTGCTGATCAGTGCATCGGGTTGCACAGAAAATCCAAACCGCTCCGCTACACCGATTAGCTTCGCCCGCGCTTCGGCTCGACGCGAGCGAAGCAGCCACAGCGGTTCAGTGCCGATGATCACGTTGTCCAGCACTGACAGGTTGTCAGCCAGCGTGAAGTGCTGATGCACCATGCCGATGCCTGCCGCCAAGGCAGCCCGAGGGTTGCCCGGCGGCAGCGGTTGACCAAACGCCTCTATGGTGCCGGTATCGGCCACGTAGTGCCCAAACAGTATGGACACCAGCGTGGACTTCCCCGCTCCGTTTTCGCCCAGAAGCGCCAGAACCTCGCCCTGCGAAAGCGAGAGCGTGATGCCATCATTGGCCACCAACGTGCCGAAGCGCTTGGTGATCCCCGTCAGGCGAAGAACAGGCGTGTCAGCCATCGCGCATCGCAGGCGCATCACGCCCGGTTCATCAGGACGGAATTACTTGCCTGACTTGGGTTGGGTGTCATCCACCTTGACGGTGTACTTACCTGCAAGGATCTCAGCCTGACGCGCCTTCACCTTGTCTTTGATGGGTGCTGGGATCTTGGCATCAAAGGTTCCGAGTGGCGAAAGCTCAGAGCCCTTGTACTTCATCATCGAGTATTGGCCGTAATCTTCCGCCGTGAACTTGCCTTCCTTGACCAGTTTCAGCGCACGGTCAATCGTCGGTTCCATGTTCCACAGTGCAGACGCGATCACGGTGTCAGGGTACGCGTCCTGCGTATTGATCACGTTACCGATGGCAAGCACCTTACGCTCCTTGGCGGCATCGGACACTCCGAAGCGCTCGGCGTACATCACGTCTGCCCCTTTGTCGATCATGGCGAAGGCCGCCTCTTTAGCCTTGGGCGGATCGAACCAACTGTTGATGAATGTCACGCTGAACTCGACTTTGGGATTGACCTCCCGCGCGCCGGCCATGAAGGCGTGCATCAGGCGGTTGACTTCAGGAATCGGATAACCGCCGACCATGCCGATCTTATTGCTCTTGGTCATACCACCTGCAATCAGTCCGGTGAGGTAGGCAGGTTCCTGGATGTAATTGTCAAAGACGCTGAAGTTAGGCGCCTGCGCCTTACCCGACGACCCCATCAGGAATGCAATCTTAGGGAAATCCTTGGCCACCTTCCGTGCTGCAGCTTCCACAGCAAAGGACTCGCCCACGATGAATTGATTGCCTGCGTTAGCATACTCGCGCATCACGCGTTCGTAGTCGGCATTGGCAACGTTCTCACTGGCCTTGTATTCGATTTCGCCGCGCGACTCAGCAGCCTTCAGAGCCTTGTGGATTCGACTGACCCACTGCTGCTCGAATGGCACCGTGTATATGGCAGCCACTTTCATTTTGCCGCCCGCTTGTGCAAGCGAAAGAGCGGGAATGCTGGAAATTGCTGCAACAGCCAGGGCTGTGACGGCGCGGCGACTCATGCGGATTTTGGTCATGGTGTTAGCTCCTTAAAGTGAATGACGGGCCACGAGAGAAACAGGGGATACAAGCAGCATCTATTTGGTTCCGAACATGCGGTCGCCCGCATCGCCGAGACCCGGAAGGATATAGCCGTGATCGTTAAGTTGCCGGTCGATGGCAGCGGTGAAGACCGCAACGTCAGGGTGTACATCGTGGAAAGCCCTGAGGCCTTCCGGGCATGTGAGCAGGCATACAAATTTGATCGAGCGCGGACGGAGTTCCTTAATGCGGTCCACTGCGGCGATGGCGGAGTTGCCGGTCGCAAGCATGGGATCCACCACGATCACATCTCGCTCGCTCATGCCATGTGGCATCTTGAAAAAGTACTCAACAGCCCCCAGAGTTTTGGGGTCACGGTACAGGCCAATATGCCCAACCCTAGCACCTGGAACCACGCCGAGCATCCCGTCGAGGATGCCGGTTCCGGCGCGCAAAATGGAGACGAACACGAGCTTCTTGCCGTCGATTGCACGCGCTTTCATGGGCTCCAGCGGTGTTTCTATATCGACCTCGTGCAACGGCATGTCGCGGGTGACTTCGTAAGTCATCAGCATAGCCAGTTCATTAAGCAGCCTGCGAAAGCTGTTGGTGCTGGCATCTTTGCGGCGCATCAGCGTCAACTTGTGTTGCACCAGAGGATGGTCGATGAGATGGACGTCTCGCATGGTCAGAGTGTCTCCAGGTTCTAAAGGTATTAGAAAACGGTGCCGTCGCTTTCGATCATCAGGGGTGGAAGACCCGATCGCAAGGATTGTGCCAGCGAGCGGCCCGCTGCCCAGGTGCCGCCTTCAAGTACGCATGCCAGCGGCATTTCCTCGGCGCTGCGGCCCAGCGCACCGCGCACCATCGGTGCCAGTTCATCAAGCAGTGCGACCGTGAGCGCGCGCCATTCGACGATGAATGCGTCCCCGACTTGCCAAGCATGACGATTGAAGTCTTTCATGGTGGGGCGCAGCACACCCGTGTCCAGGAACAGGCCGCCATTGCGATACTCTGGAAGCCCAGTGAGCGCATCCAGGCCGCGCACGGGTACACCTGCCCACTCGAAGGGTTCTAGCAACGAATACGTAAGCCATTGACTCAACTTGTGAAATGGCATCCACCCCTGCGTCAAGCCTGGCCCGGGCGCACCTGGATGGCGCCAGCAATCACCCAGCGGAATGCCAGCGACCGAATTTTGTGCAGGCCAGATTCCCGATAAGGTGCGCAACAGCACTTGCAAGATCTCGTGAGTTTCAATGGCGCCATCGGCAGTGCGGGGCAAATGGTCAAACAGACCACCGGGTCGCGCGGGCGTACCAAAGACTTGCGACTGCTGGGCAAGTGACTCACCCAGGCGCTGGAGCAAGGCTGCGCGAGCCTCGAGTCCGACCAGAGGATTCTGAGCCGAGACCTGAAACGCTGCGCCAAGTTGCTCAGCTGTTACAGCCCTCAAGCCGGACGCGTCTGCCTGCAGGGGTTGCGACATGTCACTGGAGAAGAGCCCTGCACTGAAGGCGTGAAAGCTTGCAACGCCAAGCCCTTCGGACCGCATCAGACGCAGTCCCGTGCCAGCTTCACTGTAGCTCCATAGGGGGCCGGCCCCGGCGTCAAGCAATACGCTCACCATGGCCAGATCGATTCGTGATCTGGCACTGCAGGCGATATCTGCGGCCTGCAGCCTTTGGTCAAGTTGCTTGATGCGATCAACGCCTGAAGCCTCGAAATGACGCCACCGACTGTGATAGGGAATGTGAAGCGACGGATAGCGATTGCGTGTGATCTCGGTGACACGGTCCACCACTGTACGCATTGCACTATCGTCCACCGAAAAGTGGGCGGACTCGCCGCTGCGTGCAGTTGCGAGCAGCGCCTTGGCCCGTGCGCGAATGGCTCCGGTGCTACGCAGCGCCTCAGCGGCACCCTTTGGGGTATCTGCTGTATCGGTAGGCTGGCTCACGCGCTAAGGCCCCGACCCTTGGCCTGCTTGAGTTCATCGGCGTCGGGCACCCGGCCAGTGGTGAAATAGCCTGCAGCCATCTTGGCATCCATCTCCACACGCGCGTCAGCGGGAATTATCTCGTCAGGAATGTTCACCCGCTCACCTACTTCAATACCGGAGCCGGTGATCGCGTCGTACTTCATGTTGCTCATCGAGACCAATCGATGGATCTTGCGGATACCAAGCCAGTGGAGCACATCTGGCATGAGTTCCTGAAAGCGCATGTCCTGCACGCCAGCCACGCACTCGGTGCGGGCAAAGTATTGGTCGGCCGTGTCGCCTCCTGGCTGGCGCTTTCGCGCGTTGTAGACGAGGAATTTCGTGACTTCGCCAAGGGCGCGCCCTTCCTTGCGCGAGTAGGCGATCAGGCCAACGCCCCCACGCCCACCGGCTTCGGCAGGTTGAGCTCCACGTATGCACTCCTCGATTGCATGGGTGAGGTAAGGCCTGCAGGTACAGATATCGGATCCGAACACGTCGGAGCCATTGCACTCGTCATGAACCCGTGCGGTCAACTCCACCGCTGGGTTGGCGAGGTCTGGCGGGTTTCCGAAGATGTAGACCGTCTGTCCACCAATCGGTGGCAGGAAAACGTCCAGGTCAGATCGCGTGACCAGTTCTGGATACATGCCACCAGTCTCCTCGAAGAGAACGCGGCGCAAGTCCATTTCAGAACAGCCAAACCGTCGTGCAACTTCAGGCAGATACCAGACTGGCTCGACGGCAACCTTCGTCACGACCGCCGCCCCGCCGGCCAGCAACAGCTGGCCGTCAGGTTGAAGGCGACCCTTGTGGAGTGCCTCAATGATCTCCGGAAGGATCACATGGGCCTTGGTGACTGCAATTGTCGGACGGATGTCGTAGCCCGCCGCCAGCTCTTGGGTAAAGACGGACGCCACTTCAGCGCCCCAAGGATCCAGGCTTACGATCTTTCCCGGATCGCTCCATTGGGCGTAGGGTCCGATCTGATCGGTGGGCGAGGTATTGGTTAGGTCGGCGCGATGCTCCCGCTTGAGCGCGCCAGCAGCCACAGCCAACGCACGGTAAACACTGTAGCTGCCACTGTGAGTCCCGATCACGTTGCGATGTCCGCGCGTGGTCGTCGTACCAACCAGCGGGCCACGCAGCGTGGCAGTCTGTGCGCCCCACTTGATGGGTAGCGCCCCGTGTCCGCCCGCATGTGATGTCAAGCGGATGTGTCGCTGGTTTGACGCAGCGGCTGCAGTGGTGGAATCGACTGACATGACAAAGCTGCCTAAACCCCCACTGTAACGTGCGCACTTCAGTGCATCAATACCCAGTGTATTTTTGTACGAGGTGTCGTGAAGCTGCCTGGAGCGTGTGATGGAGCGCTGGACGCCCTTTGAAACTGCCAGCGGATTTTTTTGCTGGCTAGCAGGAACAACACGGGTTTGACGCAGGTAACCGCTGGTCGCGTCTATGTTCGTTCACACTTGCTAGCAACGGCTGGGCAAGTTTTCTTAGAAGCCTCATTATTCGATGGCAAAGCATCCAGACCATCTGTGGAGTCATGCGCATGAAAATCGTCTCGATTCGGGTTCACGTCCTGCAAAGCCCGCTCGCCCAGCCGTTTGCGTTCTCGCAGGGTTGGGTTCACCGCCGCTCGGCTACTCTGGTTGAGGTGACGACAGAGAGCGGTGTAACAGGCTGGGGAGAGGCCTTCGCACAAGGCCTGGAACCCCCTCAGATCGCAGCCGCTGTTATCGAGCATGCGCTGGGTCCGTTGGTCATCGGCGAGGACGCGCTGGCCACTGAAGTGCTTTGGCATCGTATGTACCACCATAGCCGCGACTACGGGCGCAAGGGCTCGGTGATTGCCGCCATCAGCGCCGTCGATATGGCGCTTTGGGATATCGCCGGCAAACACTATGGCGTACCG
>Ga0172376_10009476_pt1 | contig 10004 bp, 9 predicted proteins | sample Lak35m_FD_121114 | JGI IMG/M metagenome (GOLD analysis project Ga0172376, IMG submission 121114) | Freshwater microbial communities from Kabuno Bay, South-Kivu, Congo - kab_092012_35m | ecosystem: Environmental > Aquatic > Freshwater > Lake | place: Democratic Republic of the Congo: South-Kivu... | reverse complement strand
GAATGGATGTTTCGATATTCTGCATCGCGGACATGTCACATATTTACAACAAGCTCGAGATTTGGGTGATCTCTTGATTGTCGGCATCAACTCCGATGCATCGGTCAAGCGATTGAAGGGTCAGGAACGACCTGTGAATATGCTGGAAGACAGAGCATTTGTTTTATCTGCACTCAAATCAGTGGATTATGTCATTCCATTCGATGAAGACACTCCACTGAATCTGATCATGAGCATCATGCCGGATATTCTGGTGAAGGGTGGTGATTATACCATCGAACGCATCATTGGCGCACAAGAAGTCTTAGCGCATGGAGGAAGAGTGGAAATCATTCCATTTGTTCCGGGAAAATCCACCTCTTCACTCATTGATGTCATAAAGTCGCTTTGACTTTGCGTTCATAGTCATCAATCAATTGCTTGAGTTGAGTTGTATGTATATCAGCATTACCTTCTAAAATACCGGGAATCTTCAGCATTGAATCTATGATGTCTTCATTCATTTTGCCACGCTTTAATGCTTCCGCATATGGCATGTGATTGAATGTCACCATGGAATATGCAGTATGGAATGATTCAGGGAACATATCAGACAACATTCTCTCCGCTTTTTTTCTACGAAGGAATTCAGGGTCAGCCACGAGATCTCGCATTTCAATAAAATTATTCAAGGCGAGTTCGGCAATCGCATCACCATTGGGTTTGCGAACAATTTCATAATCATGGAAAAGTTTTGTCCAATCATCACTTCCATGTGCATCGAGCATTTCTCCAAACACTCTGCAATCTTCAAAGCCTGCATTCATTCCTTGACCAAAAAATGGAACAATGGCATGCGCGGAATCACCCATGAGCAAAACTTTGTCTTTATATGCCCACGGAAAGGCACGAACGGTCACGAGTGATGATGTAGGATTTGCTTTATAATCCTCAAGTAGTGTTGGCATCATTGCCATTGCATCGGGGAATTGCTCGGAGAAGAATTGCATGATTTCTTCATCGGATTGCAAGGATGCAAATGATGGATTGCCTTCGAATGGAAAGAACAATGTGCATGTGAAACTGCCATCCATATTGGGAAGCGCAATCATCATATATTGTTTTCTCGGCCAAATATGCAGTGCATGTTTCTCCAATTGGAATGATCCATCCTCGGCGGGAGGAATATGCAATTCCTTATAGCCATGCTCAATATAATATTGCTGATAATTGAAACGATCTGTCTTTTGCATCACATCGCGCACGGCAGAATAAGCACCATCTGTTGCGATGATACAATCTGCTTCAGCGATGATTTCAGAGCCATCTTGAGTATGTGTAAAATGTGCTTTTGCATGCTCTAAATCCACATGGGTGCATTTGTGATTAAAGGTGAAATGTACATTCTCGAAAGCATCTGCACATTCAATAAGAGCTTTATTGATTCCGCCTCTTGAAACGGAATTGATTGCCTGACCATCTTTTCCATAGGCGAGATAGCTTTCCGTTCCATCCACTGCATGCATCATTCTCCCATGCATGGGAATGGCTACTGACAGTATATCTTCAATGATTCCTGCTGCTTCGAGTCCGCGAAGTCCACGATCGGATAGAGCCACATTGATTGATCTTCCTGCGCTAAGTGTATTCGCTCGCATGTCCGGTCTGCGCTCAAAGATTGCAATGGAATGTCCTCTTTTGGCTAAATATACTGCCAATAGGCAACCGACTGGACCGCCTCCGATAATCGTGATCTTCTTGCTCATGGTGATGACCGATCAAAGTGATTGATGATAAACTGTACAAAACTAACAACTCTGCATAAACATGATTCTCATCAGGAAATCAGTGGATAAAAAATGGTATTTTCATAAGGCATGTTTTATCAAATCCTTGAAATATCATGAAATGTACGTTCTTTGGTCATTCATCCTTTCTTCTTGAAACGGAACATCATTCACTGCTGTTTGATCCATTCATTTCGCAAAATCCTTTGGCAAATAATATAGATATTGATTCCATCAATCCGGATTATATCTTGATTTCTCATGCTCATGGAGACCATATTGCTGATGTGGAGCATATTGCAAAGAGATCTGAAAGCATGATTATTGCCAATTTTGAGATTGTCAATCATTTCGCAGAAAAGGGGATTACCGGTTTCGCCATGAATTCGGGTGGATCTCATCTATTTCCTTTTGGCAATATCGCGATGACACATGCATATCATTCAAGCTCTTTTCCGGATGGAACATATGGAGGTAATCCAAATGGCTTTGTGATTCAAGCAGAAGGAAAGACCATATACTATTCCGGTGATACTGCACTTTCTTCTGATTTTGCATTATTGGGCGAGCGATATGATATTGATCTGGCAATTCTCCCTATAGGAAATGTATTTACTATGGACTATTTCGATGCCGAGAGAGCTTGTAAGATGCTCAAAGCCAGCAAATGTATGGGAGTGCATTTTGATACATTTCCGCCAATCAAGATTGATCACGATATTGTTCGTACATATATGAAATTGAAAGGACAAGACTTCTTCTTACCCAATATTGGAGTGCAATTTGATCTTTGATGCGATTCCTATGTACATATAGTCTTTCTTTGCTCTGTTTCATCACACAAGTATTTGCTCAAGATGGTGCTATTCGATGTTCACCATTCATTGATACGAGTGATGTAAGAATCGGTCCGGCTGTGAAAACATGGATGCGCTATTTGAATTCATCACCTGATTCATTGCAAGAACATCCACTATGGACAATGAAAGATCGCAATGAAAGATATTCCTTTGATCCGGCAAGAGTTTGGGTATTCCAATCCAAAGAATTCATGAGTGCATATCCACCTCTCATCATTGGTGCTGAAGAAGTGCATAAGAATACAGTGCTGATCAAAACATTATTTCAAGGTTATGATTCCTTGGGTACTACACTCCCAATTGCAACATATCGGGTCTTTGCACATGTTCATGATGAACAATGGCAATTGGAATCCGTCATTGAAACAATGACAGAAGAGTGGAATACGAAAAGCATCGGTGGGATTACATTTTATATGTCACCAAAACATAAGTATTCATCCTCAATTGCAAGAAGAGCGGTTCGATTTTGTGATTCACTCACTGCTTTATTTGATTTGCCTGATATCGAAGAAGCTCGATATTATGTGACTACATCTCGTGATGAATTAGCTTCTATTCTTGGATTTGATTTTTATGTCTCTATGCCACAAGGGTTGACATATCCCGAAAAAGATTGGGTATTCACGGCACTTGATACTGAATTCCATGCGCATGAACTTGTACATTTGATATTTAGGTCTTTCTCTCATACGCATCCATTCATCGCCGAGGGTTTATCCACTTGGCTTGGGGGAAGTTTAGGACAGAATCTCAAAGCATTGAAACAACAATTGGCTCTTGACTATGTGAGAAGACCCGGAGATTTGACAATAGAAAAAGTGCTCGAGGCGGGTCAAAAAGAATCTTTGGCATATTATACTATTGGTGCATTGATTTGCCGGCAAGTCTTTCTTCTGCGTGGTGGCTCAGGGCTGAAAAAATTCTTACATGATGCATCGATGGAAACGAGGAGTTTACCTCATATCATTGCCGAGCATTTATCGATTCATATAGAAGAAATTGACCCATTCATTAGAACTGCATTATTGGATGCACATACTTTGGGAAGTGATTGACATGAAACAATTAATCGTATTTCTCCTCATGCTCTTGATGAGTTCAGATATAATTGCTCAAGATTCCATAGATGGACATCCACAAGGCTTCAGACCAATGGTCGGATTCTCTTTACCTGAATTATTGCATATTGGTTCGCGATATCAGATGGATGATTTGCAGTATGGACTTAATATTGGTTCATTTTCCGCTGATAATGAAAGCATCATTACATATTCTGCAGATATCATGTGGCATCTGTTTGGTGAGAAAAATGCATTGAACATTAAACCTTGGTATGGCAAAATCGGCTATACATTCATGCGTGAAGAAACTGATTTTGAAATCAATACATGGTCTTATGCTCATGTGAGATTCGGACATGCATTTGCGCTTTCAAATTTCATAGCTTTGCACATTGATGCTGGACTTATGTTTCAAACCATGCATCAAGAAATAGAAAAAAAACCCAAAAAATTCTTGGCTGAATTTTGATTTTGAATTCCCCGTTTTGCCAAGTATCGGCATTACAACAGCATATTCATTGTAAGAGATAGCATGATGACATTACCTCTAACTGGTACGATTACAGCGCTTGTGACTCCTATGCACAAGGATGGTTCGATTGATGTTGAATCGCTTAAGAAACTGATAGATTTCCAAATAGCAGGAAATATCTCAGCGATAGTACCATGTGGTTCAACGGGCGAGAGCGCAACGATGTCTTTTGCCGAAAAATGTGAAGTGATTCGCATCACAGTTGAGCATACCGCCGGCAGAGTACCCGTCATTGCAGGGACAGGCTCGAATGATACAGCCGCTGCAATCGCACTTACTCAAGAAGCGAAGTCGATCGGCGCCGATGCCGTTTTGCTTGTTTCGCCATTTTATAATAAGCCCACACAACGCGGCTTGATTGCACATTTTTCAGCCATTGCAGAGTCATGCGATATTCCGCAAATCCTCTATAATGTTCCGGGAAGAACAGCATCCAATATTACCGCCGAAACACAATTGCAATTGGCAGAAACATACACTCATATCATTGCCACAAAAGAAGCATCTGCTGATTTGGAGCAAATGATGGAAATCATCAAACATCGTCCCGCGCATTTCACATTGCTCGCCGGCGATGATTCACTAGCGCTTCCCATTATTGCTGCTGGAGGACATGGCGTTATTTCAGTACTTTCCAATTATGCTCCCGCTCAATTCGGTGCCTGCATCAATGCGGCTCTGTCGGGTGATTTTGAAAAAGCACGATCATTACATTATCCACTGTTTGATTTGATGCGACTTAATTTCATTGAAACAAATCCAATTCCTGTAAAAGGCATACTTGCCATGATGGGAATCTGTGAGGAACAGTATCGTCTCCCGATGCAACCGTTATTACCCGAGAATAAAGAAAAGCTCAGACAAGCTTTGATCCAAGCAGGAATACTGTAAATAATAATGGCTCTCATTTCTGAGAGCCATTATTGTATATACCGTATGGAAAACTATTTTTTAATAGTCCATACCGCCATGAGGCATTGCAGGCATTGGTTTTTCAGCTTCAGGTTTCTCAACGATTGTTGCCTCTGTTGTGAGGAGCAAACTGGAAACGGAAGCAGCATTTTCAAGAGCAACGCGTGATACTTTCGTTGGATCGATGACGCCTGCTTTGATCAAGTCCTCATATTGCTCAGTGCGAGCATTAAAGCCATCGGAACCTGTACCTTCTTTGATGCGATTTGCAATTACGGATGCTTCAAGACCTGCATTGGTCACAATTTGACGAATCGGCTCTTCAACCGCACGACGAATGATTGCAATACCTGTGTCTTGATCATGATTCTCACCATGAAGACCGTCAAGTACTTTCACAGCGCGCAAATAAGCAACACCGCCACCTGGAACGATACCTTCTTCAACTGCAGCGCGTGTTGCATGCAATGCATCTTCAACACGTGCTTTCTTTTCTTTCATTTCAACTTCGGTGGATGCACCGATTTTGAGAACTGCAACACCACCGGAGAGTTTTGCAAGACGCTCTTGCAATTTCTCGCGATCATAATCACTGGAGGTTTTCTCTATTTGTGATTTGATCTCATTGATGCGTTTTTTGATATCATCAGTCGAACCTGCACCTTCTACGATTGTCGTATTGTCTTTATCAATCGTGATTTTCTTCGCAGTACCAAGATATTCAACAGTTGCAGTGTCGAGTTTATATCCTTTTTCTTCGCTGATCACAGTACCGCCGGTGAGAATTGCGATATCTTCGAGCATTGCTTTTCTGCGATCTCCAAAGCCGGGAGCTTTCACTGCAGCAACGCGCAATGTTCCACGAAGTTTGTTCACAACCAAAGTAGCAAGTGCTTCACCTTCGATGTCTTCAGCGATGATGACAAGTCCACGACCTGATTGAGCTGTCTTCTCAAGGATCGGAAGAAGATCTTTGATTGCGCCAATCTTTTTGTCATGAATGAGGATGAATGGCTTTTCAAGAACTGTTTCCATTGTATCGGCATCAGTCACGAAATATGGTGAAAGATAACCACGATCGAATTGCATACCTTCAACAACATCCATTGATGTCTCGGTACCTTTTGCTTCTTCAACGGTGATCACGCCATCTTTACCAACTTTCTCCATTGCATCAGCAATCAAATTGCCGATTGTTTCATCATTATTTGCAGAGATAGTACCAACTTGGGCGATTTCTTTCTTGTCTGTCACTTCACGACTCATATTCTTGAGTTCTGCTGTGAGAGTCTTGACTGCAAGATCGATACCGCGCTTAAGGTCCATAGGATTTGCACCTGCAGTCACATTCTTCAAACCCTCGCGAACGATTGCTTGAGCAAGAACGGTTGCTGTTGTTGTCCCATCACCGGCTGCATCGCTGGTTTTGGAAGCAACTTCTTTGACCATCTGAGCGCCAAGATTCTCAATTGGATCTTCTAATTCAATCTCTTTTGCAACTGTCACACCGTCTTTAGTAACGGTAGGTGAACCAAATTTTTTGTCAATGATCACATTGCGACCCTTTGGTCCAAGTGTCACTTTAACTGCATTGGCGAGTTGATCAACGCCACGCTTGAGCGCTGTGCGCGCTTCAACATCAAATGTTATGATTTTCGATGCCATGTGTATAAAACCTCTAAATTAAAATTCAATGAAAATGATCACTTGGTCAAAACAGCAAAAATGTCTGATTCGCGCATGATGAGTAAATCTTCGCCATTCACGGAAACTTCTGTTCCTGAATATTTGCCATATAATACTGAGTCGCCAACTTTGACTTGCAATGCGGTCACTTTGCCATCATCATTGACTTTGCCGGGACCAGCTGCGATGATTTCGCCTTGCATTGGTTTTTCTTTTGCTGTATCAGGAATGATGATTCCTCCGGATGTTACTTCTTCCGGCTTTGAGGGACGCACAAGCACTCTATCGTGCAAAGGAGTCAGATTCATATGAACCTCCAAAATGTAAAATGTGAAGAAAGAAATGTCGTTTGGTAATAGCACTCTTTGTAGGTGAGTGCTAATGGCGGGTGTCTGACGATGGGTGAGTTACTATTATTGCATCAATGTGGATAACTTTTTCATAACATGAGAAATTGGTAAAATTCACCAATTCCAACCATAGACTATTGGACTTTTCCACATCGTAAATCCTGTGGAATCATTATCTTCGCAAGCAGACATAGTAAGAGGAATACAGCATGAATACTGAAGTACATACACAAGAAAAACCTGAGATGAAGAGACCGGATATCACTCGTTCGATTGATGCTTTATGGGCAGAAATTCGACTCTATGCTGATGCATACACATCTTTGAAGACAGCACATGGGGAAATGCAACAACAACTACTTAGTACTGATAAGGCCAGACTTACCAAAGATAAAGAACATAAGAAGGTTCTTCAAGAACAGAAAGTGCTAAGTGATCGAGTGATAGCTCTTGAGCGTAGTCTCCATCAAAGTGCCGGTTTACAGCAAGAATATGATGCCCTGAAAGCTGAAATCCAGGCCATAAAAAGAAATGCACTGAAAAATGATGAAGAACTTGTGATACGGCAAGGTCAAATTTCTATTCTAGAGGGAAAACTAGCTGAATATTCAAGCATGGATAGTGCAATGCGATCCGTCTTATCTGATATCCTGAAAGACACCATTGATATACCAGAGTTTCCACAAAATGAAGATGAATTGCATTTGGCTGCAGAAGCTTTGCATAAACATCTGAAGATTTTGCGCATTGATGCTCAGGACAGATTGGAAGAAATTGAACAATTGCGTTCCGAGATGAAGAATGCATCACAAGTAAAGCATACAAAAGATGCTGATATTGATTCTCTTTTGCAGGAGATTCAGGAACTGAAAGCGGAAAACAAGGAATTGCTTCGTTCCTTGAAAAAGGAGACGAAAGCGGAACTTGATAGTAAGGAGAATAACGATTCAGACTTACATGCTGAAGTAAAAGATTTGCAACTTCAATTGGATTTAAAGCTTTCGGACATTGAGATGCTCACTCTTCGCTTGCGTCAAACGGAAGATCAATTGGATGAAGAAAAAGAAAAAAATCGTGATTTGAAAGATCAAATGATTGCAATGAGGGATTTAAATCCGGATGCAGCAGGAAGAAAATCATCACTTGAATCTTCAATTGAAAAGTTGCGTCAAGAACGTAGCGATTTACAATCTGAAATTGAGAAATTACGCGCTGAGCAAGATGAAAAGGATGATATCATTTCCGCCCTTCGTTCAGCCAAAGGTGATTTGTTTGATGAAGCGAATTTTACCGCATTGAAAAAAGAAAATGCGGCATTAAAAAATGAAAGACAGGTAATGGTCGGAAAATTTGAAGAATTAAAAGAACGCTTGGATAAAGCACTCAAAGCATAATTAGAAAAAAGGAAAAAGATGAAAAACACAAGATTCCATTTGATACATAAGCAACTTGGTGCCAAGATGGTATCATTCGCAGGTTTTGAAATGCCTATTCAATATCCTGCAGGAATCATTGCAGAGCATATGAGCGTGCGCACACATATTGGCGTTTTTGATGTGTCGCATATGGGTGAAGTGGAAATTCGCGGACCCCAAGCATTGGATTTCGTTCAAAAGATTTCTATCAATGATGCATCGAAACTTGTGCCCAATAAAGCACAATACTCTGCGATGTGTTATCCCGATGGCGGAATCATAGATGATATGCTCGTCTATCACAGAGGGGATCATTATATGTTGGTGATCAATGGAGCTTGTGCTGAGAAAGATATTGCATGGATGCATGAACAAGCACAAGGAATGGATATTACAGTAACAGATATGAGTGATGACATCAATTTGCTCGCCGTACAAGGACCCAAGACAATAGATGCATTACAGACTCTCACTGATGTGAATCTTTCAGAGATACCATATTATGGTTTTGCTGATGGTACACTTGCAGGTTTGGACATGATCATTTCTCGTACAGGATATACAGGCGAACTTGGCTTTGAATTGTATTTCCGTGGCGATGAATCGGTTTGTGAAAATGTCTGGAAAGCACTCTTTGAAGCAGGCTCAGCATATGGCATGCAGCCGATTGGTTTAGGTGCACGTGATACATTAAGACTCGAGAAGGGATATTGTCTCTATGGTAATGATATCAGCAAAGATACCAATCCATTAGAGGCAGGGCTCGGCTGGATCACAAAATTAGCAAAGGGTACATTCAATGGGTCCGAAGCCATTGCAAAAGTGAAAGAACAAGGTCCAACAAGAAAACTCATTGCATTCAAAGTACTAGCAGAGAAGTTCATTGCTCGTCAACAATATCCAATACATCATGGCGGGAATCCCGTGGGCGAAGTCACAAGCGGTAATATCTCCCCGATATTGAATGTCGGTATTGGCTTAGGATATGTTCCCACTTCACTTGCAGAGCCGGGAACCATTATTCAAATCTCTGCAAGAGGTAAAGAATTCGATGCTGAAGTCGTAAAGCTGCCCTTCGTATAATCTCTTGATAAATAAAAAAAAGCCTTGCTCTCAATCAAGAGCAAGGCTTTTTGCTATTCAATGCTTTAGCGAATGATCGAGAATTGACCATTCATCACTGAATTGTTCTGCATGATTTGGAACATATATGAACCGATTGCAAGATCATTCACAGGGAATGAAATGTCGCTACCATTGATATTCACAGGGAATTCGGAAATCATCATTCCGGTATTTGAGAAAATTCTCATTGTTGCAATACCTTGCATTGTAATACCTGAAACTGTGATCTGTGTATTTGCCGGATTTGGATACACTTGTTCACCAAGAATCATTGTTGGTTCTTCAACTGACAAT
>Ga0172376_10009475_pt1 | contig 10005 bp, 8 predicted proteins | sample Lak35m_FD_121114 | JGI IMG/M metagenome (GOLD analysis project Ga0172376, IMG submission 121114) | Freshwater microbial communities from Kabuno Bay, South-Kivu, Congo - kab_092012_35m | ecosystem: Environmental > Aquatic > Freshwater > Lake | place: Democratic Republic of the Congo: South-Kivu... | reverse complement strand
TGGCTCAAGATCTTAAAACCCGCGGGGCAGCTAGTGTTATCACAATTAAAAGCGATCTCTCAGATATTTCAGCTCATCCAATCCTACTTAAATCAATAGAATCTCAATTTGGAGCATTTGATACCGTTTTAGTCGCATATGGAACTCTTGGACATCAAAAGAGATGCGAACAAGACTTTGAGGAGGCATACCGAGAGATCAATACGAATTTTTTAAGTGTTGTATCCTTGCTAACTCCACTTGGTAATTATTTTGAAAAAAGAGGGGACGGGGCGCTCGCCGTGATTACTTCCGTGGCTGGAGACAGAGGTCGTAAGAGTAATTATGTTTATGGGACTGCCAAGGGTGCAGTTTCAATTTTTCTTCAAGGATTAAGAAACCGACTTGGCAAGACAGGTGTCAGTGTTATTGATATTAAGCCTGGCTTCACCGACACTCCGATGACGGCCGAGCTACCCAAAGGTCCGTTGTACGTATCTCCACGTGTTATTGGTCAGGGTATTGTTAAAGCGGTCGACAGCAAAAGAAACACGGTTTACCTTCCCTGGTTCTGGGAGATAATAATGTTAATTATCAAGCACATACCCGAGTTTATCTTTAAAAAACTGAGTATTTAAATCTAACTTTCAGATATTAAGGTTCTCCTCAGATATTCCGAAATCATCTACGGTCTAAATGTCTGTTATGTCAGGGAATCGTCATGAAAATACTGCGAGCCTTCATAGTGTGTCTATCCGCATTTATTTTTCTTTTAAACTCCGCAGAGGCTGCCACCAAAAAGCAAACAAAAAAAGCCATTAAAGCTGCGACGAAAAAAGGCAAACTAAAACTTCCCTCAAACAAAGCTGCTGTAAAAACTAAGAAAAATAAAAATCAATCATCAGCCAACTATCTTTACACATTTGACTCAGCGTTGCCCGCTACCTCAGGAACTCCCCCCACTATCGTCAGCCTCGGGGATAGCAGCATTAAAGAAACCTTCTGGGCGCCCGGATTTATAGATGAAGTGAATTCTGCAGGCTCACTCACTCAATCGCAGTGCGAACAATTTTTCGGACTTGGCACGGATGGTGAATCAGGTGGATTCCTATCATGCAACCTAGCTCAAAATGTGGCTCACTCTTTCGAGATCATATTACAGGGTGAGGTTTCTATGTGTATTCTCCGTGCTATGGCCTCAGCTCAGAGCGGCGTTTCTGTAGATGGCGCTGCAACCGTAGCGGAGGCATTAACGCCAAACACTGATAATACCCCCAAGTTGGTAAAGGTAGCATTCGGTGGCTTCCCCGGTGAAGGTGGACCGAATATTCCAGGCGTTTATATTTCTATTCCTGGGGCTGAAACAAACAAGCTTAATGATAACTTATACGAGAGAACGATTTATTTTTACGAGGGTGGCGCAAATCCTATGGGGCGAGAGAATGGAGTAATTACAAAATCGCTCCTCTATACTACCAGCCAGATGTTCTTCTACTCAGGGTTAATAAAGTATCTAAGTTCAGTCTCTTCTCCTATTACTCTGAACGATAATGGCACGATAATATTCGACCCAGAAACAGAAAAGACTATGAACACTAGTTACGTGGGTATCGGGGGAGGAGGCATCTGCGACTACAACAAAGTAGAGATGACATTTAACGATAAGAAAATTAAGCAGAAACTATCTGACAAATGCTTCGGGGATCCGATCCCGTCGTACTCAGTTCTAAGATATAGTGGTTCCAACATGAGCAACCTAAGATTCATCGAAGGGGGCGCAAAAGATTCATTTATAACATCAATCACTGAGTATAGAGACTCTAGTTATGTGAGTGCTCCTGATAATAATGAATTTTTAACAGATCTTGCCGAGGTCGACCTCTCAGAAGATTTCTTCACTCAAGAACCAGAGATCGATACCTCTGAGCTGAACTCTTTTGATTGCACCCGTACAGATATCGATGCCACCATTACTCTTGACTTTACCAGCCCAGCTTTACAGGCTAAGCTTTTCACTTGCCAGACTGGTACCTTGAGTAATCTGGACTTCTGTCAAGCCGATGCGGATGTCAATGCTGCCGCGACAAAAGCATTTAACGAATGTTCTTTTTAGGGGAATTTTTAATTGGTTTCTAAAAGCTGCATCTCTAGGGCAAGAGTTTTATTCTTGCCCATACTTTTGTTCTTAGCTACTGGCTCAGCTCAGGCCGAGATATCGCTCGCTCAAAAAATAAGGAATTACATTAAAAAGCAGGCCAACCAGGGAACTCTGCTCTTTAAACTTCCTCTCCTATCGAAAGCTGTAAACACCCGCAAGACTTCTCAGGCCAATATCAACCAAACCTCTGGCACGCCACCCCTCCTTATCGATATACCAGAAACATCAATTAAAAATCTTTTCTGGGCTCCCGGCGTCATCGATGATCTTAACTCTGGCAGCCCCTCACAGAATAGCTGCAATCAATTTTTTGGTGGACAAGGCGATGGCCAATCGGCAGGGAATGGGGCTTGTAGGCTCGCACAGAATCTTGGATTTTCCTTCCAGGCCGCACTCGAGGGTGCCAACTCTTTCTGTTACCTTCAAAAAATGGGCAATGCTCCCGCAGGCGTAACTGTAAACGGGGCATCTTCCGTAAAAAAAGCTCTGGTTCCTTTTGATGACACGGCTACAAAATTAGTTAGAATTCAGGTAACTGGGTTCAATAACGGCGGAGGTGGTAATAACTCAAGGAATATCTTCTTGGGAATTGCTGGCAAAGAAACAAACAAGAATAATAATAATCTCTATGAGCATAGTCTGTTTATCTGTAACGATAACGATGTCGCTGAGGGCTTAGAGAGATCTGTCATAAAGAGAAATCTGGAGTATACAATCTCCAATCTAGGCTCGCGACCCGGACAAGGCACAAATTCAAGCTTGATCTCTTCAAAGGTTACTCTGGACGGAGACAGTAAGTTAGCTTTTAACTCCAACACCGACAAAGATGTGTCTCTTGCCTCTCTAGGAGGCGGTTGCACTTCCCGCAAGGTCTATATGTTTCTAAAAAATGGCAAAATCACGCAAAAATCTAGGGAAGATTGCTCATCCAATCTGAGAAAATCATATTCTATTATGCGATATACCGGCGCTAATATAAAGAGTCTGAGATTCCGAGAGGGTGCTACCAAAGACGAAAATTTTGAAACAATTACTGAATTTCGGAGCGGTAGATATGTATCCGCTCCAACTAATAATGAATTTAACGACGACCTGCAGATAGTGGATATTCCCTCCGATCCCTTCTACGTCGCTCCACCAACTATTAATACATCAGAGCTCGATTCATTCGACTGCACTAGAACTGATTTTGATGCCTCGATAACGGTTAACATGAACAACGAACAGCTCAAAGAGCACGTTGACTCCTGCGAAAACAGAGCACTTGAAGGGATGGACTTCTGCAGGAATGACTCAGCAGTTGATAATGCTGACCAGAATTTTCACTCCCAGTGCAGCAATGCACCTTAACCCTTAGCCTTGCTTTATTCTCTTTATGGTGGCCTTAATTGCTATGCTACCACTATCGACCATCAAGAATCGGCGATTTAACTTTTTAGCAGCGACGCCAGTGGTGCCTGAGCCACAGAAGAAATCTGCCACCAGGTCTCCTGAATCAGAAGATGCCTCGATAACTCGCTCCAGTAATGCCACAGGTTTTTGAGTGGGATAATCGACTCTCTCTGGTTGATTACCTCTTAACGCTGCAATATCCCAAACATCACGCATCCCCACTAAATTGAATATCCCATTCTCATCTTCTTTTAATTCTATATTTTTGAAGCCATATTTGTGACTAAGGTACGATTTTTCTTTTGGTTGATTCCATCGAGCTAAGGTTCGGTCTTTAGTACAGAAGTGGAGAGTGTCGTGCTTCTTAGCAAAACCTAACTTTTGAGAATTGCCCCCCGTTTTATAAGACCAGATGATCTCATTTATATAATTATCCTGACCAAAGAGCTCCAGGAGCATTAGCTTTAGTTGAGAGGAGGTTCGGTAATCAGTATGCAGATAGAGCGCACCCCGTGGACTTAGAAGTTGATAAGCAATCATCAATCGCTCCCAGATGAATTGCCAATAACTTTTCTCTCCTTTTTTAAACTTATCTGAATAAGCCACGACTTTGCCGGTAGATCTACCTGTATAAAAATCCTTTCCGGTTTTGAAAGGAGGATCCATATAAATTAAATCGATTTTGCCCGCATACTGCTTCAGCAGAGCCTGCATGACGAGCAAATTATCCCCCTGATACACCTGGCCTACTATTCTGCCCTTACTTATCTCGGAATATTTTAATGATTGTTTTAAATTTATAGGCTTTAATTGTCGCGGCACGGAGTCGCATCTATCAGCCCATGAAATGGTAAATTCCCCTTGAGCAGCGTCTACATCTAAAGCTCTTAAAGAATTTGTCATATAATTATTAACACTGATTAGCCCCAAAAGAGTTTAAAGAGAGCACCGCGAGCTCGCAATCCCTTTAAATTAATATCTCGCCGGTTGTCGAGCTCCAAGAACCTGATATTATAGTGTCATATGGGGAAAAGCAGTGATACTGAAAGGGAGCTGAAGGTTTTCGTACTAGCTTCCCACGCCAAAAAGCACCTAAATTTTAAAAAACTAAAAGCCTTTAAATTTTGGCAGAGCTATTTCTCAGATAATTCATTAGAGGCAGCCTTCCGAGTTGTGTATAAAACAAATAAAGACTTGCCACCTCTCAAGACTGGCCGGCTAAGAAAGGTAGAGATCTCAGGTAAGGGAACTAAATATTTCGCAACTTTTAAAGGGCCCTATCTTACCGAATTCAGCAGAGCTGAATACGAGCAGGAGATCTCTCCTCAGGTTTATGAGCTTTTATTACCGCTATGTCAGGGCTTTACGATCAGAAAGACCCGCTACCATTTGCCGGGATACATATACCTCGGTAAAAATAAAATTCCTGTTCAAGCCGAGATAGATCATCTAACGGATTGGTCAGATGAGTTTTATACCGTTGATATTGAGGTCACCAAGGATGCCCATGTAACCGCTTTAAGAAATGGCAATCATTCTTTCGACTTTATAAAGAGTGGTGCCGTAGACCTCACTCGGCAAAAAATGATCATGAGAAAAGCTTTAAGCATGAAGTTTTTAGCCAGGAACGGATTCGGTAAGGTAACCCAAAAGGCTGTAGATCAATTAAGTAAAAAAGCACCCAAATCAAATTTATCTACTAAATAGTTTTTGCGGGGAATAGGAATCTAGCTTCCTAATATTTGCTAGTTTTTCTGGGATCAAGCTCTCAACTCTCTGTTTTAATGAAGCTAATTTATACCCCAAGATCGGCACCTAACTTGCATACTAGAGAGAGGAGGACTACGCGTTTTAATAAAAATTCGTAGGACGGCTCAGGTTTGAATCGGAGGTTATGATTCGTAGTAGCCAGAGTGGCATCAGCCTTATAGATACACTTGTTGGGATAGCTATAGCGTCTGTTATGGCCTCAATCGCCGTACCATCGGTTGGATCCCTATTTGGTCAGATGCAGGCTAGCAACGACTTAAGAAAGCTTACCTCCATCCTAAGCGAGCTTCGCTCAGAGGCAATAAGAACCAAGACTAATGTTAGGATCTCATTCTTTGAGAGAGGGTACTCCTGGGATATCGGGGATGATGGAGTAGTTGATGGTCGAACCGATCTATTAAAGGCCTCGACATGGAGGGATGGAAACCCTCCCAGTATAGTCTTTAATGGCTTGGGCATCGCCCGGGGAATAGGGGAGGCAATGACGATATCAGTAAAAAATCGAAATAGATCACTTGAGTGTGAAATAAATTCTAATGGCTACATAAGCTTATGATGATTCGCTTGCAAACAAAATTACAATTAGAGAACGGCACCGGCCTCATAGAAAATATGGTCTCTTTATCAATATTAGCAATAGTCATTGCCTCGGTAACTTCGTCAATTTTTTTAACCATGCACGGTAACGCCGCATCGCGTTCCTATACCGCTATGATCTCAGAGATTCAATCGATGGTGGACGCCATGAGACAAGACGAATACACCAATCTACTTGATAAATTTAGGTCTCTATATACTTCAATCGACAACAATGAATCTGTAACTGAAAACATCTCTGGAATCGAATCGAATGCAAACTATGCGATTACATATACCGCCATAAAGAGAACCGCGAATACATTGCCCGAGGCGATAAGAATAAGATTTGTTGCCACTCACACCCAAGGCTCATTGGGTCTTTCAAACTCCACTTTTGAAACGATCATTGCGGGTGGCTCATGAGATCAAAAATTTCGTTTTTACAAAAGGAGTCGGGTTTTGGCCTTCCAGAGATACTAGTTAGTATTTTTATATTTGGAATCGTTTTAGTAACCGTGGGATCGTTCAATCGACTGACCTTTGGAACTCTTGGGGTGGAAAATAGAATCTCCTCCTCCATGAAAGAGCTAAGAAATGCAGTAACTTTACTGAGCACAGAATTGCGTATGAGCTCTAGCATATCACCCTATATTCCCGGGAATTCACCTGCTCTTGCAAATTGCCTAAGCAATATCGATGCGTCGGCTACGACTGTAAGATTTATGGTGGTACATGACGACTCCTCTGCGAGCAACGGCATTCAACCGTATTATGTAGGATATTCTTACAATCCTGCCACCAGACAACTTTTAAGAGGAGAAATACCTGGAACCTCAACCGCAAATTGCAGCTTACCGAATGGTGACCCAACAGCTCAATCGGTCGCTAAAGTCATCGCTGATAATGTCTATCCCTGGGATAGCAATCAAGACGGCACCTCTGAGCCTATATTTTACTACTCAAATGGTACGCTGGAGGTTAATTTATCTATTACAGCCTCGGGGCCAAAGGGATTCAAGAGACGCCAGGGACTTAGTACTCTTATTTATACCAGAAGTGCCACATGATGTTGTTTAATAATAGTTCTGAGAGAAGTCATCATAATTTGGAAGCTGGGATCTCATTGCCAATCACCCTCTTCTTGGTTCTGGCAATCATGGCAGCATCTTCAATTTTTGCTGCGGTTGGCGTTCAGAATATTCGCGAAATGAAGTTAGCCCAATCCACCTCAGATAGTTTTTATGTTGCGGAGGGAGCTCTCCAAGATTTCATAGGACAGCTTGGAGTATACTCCCAACTTTGGAGAGAGAAGGTAAATTTAGAAAATATTCCTTTAAACTACACCCGATTTAATCCATCAACCTATACCTTAAACAATGGAGTTCCGAGTTGCCAGGGGCAAGCATGTCAGAGGCAGGTTTATCCGGTTGGAGGCGGACTACTAAAGAACTTCGGTCCACTGTCGGGAGACGGCCAGCTAGTTAATGTAGAGGCATCGATTACTGCTCAATTAAACCACAGCGCTCCTCGATCCCCAGATATCGTCCTTAATAACCGCGGCGCCTGGTATCAGGTTGAGAGACTCGACGAGTCTTCTCTTTCGGAGAATTCTATCGGTGCCGGATTAACAAATTATGAACCACACAATGGTGGTTACTCAGCTGTGAGATTTAGAGTAACGGCTGTTTCTAATAGACGATTAAAGGGTAAACTGGGATTATCAACCGTGGTAACTGTTTTGGAATTGCCCCCTACTTAATCTTATGAAGATATTACGCGCTGTGAAAACAATCAGGTTGATTGCTCTCTTTTTGGCAGCAAGTCACGGCGTCCAAGCTCAAACACCTGAGATTCCGGTTCTAGTTCACAAAGTAGCTACTGCGAAAACAATGTTCATCCTCGATGATTCTGGCTCAATGGCTGCTATCGTTGAACATCCTGAATTTAGCGCAACTGCTCCTGTAGCCACCAATACAGCAAATAATATTCCTGGTATTATATTTCGCCTTGAGTCTGGCGCTGCGGCGCCAACTAATTCTCAGATAATTAGACCAGTTCTAATCGAGTACAACTACCTCTATAACAATGTCTACACAAACTATCGTGGTCAGGTCACAGGAAATATTTATGAGACTGGCACTCTGTCAACCGCATCCGCGATTGATGCGATAGAGGACTTTGGATGCACCACGACCACAGGATATTGCTGCCCACCCGTTGGTAGCTGTACAAATACAAACGTCTACGGGATCAATAATTCGGTCCTATATTCAAACTCAACTATCAGAGGCTCATCTGTATTCTCAGTAAATAATCTCGCTAGAATTAATAATATAAACGTAACCGACACATCGGGTCATGAGTATCTCTACGTTAATGCGCACAGTAACTTGTACTATACAGTTCACAACAACTGGGGGAGCTATTGGGGCAGGTTTGACAGCGGAGGAAACCCCCTTACTTATAACACCAGAGTATTCACTTCTCCTGGGGCTACAGTAAAATTTAATAATCGTGAAGTCTTTTTATCCGCTGGGTTATACCGAATTGAGTACCTCCGCTGGATTTTTTATGGAGCAACTCCGGAACAACTCGCTACCCTGCCTGGCTACAGCCGGATGCAAATAGTTAAAGATGTGATGGAACGTTTAATTTTAGATAATCCCCCTGTAGCATTCGGTCTGGCAACGCTTAATGGATCCATGCATTCTCCAGGGTTACACTCTGGTTACCTAATGGACCAATGGTACACCCCTGAGGGTAACACCGATTCCGGACGACTACCGAAAATTAGAGTACCTATTGGCTCGTCCCCTGCGACATTAATCGCTGCACTTGATACAATCGGACCATCTGGCGGAACACCACTATCACACACATACATAGAAACCCTAAGGTACTTTCAGGGACAAACAGATAACGATCCTTACTGTAGTAATTGCCAATATGTCTCTCCCGTAACATCAGCCTGCGATGGTCACTTTGTAGTTCTATTAACTGATGGGCTACCAACTTCAGACTCTTCAAATTCGCTAGCAGGATCTTTCATTAATGGTAGTTGCGATGGAGTAGCAGACGAAGGTAGCGCTACCAATCAGGGCTGCTCCGGAACCACCTGTCCGCGATTCCTTGATGACGCAGCTTGCACCGCTTACAATCGGGACTTTAGTTCCTCTCTTCCCGGGCAGCAGAGAATTATTTCATATGCGGTGGGATTAGGGCTGGATTATGCATTACTTAATGATTTTGCTTCTGACGGTGGTACTGGTCAGGCATTAAGGGCTGATACATCAGATCAGATCTCCTCAACCTTACAAAATATAGTAACTAATATAGTAAATACCCCAGTATCTGGTGCTGGTGTCACCTTAGCAGAAAGCTTCGGTCAGACTGGTAGAGTCTATCGCCCTCGCTTTAGGGCAGATGTATGGCGCGGAAATATTGACGCCTTTCAATTCAGTAACGGATCTCTCCAATTCTTATACGACATGGGTGATATCTTAGAGGGTAGAAACATCTCCTCAAGTCCACGGAATATATTTGCAGGTTATGATCCTGATGGAGATGGTAACACCCGCTCAAGTATCAACTTCTCAACAACTAATGCAACTCAGCTAAGACCTTTATTATTTCACAATTTTATTAATAACATAGAATCTCCATCGCTATTACCAGCACCACTTTCCAATTTCTCTCAAAATACTGCCGCCATCAATTTGATAAATTTTATCCATGGTGCGAGCCAATCTGGGCTACGAATAAGAGACCAAGATACTGATGGCTTAGTCGAAAAACTTGGAGACATCGTTTACTCAAGACCGATTGAGGTTGGACCACGAAATGGAAACTACAATAAAATGGACGGTTATGCCGAATTTGTGGCCGGTCGAACTTCACAACCACATCTTCTTTTAGTAGGCGCTAATGATGGAAAGCTTCATGCTTTCGATACACAAGATGGCTCGGAATTGTGGGCCTATATTCCCTCAAGCCTACTTAAGCATTTAGAAAAGTTGGCAAGGCCTCAATATAATGTCGCCTATCGTAGATCTTATGTTGATGCTGATATTAACGTTGAAGACGCATTCGTGAATGGGTCATGGAAGACTCTGGCCATGTTTGGTCTT
>Ga0172376_10009473_pt1 | contig 10007 bp, 9 predicted proteins | sample Lak35m_FD_121114 | JGI IMG/M metagenome (GOLD analysis project Ga0172376, IMG submission 121114) | Freshwater microbial communities from Kabuno Bay, South-Kivu, Congo - kab_092012_35m | ecosystem: Environmental > Aquatic > Freshwater > Lake | place: Democratic Republic of the Congo: South-Kivu... | reverse complement strand
GTGCGTCGCTATGTGCATTTGGGAACAGGGAACTACAATGCGTCAACGGCTCGCTTGTATACCGACATTGGATTGTTCACGGACGATGAGGCGATTGCCGACGATGCGAGCCACTTGTTCAACCGCCTGACGGGCTATGCTCCAGAAACCACTTATCACCGATTGTTGGTTGCCCCTGAATATTTGCACAGCGGGTTGATCGGCTTGATTGACAACGAAATACAAGCGGCTAAAGAGGGTAAACCCGCTCGTTTGATCTTCAAGATGAACCAGATCGAAGAAGATGATGTCATTCTCAAACTGTATGAGGCATCTCAAGCAGGTGTACAAATTGATTTGATCGTGCGTGGGCTATGTTGTTTGCGCCCGAATGTGCCGGGCTACAGCGAGAATATTCGGGTGATGAGCGTGGTAGGGCGATTCCTTGAACATAGCCGCATCTACTATTTTGAGAATGCCCCAGAAGATCAACGCTTGTACTGTGGGAGTGCAGACCTCATGCGCCGTAATCTGTTGAACCGTGTTGAAACCGTCTTCCCGATTATAGACCCCATCAACCAGAAGCGGATTCAACGCATTCTATTCACCTCCCTTTTGGACAACGATGGCGCGTGGGAACTGATGCGTGATGGTAGCTACCAAAAGCGTGTTCCACAGGACGAAACGATCAACTCTCAACAAATCTTCACCCAAAGTAGCTACGGAATCACATCTGATAAACTACGGTACATGATGGATGCGAAACCCTAGTTTTCCCCGACTTGTCTTTCCCCTTCGCTAAATTGAGATGGTGAAGGGGGAATGGCAAAAACTCCCTGAATTTTATTCTCGACAAATGCTTCTGACCTGTGACATAATACGTGCCTACCATTAAGGTTTGATACAATTACTTAACATCTTTTTTGTTTTTACCCTAAAAATCTAAAATTGACTTTCATTTTAGAGTTTGTCGATACTAAAGGGTTCATCAATATGGATGTTTGCGTAATTGAAGGTGATGGAATTGGGCGCGAAGTCGTGCCTGCAGCTGTAAGTGTACTCAAAACACTTTTCCCGAATGTCAACATACACCATGCCGAAGCAGGGTGGGATACCTTTCAAAAGCATGGCGTGTCGCTTCCACAAGCAACGATTGATTGTGCGAAGAGCATTAAAAGTGTTCTTTTCGGTGCGTGTTCTTCCCCTTCTTATGCTGTAGACGGTTACTTTTCTCCGATTGTGCGCTTGCGCCGAGAGCTACAAGCGTATGCCAACCTTAGACCCTCGCGCTATCTGCCCGTCCCCACGGCGCGGCCGGGCGTGGATATGTTGGTGGTGCGCGAAAATACTGAAGACCTGTACGTGGGTTTGGAAACGTCGGAGGATTCTGGCGATCGGGTGGTCGCCCAAAAGGTGATTACGCGCCAGGCTACCGAGCGCGTTTCCCGTTTGGCGTATGAGTTAGCGGTGAGCAGTGGTCGCCGTCGGGTGACGATTGTCACCAAAGCGAATGTCCTGCCACAATCTGATGGGCTATTCCGTCGTGTGGCATACGATATGGCAACCCACTATCCTGAACTAAAAGTGGATGATTTGCTGGTGGATACCGCCGCCTATTGGATGGTCAAAGAGCCAACTCGCTTTGATATTGTACTCGCCCCCAACCTGTATGGTGACATTCTCTCGGATATGGCAGCTGCTTGGAGCGGTGGGTTAGGGCTTGCTCCCTCGCTCAACTTGGGGGATGGGGTCGCCGTGGCAGAACCCGTACACGGCTCTGCGCCAGACATTGCCGGCAAAGGGATTGCCAACCCTACTGCCACCATGTTGAGTGTGGCAATGCTCATTCGGCATCATTGGAATTTACCGCGGGAAGCACAAATGCTAGAAGACGCCGTGCGTGGTGTTTTGGAAGAGGGCATGCACACCGCGGATGTGGTGACAGACGGATACATCACGACACAAGACTTCACCCACCGCGTGTGTGCGAAGTTAGACTCCTAAATTCCCCATTTGGGATTGATCTATTCGTTGAACCCGACCGCAGGATTGGCTGAAATCGTGGGAAAGCTGGGTGAAGCCACTGCTGTTTGGTTGGTGGCGGGCACGTTTCGGTAGAATGTGCTGAACTTACGCAGGTTATGGGCACGCAAGCCCACTCCTGCCCTCGAAACACAAAACTGAAGCCTTCACTGTGCGTTAGTGTAGTGGTCTTCGACGCGGTGGGTTTCAAGCAGTTGTTGATAGTGTTCTTGCAAAGTTTCGAGATGAGCGGGCAGGGACAACGCCATCACCCACGCATCCTCTTGGTTATCGCTGTAGTAACCTTGCTTGATGCCCGTTTGTTGAAAGCCCATCTGTTGATACAGATTTTGTGCAATCGTGTTGCTTACACGGACCTCAAGCGAGACCCTTTCCACATTCAGTTGGCTAGCGCGAATCAACTGGGCTAAGAGTACCAACTTTCCCCAACCTTGATGACGATGTTGGGGATGACTAGCAAGCGTGCTGATGTGCGCCGTGTCTTCAAACTTCCACATGCCGGCGTAGGCAAGCAAGACCGCTACAGGGCGTGGCGTGATCCCCAACCATCTGCGTAATTGTTGCCACAGGGTGGTCGTTGGGCTAGGTGAGTTCACAACCTCCAAGACCACCATATAGCTATAGTCGGACTGACTGACCTCATACGCATAAGAACGCGCTGACCACGGGTTCGTGAACGAGAGATAATCTATATGAACGACAGCGGGAACATCCTGCAAGGTCATGTTGCGAAGGAGCGGTGACATGGGCTTAAGTCAGACTATTGATGTAGACGGGGGCTAAAGTTGTCGCCAAGAAAGCCTGCCTACCGCGTGCCTCTAGCGTGCTCCACGCCATCTCTGCCAAAAAGCCGGTTCGGCGTAGCTGATGACTAGCCGGGGCAACCGAAACCTTGAGCAGTGGGTTCGCTTGTTTTGCCACCTGCAGGGCGCGATAGCCCTCATCGGAGATCTCGCCAGATAGGGTGGCAGGTCCATCCAGTTGTGCAAAGATTTCTTCCCAGGTTAGCAAGCGTGCTTCTCCGCGTTCCACCCAGCGTGTTTCTGCCCAGCGATAAGTTCCTGTGATAACGCGCTCGCGCCCAGCATCCACCAGCGCAATGAGCGTGCCTGTATAACGGGGTTGGCTCATCGCTAAAATGTCGAGGGTGGTCATCCCAATCAAGGGCAAGGACTGTGCCAGTGCCAAGCCTTTCCCCATAGAAACCCCAATGCGCACCCCCGCGTAGGATCCAGGTCCAACTGCGACGGCAACCGCGGTGAAGTCTGCCATGCGGAGGTGATGGTGATGCAGAAGGTCGCGGATGGTGTGGGCTAAACGTTCAGTTTGATTGTGGTTGGCTTTCCACATTTGTTCGGCGATCAGGCGTTTGCCGTCGTAAATCGCCAAGCCCATGATTTTGGTTGCGGTATCAAGTGCCAATAACATCATTATACCCCAAACGTTTGTTCACGAAATTGATTGAGTAGGTGGGTATAACGTTTGCCTACCCCCTCCATGAGCAAATTACGGCGGGTAACTTCAATGACACGGATTGCAATCCATAGATGTTGTGTGGGGATCGCATCGCGGATGTGCTCTGGCCACTCTAAAATTACTGGACCGTTATCGTCTAAAATATCTTCCCATCCAATGCTGTCCACTTCAGTTTCATTTTGAATGCGGTACAAGTCCAAGTGATGGAGGCGTTGGCTATCCCCTTTGCGACGGTGTTGATGAACGACGGTGAAGGTTGGGCTAGTGACCGTGTTGAGCGTTCCCCAACCTTGACCAACCCCACTGGCGAAGACAGTTTTCCCCGCGCCCATCTCTCCTGATAGGCAGATAATATCGCCGGGAACAAGCAATTTGCCCAAGCGTGCCCCAAGCCGAACGGTTTGCTCTGGGCTATGACTGATGATGTCAAGTTGGTCGTCGCGGATAATAGCCACAAATGACTCCTACGGGGTGATCTGTGTGATAGTATACAACTCCTGTTGGGCTTCGTAAACAGGACAGCTCTCTACATTTTTCTTAGGCGTAACCGCCACGCGCCTTAGCTCGTTGTAATTTCGACGCTCCTGTTATCCGCGAGGGTGTTGTGGGTATGGAAATTAGTACCATGTTGTTGCATGATGTGAAGCTCACGTTCTGCGACAACGCGACAAGCGAGGAGGCGTTCACATGGCAACGCTAATCATCCCCAAGGAACGCGCCACCGGCTTTGATGGGGACTTCAGTGTACCCCGCAACTGTATGGGCTTCCCCATGCCTCTACGAAACGGTTTAGCCCGCGTATGTGTTTGGGAAACAAACTGACCGTGTCTTCCCAACGTCTATTTGATGACCGTACACGGCGCAAACTGGAGCAACTCATGCTTGTAGCCCAACGTGTGCGAGTTGGCGCGATCAAGGGCGACCGTCGCAGCGCAAAACGAGGTAGTAGCATTGAGTTTGTTGGCTATCGTAATTACGTACAAGGGGATGATCTGCGCCACTTGGACTGGAACTTATATGCTCGCACTGAAAAGCCCTACATCAAACAATATGAAGATGAGCAGGATTTAGCCGTTCACATTCTGATTGATCAATCCGAAAGCATGAACTTTCCCCTTCATGCCGAGCCAACCGACCATCACAAGTTCACCTATGCCAAACGCTTGGCGGCGGGGATCGCCACTATTGCGATGTCAACCAATGACCTCTTGCGCTTGACCGCTGCCCATGCCGACCAAGTGGAGCGTTTTGGTCCTGCGCGCGGGCGCAATTTCCAAGTCCCGCTCTATCAGTTCTTGCAACGCCTGAAGCCACACACCACCCTCGACTTCAACCAGTTCTTGAGCGACTACGCCAAGCATGAACGGTTGCCGGGCTTACTTTTCATCTTGAGCGATTTATTCCATCGTGATGCCTACCGCGAGGGGTTGCAGGCATTAATTGGTAGAGGCTATGAAGTAGCGGTGGTGCAGGTGCTTGCCCCGAATGAACTCGATCCGTCTTTGCTGGGGGATTTGCGCTTGGTGGATGCCGAGAACTTTGTGCCACAAGATGTTTCCCTTGACCAAGATATGCGCCAATTGTATCTGCGTCGCGTGCGACAATGGCAAACCGAGCTTTCGCGCCAATTTCGCCAACAGGGAATCCACTATGTGTTGGCGCGCACTGATGTCAGCTTTGAGCGAATTATTCTGAATGATCTACGGCGTTTGGGTTTAGTCCGCTAAAAGCATAGCTTAATCCCCATCAAAGATGATACGATAAATCACCGTTAATTTTTCGGTTGAAGTACGACAGGAAGCATGTTATGCCAAAACACCTTCAGCACCTTTTAACCATCTGTTTATTCCTGTGGGTGGGGGCAACGATAACCACCCCAGCTCGCGCACAGTCAGATGCAACTTGTGAAGCCATCGTTCAGAGTGCTTGGCAAACTGCCCAGACCAATTGCCAACTGATACGGCTCAATCAAGTGTGCTATGGCAATGCCAATGTTTTAACCACTGCCCGCCGCGCCTCTAGCTTGAGCCTCACCCAACCCGGTCAAGTTGGTTCTGCGGTGGAGTTACAGTCCATCTTGGCGAGCGGTTATGACCAGGTGACGCGCCATTATGGTGTGAGTTTGCTCACCATTCCTACCAATACCAACGACCGCACCACCTTACAACTGTATGGAAATGCCCTGCTCGAAAACCTCACCGCGCCCGTGGTGGAGCTACCTTTCACTGTGGGGACGCTCGGTAACATTCACCTCACCCCTTCCATGTCCAGTCAAGTGGTCGCCTCCATGATCTCTGGGGACACCTTAATCGGTCTGGGGCGGGTGGAAGTGTCTGGCATGCAGTGGATCAAGATGGTTTCTCAATTGGGGAGCGGGTGGGTGCCCGCCTTTGTGGTGAAGGAGACCGCGCTGGTTGCCAGTTTGTCTCCGCTTTCGTTTGAAGCGACTGAAACCCAAACGCTCACTCGCATGAAGTTGACGCTTGCCAGCAAAGAGGATCGCCCGTGTGCCAACGCCCCCGACAGTGGCTTGCTCCTCCAAGCACCCAATTCCACCCTGTTGGAGCTAAACGGGGTGCGTTTGGTCATTGATCGCACCGTTACTGCGTGGGTGCAAGCCCTTCCTAATAACAGCTTAGACGTTTACGCGCTACAAGGCGTGCTTTCGGTTGAATCAGGTGGTGCAAGGGTTTCTGTTTCTGGCGGACAATTCACCAGCGTTCCAGTGGGCTTAGATGGCTTGGCAGCAGGTGTACCCACTCAATCCCGTGCGTACTCAAATGAGAAGGTGCGCGTGCTGCCATTAGCGACCGCTCCCTTGCCAGAAGGCGTGGTCATTGCGCCGGGTACCAACGATTTCGGGGTGGTTGTGAATACGCCCCCAACGGCAGCACCAACAGTTGAGTTGCCCGCCACCAATAGCGAGGTCGTGCTTGCCACCCCTGAAGGGATTGATCCGGGCATGTTGGCAGGTTTGGTGGTCAATCCTGAAGCGACTCCTCAAGCAACGGTTGAAAGCGTAATGGTTCCCCCAGTAGTAGAGGTGGTAGCGGTTCCCAGCACTGCCAGTCGAGCTTCTTCGGCTTTCGCTCAATCGATCCAAGCGCGTGGTAGCATTCGCATTGGTGTGAACGGTAGCTTCCCGGTTTTTTCCATGCGGATCGACGATGCCACCTATCAGGGCTTTGAGATCGAGATTGCCAAAGAGTTGGTAAAACGCTTGTTTGGGGAAAGCATGCCGATTGAATGGGTGAAGGTTTCTAGTCGTCAACAAGCAGAGGCACTCACAACCGGCACAGTTGACCTGCTCATTCGCAATACCGTCTTCACGCTAGATAACGCGGGTTGGGGTGAATGGACGAATACATTCTACTTTGTGGATGGGCAACGGTTTATGGTGCGGGCAGACAGTGGCTTGACCAGCAACGACCAACTTGCTGGGCGGGCGGTTGCCGTCCAAACGGGCACGCTGGCGGAAGAAACTCTACAGGGTGCTGGCTTAGGCGTTAATGTGATGCCCATTCAGGCGACACTCATTGAGGTCTTCGCGGCTTTACAAGATGGTCAAGTTGAAGCCGTGAGCGACAACTGGGCAACCTTAGAAGCCTTGCGAGCCACTGCACCTAACGCTACGGATTACCAAATAATTGGCGAATTTCTCACCAGCGAGACGTACTCCATGGTGATCCCACCCGGGCAAACCGACTTCCGTGACGAGGTGGATGTCACGTTGGGGGAGATCATTGGCGATGGAACTTGGCGCACGATTTATGATGCCTCGTTCGATTCTATTCTACCTTCAACTGCAGAATTGGTCTTTGCTCCATTGGTAACAACAGCAGGCGCGGTAGAAACGGTGACGATTGAACCGGTCGCCGTGCAGGAGGTTGCTCCTGTTGCCGTGCAGGAAGTTGCTCCTGTTGCCGAAGTGAACGCGACTGAGGTTGTGGCAACCCCTGTTCCCGCACCCAATTCAACCCTTCCTGTGAGTGGGCGCATTCCCGTGCGCATCTTCACCGCGCCGGAGCAGATACGCGATATTGAACTCACAGCAGAGGCGGATGGCACGATGATGGTGAAGTTGATTCGGCTAGGAGAGGTGGTTTATTCCTCGCGCTACAAACAGGTGGAAGACGGTCGTTGGTTGAATGTTCGCAATAGCTTCGAGAATTTGCAATTCAGCGCGACCGCAGGCGATGAGTCACTAGGGTGTACCCGTGAGGCGGACGTGAGCGGGTTTTTGAACGGGGCAAGTTTTGAGGGCAAGTTGAACTGTGAACCATAAACGGGAGACCAGCACACACGGCGCGGCGGAATTCAATCACCCTCGTGTTGTTGGTCGATTGTTAGCCCAACCAGTGACGCTAGTTGGTGGGATAGTCGGGATCAATTTCTTGGGCGCTCGCGCTACGGGTAGGGTGGGTTGTCGCGCTGTCCTGTAGGGCGAATTCATTCCACCGAGAGGCACCGTTAAGATTCCCCACACCACTTCCATACGCCCTCTTCTTGTACCACACGGTAGCGTGTGAGCGGGAAGGGGGTGGTTTGGTTGCCATATTGTGCGATGATTTCCCCGCTACACGTGACATTGGTGTCATCCTCATCCACGCGACAAGACATGTTCTGGATGGTAACGTTGCTCACGGTGGCGAACGTGCGGCTTTCTGCAACCGCCCTCTGTGCTAATTCGGCACAGATCAGGGATTGCAAAGTGGGAAGGTCAGACTCTACTTTTGCCTGTAAATACGCTTCGACAGTTTGTACTTGTGCGGGTGGGGGGGTTCCACAACCCACTAACCCAACCATCAGCAATGGTGCGAGGGCAAACATCCAAGATTTCATAAACGACTCCTGTTCATGGTAGGTCTAATTGATGGCGAAGTTGATCTAACATGGTTAATGCTAATAAATTGCGCAGGCTAGTACCGTACCATGTTTCATGTCCGCTGTCATATTTGAGATAGTTGAAGCCACTTTGTTTCATGTGAATGTGGTCATGGTCTAGTCCATAATCGGGCAAGGCACGAGTTGCGCTCCATAGATTGATGAGAGGTAGGTCATGGTGATGGGCAACTTCTAACACCTTGAGATTGAAGGCGAGTGCCTGCTCGTGAGCTGGGTGTTCAGGGTGGGTGCTGAAGGTGGAAAGGATGGGCACAATGTCGTGCGCGAGCGTCTCTTGAACGATCTGCTCCAATTGTTCCCCATACTCCTCATAAGTCATGCTCAAGACATCATTTGCCCCAAACATGATGAACGCAAAGCTGGGTTGTTTCAACCGATACTCACACTGCAACGGGGACTCATTCGCTTCGCACATGGTTTTGTCCGCCCAAAAGGGATCAAACACCACATAGCTGGAAAGCCCAATCTTTGCTGCCACGCTGGGGCGTGTTGCAGAATCAACAAAGTAGTCCAGCGTTGGCAGAAGATGATCGTATGCCCCTAAGGTCGGTTCAGGATTCCCCATGATCTCTAAATAGCTTGGGTCTGCGCTCACGCTGTCCCCCACCTTGGTGAGGGTATGGGGGTCATAACCTCGCGCTTGCCCGCGCTCGAAGATTTCGGCAACTGTTTCAACGGGGAGCGAGATGAGCGGTACGTCATAGAGTGCCTGTTCCGTTTGGCTTTGGGCGCGGGCGAGGTCGGCATCTGGAAGGGTGGTAACGGGTATTTCGCTAAAGTGTAGCTCTAGGGGGAGGTTTAGGTATCCGCTTTGTGCCCAACCACTTTGGGCAATTTGTTGATCTGGGGTCAGTCGTTGAAGGTAAACCCAATTCCCCACCAAATTACGCTCTACCAACTGCACCTCTATGCCCGGATTAAGGCGGTCATGATCCACGTAAGTGATGCCGGGTCCACTATAGAGCGGGGTGGGTCGGTGGCTTGTGACGATCACAGGTGGTTGTGCCTGAATCCGTTCGATCATCAAGAGGATTGTCAAAAAGCTAAGTAGCAGGGCAAGGCGTTTCATCGCAGTTTCTCTAAAATGCTAAGCTGATGGTTGGGTCTTGCGGTTGATTGTTGTAACGGATTTCAAAGTGCAGGTGTGGACCGGAAGAATTGCCACTATTTCCGACTGCACCGATGATGGCACCCGCCCCCACGTCTTGCCCACAAGCGACATAAACCACACTCATGTGCCCATAAATTGAGGTGAAGGGACCATGTGCCAATGCTACCATGTATCCATAGCCCCAACTGTTCCAACCCGAGAAAATGACACGACCACTATTAGACGCAGAAATGGGGGTGCCCACGGATGCCGCAAGGTCTACGCCGGTGTGATAACCGGAGAAACCACGAATCCAAGTGTAGCTGTTAAGCGGAGGCGTCCAGAACGCCCCACCGCCTGGATTTTGCACACGCGCACAACTGCCTGCTTCGCCGGGCGCAAAGGTGACATACGTTCCCGTTGCCCCTGCATCTCCCCCTTCCGTCACGATCACCGGATCATAGAAGCTAACCTCATAAGCCTGTGCCCCTGCCAACATCAACAATGCCCCGCT
>Ga0172376_10009472_pt1 | contig 10008 bp, 4 predicted proteins | sample Lak35m_FD_121114 | JGI IMG/M metagenome (GOLD analysis project Ga0172376, IMG submission 121114) | Freshwater microbial communities from Kabuno Bay, South-Kivu, Congo - kab_092012_35m | ecosystem: Environmental > Aquatic > Freshwater > Lake | place: Democratic Republic of the Congo: South-Kivu... | reverse complement strand
GCCACCCTCCACCTCTCCGTCCCACCCGACCTGAACGATCCCATTCCACCCGAAGCCACCCTCCAGATCCTCCACTTCGTGCGGGAAACGACCTTCAACGCCCTGCGCCATGCCCAACCTTCACAGGTCTGCATCCGCATCGAGGCCACCGCCACCGCCCTCACCGCCGTGGTCGAGGACGACGGCCGCGGCTTTGACCCTTCCACTGCTGCCTCCCGCGGCGGCTTCGGACTCCACCTCCTCCAGAAACGGGCTCAAACCCTCGGCGGCACCCTGACCGTCCAGACCCAGACCGGCAGCTCCACACGCCTCGTCCTCTCTCTCCCACGCCTCCTGCCATGAACCCCTCCGCCGCCCCCCTCCGCATCCTCATCGTTGACGACCACCCCATCGTCCGGGTCGGTCTCCAGGCCGTCCTCGAACAGGAACCCGACATCGCCGTCGTCGGCGCCGTCGCCACCGGGACCGAAGCCCGCACCCGCTGCGGCCTTCACCCCCAGCCCAACGTCCTCCTCCTCGACATCCGGCTGGGCTCGGAAAACGGCATCACCCTCTGCCGGGAGATCCGGCTCCACTGGCCCGAGATGAAGATCCTCATCCTGACGTCGTACGCCGACGCGGCCACCGTCATCGCCGCCCTCGCTGCCGGGGCCAACGGCTACCTCCTCAAGGCCGTGGACGGCACCGACATCCCCGACGCCATCCGCCGTGTCGCCGCGGGGGGGGCGGTCATCGACCCGGTTGTTACCCCCCACCTCGCCCACCCCCAGGATCGGGGACCTGCCCGTCAGGTGGCCGGGCTCGATCAACTGACCCCGACCGAGATCCGGCTTCTTCGCCTGGTGGCCCGCGGCCTCACGAACAAGGAGATCGGGTGCGAACTCGATCTGGCCGAAAAGACCATCCGCAATCACCTGGTCGTCGTTTTCGACAAGCTCGGCGTCCGCACCCGGACAGAGGCAGCGCTCCTGTTCGCCCAGTCGCCCGTCGCCTGATCCCGCCCAACTCCAGCCAGACGCAACCCGATCCCTACCAAGGTCTGGAGTGAAAGATTTCCTGCAATTTTTGCAAACTTGCGCAGCGGGCTTGAAACTTGAAACTTCGGACTTGGAACTTCTTCCACAACCTCCTGACGTCGGTTGCTACGTTGAGGTGGGTAGCCGACGACGTGAGGAGGCGTGCAAGTATCTGGCAACTGGCCTCTGGAAACTGGCAACTCCCCGACCGGCTATGGTTTGATTCGCGCCCTTGATGCAAAAGACCGCATTATTGTTCGCCGGGCAAGGTGCCCAGGCCGTCGGAATGGGCCGGGACCTCGCTGAGACGTTTCCCGCTGCCCGCGCCCTCTTCGACCAGGCCAACGCCGCCCTCGGATACGATCTGGCCTCCATCTGCTTCCACGGCCCCGAACCCGAACTCACCCGGACAGAGAATGCCCAACCCGGCATCTTCCTCGTCTCGTGGGTCGCCCTCACCCTCCTGCGCGATCAGGTTCCCGACCTCGCCTTCCAGGCCACCGCAGGTCTTTCCCTCGGCGAATTCACCGCACTCGCTGCCGCAGGCAGTCTCTCCTTCGACGACGGTCTCCGCATCGTCCGCCTCCGCGGCCGGTTCATGCAGGAAGCCTGCGAAGCCACCCGCGGCGGCATGGCCGCCATCATCGGCCTCGACGAAGCCCCCACCCGTGAGGTCTGCGCCGAAGCCGGCGTCACCCTCGCCAACCTCAACTGCCCCGGCCAGATCGTGATTTCCGGTGACAGCGACCGCATCCCCCAAGCCATCGAACTCGCCAAGGCCAAGGGCGCACGCAAGGCCATCCCCCTGCCCGTCGCCGGCGCCTACCACTCCCCGCTCATGGCCTCCGCCCAGCCCAAGCTCGCCGCGGAACTCGCCCGGATCCGACTCGCTGCGCCCTCCGTCCCCGTCATCAGCAACGTCAGCGCCGCCGCCCACGGGAGCCCCGACGCCATCGCCCAACTCCTCGTCGAACAGGTCACCGGATCCGTCCGCTGGGAGGAATCCATCCGGGCGCTCCTCGCCCAGGGCTTCACCCGTTTCATCGAACTGGGCCCCGGCACCGCCCTGACTGGGTTCCTCCGCCGCATCGACAAGTCCGCCCAGGCCCTCAACGTGGCCGATGTCCCCTCCCTCGCTGCCACCGTCGCGGCATTGAAGGGCTGAGCCCGGACTCAACCGCGGGGTGCGTCGGCCGGCACGAACAGGAAGTTGTTGCAGTAGCCCAGCCGATCCCAGAACCGGTCGCCATCGGACGCCTGGTGTACCTCCGGACGGAACTCGGCGATCGGCCTCAGTCCGTCCGGACCGAAGAACTCCCCGCGGTACCCGTACGACTCCAACTCACGGAACACATCCGCCACCCGATGGGTGGCGAGATGCCGCTGCTCGCATTCGAAGAGCAGCACCGGACGCGCCCGGCGCAACATCGCCTCGCCTCCACGGAACACGGCCAACTCGTGCCCTTCGACATCGCACTTGATGAAGGTGGGAACCTTCGAACCTTCCAGGAACTCCCGGTCGAGTGAAGTCACTTGGATCGGCACCTCACGTCCACCCGTCCCCGCGGCGCGCTCGAACGAAGCGCCGGGCGACACCGCCCCGCTGCCCTCCGGAAACACCAGCGTCAACGTACCAGCCCGTTCCGACACCCCCTCGTTGCGCACCTCCACGTGTTTCCATCCGAAGGTCCCAACCACCTCCCGCAGATACCCCGCCAGGAAAGGCTGCGGCTCGAAGGCCAGCACCCGACCGGTCGGCCCCACCGAACGTTGCAGCCAGAACAGGTAACTCCCCTTGTGGGCGCCCAGATCAAGGACCACGTCCCCCGGCCGCACCCAACGCCGCAACGCGGCAATTTCCTCCCGCTCATCGCGGCGGCGCGCCTTCCACACGCGGTGGAGGTATCGGATGGCAGCAAATGGTCCCAAGGCGCGCAGGCTAGGTCCCGGCCGTTGAGGCCTGCAAGTTCCCAGTTCCCTGTTCCCAGTCGGTAGCAGTCGACGTCAGGAGGCTGTGGTTGAGCCGTTCTGAGTTCTGGAATCTGGGAACTGGAAACTCTCCAGACCCTGCCTCCTCACGTCGCAGCCTGCACGGCGACGCCGGCCGCGATAGCGACCGCCGCAGCCAGCCGCCCGGAGCGACCGAATAGGGTGGGTTTCGACATAGGTGACTGTGCTTCCCCTCCCATCGCCCTCATTTCGAACGTCTTATCTCCCAAAGTAGGTACACGCCCACCGGAACGGATAAACCCATTCATGCAAACGACGATGTAGGGAACAGGGTTTTATAACCAGAACCGGGTAGGCATGCCAAACCTGCGGTGTCGTTGTGGTGAATTTCGGGGGCAGGCCGGCAACGATACCGTGGCGGATTCGTTCATCGGGTCGCAAGGACCTCCCGAACGGAGGGATCCAGGCGGATCCGTCGTGGATCCAAACCCGGCCAGCGGACTTCCACGGCATCCGGCCGGCCATCCATCCCCAGGACGGGGACTGCGCCATCGACCGACTTGAACCCGGCTCCCATGTGGATTTCCCGAGCTGGGCCGAGACGATCGCCGTAGATCAACCGGATCCGGACCCCGACACCGGAAGGATTTCCCGCGGGCCCGTGCAGCCGCACCCGAAGCCCTGGCCGGGCGCCGATGTTGCGCCAGAGCGTGGTCGCGGCGGCGGACTGGCTTACCGCAAGATCCACCCGGCCGTCTCCATCGAAATCGGTAACGGCCGCAGATCGCCCTTCACCGTGGACCTTCACCCCCGAATCGTCATTGGGGGAGAAGCCACCCCGACCATCGCCCATCAGCCACAACCCACGTCCCGCGTCATTCCGCTGTTGCATGGGATGGCTGGATGACCAGTTCTGCGCGAGGAAGAGATCCTCCCGCCCGTCGCCGTCGGCGTCGGCCACGCAGATCCCGAAGGCCGGTGCCCGCTGGGCGATGGCCGGCAGCGGACGCAGTTCGAGGTGATCCCCGCGGTTCAGGAGGACCACGGAGTCGAGAAGCGTTACCTCGACCCGACCCAACCGCCCGAACGTATCGCCCAGGACCATCCGGGCGTCGGCATCGGCGTAGGCGGCATGGGAGGTGAACCGCTCCGCCAGCTGGGGAAGGGCCATCCGCAACATCGGCAGCTCGCGGCCCGGCCATTCGCGTTGGTCCAGGGGATCGACCCGGGTTTCAAAGAGGTCGACGACGCCACTGCCCAGGTCGCCATGAAGGAGGCGCAAGGGTGCCGCGGGCGAGGCCTGCCAGGCCGTGTTCCGCCCCCAGTTCGACAGGGCGAGATCCATCCGTCCGTCGGCATCAAAGTCACCGGCAACCACGCCATTCCACCAACCGTGCAGGGCGGACTCGGGCACGGCCTGACCCGCCACCCAGACCGGCAGTTTCCATTCCACCAAGCGGCCGGCGTCGTTCCGCAGGAAGGCCGGACTGGCCCATTCGCGGGCAACGACCAGATCCGGGTCCCCGTCCCCGTCGAGGTCGGTGAAGCAGGAACCGGAAGCCAGACCGAGGGCGTCGATCCGCTGACGCAAGGCCATGCGGCCGCCGCCGGTGCTGAGGACGAAGGATGCGGCCGGCTCCGGGTACCGGCCCGGGATCACGCGACCTCCGACGAAGAACTCCAGGGAACCGTCGCCGTCGAGGTCGGCGGCGGACAACGGTCCGGTGCTGAAGGGCGGGGCCAGGACCGCCTCGCCGCTGGCGCCACGGACCGGGTCCAGGATGCGAAGGCAACCGCCATTCGTCAGGCCATCCTCGTAGTTCGACGAACCCGCGATCAGGACGCCGGCTAGGGGTAGGATGGTGGTGAGGTCGCGGCCAGCTGGCTTGTTGAAGGGAGGGCGATCCTGCCGTTCGAAGGTTCCGTCCGGCTTGCCGAAGAACGCAGCCACGGTTCCTCCCTTGCCGGTACCGATGACCAGATCATCGCGACCGTCCGCGTTCAGGTCGGTCCACGTGAGACCCGGACCGAGCAAAGAGAGCCGACGCGGCAGGAGCGGCTGACGTTGGAAGTCGTCGAAGGGCTCTTCGACCGCGACGTGGCCGAGGCGACTGGACACGTCCTCGAACAGAGGCGACCGAGCGGCAGAACCAGCCGTCGAACTCGAACGCGGGGCATCCGCTGCGAAGACCTCATAGAGGCGACCGGGCACCGCGTTGGAGACGGTCGAGTGGGCGCCGGAAGGCCAGAATACGTCGAGGCGCCCGGTGCCGGAACCACCGGCAGCGAAGGCGCGCCGCGGCTGATCTCCGGAGAGGTAGCGTCCGCCAGCAATCATTTGCCGGGACTGGACCGGCACGGACTTGCCGGAGGTGTTGCCCGGAGTGAACACCACCCGGGCACCGATGCCGGCGGCGTTGCCCGCCGGCCCGCGCAGCTGGACCGCGACGCGCGAGGAGGAGGATTCGTTGCGATAGATTCCGGGTCCGTCGAAGAGCTGGTTCACGACGACGTCCGCATCCCCGTCATTGTCGAGGTCGGCGAGGGCCATGCCTTGGGAGATGGAGGCATCACCAAAGCCCCACGCCTTCCCCGCCTCCTCGAACGTCGCGTCGCCGCGGTTCCGGAAGAGGATCTTTGGAGTCACGAGACGCGGAAGGGAGCGCACGAGTTCCTGGATGCGCGCCGGACTGAGGGTTCGACCACTGCGTTGGGCTTCGGCGACGCGCTCGGCCCCGTCGCTGTCCTGGAAGTCGCGGTGTTGCCCGGTCCCGATCAGGATGTCCTCGAACCCATCGAGGTCGACGTCGAGGAAGACCGGCCCCCAGGACCACTCGCTGGCCTCGATTCCGGCCTGCTGGGCGGTCTCGGAAAACGAGCCGTCGGCACGCCCCATGCCGAGGACGTTGCGCTTCATCTGCACGCGATCGTCGAAGACGCCCGGCGGCCGGAACTCGGGTGCCATGGCAGCGAGCTGGGTCTGACGACTGCGGCGCGAGCGGCTGAGCATGTCGACCGCGTAGAAGTCCTCCTGGGAATCGGCGTCGAGGTCGCCGAAGTCGACGCCCATGGAGAAGGTCGGGTTGTTCCGCAGGGACAGCCGGGATACGGCGCGGAAGCGGACCTGTCCGGGGCGGCTCTCGTTGATCCACAGCCGATCCGGGGTCCAGAGGTCATTGCAGACGTAGAGATCCGGATCGCCATCGCGGTCGACGTCGTGGAAGCGGGCGGCCAGACCCCAGTCGCCGGGAGCCGAAGCGAGCGGCCGGCCGTCTTCATCGAGGAAGGCACCCGAAGTCCACGGAACCGCCGTGAAGCACGCCTTGCCGTCGTTGACCCAGAGAACGTCCGGCTCCCCGTTCTCCTGCACCTGTCCATCGGGACCGATCTGGAACCGATCACGAAGGTCGGGCTCGGTAACTGGGCGCCCGTCCAACGCCACGATGCGTGGCCGGCCATCCACGTTCTGCGTGGAGAAGCGGGCGGTCGGGCGGTCGAGGATCGTCGTAGGCCGGAAGTTGGCGACGTAGAGATCGAGGTCGCCGTCGCCATCGACGTCGGCCAAGGCCAGCGAAGTGGCCCCGGTCGAGGAACGGATTCCGGCCGCCTCGGTGGCGTCCTCGAACCGGCCGGATCCTCGATTGAGGAACAGTCGCGTGCCGCCACCGAGGAGGTTGACGAGGAGATCCGGCCGTCCATCGCCATCCATGTCGGCGAAGGCGGCTCCGGTAGCATCGGCGTTCGGGCAGGCGAGTCCGTTGGTGCCGGTGATGTCCTCGAACTTCCAGTCGCCGAGGTTCCGGTACAGTCGGTTGTCGCTGTCGAGACCGCACAGATACACATCGCACCATCCATCGCCGTCGACATCGGCCAGCGCCACGCCGGATCCGGAGAGGAGATTGCGGTTCGTGATCGAGCGTTCGTCCGAGAGGGAGTTCGTGAACTGGATTCCCAACCGCAGCGGCTCCAGCCGTGTGAAGCCCGGTCCATGGGCCGGCACCGAAGCGAGGGGCTTCGAACGGAACCCCCTGCCCTCCTCCCAGCCTTCCGCAGCGGAGCAGGCGATGGAGAAAGCGATGATCGACACCAAGCCAAGGCTGCGAAGGAATGGCTTCACGGCTTCTCCTCCTCGGCCTGTCCATCAACGGAAATCCGCATGCCGCGTGCTGCCGCGGGGACTCGAACCTGCGCCTTCTTTCCGCCCGGCCACGTCACCTCCAGCGCACCTTCACCCGGCTCCGGTCTGGCGAGGACCTGGACCGCTGAATCCGATGCACCACCCCCGGCTCCGAACCGCCAGACCCGCATGGGTCCCGCTGCACCGGGGCCAACCCATCGGACCTGTGCGCCGGCACCCAGCGGATTGCCCGGACCGGCATCCAGTCTCACGCGCAGCCCCGGCTTGCCGTGCAGGTTTCGCAAGACGCGTGTCGCGCCGCCGTGCTGCGTGACGAACAGGTCCGGACGACCGTCGCCATCCACATCGCCCACCCCAGCGGCACGACCTTCGCCCTCAATGCGGATGCCCGACTGCGCGGGATCCAGCGCCGCGAAGCGGCCATCGCCGAGACCGCGCAGGGCCAACCCGCGGCCCGCATCATCGCGAGTGAGCCCGTGGTTGTGGCCGAAGAAATTCTGGGAGAGGAAGAGATCCTCGCGACCGTCTCCATCCCAGTCGGCGACGGCGATGCCGAACACGGGCGACATCTGGGCGGGCTCGGGCAACGGCATCACGATCCACTGGTCCGGGCGGTTCAGGAGCACGACGCTCTCGGTCCAGTGGACGAAGGCGCGGCGCAGGCGGGCGGCGTCCGGTCCCAGGATCACTTCGAGGTTGGCGGTCGCGTATTCCCGGTGGGACTTGAACCGCTCACGGATCGCCGGGATCGACGCCGAGAGTTCGCCGAGTCCGAGCATGGGCAGGAAAGCCGACACGGGCTGCGAGGCATTCCGTGCGATCGCAGGATTGTGGTAGCCCAGAATCACATCGTAGGAACCGTCCGCATCGAGGTCACCGTGATGGACCACCCACGGACGTTCGAAGAGCTGGCCGTAGGAATTGGATCCCCAGTTGCCGAGGACGACATCCGGCCGGCCGTCCCCATCGAAGTCGCCGACGTTGACCGAGGTCCAGAGCCCGTCGAAGGCGGCCGGTGGCAGATTGGATCCGGACAGTTGGAAGGGGCGGTTCCACGCGACGAGCCGGCCGGAGTCATTGCGGAAGAACCGGGGCGCGCTCCACTCGGCCGAGACCGCGAGATCGGGATCACCGTCGAGGTCGAGGTCGGCGAACACCGCAGCGGTGACGAGTCCGGCGTTGGTAAGCACCTGCCGGACGGCAAAGGAATTCGTGATGATCGAGACGACGGCCGAGACGGGTTCGCGCGGCCATTGGCCGGGCACCGCGCGGGCGCCCACGAAGATCTCGAGGTTTCCGTCGGAGTCGAGATCGGCCATGGCCAGGGAACCGACGGCATTGGGTCCGGCCGCCAACGCAGGACCGGGGCCGGGCCAAAGCGATAACGCAGCCCCGTGAGCGGTTCCCTCGGTGTAGCTCGACTCGGCGAGGAGGACGCCACCGGCCCACGGCAAGGCCATGGGCTGGGCCCGACTGGATGGCGCATTGGTCCACGCTTCGAATCGGAAGTCCGGCAGGACCCGGAACGCCCGCAAGGCTCCCTGGTAGCCACCGGGCAGCACCAGTTCCTCGCGGCCATCGCGGTCAAGGTCCGCCCAGGCGATGCCGGGTCCCTCGGTCGACAGGCGACGCGGCAGCAGGGGTTGCCGGATGAACTCGTCGAAGGGCTCGGTCCGGTTGGTGTGCGAAAGGCGGGCGGACAGGTCTTCGAACCAAGGCTTCCCGGAAGCAGGCGGAGCCGGCTCCTTGGACGCCACGGCGGCGGGATCAGCGTGGATCTCGTACAGGCGGTTGGCGGCACAGTTCGTCGCCAGGGAACGTGTCCCATCAGCCCACCGGACCTCGATGCTCCACGGCCCGCTCCTTGGAGCCGCGAAGGTCCGGGCGGGCGCATCGCCACTCAGGTAACGTCCACCCGCGGTGAACTCCTGGGACTGCACCGGTGTCGGATCTGCGCCGTCGGGAAGGACGCGGACGCGGGCACCGATGCCGGCGCGGTTCGAAGGAGGGCCGACCAGGCGGACAGCGATCCGCGGAGCGGGCGCGTTGTTGCGGAACACCGAGGCCACAGCGTTGAGATGGTTGATGACGACATCCGGATCCCCGTCGTCGTCGAGGTCCGCGAGACACAGACCCTGGGCCACGCCACGGAAGTCGAATCCCCAGTCGGCGGCGCATTCGCGGAACCGTCCGCCCAGATTCCGGAAGGCGACCTGAGGCGGCTCGAGTCGAGGGTACTTGCGGCGTGCGGCGAACAACTCGGCGTCACTCAGCCGACGGGTCTGGCGCAGTCGGCGGAGTTCGGAGGCAACATCGAGGTCACGGGCCGCCCGCCACTGGCCGGTGGTGATCAGGAGGTCTTCCCAGCCGTCGAGATCCACATCGATGAAGGCGGGCGTCCACGACCATTCGCTGGCCTGGACGCCAGCAAGCGCCGCCGCCTCCACGAACGATCCGTCGGGTCGCCCGAGGTGAAGCGTGTTCGCTTCGTACTGCGGGGTGGCGAGGGGATCAGCCTGCTCGGCCGGCGGCGGGGCTGCATCCTCGAGCTGGGTCAACCTCTGGACCGGATCCCGGGAGAGCATGTCGAGGACGATGAAATCGTCGAAGCCATCGCGGTTCACGTCGGCGAAGTCCACGCCCATCGAGAACCGGCTGGTATGCCGGAGCGTGCCGGGAGAGGCGGCTCGGAACCGGACCTGACCGGGCGTCGATTCGTTGAACCAGAGTCGATCCGGGCTCTGGAAATCATTGCAGACATAGAGCTCGGGGCGTCCGTCGCCATTGAGGTCGCGGAACTGCGCGGCCAGGCCCCAATCGAACGGGGGCTGGGCGAGCGGGCGCCCGGTGGCATCGAGCCAGCTGCCCTGCGTCCAGGGAACGTCCACGAACCCGGTGCCGCCT
>Ga0172376_10009471_pt1 | contig 10009 bp, 6 predicted proteins | sample Lak35m_FD_121114 | JGI IMG/M metagenome (GOLD analysis project Ga0172376, IMG submission 121114) | Freshwater microbial communities from Kabuno Bay, South-Kivu, Congo - kab_092012_35m | ecosystem: Environmental > Aquatic > Freshwater > Lake | place: Democratic Republic of the Congo: South-Kivu... | reverse complement strand
GGTGTCCTCGCCGCCGGTCTCCCAGTACTTCGTGTGGACCAGCAGGACCCTCAGCGCCGCCCCCGGGTGCGCGCGACCTCGGCCTTCATGCGCTCGTGGTCCTCCTCGGTGGTGATCCGCGCGTAGTCGCGGTTGAGGAGCTTGGCGCCCTTGATCGACGCGATCGGCTTGGCGGGCGAGCCGCCGTACATCGTCTCCGGCTCGGTGAGGTCCTTGGCGACCACGGTGCCCGCGGCGACCACGCACTTCTCGGCGATGGTGACGCCGGCGAGGATGATGCAGCCGACGGCGATCATCGTGCGGTCGCCGATGATGACCGGCGCGGACTTCTGGCCCGACTCCATGACGTCGACGCTGTGGCTCATGATCGTCGTCTTGTAGCCCGCCAGGCCGCCGTACGACCCGATGACCACGCCGCCGGAGCAGTCGACGAAGTGCCGCGAGCCGATCATCCCGGCCTTGCGGACGACGAGCGTCCCGCGCAGGTCGGGGTGGTCGGTCGGCATGAAGCCGCCGGCGCCGGAGATCCAGTTCAGCTGCGCGATCTCGCCCTCCTCCTGCACCTCGAGCCGGTAGAGCCCGCGGAAGACGTTGAGCAGGCGCAGCACGGCGTCCTCGCGGATGTCGAGGTGCTCGATGCCGATCAGGAAGTTCGGCGCGATCTGGGCCGTCGGGTGGATCGACCACTGCTTGCTGGTCATCGACAGCAGTCGGTTCTTCGTCGGCGAGGCCGGGAGCAGGCCGAGGAAGAGCTGGAGCAGGGTCCTGATCATCGAAGTACCTCCGAAGGAGTGCCGGGCGGGCGGGCGGTGAGGACGTCGGGGACGGCCGGGGCGATCGCGTCGAGCAGCCGGGCGGCGCTGCGGTCGTCGCGGACGTCGTGGTGGAGCTCGATCGACTCGGTGCGAGCGTCGGCGTACGGGTCGGGGTCGCGGCCGCGCAGGCGCGCGACGGTCTCGCGCAGCGCCGCGGCGAGCTCGTCGGCGGTCTCGACGCGCGGGCCGGGCAGCAGGTCGAGGGCGTTGTCGACGCAGAAGCCGCGGTTGCCGAGGTAGGCCTCGAGGTCGGGCAGGACGAAGACCATCGGCCGGTCGAGCAGGACGTAGTCGATCCACACCGAGCTGTAGTCGGTGACGAGCACGTCGGTGACCGCCAGCAGGTCGGCCAGCGTCAGGCCTGCGTCGGCGAGCCCGGCGTTGGAGACCACGAGCAGGTCGTCATGGCGCTCGGAGCGGGTGCGCGCCCAGTACGTCGCCGGGTGCGGCTTGACGACGAGCTGGACGTCGAGCTCGCCCGCGAGCGCGGCCAGCTCGGGGACGTCGAGGCCCGGCACCTGGCTGATCGTGTCGGTCTCGACCCCCTCCCACTTGCCGGGGTAGAGCGGCGAGCTGCGGTAGGTCGGCAGCATCGTGACGACCGGGCGGTCCGGGTCGAGCCCGAGCGCGCGCACCTGGGCGGCGCGGTCGACCGGCCGCAGCATGCGGTCGTTGCGCGGCAGGCCGACGGCGCGGATCGAGGACAGCGGCTGCCGGAACTCCTCGGCCAGCTTCGCGCACCAGAACGCCGACGTCGCGCAGGTCAGCTGCGCCCGGATCGGGTCGTTGCCGAAGATCATGTCCTCGCCGCGGATCCGCTTGAGCGGCATGCCGTGCCAGACGTTGACGACCGCGCGACGCCGCGACGGTCCGAGCGCGCCGGGCAGCCCGTGGGTGAAGACGACCAGCCGCGCGGTGAGCAGGCGTACGACCGCGGTCGGGGACCACGCCTGGTGGAACGTCGGCCGGACCGTGGTGCGCGCCACGCGCTCGAGCATCTGCGCGGCGACCTCCGGGTCGTCGACGACCCAGTGGACCGGGAGGTCGGGCTCGCGCGCCACGGCCTCCTCGAACACCGCGAGCAGCTGGTCCTCCAGACCCCCGCCGGAGACGAGCACCAGCGACCTCCGGGTCGGCACCAGCGCCGCGACCAGCAGGAAGCCGCGCTTGAGGACCTCCCGGACCAGCCGCGCAGGCAGGCTCGAGATCGCCGTCGAGGTGATCGCCACCCGCCTCAGCCCCGTCGGGCTTCGCGCAGTGCGGGCTGGAGGCTGGCGCGCAGCAGCGGAGCGAGGGAGCGGGAGAACCACGGCGAGAGGTGCTTGCCGTCGGTGTGCACCGGCATCGAGCCGACGATGCCGGGGCACCGGCTCCCCAGGCACGTCCACTGGCTGGTGTCGACGACGCTGGCCCCCGCGATCGCGCCCAGGGCGCGCAGCTGCGTCAGGGTGCCGCGCCACCCGTCGGTGATCTCGCCCGCGCAGTCCGACGGCGAGCTCACCCGGGTCACGCAGTTGCTCATCGGCTGCGTCGCCGGCGCGGGCATGACCATGGCGACCTTCGCTCCCGCGGCGGCGAACTTCGTCAGCATCGACTCGTACCCCGCGACGACCTCCGCGATGGCGGCCTCGCCGGTGGCGCCGCTGGCCAGGAGGTTGTTGGCGCCGGTCGCCGAGGAGGTGATGACCAGGGCGGGCCGCTCGCGGGCGATCTCGGCGAAGGCCCAGTCGCGGTGGCGGGTGCACTGCTCGTACCGAGCGCCGTTGAAGAGCACCGCGACGTCGGCGTCGGGGCAGGCGAACTGGGTGTACTGCAGGATCCGGAAGCGCTCCTCGGGGAACGCCTTCCGGACCGCCGGCATGATGCTCATCGCCATCGAGTCGCCGAAGACCGCGATCTTGGTGCCGTCGGGATCACCGAACGCGCAGCGCTTGGGCGAGTCGACCGACGAGACCGCGCACGCACCGCTGGCCTCGAGGTCGTCGCTCCAGTAGTCGCTGGTGATCGAGCTCAGCGGCGGGTCGAAGGACGGGAAGTCGGTCAGCTGCAGCGACTCCGCGAGCAGCGCTCGCTGCTGGTCGAGCAAGGAGTCGTCGCCGGCCCCGTCACCGGAGTCGCCGGAGCCGGTGGCCGGGATCGTCGGGAGACCGCCCGTGCCGGTGGCGACCAGCGCCGGGTCCGGCCCCATGGGCCGCATCGCGAGGGCGACGAGGGCGAGGACGACGACGCCACCGGCGACGAGGTACTTGGTGTTCGACGTCTCCTGGACCACGCGCGAGGACGACCGCCGCCGGGCCCGCTTGCGGTGCTTCGGCTCGAGCCACATCGAGTGCCGGATCGGGTCCTCGACGAGGTGGAAGGACCCCATCGCGAGGAGGAACATCAAGCCGACGCACGCGGCGTAGTACTGCGGCGTCGGCTCGGGCCAGAACGCCGTGAGCAGGATGATGACCGGGAAGTGCCACAGGTAGAGCGAGTACGACAGGTCGCCGATGTAGCGCGCCAGCGGGCTGACCAGCACCACCAGGTGCCGCTGGGTCGCGCCGATGCCGCCGAGCAGCACCATGGCCGTACCGATCACGGGCAGGGCCGCCCACGGTGCGGGGAAGGACGAGGTGCCGTCGATCAGCACGGCGCCGGCGGCGATGACCCCCAGGCCACCCCAGCCCAGCACCACGCGCAGGACGAACGGCTGCCGCACCAGCCACGGGCTCGCGACGGCGAGCAGCGCACCGACGCCGAGCTCCCAGACGCGGTCGAAGGTCGAGAAGTACGCCCACGTCGGCGACGCGGTGGTGTGCCACATCGAGTAGGCGAACGACGCCACGCACACGACGCCCAGCACCGGCAGCAGCGAGGCGCGCAGCGCGCCCGGCCGACGGCGCACGGCCAGGGTCACCAGCAGGATCAGGACCGGCCAGACGAGGTAGAACTGCTCCTCGACCGCCAGCGACCAGTAGTGCTGCAGCGGCGAGACCGAGCCGTCGTCGAGGAAGTAGTCGGTCTCGGTGGAGGCGAAGCGCCAGTTGGAGGCGAAGAAGAACGCCCAGACGCCGTCGGTCAGCACCGTGCGGCCGCGCGCCTCGTTGAAGAGGTAGTAGGTCGCCGCCACCGTCGCGACGATGACGAGCGTCGCGGCGGGGATGATCCGGCGGACCCGGCGACGGTAGAAGTCGGCGAAGCTGAAGCGGCCGTCGCGCTCGGACTCCTTGAGCAGCAGGCCCGTGATCAGGAAGCCGGAGACGACGAAGAAGACGTCGACGCCGATGAAGCCGCCCACGGGGTCGCCCCACAGGTGGTTGGCCACGACCAGCAGGACCGCGACCGCGCGCAGTCCCTGGATGTCGTTCCGCTGACCAGTCGGTGCGGAGCCGTGCGGCCCCACCGGTGGCTCGGGGCGCACCGGCGCCGCTACTGCTCCCGACACAGTTGATCCCTCACTCGCACTGCTGCTCCCTGGGCTTCCTCCCCTCCCCGCCCGCAGTCTGGCACTTCCGGCGGGCGGTGGGGGCAGGATCGGCGGATCGGCCGGCCGAGGTGCCTCAGACGTGCACGTTCTTCGGCGTCTCGTCGCGCGCGCCGCGCAGCCGCCGCACGGTGCGCTGGACCAGACCGAGCACGCGCCACGTCAGCTGGGTGTCGAGCGCGACCAGCGGCGCGAAGACGACGCGCGTCGCCGCCCACGCCGGACGGGCGCCGATGCGACTGCGCCAGCGCAGGTAGGCCGCCTCGCGGCGGTAGAGGCCGCCCTTGCGCAACGACCCGCAGAAGTGGAAGACCGCCGGGCGGGCGTCGACCCACGGCAGGACGATGCGGGAGCGCTGCCGGTGCAGGTCGAGGACCGGCCGACCGATCATGGAGGCCGGCTCGACCATGATCGACCCGTCGTCGGGCACGCACTCCAGGCCCGCCCACGCCATCGCGATCGCAAGGATCGGCTCGTCGGCGCGGTGCAGCCCGGCGCGGAACTCGCCCAGGCCGAGCTCGTCGTAGCGGTCCCACAGGTCGCGCGCCGCGGCGAACACGCCGTGGGCGGTCTCGCCGCGCTTCCAGCGCATCACGCCGGTGTTGAAGCGCGGCAGCGGGCCCTCGATCCCGCAGATCTCCCGGATGACGGCGATGTCGCCGCCCCACCAGCGACCCTCGTACGCCGGCTTGCCGATCAGGCCGAAGTCGCGATCGGTCTGGCGCCACACGTCGTCCAGCGAGCGCGTCGCGAACGTGTCGGAGTCGAGGAACATCGTGTCGTCGAAGGGCGTGTAGTCGTCGAGGTGGATCTTGTGCACCAGGTCGCGACTGAGGTCCTCGCGCAGCGGGATCACGTGGTCGAACATCGACCAGTCCTCGTCGAGCACGTCGGTGACCACCGCCCGCGGCAGGTCCGGCGCGTGCAGCGCGAGACTGCGGCCCATCCCCTGCGCGAGGCGTCGGTACGCCGGTCGCCCGAAGCCCAGGGTGAGGTAGCCACGCCCGCCGCTCATCCTCGCCCGCTCCCCTCGTCGCTGTCCGACCCCGCCGGACGCGTCATCGTAGGCGCTCGGCGCCGCGCCGGCAGGCGGTCCTCGAACTCGCCTCGCCGCGGCCCGCCGTCCCGTACGATCCGACCGGACCGGCCGACCTCACGCGCCGGCCCGGACTCATGCACAGGAGACGCGATGCCGACCTCGGGTGAGGACGAGCCCGAGCTCGTCCGCGAGCGGGTCCGCGTCCGGGTCCGCACCCGCAACGGCGTCCCGGTCTCCGTGGCCACGGACGAGGCGCGCTCGGGTGGTCGGCCGGGTGGTCGCGAGCGGGTGCGGTCCAAGGTCCGTGTCCGGCGCCCGCGGCCCGGGCGGGGTGCGGGCCGGGGCGGCTCGCCGACCCGGCGTCGGGTGCTGCTGGCGGTCGCCGCGGTGCCCGTGCTGTTCGTCCTCGTGATCGTCGTCCAGGCCGTGATCGCGCTGCGCGCCCTGCAGGCCGCCGACGACCGGGTCGACGACATGCTCGCCGCGATCGCCGACGGCGACCCCTCCGACGTACGGGGGGCGGCGGAGTCGTTCACCGCCCTCGCCGGGCGCGCGCGCACCCAGACCAGCGGGCCGCACTGGTCGCTGGTCGGCTCGCTCCCCGTCGTCGGCGCGGACGCGCGCTCGCTGCGGACGGTCGCCGCCACCACCGACGCCATCGCCACCGAGGTCGTGCCCCCGCTGCTCGACCTGTCGGGCACGGTCAGCGCCGACAGCTTCCAGCCCGTCGACAACCGCTTCGACCTGGCCGTCATCGCCGCCGCCGGCGCCGCCACCGAGGAGGTCGCCGCCGTCCTCGCCGTCGAGGTCGCCCCCGTCGTCGGCCTCGAGCGCGGCCCGCTGCTCGGCAGCACGGTCGAGCGGCTCCAGCGCTCGCTGATCCGCACCACCACGTACGCCGACCGGCTCGGTCGGGGCCTGACGATGCTGCCCGACCTGTTGGGCGCGTCCGGGCCGCGGACCTACCTCGCGATCTTCCAGAACAACGCGGAGTTCCGCGCCACCGGCGGCATCCCCGGGGCGTACGGCATCATCACCGCCCGCAACGGCCGCGTCGAGATGACCGAGCAGGGCGACGCCAACCAGATCACCGGAGCCGAGCGCGAGCCGCTGCCGCTGACGCCGGTCGAGACCCAGATCTTCACCTCGCGGATGGGGGCGTTCGCGCAGAGCGCCAACCTCACCCCCGACTTCCCGCGGGCCGCCGACCTGCTCGCCCAGATGTGGCGGCGTACGTCGGGCCAGCGGGTCGACGGGGTGGTGTCGGCCGACCCCGTCGCCCTCGGCGGCATCCTGGGCGCGACCGGGCCGGTCGAGGTCGACGGCATCACCCTCGGCGCGGCCAACGCCGCCGAGATCCTGCTCCGCACCGTCTACGAGGTCGAGGACGACCCGGCGGAGCAGAACGACTACTACGCCCGCGTCGCCCGACGGGTCTTCGACGTCCTCGCCGCCGGACAGGGCGACGCCGGCGTCCTGCTCTCCTCGCTCGTCGCCGCCGCCGACCAGGGGCGCTTCCTCATCTGGTCGCGTACCGACACCGAGCAGGGACTGCTGCGCGAGACCGGTCTCGCCGGGGCCCTGGACCGGATCTCCGGCACGCGCCCGGAGATCGGCCTCTTCCTCAACGACGGCACCGCGACGAAGCTCGACTCCTACGTCACCAGCCGCACCGACGTCCGCAGCGTCGGCTGCGCGGCCGGCCGCCAGCGGCTCGAGGTGACCACCACCCTGCGCTCCGACGTCCCGGCCGACGCCGCGACCAGCCTCCCCGACTCGGTCCGCGGCTTCAGCGAGGACGGCAGCGTCCGGACGACCGTGCTGGCGTACGCCCCGCCGGGCGCGGTCTGGGAGCGGTCCGCACTCGACGGCGAGACCGGCGCCCCGGCGACGTACGTCCACGACGGCCACCCGGTCATCGCGCGCACCGTCGACCTCGCCCCGCAGGCCACCCGCCGCCTGACCTACACCGTCATCGTGTCCTCGGACCACCCCGGCGACCCGCTGCTGCGGACCACGCCCGGTGCGCTCACCGACGGCCGCGGCGACGTCTCCGACTCGACCTGTGAAGGTGCCCTCTCGTGAGTTCCCGCTGGAGTCGGACGACCTCGGCCCGCCTGCTGCGCGGGGTCTCGCGCCGCACGATGGTGGCGCTCATCGCCTTCGGCGTGATCGGCGGCCTGGGCGAGGCGACGCTGCTGGTGCTCATGGTCACGCTCGGCACCGTCGCGATCGGCGGCGAGCGTCCCGGCCTCTTCGTCGTCGGCGAGCTGCTGCCCACCTCGGTCGGGTCGCTGGTCGTCCTCGGCATCGTCGTCGCCGCCGTCACGATCGCCGCGCAGACGTACGGCACCCTCATCCAGACCAACGGCGCCGCCGCGAAGATGAACCGCGACCGGACCGCGCTCATGCGGCGCTACTTCGGCGCGCCGGTCACCGTGCAGCAGGCGACGGTCCCCGGCGAGATCCACGACCACCTCACGCGCAACGTCTTCCGCGCGTCCGAGGGTCTGCTCACCGTCGGCCAGATCGCGGCCGGGTGGTCCAACCTGATCACGATGCTGACCGTCGCGGTCGTGGTCGCCCCGGTCGCCGCCGGGTCGATGATCGCGCTCGGAGCCCTGCTCGGCGCGGCCTTCGTCCCGATCTCCGGCATCGTCGGCCGCAACAGCCGCCGTTGGGCCGACCGCGGGTCCGACTACAGCGCGACCGTCGCGACGTACGCCCGTCTCTCGCTGGAGCTGCGGGTCCTCGGCGTCACCGAGCAGGTCGTGCAGCAGGCCGAGGAGAGCTCGGCGGCCGACACGAAGGCGTACGGCTGGAACCGCTTCCTCCAGCGCAGCACCCCGCTGATGCTGCGCAACATCGTGCTGCTGCTGGCCTTCATCGTCCTGGGCCTCGTTGCGGCGCTCTTCCCCTCCGCCGTCGCGTCGATGGCGGTGATCGCCCTGATCCTGATCCGCGCGCTGGCCTACCTCCAGGTCATCCAGACCAACGGGCAGCTGCTGCGCGAGATGGGCGCCTTCGCCGAGAGCGTCGACGAGGCGTTCGAGGCGTACGCCCCCGACACCGTGCGGTGGGGAGACCGGTCGCCGGCGTCGTTCGGAGAGCTGAGCCTGAGCGGGGTGTCCTTCCGCCACCGCTCCGCCGACCACGACGCGCTGTGCGACGTCGACCTGACCCTGCGCCGCGGCGACCTCGTCGCAGTCACCGGGCCCTCCGGCAGCGGCAAGTCGACGCTGCTGATGGTGCTCTCGCGGCTGGTCGAGCCGACGACCGGCACGATGACGGTCGACGGGACGCCGGTGGAGGAGCTGAGCGCGGAGGCCTACTACGCCGCCATCGCCTACCTCCCCCAGGAGGTGCGACTGATCCCCGGCACCATCGCCGACAACGTGCGCTTCCTCCGGCCGGCCGACGACGCCGCCGTCGAGCGGGCGGTCGCCCAGGCCGCCCTGACCCTCGACCCCGCGCGCTTCCCGCAGGGCATCCACACGCCGGTCTCGACCGAGGGGTCGAACCTGTCCGGCGGTCAGCGCCAGCGCATCGGCCTCGCCCGCGCCCTCCTCACCGACCCGTCGCTGGTGCTGCTCGACGAGCCGACCAGCGCCCTCGACGAGACCTCCGAGCGGGAGATCATGGCGACGATCAGCGCCCTCGCCGCCGACCGGATGGTCCTCATGGTCACCCACCGTCCCGCCACCCTCGCCGTCGCCACCCGCGTCCTCGCCATGGCCGACGGCCGCCTCACCGGCTGACGCCGGACAGCTCCGGCGCCGCTCGCGCCGAGTGGACACGAACGACAGAAATCAGCGCCGAAACCTGCCGCCATCGACCACTCGCCGCCGACCCCCGCACCGAGTGGACACGAACGGCAGGAATCAGCGCCGAAACCTGCCGCCATCGACCACTCACCGCCGACCCAGCGCCGAGTGGACACGAACGACAGGAAACCGCGCCGGAGATCTGCCGGAACCCTCCACTCACCGCCGACCCCCGACCGCCGCCGGCGACGCCCGTCCTGCCTGCCGACCCACGCCGGCAGCACGCTCAACGGCGGAAGAGGCCCCGGCGCTTGGTCTCGCCGACCGGTCGGTAGGTGTAGGTGTAGGTGTAGGCGTAGCCGTACTCGTCACCGAGCCCGCCGGGGACCATCGACAGGATCGCGCCGATGACGTGGGCGTTGACGCTGGCGAGGTTCTCGACCGCGTGGCGCAGGCTCTGCTTGGTCGTCTTGTGGGACCGCACCACGAGGATCGTCGCGTCGGCACCGGCGGCGACGACGGAGGCGTCGGTCACCGGCAGCAGCGGCGGGGTGTCGATGATGACGTGGTCGTAGCGCTTGGCGAGCTCGGCGATGAGGCTCTTGGTCTGGCGCGAGCGCAGCAGCTCGGCGGGGTTGGGCGGGATCGGACCCGAGGTGATGAGGTCGATGCCGCCCAGGCCCTTCTGGATCACGTCGTCGAGCTCGACCTGGCCGGCGATGGCGCTGGTGAGGCCGACGTCGCCGACGGCGTTGAAGGCCTTCGCGACGGTCGGACGCCGCAGGTCGGCGTCGACCAGGCAGACACGGGAGCCGTCCTGGGCGAGGCTCAGCGCCAGGTTGGCGGCCGTGAACGACTTGCCCTCGGTCGGCAGGGGGCTGGTGACGACCAGGGTGCGCGGCGGGGAGTCGACGTCGACGAACTG
>Ga0172376_10009470_pt1 | contig 10009 bp, 6 predicted proteins | sample Lak35m_FD_121114 | JGI IMG/M metagenome (GOLD analysis project Ga0172376, IMG submission 121114) | Freshwater microbial communities from Kabuno Bay, South-Kivu, Congo - kab_092012_35m | ecosystem: Environmental > Aquatic > Freshwater > Lake | place: Democratic Republic of the Congo: South-Kivu... | reverse complement strand
TTTGTATCCGGGCAATGCCTGCGCGGCCGGCCGCTCGCGATGCGTGACCGTATCGCCGACATTCACCTGCGACAACTGCTTGATGCCGCAGACCAGGTAACCGACCTGACCCGGTCCGAGTTCCTGGCAGGGCGTCATGTTCGGGCGGAACTGGCCGAGTTCGAGAACCTCGTGAACGCTGCCGCCTTTCATGTAACGGATCTGATCGCCGCGCCGGACCGTTCCTTCCATCACGCGAACGTAGGTCAGAACGCCTCGGAACGGGTCGTATTTGCTGTCGAAGATCAGGGCCTGCAGGGCATTGTCCGGCTTGCCTTTCGGGGCGGGAATCCGTTCGCAGATGGCGGCCAGAACCTCTTCCACATGCAGGCCGGTCTTGGCGCTGACCCGCAGAGCATTGGAAGCATCCAGTCCAAGGACCGTTTCAATTTCCTCGATGATCTCGGGGATGCGCGTCACCGGCAGGTCGATCTTGTTGATGACGGGAATGATTTCCAGGCCGGCATTCACGGCGGCATAGGCATTCGCCACCGTCTGCGCCTGCACTCCCTGAAACGCATCCACCAGCAGCAGCGCGCCTTCGCAGGCCGCGAGGCTGCGCGAGACTTCGTAGGCAAAATCCACATGGCCGGGAGTGTCGATCAGGTTGAGTTCGTACTTCTGGCCTTTGTGCGTGAAATAGATCGCGACAGTGCGGGCCTTGACTGTGATGCCGCGTTCCCGCTCGACATCCAGGTCGTCGAGAATCTGCTCCCGGAATTCGCGTTCCGTGATCGCTCCGGTCTTGAGCAGGAACTGATCGGCCAGCGTGCTCTTGCCGTGGTCGATGTGCGCGATGATCGAAAAGTTGCGGATGAACTGGCTGTCCATGGATGGTGCGCGGTCTCGGAAACGGGTGAGCATCCGGACGCGCCGGGAGCGCGAATCATCCAGACGCGGAATTACCAGCCATCAGCAGACGGCGGTGAGCAGGCGGGAACTCCCTGAGGGGCGTGGATGTTAGCCCCGCCTCCGCGAACGGTCGATAGATCGGCAGGCACGGACCGCGATACAGACACCATGGGAGCGACGAACCAGGCCAGTGCTGTAACCGTGGAATTGGCTGTGGAGAAGCGGCTGGAGATTTCGTCTCAGAAGAATGGCGACCGGTTTCACACGCGCGATGTCTCCGGACGCAATCCGTCTTCAAGCTGTTCTTCGAACAGTTCTGTCCCGTCTGGAATGAATGAGGTGTGAAATGTCAGGACCGCATGGAATTCGACTCCGCTTCAGCGCGGTGGCGTTGAGTCTGTTCTTCTTTACAGAGAACGCCGCGATGGCTCAGCAATCCGGCATGTGCCAGGGAGGTGGCATGGGCGGTGGAATGTCAGGTATGGGAATGGGCGGCGGCATGCGCCGCGGCGGTGGAACGGGAGGAGGTATGGCTGGTGGGCAGGCCGGCGCGGGGCAGGTCGGACAGATGGTCCAGATGATGGAAATGATGCAGCTCTCTGAACAGATGCAGCAAATGCAGCAGGCGGAGATGCTGAGCCGGCAGCAGTCGTTGACGGAATTCATGCGTCAGCAGCAGCTCCGTCAGCAGATGCAGATTCAGGAACAGTCCCGCCTTCAGGCAACGCGACAGACAAAGCTGCAGCAGGCTCGCGAAAAGGCTCAACAGAAAGCCGTGGCACGGAAAGCAGCCGCCGAAACGCGAAAGCAGAAGGCTTCTGCCGGGACCGGTTCATCCGCCTCCGTAACTCCGGATACAGGCACATCATCGCTGTCGACCGGATTCACCAGATAGCAAGGTCAGGCAGGCTCGCGTGGACTCCGGACTGGTCCGCGTTCGGTCGGATGGATGCGGATGTGTTTCCGTCCCGGTAGAAAACCAGTCGACGATCCTGAGGATTCCGGCTAATCTCAGCCGCCAGTGGCAGATGGCGGCTGAGTTTTCGGTGCTGGATTGCCGCTTTCCATTCCTCGCGCGGCCCCCTCGAAACCGTTTGCACCTATGAGCATCAGCATTCCGGAGCTCATCGAGACAATCACCAGCAGCGGGCTGCTTCCTGAGAGTGATATCTCTGCCGTACAGGACATTCTGTCTGCTCACGGCCGGCTGCCTTCCGCCGAGGACTTCTGCAAGGAACTGGTGCGGCAGTCGCACCTGACCAAGCTGCAGGCGGCCGCTGTCCTCAAGGGCAAAGCGAAGAATCTGGTCTTCGGCGAATATGTCGTGCTGGACCGGATCGGCTCCGGTGGAATGGGACAGGTTTTCAAAGCCCGGCACAAACCCACCGGCAAACTGGTGGCGCTCAAGGTGCTCTCGGCCGAAGCCGTCAAGAACCGCCGGTTGATCGAGCGTTTCAAGAAGGAAGCGAAGGCCATCGCCCGGCTGAAGCATCCAAATATTGTGCGCGCCTACGAAGCCGGCAAGATCAACAGCATCCGCTATCTGGTGATGGAACTGGTCGAAGGCGAGAACATGCTCGACCGGGTCAAACGCAAGGGACCGCTGTCCATCGACGAAGCCGTCAGTTGCATGATTCAAGCGGCGCGCGGACTGGAGTACGCGCATCAGAAAGGTATCGTTCACCGCGACATCAAACCGTCCAATCTGCTCCGCGACCGTCGCTCCGGCCGCGTCAAGATACTCGATCTCGGACTGGCGCGTGTGGAGGATCCGGACGAGGATGAAGACGCCATTCGCCTGACCATGCCGGGGCAGATGCTGGGAACCGCCCGCTTCATGGCACCGGAACAGATCGAAGACGCCCGCGGAGCAGATATCCGGTCCGACGTTTATTCCCTGGGCTGCACGCTCTATTTCATGTTGCGCGGCAAAGCACCGTATTCCGGTGAGACGATCGCCCACACTCTAATGGCTCACGTCACCGCGCCGATTCCCGATCTGTGCAGCAAACGAACCGATGCTCCCGCATGGCTGGGACAGGTCTTCGAGAAAATGCTGGCCAAGAAACCGGCCAACCGGTTTCAAACGATGGGAGAACTGGTCTCCACCGTCGAAAAACATCTGGGTGATGACCTCACGAAACATGAAAGTTCTCATCATCCGGCGATCGCCGTGCCCGACGATCACGCTGAGCCGGAGGACGACTTCCTGCGCCTGATTGAAGGTCGCGGGGATGAAGGCTCGTCGCTGGAGCAACTCTACAGCGAAGCGGAATCCGAACCGGCGGCGGAAGAGTTCGGAGCGATTGATCCCATCGACTCGGCAGTGGCCGATGTGCCGGATGGCGTGGTGCTCACTCCCGATGACGAAAATGCGCTGGATGAACTGGATCTGGATCGTCCCGCCGATCCGCATGAACCTGCCGCTCACAAGCCCTCAACACCGCCGGCTCAACGCCCGGCCGCGGATGATGCGAGCGATGAAATTGACCTCGCGGCTTTCGCCGTCCCGTCACCGGGCAGGACTTCGGAACCCGAACGGGCTGCTCCCGCTGCAACGGCGCCTCAGTCCCGGCCGGCAGCCGGCGCAGCCAGCCCGATCAGCAGCGAGAGCGCGGACGCCATCGCCGGAATTCAGGATCGCATGCGCAACTTGCGGGAACGCGAAAAAGCCGCCACACGCCGCTATCAGGTGATGGGAGCCACTGTGATCGGCGGTTTGTTGATCATCGTCGCGGCCATGTATTTCCTGACCCGCCGCTGATTCCCGCGATTCGTTGCAACTGGCCCGTTACGATCAGTCCTTTCTGGACTCCGGGAAGTTCGAAAGCTGAGTCGCACTCTCACGCTTTTTCGGGGGTACGCTGGGCACGAGTGACTCCAGGTGCTCAACCGGCTCAAGGCCCTTGTGGACGGCGAGAAGCATTCGGCTTGAGCAATGAGATTGACCATTGGCTTTTTGGGGAGTGCGACCTCGACTGGGACATTCATGCGAAGATGTCCGCTGCGACTGAGCCGGCGACGTCGGTCAGGCGCATCTCACGGCCGGCGTAGCGGTAGGTGAGGCGTTCGTGATCGAGGCCCAGCAGGTGCAGGATGGTGGCGTGCCAGTCGTGGACGTGCATTTTGTTTTCGATCGCTTCGTAGCCGTGCTCGTCGGTGCGGCCGTAGCTGAAGCCCCCTTTCACGCCGCCGCCGGACATCCACATCGTGTAGCCCTTGTGGTTGTGGTCGCGGCCGGAGCCGGAATCGGAATACGGCGTGCGGCCGAACTCGCCGCCCCAGAGGATCAGCGTGTCCTTGAGCAGGTCGCGACTTTTGAGGTCAGCCAACAGTCCCGCGATCGGTTTGTCAGTTTCGGCGCAGTTGTTGGCGAGTGCTGTCTGGATGTTGCTGTGCTGATCCCAACTGCCGTGGCCGAGTTCAATGAATCGCACTCCGGCTTCGGCGAAGCGTCGAGCGAGCAGGCACTGACGACCAAAACCGTCCGTCGGGTCTTCGTTGATTCCATACAGCTTCAGCGTCGCTTCTGTTTCGCCAGCGATGTCCATCACGCCGGGAACGGCGTCCTGCATGCGGAACGCGAGTTCAAAGTTTTCAATGGCTCCTTCGACCAGCGGACTGTGCTCATCGCGGCCCAGCTTTTCGCGATTGAGTGCATTGATCAGATCGAGTTGCTCTCGCTGCTGCGTGCGTGAGATTCGCTGGTTCACGGCGTTGTTGATGCCGTAGGGGTTCGCTTCGCCGCGACGGAGTTGATCGATCCGCCGGTTGCGTTGCGAGCTGTCCTGAATCGTGAACTTCGTCCCCTGGAATGCGGCTGGCAGGAAGGCACTGCCGTAGTTCAGTGCGCCTCCTGTCGCGGTTGGTGGGTTGATGGAGATGAAGCCGGGCAGGTTCTGGCTCTCGCTTCCCAGACCGTACAGCGACCACGCTCCCAGCGAGGGCCGCACCGATTGAAAGTTTCCGGTGTGCATCTGGATGAAAGCCTGCGCGTGGGCGGGCTGATCGCAGTGCATCCCGTGTAACAGGCAGAGATCGTCGGCGTGGCGGGCGAGGTTGGGAAACAGTTCCGAGATCCACAACCCGCTGTTGCCGTGCTGGGTGAAGTTCCACGGCGACGCACACCACGGAGAGCCATAACTCGACGGTCGCCCGTGGTCCTGTTTCAGACGCGGCTTGTAATCCAGCGTGTCCACGTGTGATGGTCCTCCGCGCATGCAGAGGAAGATCACGCGCCTGGCTCGCGGCTCGAAGTGTGGTTTGCGGGCGGTCAGCGTCGATGGCTGTCGCTGGTTCTCAGCAGCAGCGAGGCTGGCAAACGCGAGATAACCAAATCCAGCCGAGAGTCTCCGCAGGGCGTCTCGCCGGGAGGTTGACGTCATTCGGTGTGAACAGAAGTGGTGATTCATACTTGTGCCTTTAGTCGATCATCTGGAATTCCATCGAACTGAGCAGGGCCTGACAGTAGATCGCCAGCGGGCTCATCGGAGACGCATCGTTCGGTTTGCTCATGGGTTGTTCTGTCGGAGTGCTCGAACGTCCGGCGAAGCGACCGCGACGCATGCCGCCGGAATCCTCTGCACCCGTTCGACCGCCGGGTCGCCCCGGTGGTCCGTCGTTACGCCCGACAGTGTTTTGCTCTGAAGCAAATCGAGTCAGGAACTCGGTCGCCAGTTGGTGTTCGCGTTCGGTTGGTGATCGCCCAAGTGCGAGTTCGTAGACCTGGCTGACCTGTTGCTTCTGCGGAAGTTCATTCAGTCGTTTGGCCAGAGCGACGGCCTGATCCTGAACGAATCGGTGATTCATCAGAAACAGTGACTGCAGCGGACTTGAGGTCGTATCGCGATTGCCGGTGACGAGACTCGCATCGGGCGCATCGAACGTTTCCAGCATCTCGGGCAGCACGCTGCGGACACGCGGCAGATACACGGATCGCGTGTTGGCATTGACCGAGGATGATAGACTGAGGCATCAAATCACAGCGATTAGAAGGGTTGCCGATCGTCTTCCACGAATGGTCGCTGTTGAAACGCCGCGATTTCAGACCTTTCCAATTCAGACATCCGAAGTCTTCAAGACTTCGGATGTCTGTGCGTTTCACGATATGCTCCATGGCCCAATGAGGCGTCTTATTCAGGGAAGATTTCAATGCCATCAAAAGAACAGCCGGCACCGAAGCATTCCATTCTCACCACCATCCACGCCATCCTTGCCCAGTTCCGCGACGACGCGCGCAACAACCGCGACCTGGGCGACCGGTTCGAGCGGTTGATGCAGCAGTTTCTCGCCGTCGATCCGCTGTACGCCGGGCTCTTTTCTGATGTCTGGCTGTGGAACGAATGGCCGCTGAAGGGCCAGGTCGGTGATGTCGGTATCGACCTCGTGGCTCGGGAGAAGGCCACCGGCGAATACTGGGCAATTCAGTGCAAGTTTTATCTGCCGGAACACACGCTGAGTAAAGCCGACCTCGATTCGTTCTTCACGGCGCTGGGAAAGCCCAGGTTCGCCAAAGGCATGATCGTCAGCACGACGGACAAGTGGGGGCCAAACGCAAAGGATGCCCTCAATCAAACGAAGCCGGTCATTCGACTTGGTCTTCACGACCTGGAACAAAGCCCGATCGACTGGAGCCGTTTCGACACTCGCAAATCCGGACTACTCAAGCGAACGTCGAAGAAGAAGCTTCGCCCACACCAGCAAAGGGCGTTGGACGACGTACTCGCCGGGCTGACGGAAGCCGACCGCGGCAAACTGATCATGGCCTGCGGCACCGGCAAGACGTTCACGGCGCTGAAGATCGCGGAGGCGCTCGCCCCGAAACTGGCCGGCAAGGGAAAGGTGCCCCACGTCCTGTTCCTCGTTCCGTCGCTGTCGTTGTTGTCGCAGACGTTGCGCGAATGGACCGCCGAAGCCGACTTGCCGCTGCAAAGCCTGGCGGTGTGCAGCGACATCAACATCGGCAAACGTCGCGTGAAGAACAATGACGATTCGCCTGAACTGACAATTCACGACCTGGCCTTCCCGGCCACGACGAACAAGAAAGAACTGCTGGACCAGTACCACGCACTCTCGAAACTGACCAAAGGCAGCGATGGAAAGGCTCCGTTGCTGGTCGTCTTCTCGACCTACCAGTCCCTCGAATCCGTCAGCAAAGCTCAGGCCGCTGGGCTGCCCGAATTCGACTTGATCGTCTGTGACGAAGCGCATCGCACCACGGGCGTCACGCTCAGCGGTGAGGATGAATCGTCGTTCGTCAAAGTGCATGACGCCAGGTTTCTGCGCGGCAAGAAGCGGCTCTACATGACCGCCACGCCCCGCATCTATGGCGACGACGCCAAGATCAAAGCCAAGGAAGTGTCGGCGGAACTCGCATCCATGGACGATCCCGCGCAGTTCGGCCACGAGCTCCATCGGCTGGGCTTCGGCGAAGCGGTCGGACAGTCGCTGCTGTCCGATTACAAGGTGCTGGTCCTGGCCGTGGATGAGAAATACGTCAGCAAGACGTTTCAGAAGCAGATCGCCGACAAAGGGTCCGAACTGAATCTGGCGGACGCGACCAAGATCACCGGTTGCTGGAATGGTCTGGAAAAGCGCTTCGAGGCCGTGAAGACCACCGTCGATTTTCAGGGAGATGTGCAACCGATGCGTCGGGCCGTCGCCTTTTCGCGCTCGATCAAGGACTCGAAGAAATTCGTCGAGCAGTTCGGGCAGATCGTCGGTGCCTATCAGGAAATGCACCCGGACGAACAGTCGCTGGCAATCGAAGCGGATCATGTGGACGGCAGCTTCGACGCACTGCGCCGCGGCGCGTTGCTCGATTGGCTCAAGGCCGAATCGCCCGCCAACACCTGCCGCATCCTCTCCAACGCGCGCTGTCTTTCCGAAGGGGTCGATGTGCCGGCGCTGGATGCGGTCCTCTTCCTCAATCCGCGCAACAGCGTCATCGACGTCGTCCAGTCGGTTGGCCGAGTCATGCGGCGGGCCGAGGGCAAACGCTATGGCTACATCATCCTGCCCATCGGCATCCCCGCCGACAAAACGCCGGAAGAAGCTCTCAAGGACAACGAGAAATACAAGGTCGTCTGGCAGGTGCTCCAGGCGCTGCGTGCTCACGACGACCGCTTCAACGCCACCATCAATCAGCTTGAGCTGAACAAGAACCGCCCCGACAACATCCAGGTGATTGGTGTCGGCGGAGGGCCGGACGGAGATGGACAGGGCGGCGCTCAAAGCGACGGCGACAGCCAGCCCAAGGTCCGTGAGGTTCAGGGCGTGTTCGCCTTCCCCAACCTCGACGAATGGAAAGACGCCATCTACGCGAAGATGGTGATGAAGGTCGGCGAGCGTGCCTATTGGGAGACCTGGGCGCGGGACATCGCCCGCATCGCCGAAACGCACATCACGCGCATCAAGGCGCTGCTCGACGATCCGACGTCCCGGCAAAGCCAGGAGTTCGACACGTTCCTGCAAGGTTTGCAGACGAACCTCAACCCGGCCGTCTCGCGCGAGGACGCGATTGAAATGCTGGCCCAGCATCAGATCACCAAGCCGGTGTTCGATGCTCTCTTCGCCAACTACGTTTTCACGGAAAAGAACCCGGTCAGCCAGTCGATGCAGCGGATGCTCGACATCCTGCACGAGCAGTCGCTGGAGAAGGAAACCGCGACGCTCGAAAAGTTCTACGCCAGCGTGCGTGATCGGGCGAAAGGACTCGACAACTCGGAAGCCCGGCAGAAGGTCGTCATCGAACTGTACGACGAGTTCTTCCGCGCCGCCTTTCCGCGCATGGCCGAGCGGCTGGGCATCGTCTACACGCCAGTCGAAGTCGTGGACTTCATCATCCACAGCGTGCAGGACATCCTGCGCGACGAGTTCGGCAGCGGGCTGGGCGAAAAAGAGGTCCACATCATCGACCCGTTCACCGGCACGGGCACGTTCCTGGTGCGGCTGCTTCAATCCGGTCTGATCCCGCCGGATAAACTGCTGCACAAGTACCGGCACGAACTGCACGCCAACGAGATCGTTCTGCTGGCCTACTACATCGCCGCCATCAACATCGAGGAAACCTTCCATTCCCTGAGCGGCACGGCGCTAGCCGCCGGTTCTTCCGCCGCCGGTTCTTCCGCTCGACCGGCGGCTAGCGCCGTGCCGCTCACCGATGGCTACATTCCGTTTGAAGGCATTTGTTTGACCGACACGTTCCAGCTTTACGAATCGAAGCAGCGCGAGTTCGCCGGCACGTTTCCCGAAAACACGGCCCGCGTGAAACGCCAGAAGGCCAGCCCGATTAGGGTCGTCGTCGCCAATCCGCCGTATTCAGCGCAACAAGACAGCGTCAATGATAACAACCAGAATCTCGCCTATCCGAATCTCGACCAACGAATCCGCTCGACCTACGCTGAGAAGTCCGCAGCGCCGAATGTCAAAAACCTTTACGACAGCTACATCCGCGCAATCCGCTGGGCCAGCGACCGGATCAACGGCAAGGGCGTTGTCGGTTTCGTCACCAACGGATCTTTCATTGACGCAAACAACATGGACGGCTTGCGTAGCAGCCTGACGGACGAATTCACAAGCGTCTACGTCTTTAACCTGCGCGGAAACGCGCGGACCCAAGGCGAGCAACGGCGGATGGAAGCTGGAAGTGTTTTCGGGGGCGGCACACGCACGCCCGTCGCCATCACGCTGCTCGTGAAGAATCCAACGAAGAAACCGCCTGCTACGCTTCGTTACCACGACATCGGCGATTATCTCGACCGTGATGAAAAGCTGAAGATCATCCGTACCTTCGCCAGCATCGGCGGCATTGGTTCCGCAAATAAATGGATCATGCTTCGCCCCAACGCAGAACGCGACTGGATCAACCATCGGGATCCAGCGTTTGGAGATTTCTTGCCCCTCGGCGACAAGGCTGAAACGGAAACTCGAGCTCCGCTCTTCGAAAACTATTCCCTCGGAGTCGGCACGAACCGCGACTCGTGGGTTTACGGTTTCTCGTCTAAGGGATAGTCGATTAATAACTTCCCTGAATCAGTTGGGAGAGGGTAGTGCGGTGTAGTTCCATTTGGGGAGCACCTTGTCGAAGACGATTTGCATGGTCTTCTTGAAGTTGGCG
>Ga0172376_10009468_pt1 | contig 10010 bp, 8 predicted proteins | sample Lak35m_FD_121114 | JGI IMG/M metagenome (GOLD analysis project Ga0172376, IMG submission 121114) | Freshwater microbial communities from Kabuno Bay, South-Kivu, Congo - kab_092012_35m | ecosystem: Environmental > Aquatic > Freshwater > Lake | place: Democratic Republic of the Congo: South-Kivu... | reverse complement strand
GGGCAAGGCGTATTGCTGGGGTAATGGTGGTGGAGGGATGCTGGGGAACGGGGCGAACGGGGGGCAGTTCAATGCACCGTCGGCAGTCAACTCCACCGAGTCGTTCGCGCAAATTGCTGCGATGAGCGGTCACACCTGTGCCATCACGACAGCGGGAGGGTTGCGGTGTTGGGGCAACAACAGTGACGGCGAGATCGGCGCTGCCTCTGTTCCTCTTGGAACTTCCACTACATCCCCGGTGGCGGTCGACGGCGGGCGTTCCTACACCGCGGTCGCGGGGGGTGGGGATGGCGGACAGAGCACATGTGCAATCTCCACGGACGGCAAGACATACTGCTGGGGTTCGAACCAGTTCGGCCGCTTGACGATTGGCGGTGTCGCGGTGGGCCCCGTCGCAGGTGGCATGACGTTTCGAACGACTCGGTAACCTTGTGAATCGATGGTAAGGGTGTGGGGGATGATCATCCCCCACACCCATGCTGTCGGAACCACTCTTTGTTCAGGGGAGCGCCGTCAGGGAAGACGTGCGAGAGTAGCTGCTTTTGCGACTTCCCGGCAAAGCGCTTCCGTTGCCCCCCACCGCATCACCTCCCGATACTCCTCCGTCAGGGTCGTCCCGAACATCGGCGGATCATCCGAATTGATCGTCACATTCAACCCCGCCTCGATCATCTTGATAATCGGGTGCGGCGCCCCCTTCGGTACCACCCCCGTCCGATAGTTGCTCGTCGGGCAGACCTCGAGCGGGATCTGCCGCTCCTTCAGCATCGCGACCAGGCTCGGATCCTCGAGACACCGGATCCCGTGCCCGATCCGCTCCGCCTTGAGTGCCTCGACCGCCCCCCAGATGCTTTCGGGGCCCGCCCCCTCGCCGGCGTGCGCGACCACATGTAACCCGTTCGCCCGCGCCTCGGCGAACTCGTCCACGAAGAGCTCCGGGGGATACCCGGCCTCGAGCCCGCCGAGCCCGAGCCCGATGAAGACGCCCGCCTTCTGACCGGCGAGGGTGAACTCGAGCACCCGCCGCTTGGACTTCGGGAAGTTCCGCGCGATATCGGGGATGAAGCGGACCTCGACGCCGTGCCGCTCGCGCCCGACGGCGCACCCCTCGGCGAAGGCCTCAAAGAGCGCGTCCCACGGGATGGAGTCGACAAAGAGCGAGGCGCTGAGGAAGGCCTCGGTATAGACGATGTTCTGGCTCGCCTGATATTCGTGGAAGGCGACCGTCATCTCGTAGAAGTCGCGCGCGGTCTTCATCGCGCGGCTCGCGGCGATGTAGACCTCGATGAAGTGCGCGAAGTCGCGGAACTCGTAGAAGCGCTTCCACTCCTCGAGGGAGGGGGCCGGGAGAACGACGCCGTTCCGCTGCGCCATGGCCCAGATGGTCTCGGGGAGCTGCGCCCCCTCGAGATGCACGTGGAGCTCGACCTTCGGCATCGCGACGATCCAGGCGTCGAGCTCGGGGGTCAGTCCCCCGATGCTCGCGGTGGGCTCCTCCGGATGCCGCGCCGACATCACTGATACTGGATGTACAGGACCTTGGGGTTCAGCTTGGCGATCGTGGAGATCGGGGTCCGCGGATTGTCGTTCTTGGGCTTGTAGAACTGCTTCCACCCGGCGAACTGGACGGGCTCCGCCTTCACATACTCGCGATAGCTGTCGAGCTTGAGCCAGGGGGCCCCGAACCCGTCCATGTGCATCACGATCTGCACCTCCGGGCGCAGTACGATCTGCTTGTAGTTGGTGACGCCGTTCCGGGTGAAGCGATGGACCACGAGCAACTTGGGCGGGAGCTTGTGCTGCTGCACGAGCCCCTGGAGGAACTCGGTGGCATAGTTGATGTCGGCGGCGTCATAGGTCCCGATCTTCTTGCCGGGGACGCCGCCGTTCTTCATCGAGAACTCGGGATCGATCCCCAGATGGAAGTTCGGCCGCACGAGGAACTTCGCGAGGCGCGGGAGCTCCTGCTGCAACGTCGAGAGCCCGACCTGCACATCGAGGAAGACGAGCGCGTTCCGCGACTCGGCCCATCGCGCGACGCGCTCGACCAACGAGTCCCCCATCCGCGCGCGATACTTGCCATCGCTCCCCGGAGCGGCCTGCGCGACGACGGCGATGAGATGGAGGGCGGGCTGCACCGGGGTCTCAGGATCGGCCTGCTCCCACGCCTTCACCTCGGCGTCGAGCATCTTCAGCATCGCCTGCGGCTCGTACTCGCCGAGGACGCCCATGCGCTTCGAGAGGGGATTGCCGTAGTAGGCGACGATCCGCTTCTGCGGGAGGATCGCGCCGGGGAGCGGCTCCGGCCCCTTGACCGGCCAGAGGCTGTCGAGCTGCGCGTTGCGCCGCGCATACATGCGCTCGCGGTCGAGGCCGGTGGGATCCTTCCGCGAGGCGGCGTCCGATGTGACGCGCGTCTTGGAGGTATTTGCCGGCGCCTTCGCGGCGGTCGTGGTGGTGGTCTGTGCCTCGGCAACAGACGGGACGGTCGCGAGCGCGACCGCTAGGAGGAGTGCGTAGTGTCGGGTCACGGAGCGGAAATGTAGCCTACGGTGCGATCACGGTCAGCCGGCGATCGGCGCGGACGGTGTACTGCCCCGCGACATCGATCTCCAGCTGGACGAGATAGTCCCCGGGCTTGAGCCCCGAGAGATCGACCTCGACCGAGCGCGGGGAGGTGCGCTTCCCCAAGGCGGAGCGGTCCTGCACCGAGAGACTCACCGGGGTGGTGCCACGCGAGAGCCGGAGCGCGCGCGAGGCGCGGGCGACCCCGCCGCGCTCGTCGGTGGTCTCCGGGGCGACGACCAATGAGATGGTCATCGGCTCGCCGGCGGGATTGGTGTTATAGGCCTCCCAATAGATCCCGAGCTTGCGGTCGGCGCGGACCTTCTGCGTGGCGATCGCGTGGGGGAGGAGCTCCTCGACGGTGCTGGGGTCGGCGCCGTAGGGGGTGAAGAAGAGGAGGTCGGAGAGGGAGACACGGGCCCCGATCGCGAACGGCGGGCGGATCCCATACCGCGCCCGCACGAGGGTGGCGGCGGAGTCGCTCCCGATCTCGGCGCTCATCAGGAGCGGCCCCCAGGGGGCACGCACGGTGAGGGTCCCCTTGGCGGGGATGTCACGGGCGATCGTCGCCTGGCCCGAGGGCGTCGTGCCCGGCGTGAGCACCAGGGCGCCATCGAGGCGCTGGCCCTGTAGCCGCTCGACCTTCGAGACGTCATAGGCGAGGACGACGAGGGCGGTGTCGCCGCGGCGGAAGAGCCCCTGCTGATGCTCGAGCATCAGGAGATGCTTGGCGTATGGGGGGTGATAGCGCGCGATCACGGGGGGGAGCTGCACCGCCCAGTCGATCGAGTCGGAGGCGGCGGGGCTGGTGAGGACGTTCGACGGCGGGATGAAGCGGTGCGCGGGGGTGGGCTCGGCGCCGATCACGCTGATGCGCATCGAGGGATCATCGGGGCGTGCGCCTCCCCCCATCATCATCCCCCCGGGCGGGATGGGCTGGAGCCCCTCGGTGGCCCACTGCCGCGGCCATCCGAAGCGGAGCATGAGCTCACGCTCCGCCTCGTCGAACCCCCGCCCGTAGGCGCTCATCGCGTCGCGCATGATCATCGCGTACGTCAGACGGGCAAAGTGCTCGGTGCGGGAATCGTTCCCCGCCATCCCGTAGCGGGTGCGCGCGAACCACCAGACGCGCGCCTCGTACGCCTCGCGCTCCGGGGTCCCGCACTGCGTCCGGATGTAGACGCGCCGCGTGTCCTCGTCGAGATAGGGGGTGAGGTCGCGCCAGGTGCAGCGCTCGCGTGGGCTCATGCGCGCGAGGATCCGATCGAAGGTCGCCTCCGCCTCGGCGTATCGACGCAGTTCGTGCAATGAGAGGCCGGCGAGGGCGTCACACCACCACCCGACGGTCTTGCAGCCGCGCGCGACCTCGAGCGCCTTCGCGGGGCGGCCGTCTTCTATGTAGTAGCGGACGCGCTGCCCGCTGATCCAGTTGTCGCCGGGGTGGGCGTCGCCGAGGGAGTCGAGGGTGGTGAGGAGCGCGCGGCGCGCCTCGGCGATCTTCTCCGGCTCGGGGGGCATCGAGGCGGTGGTGTCGTACCAGTAGCACCAGTTGAGGCCCACGGGCTCGGGGCAGGCCCGGCCGCGCGGCACCTTCCCGCGATAGCGCGGGAGGTTGAGGCGGCGGAAGCGTTCGAAGTCGGATTGGGCCGTCTGCGCGAGGGCGCGTGGGTCCTCGGGGAGGTCGGCGAGGGTCGGGAGGGTACGGGGCGCGGCAGCGGTGTCGGTCGCGAGGGACTGGGCGCCGGCGACCGCGGTGGGCGTGGCCCATAGGGCGGCGAGGAGCGCCGCGAACGGCACCGCGCGGGAGGAAATGGCCCGAAGTCGTTTCACGACTGAATGATACACGGGGTGGGGAAGATCGCTCCCCACAGGTCATACGACCGATGAGTGTTGCGTATTGACAATATTTGCGCCCCGTTATATTGTTTATACATAACAATAAGGCTTCTAGAGGTAATACCATGGCCGCCAATACGGTTACTCGTTCACCGAATCCCTCCCGCGCACAGCTCCGCCAGGGGCCACTCGCCTCGGCCCACGATGATCCGTCGATGGAGCGGTACCGCACGTCTTGGGCGCGGCGGCGCCTGAGCCTCCTGCAGGCGACGCTCTCGGTCATCCTCGTGACGGTGCCACTCTTGCTCTTCCTCTGGCACCAGACCGACGCCACGATGCCGCTCTGGGGGTTTGCGGTCGCAGCCGTCGTGCTCTTCATCCCGTGGATGTTCGTCACCGGGATGGTCAACGGGAGTGTCTCGGGGATCTTCGATCTCAAGGACTCTCAGCTCGATGAGATCGAGCGTCGGGACCGGGATGCCGCGTATCGGACGGCGTATCGCGTGCTCATCCCGGTGACGATGGTGCTCCTCGGCAACGTCATTGGGCTCGCGGCGGCAGGGCGGGGATACTGGGTCTTCTGGCTCTGCGCCCTCTTCCTCTTCGTGCTCTTGGGGCTCCCACAGCACATCGCCGCCTGGCGCCTCGCCGCGCGCGGGGATGCCGACGCGGCGCAGGCTGGCGGGCCGTCGCGCGATGCATAACCGGATCGCCCTCTTCCGCGCCGAGCGCGGGCTGTCGCGCAAGGCGCTCGCCGAGTCGGTGGATGTGAATCCGCAGACGATCGGCTTCCTGGAGCGCGGTGACTACAGCCCGAGCGTCGAGCTCGCGCTCCGACTCGCGCAGGTGCTCGGCGCACGCGTCGAGATGCTCTTCTCGCTCGATCCCTTCCCCCCGCTCGCCGACCAGCTCGGCGCCTCCCCTGAATCGGAGTCCCTCTGATGCTGCGCAAGACGACGACCAAGACGAATCGCTACGAGCTCGCGATCTCCCCGCGGGTGGCCCGCCTGCTCTCGGTGCTCAGCATCGGATCGCTTTGGGGGTGGTTCCTCCTCAAGTTCTATCTGAACGATGCATCCACCGGGCTCCTGAGCGCCGTGGGGAGCCTTGCCCTCCTCGGCGTCGGCGGGAGCATGACCCTCCTTGCCACGCAGTACCTCAATCAGGCGTACGGGAAGGACCATGAGATCGACGAGCGGGAGCGCGCCGTGCGGGACCGGGCCCACCGCTACGCCCTGAACTACGTGCTCTGGGTCTGCGTCCTGACGTTCGTCGTGCTCGAGGTGGCCTCCCGCGCCCCGGCGCCGGCGGCGACGGGGTTGGCGCTCGGCTTCCCGGCGGTCATCTCCAAGGGGGTCGTGGAGAACTTTCTTGTGGTACTCTTCTTCACCACCTTCGCGCTCCCGCCGGCGATCATCGCCTGGTGGGACCGGGGGGAGTCTGACGAGGGGTAGCCACCCCTCAGACGCTTGGACGGCGCGGGATCCAGGGTCCCACGCCGTTGGAACCAAATCCCGAATGTTTCGTACGGACTCATCGATGCACCGGTTCGTCCTGCTCTCACCTCATCACTCGACATGACCTCTCGTCACCTGCGCCACGCCCTGGCCCTCCTCCCCCTCGTCGCGACCACGGCCTCCGGCCAGTTCTTCACCACCCCGCACTCGGAGTGGGAGACGATCAAGACGCCGAACTTCCGCATCCACCACCCGAAGGAGCTCGGGGCGTGGGCGCGCGACGTCGCCGGCCGGATGGAAGGGATCCGCACCGCGGTGGGGGCGATGGTGGGGTACACCCCGCCGCAGGTGATCGAGATCATCATCGAGGATCCGGTCAACCAGACCAACGGCTCGGCGCTCCCGCTCCAGCGGGGCCCCTCGATCCGCCTCTGGCCGGTGCCGCCGGAGCCGGGCCAGCTCGGGCATTACACGGGATGGGGGGAGCTCGTCGCGGTGCATGAGTACGCGCATCTCGCGCATATGCTCCGCCCGGGTCGCTCACCGAAGAATCAGATCGGCGACAAGCTCTCGCCGATCGCGATCAGCCCGCTGGCGATCAAGTCCCCCGCCTGGATCGCCGAAGGGTATGCGACGGTGATCGAGGGACGCCTCACCGGCTCGGGACGCCCGAACGGGGTCTTCCGTCCGGCGATCCTGCGGCAGCTTGCCCTCGAGGGGAAGCTCCCGACCTACGACGCGCTCGATGATGCGACCCCCTTCCTGGGCGGCGCGATGCGCTACCTCGTCGGCTCGGCCTACCTCGAATGGCTCGCCGATCGCGAGGGATGGGAGACGCACGAACAGCTCTGGCGGCGACTGACGGCGCGCAAGGACCGCAGCTTCGTCGAGGCCTTCGAGGGGATCTACGGCGAGAAGCCCGATCGGCTCTATGGGCGCTTCGTGGCCGAGGTGACGGCGAAGGCGGTGGCCGCGGAGAAGGTCATGGCCGCGGCAGGGGAGGTGCGCGGGAACTATTTCCAGCAGCTCGACTGGTTCACGAGCGGGGCCTCGGTCTCCCCCGACGGGAAGATGGTCGCGGTGCAGCGCAGTCAACCGGGGAAGCCGGCGCAGGTCATGATCTGGTCGATGGAGACCAAGCCGGAGACGGAGAAGGCGAAGAAGGCACGGGAGGCGGCGGCGAAGCGCGACCCGCTCGATGTGGCCGCGAAGCGGATCTACCCGGCGGCGCGCGACACGCTCGCGACCCTCGCCCCGATGCAGGGCACCGGGTGGGATGACCCGCGCTTCTTCTCCGACGGTCGCCGGCTCCTCCTCCTGCGCAACGAGACCTTCGAGGATGGGACGAGTGCGCGCGATCTCTGGATCTGGGACCGGGAGACGAAGGGGGTGCGTCGGGTGACGCGGAATGCCGCGATCCGCACGGCGGATCCCTTCCCGGATGGGAACCTGGCGGCGGGGATCCGCTGCCGCGCCGGGACCTGCGACGTGGTGACGGTCGAGCTCGATCGTGGGGATGCCGGGGAGCTCAGGACCCTCGCCGCGGGGCGCTTCGAGGCGAACTATGCGGGGGTGCGCGTCTCCCCCGACGGGAAGTCGATCGCGACCGCACGCCAGCAAGACGGGCGGTGGCAGGTCGTGCGCATCGATGCCGAGTCCGGTGAGGTGCGCGTGGTCTCGCCGAACGACGGGATCAGTCGCTACGAGCCGACCTGGACCCCCGATGGGTCGGCGTTGATCGTCGTCTCCGAGGCGTCGGGGACACCGCAGTTGGAGCGACTCGCGCTCGATGGATCGACGCAGCCGGTGACGCGCTTCGCGGGGCTCACGAGCCAGCCCGAGGTGAGCCGCGACGGGACGGTCTGGTTCCTTTCCCTCCATGCGCGCGGGTACGACCTGCGCACCCTCCCCCTCGATAGCGCGGCCACCGGTCGCACGGTGGTGCTCGCCGATTCGCTCGCGCCGATGGCGCCGCGGCAACGCACCGCCGATGCGCGACCCTTCCCGACCTCGGAGGTCACCTCGAAGGGCTACGGGATCGGCCGACTCGGGGCGACCTGGTTGCCGAGCGTGAACCTCTCGGCGGAGGGACAGGACCAGGTGGGGGCGGTGACGATCTCGGATGCGGTGGGACGGTTCGGTGCGGTGCTGCAGGGCGGGTATGGGGAGCCGGCGGTCTGGCGTGGTGGGAGCGTGGCGTTCACCTGGCGCGGGATGCGGCCGAGCCTCACCGTGGCGGGGTTCGCGACGCGCCACCTGCCCTCGCAGCAGGCGCGGGAGCCGATGGGGACCGGCGCCTTCGATGCGGAGTACCGCGGGGTCTCGCTGGTCGGTGAGCGCGCGGTGTACGGGACGAGCGGGTCGCTGACGCTGCGGACGGGGCTCTCGTCGGGGCGGCTCACCTCCTTGGCGCTGTTGGCGCCCCCGTGCATCGAATGTCTCGCCTCCTGGGCGCCAATCGCGGAGGCGACCGCGCGGCAGCTGGTCGCGGGGCAGCTCTCGGCGCTCCGCATCTATACGCCGCGTGGGCGGGCGCGGATCACGCCGTCGTTCGCGGTGGATGCCGCGGCGGGGCGCACTTTCGACGCCGGGTGGGTGCGGACCCAGGTGCTGGGGGGGCTCGCGATCTCCAATTGGGCGGGGGTCGGGCTCGACCTGCAGGCGATGGCCGGGCAGCTGACCGCCGGGGCGCCGACCTACGAGGGGTTCGCGATCGGTGGGGCGGAGTCGCCCTATGTGGATCCGTTGTTCCTGCAGGGTCGCTGGGCGGCGCCGGGGCAGGGGTTCGGGGTGCTCACCGGGACCTCGGCGTTCCGTGCACGCGCCGCGCTGACCGGACCGATCGCCCCCTTCGTGCAGATCGATCGCGTGGGGTCGGGTGGAGCGGGGCAGGAGCGCCGTCTCGTCGGGTTCGAGAGCGCGGTGACGACCCCGGCGCTCGCGGTGGCGCGGTTCCCGGCGACGCGGTCGAAGTTCGGGATCGCGATGCCGCTGGATGGCCCGCGCGCCAAGCAGCCGGTGTTCTACACGACGATCGTGCTCACCCCGTGAGTCCGATGCCTGCGATCCTCTTCGAGCCGTTGCACCCCGGCGTCGTCCCCCCGCAGCGGGCGACGGCGCAGAGCGCGGGGCACGACCTCGTGCTCTGTCTCACCGCCCCCACCGTGCGGATCTTCCGCGATGGGGTGATGGAATCCCGCGCCGTCGAAGTGGATGGCGTGGAGCGCCGCCTCACCTTGGCCCCGCGCGAGAAGGCGCTCCTCCCGCTCGGCTTCAAGGCACGACTCCCCGAGGGGTACGAGGCGCAGGTCCGGCCCCGCTCGGGGACGAGCCTCAAGACCGACCTCGTGATCGTGAACAGTCCCGGCACCATCGACGCCGATTACCCCGACGAGTGGTGCGTGCCCGGTGGGAATGGTGGCACCGCGCCGCTCGTGCTCCGGCATGGGGAACGGATCGCGCAGATGGTGCTCGCGCGCTTCGAGGCGCTCCCGTTCACGCTGGGCGAGGTCACGCAGAGCACCACGCGGGCCGGTGGGTTCGGCTCCACCGGTCGGTGACCCGACGGTCGCCGGATCTGATCGTTCGTTCGCTGGTCTGTTCGTCCGTACGTTCATCGTCGTCCCCCTTCCGAGGATCCCCGATGTCGCTGTCACGCTGGTTCCCCCGCGCCGCATGCGTCGGCGCCCTCGCGCTCGTGGCGCGCCTGGCCTCCGCCCAGGCCCCCGCGACGGTCGCGATCGAGTCGTACACCCTGCCCAACGGCCTGAAGGTCCATCTCGTCGAGGATCACTCGGCGCAGGTCGTCGCCGTCAACGTCTGGTATGACGTCGGCTCGCGCAATGAGCGCGAGGGGCGCACCGGCTTCGCCCATCTCTTCGAGCACATGATGTTCCAGGGCTCGGCCAACGTGAAGAAGGCCGAGCACTTCCAGCTCGTCGAACGCGCCGGGGGTTCGCTGAATGGCTCCACGCAGCCCGATCGCACCAATTACTACCAGGTCCTCCCCTCGAACCGGCTCAACCTCGCCCTCTGGCTCGAGGCGGATCGGATGCGCTCCCTCGCCGTCACGGCGGAGAACCTCAAGAACCAGCAGGAGGCGGTGAAGGAGGAGCGGCGGCTCCGCGTCGACAACCAGCCCTACTCGGCGGG
>Ga0172376_10009467_pt1 | contig 10010 bp, 7 predicted proteins | sample Lak35m_FD_121114 | JGI IMG/M metagenome (GOLD analysis project Ga0172376, IMG submission 121114) | Freshwater microbial communities from Kabuno Bay, South-Kivu, Congo - kab_092012_35m | ecosystem: Environmental > Aquatic > Freshwater > Lake | place: Democratic Republic of the Congo: South-Kivu... | reverse complement strand
TCAATAGATTCATTTTCAAAGGCATTTAAAAGAGATCTTGATAGGATGTCTGATGTAAAGAAGCCCTGATCTTTTGAAGAAAAGAGATCCTGAAAAAGGTCTAGATTACCTTTCTCAGCACATTTCATTAGAGCGTTGTTTAAACATCTTTTGTCAAGGTGTTGAAACAACGCTCTAATGAAATGTGCTGAGAAAGGTAATAGACCTTTTTCAGGATCTCTTTTCTTCAAAAGATCAGGGCTTCTTTACATCAGACATCCTATCAAGATCTCTTTTAAATGCCTTTGAAAATGAATCTATTGAAATGGTAAATTTAATTTTATCTAAAGATCCTGATGTAAAACTAACAGATTGTCCTTATTTAAATTTCAATAGAGAAATTTATTTAACTCTAATAGAGCGCCAAAAAATTGATCAGAGAGCTCTTCTTGATATAGCATCTCACATAATTTCAAATGAAGAGTTAGATCTTATAAAGCAACTTGTTAAAAATTTTTCAAACATTATTGATATAGAGTTTGCACATAAGTTATTAGATGTTGCATTAGAAAAAGGAAAACTTGAAATTTTAATAGCTCTTTTGTCGACTGAAAGAATTTCTGCTACTTTTGAAAAAGAAAAATGGCTTTTACTTTTTCTAAGGGCAATTAAAGATGAGAAGGGGGAGTTTGTAAAACAACTTTCAAATTATGTTAAAGGGGATCTTGAAAAAGAGGATTTAAATAAAATTATTCACGCGCTTTTTAAAGCGAGCTCTGATGCTATAACATCAGAACTCCCTTTATATCTTAGCTTTTTCAAAATCGACCCAAAACAAGCTCTGTTTTTTCTAAAAGAAAATCTAAATTCTGTTTCAGATCAAGCATTTACAGCGCTTCTAAAAAATCCTCTAATTGCAGAAGATGAGCAGCTCATATCAGAGATTTTAGAAGAATTAGCTCTTGAGGGATCCGTTGAGAAAGTTAGAGCTATTTTTTCCACTGATGCTTGCCTATCTCTAAAAGTCTCGAGCATTCTTCAAGCACATGCTAATTTGATGTCAGCTTTTAAAAATGGAAAAAGTGAGGCGATAAGTGGAATTGATGCGATGATTATATCGAAAAGAAAAGATGTTCTCTTTCTTAATTACCATATCCAACAAGAACCTTGCACGGGGTATTTTTAACGATTTCATCAATTACATCAGACTTTGCTCCGAATAAGCCCTTTCGTGAATCAGAGGGAGATCCAAGTATAATTAGGTCAACTCCCTCTTCGTTTGCAACTTCAAGGACAGTTTTACTAATGGATCTTGAGCGAATTACTTTTGTTGTAATTGAAACACCTGTTTCTTGAGCGATTGCTTCAGCTCTTTTTAAAACAAGCTCTGCTTGTTTCATTTTAAAGTATAATGGGGTAAGAATAGACATGGAAAAAGGAACGTCAATCACATAAATTGCAAGGAGATCTGCCCCATGAAGTTTTGCAAGATCTGCTGCGATTTGCATCGTTTCAACCCCGCCTCTTGTTGGAACTAAAATCTTTTTGATTTTGAGCTCTTTGTAATCTGGAATATCAACTTTTTCAATTTGTAAAGTGGCAATTGGGTCTATATTTTTTTGCTTTCTGTAAAACACATACATCAATATACCAACAAAGAGCCATACAAGTCCAAGATATCTCCCCTGAGGCTTAAAAATCACAACAGATAGCCAAACAGAAAAGGTAGCTACAAGACCAAAAAGAGCCGAGATCGGAATCGATCTCCCCTTTCCAATTGGAATTGAAAATGATATCTTAAAAGGTCTTTCTAGATCTGGCTGAGTGATTCTTAATCTAATTAGAGAAAGGTGGGTAGAAGCAAAAGCAAGTGTTGCTCCAAAGTTGTAAAGATCTGCTAGGTAGTTGATATTTCCAAAACTCAAAATGACAATCAAGGAGGCTAAAAAACCAAAAATAAATAAGGCAATAAAAGGAGTTTTAAACTTTGGATGAAGCTTATATAGAAATCTTGGAAGCTGATGAAACTCCCCCATCCTAAATGCAACTCTTGAGGCTCCAATTAGACCGGCGTTTGCTGCAACAATCAAAAGAACTGCTCCAAGCACACCAATCCATGGACCAAGAAAAGATTTGCCAAAGGTAAACCCTGAAACAATACCTGCAATTGGATCTTCTAGATATGTTGTACTTAAAGCTTGTGGAGTTAAAACAGATAAAGCGACAGCTGAGATGCCAAAATACATTAAGACAAGAACGACTGTAACAATCATAATCGCTCTTGGAACTGTCTTAGAGGGTCTTTTTGTTTCTGAGACTAATTGAGCCATCGATTCAATTCCAGTATAGGCAACCATCGCCATGGCAGTACCTTTAAAGAAATTCCCCCATGTTGGAGACCAAAGGGTATTTCGACCAATTTTAAGATGGTGAAAAAGCTCTTTAAGATCCACAAAATAGTAAGAGGCTACAGCGATAATTACAACCTGAGTTAAAAGAGTTGAAATCGTTAAAAACCAACTAATGCGCGTTGAATTTTTCGAGCCGAAAAAATTAAGAATAAAAAGTACAAAAATAACACAGGTAGTAAAAATAATCTGAGGGATTTTAAGTTTTAATATTGGAAAGAAAAAGGAGAGATAGGGAGCAGAGGAAAAAGCAGAAATTGCAATTGTTACAATAAAATCAAGAAGAAGAGCCCATCCTGCGATAAATGAGACAAAATCGTTGATTGCAAATCTTGTAAAAGAGGAAGATCCCCCTGATGCAAGTCTCATCGACGACATCTCAGCGTAACTTAGAGCCGTACATGCAAAAATAAGACCCGCTAATGCAAGAGCAATTGGAGTGGCTCCTAAAGCAAAAAGAGCTGTAACCCCAAGGGCGTAATAGATGGAGGAGCCTAAATCCCCATATCCTACAGCGAAAACATCGCTCATCCCAAGAACTTGTTTCATTGTTCCGCGATCAAGTTCTGTAATTTTTTTAACTTTTTGCTTTTCTTCTTTCATAAGATCTAAAAAATTTATTTGTTCAAAATTTTTTATATATCCAAGAAGTGATTAAAGGAAAATAATTAAATTAAATTTAGGGATTGCACTTGTTTTGGAAGATGAAAATAAACATCTTCTTTTATGACTTCCACCTCCTCAACCTCTAAAGCGCCAAGTTCCATCAAGCGCTTGATGCACCCCTCAACGATATCTTCAGGGGTGGAGGCTCCAGCTGTAAGACCAATAGATTTTACGTTGCTGAGCCAAGCTTCATTAATATCTGAGGCCTGCTGTATTAAAAAAGAAGGGACTCTTGAATTTTTTGCAACTTCTGTTAAGCGATTGGAATTAGAGCTTAGTGGATCTCCTACAACTAAAATTAAATCCACGTCTGCTGCAATTTGTTTTACTGCGATCTGCCGATTCGTTGTTGCATAGCAAATAGAGGAGCTTGGAAGGGTTTGAGCTTTAGGATATTTTTTTAAAATCGCCTCAACAATTTCTTGCACATCATCGATGCTAAGAGTTGTTTGTGTAATGTAAAAAAGGGGCTGATCCTGATTAAAGTTAAGAGCTAAAACATCTTCTGATGTTTCAATCACTGTAGTTTGACTCGGGGCCTCTCCCATAGTACCAATCACTTCAACATGATTTTTATGCCCAATTAAAAGAATATGAAATCCCTTCAAGGCAAAACGAAGAGCTGCTGAGTGCACTTTTGTTACAAGTGAGCACGTTGCATCAATTTCTATTAGATCTCTTAGCTTTGCTTCTTTTCTAACTTCAGGTGAAACTCCATGAGCTGAATAGATGATTCGACTTCCCCTTGGGACCTCACTCAGCTCTTCAATGAAGACAGCCCCTTTTTGCTCAAGCCTTGAAACAACATGATGGTTGTGAACGATTTGATGTTTTACATAAATCGGCTTTCCAAAAAGCTCAAGGGCTCTTTCTACTGTTTCAATTGCTCTTACGACACCTGCGCAAAAACCTCTTGGCTTACAGACAATTAGCTTCATAGACGGGAAAAAACTATGGTTTTAAATGGATTGAAAAAGATAAAATTTTCTAGTTTTTTATCAATTTCTACAATAAAAAAGATGTCTTTACCTGTAAATCCTTCCTCTTTACCGAAATCCGATCCACCTTCTCCCTTTGAGCCTTCTAAAAAATATAAAGTTTTAATTTTAGTTAACTCAGACCAGGGTCTTGGAGATTTAGTCTTCGGGTTAAAAGCGGCCGAGGTTCTCTCAAAAATCTCTGAAATTGCGACCTCAATTATTTGCACAAACGTCAGAGATTTTTGTAAAATAACCTCTCTTGCAAATGAAAGTGAAACTCCAATCTATTGCCAAGGTATTGATGCTGAAGAAGATTTAGTTCCAAACGCTCATCTCTATATTGGAGTTGCAACCTGCACAGAAAAAGGGCCCCTATTTACTCCTTTTCTTTATTGAACCCAAAAACACACTTTATTGGGATTGCAGAATACGATCGCTATAGCTGCTTTTCTTCAAAACGAAGATCTGAAACAGAAATTGAATATAAAGCAGGGCTATCCCCTGGAGGGCTGGGGATTTTTTTTGATGAAGACTTATGCGCTTTTAGAGTAAATCCAGAAGCTAAAACAGAGGATGCAAGAAAGATCTACCTAAAAAGCTTACCTGGCCCGCTGCTCTCAGATCTCATTAAAGAGATTCCTCTTGAGCGCTTTTTTGATCATACATCCCTTTATTTAGGATATAGCTTTCTCTTAAGCTCTTCTATCAACTTTATCAAGCTTTGCTGCTACAGAGAAAAAGACTCCCCCAAACCTCAATTAGATGTTTTTCTTCCTGGATTTAGATCTAACCATCTAAGCTCTTCTCCTCTTTTCTACTTTTTAAAGCAACATATCAAAGATTTTGATCTTACTTTTTTAAAAAAATGTAATATTAGCGCAATCTCATTCGGGGATCTTTCGATTAAAATCTCAGAGGATCCTGGAAAAACTCTTGTTCTACATAATCCAATTCAAATCAACAATGGATCTTTTAAACTTCTTTTAAAAGCCTCAGAACCTTTTTTTCTAGCCACTGGTGACCAATCTTTTTCACAAGGAATTTCTGCAGGAAAAATTATCTACTATGAGCTTTTAAATCATAAAAAAACTTTGCATAATGCATTCTTAAAAGAAGCAGCTAGCCAAGATAAGTTGAGAGCTCTTTTAAAAATTTTATGGACTGATTTTAGTAAGCAGTGACAGAATCCTATGCTGAGAAAATTACAGAGGAGCTGGCCTGTTTGCAAATTCAAGAAGAAAACCTAAGACTTTGCGATAAACTTCATCAAACAAAAAACATCTCAGATCACCTGACAGAACTTGTTAAAGCGACCTTGAATCTTAAAGTGTAAGATTTTTTCAGCTGCTCATTTGATAAAGTGCCCAAAGTCCTTTTGTAAAATTTTCAGGAAAATTTCCATTGTTTGGGTTCACCATACTTGATAAATCACTTACTTGCTGACAAACAGCTGATTTGAAATTAGAGGATACTCCGCTGTTTTCAACAAGGGATTTAAGTACATCAAGGCACTTTTTTACCTGAGCGTAATCTGGAGGATTTGTCTGCGCCAAAGCCATAATCCCTGAAATTTCATGAGAAAAATTCCAATCACTTGAAAAGAGTTGAATATCAGGGGCATTTTCCATAGCTCCAAGCAAAGTAAGACCATTATTTTGTAAATCACTGTTATAGGGGAGATGATTAATATAGTTCATTTGACATACGATAGAGCTAGTTTGATTAGAGGGCGCGCCGGAGGAATTTAAGGTGTTTTCATAATTTTGAAAGTCTTTATCTGAAATAGGATGGTTTTTTGCAAGAGCGCTTTCAAAGGCTGATATTTCGTCACTTACAATCTTTTGAGGATCTGAAAAAGAATTTTGCAAAGAGTTTTGATTAGATGGAATTTGCATAAAAGATGATCTCCTTTAAAATTTAACCAGGGCTTTTACTCAAACCCATTAATTGCATCGTAATTTAAGGTTTGAAATACGTGCAACCAATTTTAAATTATTTTTCAAAAGAAAAAGGCTCTTCTTAAATGAATCAAGAAGAGCCTTAAAAGAAAAATAAGGATTACTTAACATCTGCAGCACATCTAAAACCATAGGTTCTATTGATTGTGCCTGGGTTATTTCTGTGTCTATGAGCGCAGCGCAAATCATCATGAAGGCTCTTCCAGCAGCCCCCTCTTAAAACTCTATAGACTCCTTGAAGAGGTCCTTTTGGATCTTCAGGCTCTTGAGAGGAGTGCTCATAGTAATTGTAATCGTACCAATCTTGGCACCATTCATAAACGTTTCCTGCCATATCATAGAGTCCAAATTGGTTAGATGGATAACTCATGACATTTACAGTATCGGCGCTAAAGAAATTAGCATGTGATCTCTCTATTTGTGATCCTGTAGGATAAATCATATCTTCTAGGCCGCTTGTAGAAGCAATTTCCCACTCAGCTTCTGAAGGAAGTCTTTTTCCAACCCATTTAGCATATGCTGTAGCTCCATACCAAGAGACTCCAATGACTGGATGTTTAGCATAACCTGATTCAATAATCAGCTTTCCACCAAGTCTTTTGATGCGAGATTCTCTTAACCGAATAATGTCATTATTATTTGCATCTTTCTCCCCTCCCATGACCTCTAAAAAGCGAACAAATTGCTCATTTGTCACTGGGTGGATATCAAGTGCAAAGCTATTAATGCGTATCATATGCTTTGGTCTCTCATCCCGACCGCCTGTATTGGACCCTCGAAAATACTCCCCGCCTGGAATGATTACCATCTCTGTAAGAAGAGGTCTTGTTTCTGCAACTTCCTTTTCTTTAGGAATGTATCTTGCAACTGTTGACTCTAAATGGAAGATCGATCCTGGATCTTCTTCATAAGTTGGTCTTTTAATCTCAGTTGGCTTTAGAACAGGCTTTAGCATGTGCACAGCTTCTTCATGGAGACGATTCTGCTCTGCTTGCAAAGAATTCTCCATACCAGGCTCTTCAAGTACTGCAGTTTGAGATGTAGTGCAATAAGCAGCTTTTGGAAGCTCCCGCTCAAGGGATGTAATCTCTTTATATCCTGAAGAAGAGCGAGAAACAGATCCTTGAGGCTGCTCTTTCATGCTAAATTGAGAAGAACTTGAGATTCCATCAAAATTAGGCTTGATCTTACTTGAAGATTTAAGTTGATTTACCATCTCAAGTAAATTTAAAGCTCTGAGATTTGGATTTGCCTGAAGAGATTTCATTAAAAGAGCATCCCAATCAAGTTGTAGATGCATTGAAGCCTTCGATGGCATCGGGAAAATTCCCTCTGGGAATTTCTTAAGTAGAAGATAATAGGATAAGACTCCAAAGGCATACGTATCAACTTTTGGAGTTAGTAGATTTTTATTTGCAGCCTCTTTTTGCTCAGGGGCTAAAAAGGCATAATTTTGCAAGAACGATTGTTGAAATTTAGAATGCTTTATTAAATCAGGGCTCGAAAAATCTAAGGAGAGGCTCTCTGAAAGAGTTTTATAAGTTTTAGAAAGGATTAAAGCTTCTCCAAGAATATGGGAGAGTCCAAAATCACTAATGTAGACATGAATTCCCCCCTCTTTTTTTCCAACAAGAATATTATTTAACTTTATCCCTCTATGAATTAAATATTGATCCCCTACTTTTTTTTGGTGAGCGTAATCTAAAGCAGAGGCAATTTGAGTTAAAATATGAACAAATTCCGCCTCTTGCATCTTACACTGATGCACTTTTAGATAATCTGCTAGGTTAGTAGTTTCTCCGTAAGGATCGACTATACAGTCCATCACAACAAAGTAATATCCGTTATAAAAAGAGACGTTATGGATTTTGACAATGTTTGGGTGATCTAAATTAGAAATTGCTGCCATATCCTTTTCAAATCTTAGGATAAAGCTTTTGTCTGAGGCAAACTCTTCAGATAAAACTTTGAGTGCGTAATGTTTTTTCATAAAGCGGTGCTCAGCTAAATAGACCGTGCCAAGACATCCCTGCCCTATTTGTTTAATAATGGTATAATCACCTAAAGACTTCTTATCCATTGAACTCATGTTGGTTTTTCTTCTTTTCTATCTTTGATAAATCAAAACAGAATTATTCACAAACTAGAAATTAATTTTTTTAAATCTTCTAAAGTTAATGCGGGTTTATAACATTTAAACTTGTCGCATACATAAAAAGTTGTTGTTTGCTCAAGAGGTTGCATTTCGGAAAGAAATGAGATTCCAAGATCCTCAAAGCTTTCGTTTAAATGCTTCCAAATCACACTAAAATGCAGATGTTTGCAAGAAGCTAAATACTCTAAAATCAGAGATTTGCCTGACTCTTTTTCATCGAGTGCAATCACAATTAAAATTTGCTTGGCATTATAATATCTCATCAATACTTTTAAATACTCAGCAAATGAAAGGGGGTACTGAGCTGCCACTGTAAATGGAGCTCTAAAAATCCCATCTAGCGCCTGTTTATATTTATGATTTTTAGTAATTTCAAAGGCTTTTATTAAAGCGTTTGCAAAAAGACTATTGCTAGCAGGTTCTGCACCATCATTAAACTCACATCTTCTAAATAAAAGAGACTCCCCTTGATCCAAGCTAAAGTAAAACCCACCTTCACTCGATTGAAATAGAGTCAGAGCGTCCTCTAAAAGTTTCAGAGCAAGCTTTAAATACTTTGCTCCAAACCCAAATTCAAAAAATGAAAAAAGAAGATCTATCATTAATGAATAATCTTCTAAATTTCCATGATATTTTACTTCATTTTCTTTGTATCGATGATAAAGCCTTCCCTCTTGGTAAACTTTCTCTAAAAGAGATCTCATACTCTTTTGAGCAACTAAGATATAGATTGGATTTGAAAAAGCAAATCCCGCAAATAAAAACGATTTTATCGCCCTTGCATTCCAAGCAGTAATGATTTTGTCATCTCTAAAAGGAGCTTTTTTAAGATCTCTTTGAGCTAGAAGTTTTTTTCTTACATCTTTCATGAAAGATGTAAGCTTATCTAAAGAAATTTGCTTTAAGTTTGCAAACTCTTCAAAACTTAAATGTTGAAATAAGATATTCTTTCCCTCAAAATTCCCCTCTTCTAAAACATTATAAAATTCAAAGAAAAGCTCGCTCTCAAAAGGAGTTAAGACCTCTTTAATTTCTTGGTAGGACCATGTGTAAAATTCTCCTTCCTTTCCTTCTGAATCAGCATCTTGAGCTGAGAAAAAAAGATCTTCAGGACTTAGCATTTCGCGCATTAGAAAATCTAAAGTCTCTTCACAAATTATTCTATACTCAGGTTTTGATAAAAATTTATACCCAAGCAAATAACTATAAGAGAGCATGGCATTATCAGAGAGCATCTTTTCAAAGTGAGGGACAAACCACTTTTCATCAACACAATATCTTGAAAATCCTCCCCCGATGTGATCATATATTCCCCCTCGGCTCATCATATCAAGACTCAAATCTACGTAAGCCTCAGCTACACTATCTTCATTTAGATGCCCATACTCTAAAAGAAAATCTAAATGGTAAGACATTGGAAATTTTGGAGAACCCTTCTTTCCCCCGTATATAAAATCTGCTGCACGAAAAAAAGCTTCTGCTCCATATGTAATTAACTTAGAGCTTGGCATCGTAGACGATGTTTCAAAAACAGAAAATGTCTCTTCAAACATATCGATTAACTCTTGAGCTTGAAAGAGGACCTTCTCTCTTTGAGGCCCACTCCAAAGCTCTCCAACATGCAAACTTACCTCTTTAAGTCCCATCATTCCTGAGGAGTTAAAAGGAGGTAGGTATGTTACAGCGTAAAAAGGCTTTAAATCAGGAGTTAAAATAAGATTTAGTGGCCAACCAGCTGAAGAGTTCATCAGGATTTGAGCTAGTTCCATATAAAGAGAATCCACTTCAGGAAGCTCCTCCTTATCTACTTTTATGCAAACAAACGTCTCATTTAAAACCTTCCCTATCTCTTCATTTGAAAAAG
>Ga0172376_10009465_pt1 | contig 10012 bp, 8 predicted proteins | sample Lak35m_FD_121114 | JGI IMG/M metagenome (GOLD analysis project Ga0172376, IMG submission 121114) | Freshwater microbial communities from Kabuno Bay, South-Kivu, Congo - kab_092012_35m | ecosystem: Environmental > Aquatic > Freshwater > Lake | place: Democratic Republic of the Congo: South-Kivu... | reverse complement strand
TTCCGTGCCGTGCAGAACTCATGGCACCCAAGCGATTGGCAAGAGAACGGTGCATGGCTGCGTATGTTCCAGAATGCTAGGAAGTGGGTGGGTTAAACAACCGTCGTTTCGGCGAAAGTCAAAGCCTAGAGACTGGGGCAGTTCGAGTTGATGAAGACGTGACGATCAATGTGCTCCTGCGTGGTTGTGATTGCGCAAAATCACAACGATTCCCCGGGACCTGAAAATCGAAAGGCCGCTCGAACTAGCGGCCTTTCGATGACTGGCTCAATCTGGACGATCAACCCAGCAGATGTTTTACCAAATCCCTTTCGGATAGCAATTCGGCATAGCTATCCATCATGTGTTTGCGCCCCAATTCGCTGATAGGCAAGCCCTGCACGATGGTGTAGTGACCATTGCGGCAAGTCACTGGGAAGCCATACATCACACCTTCCGGGATGCCATAGCTACCATCAGAGGGGACGCTCATGGTGACCCAATCATTATGGTGAGAACGCAACAACCAGTCATGCATATGTGCAATGGCTGCGTTAGCTGCACTGGCCGCACTGCTTAGTCCGCGCGCTTCGATCACTGCCGCACCGCGTTTTTGCACCGTAGGGATGAAAGTGCTCTCGATCCAATCTTGATCTTTCAATATCTCGATGACTTTGCGACCACGGATCTCGCAATGCGAGAGGTCTGGATATTGGGTGCCGGAGTGATTGCCCCAGATGACCATCTTTTTGATGTCTTGGATCGGCTGGAAAAGTTCTTGGGATATTTGTGCGATGGCGCGGTTGTGGTCTAGGCGCATCATGGCGCTAAAGTTGCGTGGGTCTAGATCTGGTGCGTTCTTCATCGCGATGAGCGCGTTGGTGTTGGCCGGATTGCCGACGACCAAGACTTTTACGTGGCGCGCCGCGACTTCATTCAGAATACGACCTTGCTCGGAGAAGATGGCGCCGTTGGCTTCCAGCAGGTCTTTGCGTTCCATGCCTTTGCTGCGAGGGCGAGCGCCAACCAAGAGTACAACCTCGGTGTCGCGGAAAGCGACGCGAGGGTCATCGGTGGTGATGACTTGCTGCAACATCGGAAATACACAGTCTTCCAATTCCATCGCTACGCCACGCAATGCTTGCTGGGCGGCAGGGATATCTAGCAGTTGCAGGATGATGGGCTGTTCTTTGCCCAACATGTCGCCGTTGGCGATGCGAAACAACATGTTGTAACCGATCTGTCCTGCAGCTCCGGTGATGGTGACGCGGATGGGTGCTTTCATGATGCCCTCTCTGTGGTTGACTATTCGAGAAGTATAGCGACTTCAAGTATTGAAAATCGAATATACGATTATTAATTTTTTTGCTCGCCATCATCTGATTGCTTTTCACTCGCCATGCGTAGGTGTACGATGGCGCGCATTCGATTTTATTGGTCACGGAAGAAATGGCAATGAATAAGAACCGTCCTAAACATCTGGCACTCCATAAGATCAAGCTCCCCCTCCCTGGTATTGTTTCTATCTTGCATCGCGTCACTGGCGCCTTACTGTTTGTTGCGCTGCCATTACTCCTTTTCATTCTTGATCAAAGTCTGCGCTCCATCGAGACTTACACAAACCTCACCGAGGTACTTTCTCATCCCATCCTGAAATTGGCCTTGCTCGGATTGATGTGGGCGTTCCTGCATCACTTCTGTGCAGGCTTGCGCTATCTCGCCATTGATTTGCATTGGATATCTCACATCGCTGCGGCGCGCACGAGTAGCAAGTGGGTGATGTTGGTGAGTCTGTCTTTGACCATCGTGTTGGGAGTGAAGTTATGGTGAATCGTATCGTGACAGGAGCGCACTACGGCCTGCGCGACTGGTTGGTGCAACGCGTGACAGCCTTGGTGATGGCGCTCTATGCCGTTGTGGTGGCGGTGGTGTTGCTGTTGCAACCCTCGTTTGGTTACGACACTTGGGCAGGACTGTTCTCTGGGAACTTGATGCGCACCTTTTCCATGTTGTTCTTGCTTAGTCTTTTCTATCACGCTTGGATCGGAGTGCGCGACATCGTGATGGACTATGTAAAGCCTGCGTTCGTTCGGCTGCTCATTCATGTTTTGGTCATATTGGCCTTGGTGTTGTATGTGATCTGGTCAGTGCAGATCCTATGGGGGTTATAAATCAAATGGCGATTACAAAAAGAACATTTGACGTGGTGGTGGTAGGGGCAGGTGGGGCAGGGATGCGTGCCGCCCTCACGCTGTCGGAGGCAGGGCTTAAGGTGGCCGTGCTTTCCAAAGTGTTTCCGACACGCTCCCACACGGTTGCCGCTCAAGGGGGTATCGCCGCATCGCTGGGGAATGTGAATGAGGACAACTGGCACTGGCACATGTATGACACTGTGAAAGGTTCGGATTATCTGGGCGACCAAGATGCCATCGAATATATGTGCCGCGCTGCGCCGGAGGTGGTGTATGAGTTGGAACATTTTGGGATGCCGTTTGACCGGCTGGACACGGGCAAGATTTATCAGCGTCCTTTCGGTGGTCACATGCAAGACTACGGCAAGAACCCCGTGCCACGGGCTTGTGCGGCGGCTGACCGCACGGGACATGCCCTGTTGCATACCCTCTACCAGCAGAACGTGCGCGCCAACACCAATTTCTTTGTGGAATGGATGGCACTCGATCTGATCCGCGACCAAGACGGCGACGTGCTGGGCGTGGTTGCGATGGAAATCGAAACTGCCGAAGTGATGATTCTGCAAGCCCGCGCGACCTTGTTCGCAACCGGTGGCGCAGGACGCATCTTCTCTGCCAGCACCAACGCCTACATCAATACGGGTGATGGACTTGGTATGGCGGCGCGCGCAGGTATCCCACTGGAAGACATGGAGTTCTATCAGTTCCATCCGACAGGTGTACACGGTGCGGGCGTCCTCATAACGGAAGGCGTGCGCGGTGAGGGTGGATATCTGGTGAACAAAGATGGCGAACGTTTCATGCCACGTTACGCGCCTACCGCCAAAGACTTGGCCAGCCGCGACGTGGTGTCGCGCGCGATGGCGACCGAGATTAAAGAAGGTCGCGGCTGTGGCCCGCATGGCGACCACGTCTTGCTCAAACTCGATCACTTGGGGGATGAGGTCATTCGCCATCGTCTGCCGGGTATCCGCGACATTGCGCTCAAGTTCGCGCATGTCGATCCATCCCAATCGCCCATCCCCGTGGTGCCCACTGCCCACTACATGATGGGCGGCATCCCCACCAACTATCACGGACAAGTCGTGGTGCCACAAGGTACGGCTCCCGATGTGCCGGTGCAAGGCTTTTATGCGGTGGGCGAGTGCGCTTGTGTCTCGGTACACGGCGCGAATCGTTTGGGCTGCAATTCTTTGCTCGACCTGATCGTATTCGGTCGTGCAGCGGCACGCCAGATCATCGAAGACCTGAAGACCAACATCAACCACAAGCCGTTGCCAGCCGATGCTGCGGATAGACCATTAGCGCGTTTGGCGCGTTTGGAAGGCCAGAAGAATGGTGAGCGTGTTGCCGATGTGGGCGATGAGATGCGCCGCGTGATGCAGTTGCATTGTGGTGTGTTCCGCTTCCCTGATCTGTTGGCGGAGGGTGTCACCAAGATTCGCGAAGTGGTCGAGCGCGTGCGTCATACCGAGATCACTGACAAGAGCAAGGTTTTCAACACCGCCCGCGTTGAAGCACTGGAGTTGGATAACTTGATCGAAGTGGCGCAAGCCACCATGACGGCAGCGGAAGCGCGTAAGGAAAGTCGTGGCGCTCATGCGCGTGAGGACTTCCAAGAGCGTGACGACAAAAACTGGTTGAAGCACTCCCTGTACTACACGGAAGGCCACCGTTTGGATTACAAACCCGTCAGACTGAAACCGCTGACCGTGGAAACCTTCCCGCTCAAAGCGCGTGTTTATTAGGAGCGAAAAGATGAGATTCCGCATTTACCGCTACAACCCTGATGTCGATGCTGCACCTTACATGCAGGACTTCGAGTTAAATATGGATTCGGGCGATGCCATGTTGCTCGATGCCTTGATGATGTTGCGCAAACAGGACGACAGCTTGGGTTTTCGCAAATCATGCCGCGAGGGTGTGTGCGGCTCGGATGCGATGAACATCAATGGTCGCAACGGTTTGGCGTGCATCACTTCGTTGTCTTCGCTGAAGCAACCTATCGAAATTCGCCCCCTCCCTGGATTGCCAGTCATTCGCGATCTGATCGTGGATATGACGCAGTTCTTCAAACAGTACCACTCCATCAAGCCGTATCTGGTGAACAACGATCCGCCTCCCGAGACTGAGCGTCTGCAATCACCCAAAGATCGTTTGGAGTTGGATGGGCTGTATGAATGCATTTTGTGCGGTTGCTGTACGACTTCCTGCCCCTCATTCTGGTGGAATCCAGACAAGTTTGTGGGGCCGGCAGGTCTGTTGCAAGCCTATCGTTTCATCGCGGATACGCGCGATCAGGACACCGCAGCACGCTTGGATAATCTTGAAGACCCGTATCGTTTGTTCCGTTGCCACACCATCATGAACTGCGCGGATGTTTGTCCGAAAGAACTGAATCCGACGGAAGCCATCGGCAAGATCAAGGACATGATGGTGAAGCGAGCGGTATGAGTACGACGGACGCTGTCGAGTTGCAACGATTGCGCTGGCGTTGCCGGCGCGGACTGTTGGAGCTGGATATCGTGTTAGGTCGTTTCGTCGACAAGGAATACCCGACTTTGGGCGAGACTGAGCGAATCGTATTCGATGAGCTCTTGGATATGGCAGATACCGAATTATGGGATCTGGTAACGGGTAACAAGGTGCTGACACGTGAGCATCAACGCGGCGTGTTGGATCGATTGCAAAAAGCTTGATTGAGGCGAGGAAAATATGGAAAACAAACGTGTCGCAACGCTGACTCTGGACGATGGCCGCAGCATCGAGTTCCCGATCTTGTCTGGTACGCTTGGGCCCGATGTCATTGACATACGCACTTTAAGCAAGCTGGGGGTGTTCACCTACGATCCGGCTTTTTTTGCGACTTCTAGTTGTACTTCCAACATTACTTTCATTGACGGTGATGCGGGTTTGCTTTACTACCGGGGATACCCCATCGAGCAGTTGGCCGAGAAGTCGGACTTTCTTGAAGTTTGCTATCTCCTGCTAAACGGAGAACTTCCCACGGCAGAACAAAAAGCCGAATTTGTCAGTAACATCACTTACCACACCATGGTGCATGACCAGTTGGCGCGTTTTTTCAACGGTTTCCGACGTGATGCGCATCCGATGGCTGTGATGGTGGGGGTGGTGGGGGCGCTGTCTGCCTTCTATCACGATTCACTTGATATCAGCGATCCGCAACATCGAGAGATATCCGCTCAACGCCTGTTGGCCAAAGTGCCAACCATCGCTGCGACGACACATAAGTACAACATCGGCGAACCATTCATGTATCCCAAAAACAAGTTCAGTTTCGTCGAGAACTTCATGTACATGATGTTTGCTACACCGGCTGAAGATTATGTGCCGAACCCGATCTTGGTGCGCGCGTTGGAACGCATCCTCATCCTCCATGCCGACCACGAGCAAAACGCTTCGACTTCCACAGTGCGCTTGGCAGGGTCTAGTGGTGCCAACCCCTTTGCCTGCATCGCTTCGGGTATCGCCGCGCTGTGGGGACCAGCACACGGTGGCGCGAACGAAGCTGCCTTGAAAATGCTGGAAGAAATTGGCGATCCCTCTCGTGTCGCCGAATATGTGCAGGGCGTGAAGGACAAAAAATACAAGCTGATGGGCTTCGGTCATCGTGTGTACAAGAACATGGATCCGCGCGCTTCGGTGATGCGTCAGACCTGTTACGAGGTACTGAAGGAATTGAACCTAGAGAACGATAAGTTGTTCGCCTTGGCGATGGAATTGGAAAAGACCGCACTGAATGATCCTTACTTCATCGAGCGCAAGTTGTATCCAAATGTGGACTTTTATTCCGGTATTGTGCTGCGTGCCATCGGCATCCCGCTCAATATGTTCACGGTGATCTTTGCCGTCGCCCGCACCATCGGTTGGGTGTCACAATGGAATGAGATGATCGCTGATGCGGAACACAAGATCGGTCGTCCGCGTCAGCTCTATCGTGGTGCCGTGCGTCGTGATTACCAGCCTATGGCGAAACGCTGAATCCAAGAAGGTCCATCATGAATGCCCCCGAAAAGAATTATATGCAGGAGATGCAGGTCACCTCGTTGCTGAATGGCGGTAACAATGCGTTCGTCGAGAGTCTGTATGAGGATTATCTGAGCGGTTCGGATAGCGTTCCCGCAGAGTGGCGTGCCTACTTCGACAAGCTGAAACCAACAGTTAGCGCGCAAAAAGAGGTTGCGCATAGCCCCATCCAACGCGGATTTCTGGCGCGTACGCAGCATGTGCCGGACACATCACAACATGCCGAGTTGGAAAGAAAGCAATCTGCGGTTTTGCAACTCATCAATGCGCACCGTTTTCTAGGCGCGCGCGTAGCCGACCTCGATCCTCTCAAACGTTTCCCGTCACCTGAGGTGGTCGAACTCAATCCCGCCTATTACAACCTGACCGAAGCGGATATGGAGACTACCTTCTTCACCGGATCGCTGGTGGGAGGGGCGCGAATGACCTTGCGCGAGATTTTGCAACGCTTGAAACGCATCTATTGCAGTAGTGTCGGTGCGGAATACATGTACATGAGCAGCGTTGCCGAAAAACGCTGGATACAAGCACGACTGGAAGGTGTCAGTGGTGAACCGCAATATTCCAAGGAGATGAAGCGACGTATCCTCGAACGCCTGACAGCAGCGGAAGGCTTGGAGCGTTATCTGCATACGAAATACGTAGGCCAGAAGCGTTTCTCGCTGGAAGGGGGAGAGACACTCATTCCGTTGCTCGATCATTTGTTACAACGGGCTGGGGCGCAAGGAGTCAAAGAGTCTGTTATCGGCATGGCACACCGAGGTCGTTTGAATGTGCTGGTCAATACACTCGGCAAATTGCCCAAGGTGCTGTTTGCTGAGTTCGAGGGAATTCATACAGAGCATCTGACCTCGGGGGACGTGAAATACCATCAAGGGTTCTCGTCTGACATCGCTACCCCCGGCGGTCCCATGCACCTCACGTTGGCGTTCAACCCATCTCATCTCGAGATCGTAAATCCTGTGGTTGAGGGGTCTGTGCGTGCCCGCCAGCACCGCCGCAAGGATAAGAAAGGTGCGCAGGTGTTGCCTATCTTGCTGCATGGCGATGCGGCTTTCGGCGGGCAGGGCGTGAATCAGGAGACGTTCAATCTGTCGCAAACGCGCGGCTACCGCACGGGCGGCACAGTGCATATCGTCGTCAACAACCAGATCGGGTTCACCACTTCAGATGTGCGCGACATGCGCTCCTCTTTGTACTGTACTGACGTGGCGAAAATGGTCGAAGCGCCGATCTTCCATGTGAATGCGGATGATCCTGAGATGGTGTTGCTGGTCACCGAGATCGCACTCGATTTCCGTATGCAGTTCGGTCGTGACGTGGTCATCGATATGGTGTGTTTCCGCAAACTGGGGCACAACGAGCAGGATGAGCCGCTGGTGACCCAGCCGTTGATGTATCGCAAAGTGAACAAACACCCGGGGACGCGTGCGCTCTACGCAGAGCGTTTGGTGGGACAGGGTGTGTTGTCCGCTGGCGAACCGGAAGAGATAGTGGTGAGCTACAAGCAGGCGATGGATGCAGGACACAATCCAATTCAACCCGTACTCACTGATTACAAGTTCGGACACGGGGTGAGCTGGGCTCCCTATATCGGCGACAAATCATGGAAGCTGCCTGCGGAGACTAGTTTGCCGCGTGAACGCTTGCAGCAATTGGGGCAACGACTGGTGGATGTCCCCAGTGGTTTCAAGTTGCACTCGCGTGTGGAAAAGATCATGGCGGACCGTGTCGCCATGAGTAAAGGTGAGTTGGCGCTGGATTGGGGCATGGCTGAAAATCTGGCCTATGCCAGCCTCGTCACCGAAGGGTATCCCGTCCGCTTGTCGGGGGAGGATTGTGGGCGCGGTACGTTCTTCCATCGCCATGCGGTGTTACACGATCAGAATCGCGAACAATGGGACAAAGATGTGTACATCCCCTTGCAAAACATCGCGCCAGACCAATCCGATTTCGTTGTTATCGACTCGATCCTGTCGGAAGAGGCGGTGCTTGGGTTTGAATATGGCTATGCAACTGCCGAGCCTGATTGCCTCACAATATGGGAAGCACAGTTTGGCGACTTTGCCAACGGCGCGCAGGTGGTCATTGATCAGTTCATCACCTCGGGTGAAGCCAAGTGGGGTAGGTTGTGCGGACTGGTGATGTTGTTGCCGCATGGTTATGAGGGGCAAGGCCCCGAGCACTCATCAGGTCGTATCGAGCGTTATTTGCAGCTGTGTGCGGACTACAACATCCAAGTCTGCGTGCCGACAACAGCAGCACAGATATTCCATTTGTTGCGCCGTCAGATGGTGCGTCCATATCGCAAGCCGCTCATCGTGTTCACGCCCAAGAGCTTGCTACGGAGTAAAGATGCGTCGTCGCCGTTGGAGATGTTCACTGATGGCGGATTCCAGAACGTCATTCCCGAAACGGATGCCTTGGATTCATCCAAAGTGAGCCGCATCATCGTGTGTAGCGGCAAGGTATATTTCGACCTGATCAAGCACAGGCGCGAAAAGGCGATAGCCAACATGGCGATCATCCGCTTGGAGCAGTTGTATCCATTCCCCCACGAAGCGTTTGCGGCCCAGATCGCCGCTTATCCCAATGCGACCGAAGTCGTGTGGTGCCAAGAAGAGCCGGGTAACCAAGGTGCATGGCATCGCATCCAGCATTACCTGTTACGCCATATGCGGCCCGGCATGAAGTTGGACTACGCCTTGCGCCCCTCTTCTGCTTCGCCAGCGGCGGGATATTTGGCAACGCATAACGAACAGCAAAAAGCCGTGATCGAAGCTGCATTCCGTCCCGATCTTAACGTGAAGACCAAACCAGGAGCACACCATGAGCCTCATTGAAGTCAAAGTCCCGCAGCTGTCTGAATCCGTCGCCGAGGCGACCCTTATTACTTGGCATAAAAAAGTAGGTGAGGCGGTGAAGGAGGGAGAAAATCTCATCGACATCGAGACTGACAAAGTTGTGCTCGAACTACCTGCCATCCAGAGCGGTGTACTGGTGAAAATCATTAAGTCTGATGGTGCCAAAGTGGGAAGCAACGAAATCATTGCGCAAATTGACACGGCAGCGCAGGCACAAGCCGCAGCACCTGTTGCGGCACCCTCAGCTGCGGCAGCGACCACCTCATCGTCTGCGGCGGCATCTCCCTCGGCAAGAAAGCTGGCTCATGCGCATGATGTTGATACCAACACCCTGCAAGGCAGTGGTAAACACGGTTTGGTGACCAAGGAGGACGTACTGAGTGCAGTGCAGGCGGCTCCCTCTGCTCCGCAAGCGGTGGCTGCCCCCATTTCAGTGCCAGTTGGCGACCGTGCCGAACAACGCGTGCCGATGACACGCATCCGCCAGCGCATTTCAGAACGCCTACTGCAATCGCAGGCGAATGCCGCCATTTTGACCACGTTTAACGAAGTGAACATGCAGCCCGTAATTGATCTGCGCAACAAATACAAAGATGCGTTTGAGAAAAAGCACGGCGTGAAGTTGGGCTTTTCTTCCTTCTTTGTTAAGGCCGCCGTATTGGCCTTGCAAAAGTTCCCTATCGTCAATGCCTCGGTGGACGGCAACGCCATCATCTATAACGGTTACTTCGACATCGGCATGGCCATCGGCAGCGAGCGCGGCTTGGTCGTGCCCATCCTGCGCAATGCCGACCAACTGTCATTGGCCGACATCGAGAAACAAATCGCCGCATTCGCCGCACGCGCCAAAGACGGCAAGCTGACCATGGAAGAGTTGAGTGGTGGCACTTTCTCGATCACCAACGGCGGCGTGTTCGGCTCGATGCTCTC
>Ga0172376_10009460_pt1 | contig 10014 bp, 28 predicted proteins | sample Lak35m_FD_121114 | JGI IMG/M metagenome (GOLD analysis project Ga0172376, IMG submission 121114) | Freshwater microbial communities from Kabuno Bay, South-Kivu, Congo - kab_092012_35m | ecosystem: Environmental > Aquatic > Freshwater > Lake | place: Democratic Republic of the Congo: South-Kivu... | reverse complement strand
TGAATTACTCTATGCTGTGTTAGTAGTTTATTGTGGTAGTTTTGGTTTAAACATTATGGATAAATTTAAAAAATGACATTTAAAGATTGTATTTATAAATTAAAAATAGGTATTTGCACTCTACTAAATGATTGTAAATGTAAAAAATTAAATGTATTTAAATGCAAACATACCTCTTATTGAATGTTATGTTAGAGGTAACTATTTAAGAAATCAACAAGATAGCCACGATAAATATTTTTGGTGTGTAGTATTTGGTGTAACAAGTATACCTAAACAAGTACCTTTATTTAATTTTATAATGGAAGATGGTGGTGTATGGTGGCGATCACCTATATCTGCCTTCTGTAATGAAGAAGGTGTACCTGAACAACCATTATCAGAACTATGTTTATGGGATAGTTTCTCTTACAATATTGCAGTTACAACCTTTCATCAGTTAGCAGGAAGTAAAATAAAATTTCTACAAAGAAATAAGAAAGAACAGCTTGGTAATTATCTCTTCACTCTAGACTGGTCAGAAGGAGACTTTAATGAATTAGACTTTGGCTATGCATCTAAACCAGATCAACATAAATGTGGTCATGTAATAGAAATGGATAATGGTAATTTTGCTATACAACCTAACAATAGAATTAGAGTCTTTGATTCTAATATGGGTGTTAATTGGAATGAACCACCATTAATTAATAGGTTAGTTAATACTTATACATGGAGTGTTGAGGATCAACCCAAATGGACTACAGATGAAAAAGAAATAGGACAATATGATTATGAATATAAAAATACAGAAAAGTAATACTACTTATAATCTCTATCTAATATCAATTCTAAGTAATGGATAGCTTTCATTATATCTTCTTTACCATTCTTATTTCTGTGTCGGCATACATACTTTATTACGTTTGCCTCACAAAATAATAGTTTATTTTTATTAATAAAATCTATTGGCTGAATAACCATATCAGAATAGTGTGTACCACCTATCTGTTTCTTTTTAATTAAATCTTTCATAATTTTATAATATCTATCATTATCAGTCATTAAACAAATTTATTATAATTTTATCTTGTTTGCTAGAATTAAATAACACATCATACTGTGCTTGAGTAAACTTTAACTTATCCTGCTTAATTAATTTAACTACTGAACTGCGAATATATTCTGGTTCAAACTCAGCAAGATTGCATATTAAACAAAAGTCATCTGTAAAAGATGTCAACCAAGTCAATGCATCATACTTATATTGAAGATACTTTTTATCTATTCCTTTATATTCTGCATCATCCAATGCTTGAATAATCACAGACATAAACAACTTAGCTTCTTTAGTCTTTGATTGAAATGTAATCTGCGTTGCCTGGTGCAATAACTTCATAAGTGGTTCTATCGTTTTTACAAGGATCGGTTACCCACTTATAGTCAGACATCTTACAAAGCTTTAATTTATTAAAAGCTTCTTGATCATTATTAGCTTCTATTTTTACTGTTCCCTTTACTGACGTATAGTATTTAAACAAATAAATCATATCTTAGTACTGCGTCTTGAAGCTTCTAATGTTCTCCAAACGTCAATTACTAATTGTTCTTTTGCTCTTTTATTTTCTATAGCTATTACCTTTTCACCTAATGCACACTTTTCTTCTATATGTTGTTTAAAATTATCAGAAGCATAATATCTTTGCTCTTTTAAAGTAATAGAAGAATCTTGTGTGTTACTCAAAATATGTAATGCCTTTTCTCTCTTTGCTTTATCTTTAAGATATTCTAAACCAGAAGAAATCTTTGCGTGTTCTTCATCTGTTTCAGAAATATACTTTAAAGCTTCTTCAAGTCTTTTTTCTGTTATCATCTTTTTTATCCTCTTTATAATTTAATTCCATCTTTGTAACATTCCAGAAGCTTGTCTTAACAAACTGCTTTAATCTTTTGTTCATATCCTCAATATCTTCTGGATTACAATGACTGTTCCACTCTAACTTACATCTATAATTTTTCATATCTTTTTTTGTTTATCCCCCCACCTAAGGGGAAGCAGGGGGATATTTGTTTAAACACTAAAAGGGAGCATCTTCTCCTTGATAGGAAGTTGATAAAATCTTTTTAGTAATCTTATCTACTTCTGAGTATACAGACTCATACTCATTTAAACTCTTATTCACCAATATAGATGATAATAAGTTTGACATGGTTAATCTGTATTTCTCTTTCCATTGATCCACGAGTATATTTCCTGAACCATTAGAAACTTTTTTGACAGTATCTGTTGGTATAGATGTTGTTGCATCTTTCCAATCTAAAGGTTCAATCTTAATACAAGATTGATTGTTAGATCCAGGTTTTTTAATTTTATAACCTGTTACTCTAACTCTTTCTCCTTTATTCATCTGTCTACAATTCTGCGGTACAAAAAGCTTCCTATCTGATTGATCATCCAGTTTTACTGATAACCAGTACTTAACCGGATTTTCTTCATCATGAATGTCTTTTAACCCCTGTATTGTAGCTTCATACGTTTCTGTATTTTCACTCATATGTTTTCTTTTGTTTATTTTATTTATTATTGTTTTTATTGTTTCCATACTTTATTCCAAACATCTCTAGCAAATTTCTTTGCTTCCGTCTCGTCTTTTCCCCAACGAAAGTTATCCATTGTTAATGGAAACATCTTAACAACTTCATCTTTAGATTTTGCTATATTGCATATGTGTTCAATAGTTTGAAACACTTGCAATAAATCAACATCTGGAATCCTATCTACCATATCTACTATCTCTTGATCTTTTGGTGAAGTATATAAAAGCATAGTAGGTTTATTAAATATTCTTTTGTATAAGTATTGTTGTCTTACATCTGAAGCTTTGGGATACCAATTACTATCTAACTTGCCAGACTTTAATCTTTTTAAGTAAGCTGTAGCTTTAGTATCAATAATACAATCATTAAACTCAAAGTCTGTTATACACTTAATTGGATATTTTAATTTATCATCTTCATAAATCTTTTCATTTTGATAAGACACAACCTTACCAAATTCTTTTAATGATTCTGTAAATCTTAAAGCTATTTCTACTGCCCATATAACTTCATCACATTCTTCTTTGTATAAAGAATCAAACTCTTTTGATGTAGCTTTTAAAATATCTCTTTTATCTCCACCATTTAAACCTTCTATTGCACCTTTTTCTGCTGCTAATCCCATAACCATTCTAGCATTAGGTTTTTCTTCATAATTGAATAATTCTGTTATTATCCAATATGCTGGAGACTCCACAAAAGCGTTGCCTCTACTAGCACTATGTCTATAATCTTTTCTTAATATGCTCATAATTATTTTCCTTTTTAAAACAAATCAGTTAATTACACATTAGTGAAATTAAATGATTTGGCAATCTATTTATAATGTTAAAAAAAACTAAGAAATATCGTAATATTAAATACTTACAATGGGTATCAGAAAGACCATGTTTATTATGTATGTCTGATCCTTGCCAAGCACATCATATAACTATTGCTGAAAAACGTGGCTTTGGTCAAAGAGTTTCTGATAACTTCACTATACCTATTTGTTATAAACATCATCATTTATTACATATGACAGGTGAAAAAACATTTTGGTCTAAGTTAGGTATAGATCCCAAACCTTTAACTAAAATTTTTTTTTCAGCATATAACAATGATAAATTAGAATGTGATGTTTATTTATGGGAAAATGTATATAAAACAATACTACCCAATATTAGATCCAATATTGATTTCCTTTCTAGTAATTAATAAAATATCTTATGGCTAAAATATATAAATATCCAGGCAAGACTAAATCTGATAACTTCTTAGATAAAGTTAATCCTAATAAAATATCAGACTATCTTGCCAATCAACACCCTGATCTACCTGATCGTATAGTAAATGCTATGGCTCTTGCCATGATTTATTCTACCTATCTAACAATGGTATGTGAAGAAGAAAACTATTCTTGTCATAAATTGTTTGAACAAGAACATATGGATATTCTTTTTAGCTATGATAAATCAAAGCTACACTAAGTACGCAAAGGATCTGTTGGTTCTTCATCATCTAGTATAATACCCTCTAATATTTCCATTTCTTTTTTAACATTAGTTAATTCTATCTTAACTAAGTCTTTAGATTTTTCTAACTGATCTGTTAGATAAGGAAAATTTTGAGGGTACACTCCATAAATATATAAATCATTTATAGCTGCTGCTACTCTAGATAATCCTTTGTATCTATGTCTAAGTCTTGTTATCCTGCTGTCCATATTTTTTTTCAAATTGTGCTAATCTTTCAGATAACTCTTTAAGTTTTCTTTTGTCTTGAAGTTTTTCTTCTAATAGTTTCTTTAGATTAACTTGTAGTGTTTTTGTTTTGTCCATTTATTTCTCCATTTAGTTTAAATGCAATATAATGATATACTGGATTCTTTATCTCATAACATATTTTCTTATGAGATACAGTAATTAATTTATGTTTAACCCATTTATTTACATTATCTGCTAACTTTCTAAGTTCATAATCAGATTGTTGGTCTTTAACTAACCACCCAGTATAATAAATATAATTATCACCTGGTTTTGCAATTGTCATCCACTTAGAAAGATTTACTATATAATCACTAGTTAACATTTAAATATCCTAATTTTTTTAGATCTTCATAGTATTCACGTTCTGCAAATAAATAGTTATATTTATTTCTATCAACTACAAAGTTATTATTCTTTGCATATAAATATTGCAATATATAAGATACTTTTGTCCAATATTGAGCTGACCATAAGCTATCAGAATTATTTACAATATCTTTTATCTTGTTTATCTTGCAGGACAAGCAATTACATTTAATAATTTTAAGTGTCATAATTTACTCCTTTTGTCATTTTTTATTTGCCTCCGTTAAATAGTTTCTAATTAATACTTTAATTACACCAGACATTGAATATCTATTGTTCTTGCAGTATTCTCTAAACTCTCCATATAGTTCTTTAGTTAATGTTACTCCTAATACACCATATTTATTGTTCCAAGTATTCTTAGACTTTTTATTTATTTCCATATTTATTTTATCTATATCCATTACACTCTCCTTAGTTTAAGTATTTAATTAACTTTGATTTAACCAAATCAATCCAATCTATAAAGTCATGTATAAAACTTTTATTTGGTTCTGATCTAGATTCTATTTCTTTCATAGCTTCTTTGCTGACTTTGCGTACAATATCAGCTTGTCTTTTATCTTTATTCATGCTGCTACCTCTTTAGATATTGGTTTAGCTTGGCACATAAATAATTGTGGCTTTATATTCTTTAGCCAATCTGCTAACGAAGGTACATAACCACAATCTTCTGTAATATGTAATTCAGCAATAAGTTTTACTGGTACATTCTTACCATCTGAATTTACTATGTAATCTCCAAACTTTTCTATACACTCTTTTATTCCAAAAGAATGATGTCTTAATGCTCTATGTCTAAAGTCTGGATGATAGAATTTAGTATCATCAAACCAATTATGTATTGGTAAATAATCTTTAATTCTACCACCCCAATATCTTTTGCTAGACATAGCATGATGTACTGGTGTTGCCATTGTTATCCTTTCTATTGTTATACTATTACGTTTTGTACTTTGCTATGTGCATCTTTAAATGTTAAATCTGACCAAAGTTCATGATTTAACATTTTGGATACTTTATCTTCTCTTCTTCTAACAACTAATTGTTTATCACCTCTAGTTATTGGGTATGAACTCCAATGGGTTGCTGCTTGATATACAGCAAACAAATTAGAACCATATGCTTTATAGTATCTAGTCCATAGGTCTGATAACTCTTTCATAGCTTTATCACTAAAACTCCAACTAAACTCACGTTCATTTTTAATTTTAGCTAGTGTATTCTTAAATAACTTCTCTACTTCTTCTGAAGTTACTGCACTTCTAATTAAAGACTTTAACTCATGACCTAGCTTTTCTTGTGCTTTTAAACCAGACTCAAATAGTTCTACACTATAATTCAATTCACGTTTAGCACTATGTCTGTTGTACACTCTAAATTGCCAATCAGGTCTAACTAGACCATTCATACATAATACATACACAGATCCAAATATAATCTGTTCTGCCCATGATGAATCATAACTAGCATACACTCTAAGATGAGGTACTGTCTTTTCTTTATTGGCATCCATTATAGGATTCTCGTGATCCCAAAAGATTACATCTCTACGGAATTTACTTCCGCTTCTGTTTGTCCAATCTTTTACTGACACTCTATCTTTAGATAACTTGCGTGATGATAATATTACATCACTAACTTTTTGTACTAGTTCTTCATACATTCTTAACTTGTACTTTTCTGTAACAACACTCAATGATTCCATTGTGTCTGTTCTTATTAATGCATATCTATTAGGTATAAGTTCTTGTATTTGATCTCCTGACCAATCATCTGTTCTATGAAAGTATATTGGTCTTTTCTCTACATAAAACTTTATCTCAGGACTTACCTTCTGCATTTCATTTATATTACTTAGATACATCTAGTTCTCCTTCTTCTTCTGTTTGTTCATATTGTTCATAACTTTCATTTGCACTATTAAACCATTTGCCAAATTCAACATCTATTGTTATTGTTCCTTCTACATTACCTTCAAAAGCAAATGATCCATACTTATCTAATGCACCTGTGCTATAGATTAGATTTCTCAAATGATAATCATTATTAATATTTACTATATTTTGATGAGTAGTTTTTAATACGTAGTAAGTATAATTTCTTCTATCAAATTCATTAACTTCGTGTTTAACTACATTTACCTCAGGAAACTTTTTAAACTTTTTTATTTCATTGTTTAAAGAATCCTGAAATTCTATATCATCTATACCACCCTCATCATGACCGCCTGAAAAAGTAGCTACTATGTATCTTATTTTTCTTTCTCTAAAATGTTCTTTTAATTCTTTAAACATTTCTGCGGCATTTTTTTGATTGTATTTAGTTTCTAATGATTGTTGAAGTTCCCATCTTTTATTAAAAAGATCATGTTTAACTCCACCATTAGGTAATCTCCCATGTGGAATTGCTCCAAGAAACTCTACATTTTCCATATTAATTACCCTTATCTGTTAGTTTATTTAATAAAGCTTCTTCTCTTACTATTCTTATTTTTCTATCTAAATGAGAATAGATTATTTGCTGTATCATAAATACAACAACTACTGCACATAATGGTAGTACTGTAATAACAGCTACTATTTCTGTGATTGTCATATACATTCCTTTCTGTTATCTTTTTATAGGTGGAGAGCCACCTGTAGGTACAGCTCTCCGCCCTGTCTTGTTTTTTTGTTATGGGCATTGTTTATAGAATGTTAATTCATTCACCAGGAATAATTTTAATTGGATTTCCTGGATGGTACTTAAACCCTTAGTCCCAAACCCATTTATACTTACGCTGTTTTGGAAATCTTACTAATATTTTCTGAATAATTTGCAGAAATATCCATAAGTTTCTCAGGCGTAATCTTTTCTCTTTCCTTCTCATCCATTCTTGCACATACACGAATGAATAACGAAGCAGCAGATGTCTTTTGACTTACTGGATCTAACTTACCAAGTAACTCATTTTGTCTTACAGACTCATGACATCTTTGTAGTAAAGCGGCATAATAATCAGCCATCTTTCCATACTTATCATCTATCCTCTCTTTAAGAGGTTTCTTTACTTGTTGTACCATTTGGTCTCCTTTCTTTTTATTTCAAATGGAAGTTCAACTTTGTCTGGCATACTTTTCTTTATAGCTATTACCAGTCCGATTGCCACTCGTACTGGGAATATAGCTATCTTAGTCGCCATCTCCTTTGCCTTTTCTATACGCATCATCTAACCTCCTTAGTTCTTTGTATTTAGCGTAAGCTTTGCGATATTCTACCGCAAATTCTTTTGTTCCAGGTTTATGTGTTACATCTTGTGTTAACCAATTCCAAGCAGACTTTAATGCAAATCCACCTATCGTAAATGCTACAAACTTTATTATATTAAACATCTACACCTCGTTGGTTGAATTGTTTTCGCTATGCAAAACATTCACACCAACAGTTTTACTTACATTACTAGTAACACTCTCTATTTCTGTTATCTCAGTATCCTTTAATAAATCATTTAGATTTGTCTTTAGTATGTAAGCTATCTGTAATGCTCTATATAAACTTATAGTATTTATTCCTTTTTCGTATTTCTGTATTTGCTGAAATGTAACATTACATTTACTAGCTACTTGTGTTTGAGTCATTTGTAATGACTCCCTTGCTTTCCTTATTCTGTTGCCTATTACCTTGTAAAAAGGTAGATCGCTTTGCTTTATAGTTGGCATACTTTGTTTCTTCCTTTCCAAATAGTTTTTGTAAAACAAACAATTCTCGCTTGTCGGAATTGTTAGTTTTTCTTGTTACCACTCTAATTGTATTAGGGTTAACATATGATTCATTCATACGGACTATGCTTAGAAATCCTTGCTTTGGGTAAATAATTTCTATGTGGCTAATAAACTCTATAAAGTTTTTCCACCACCACATCCTCTCTATTTGTACAAAGCCATTAAACTCTAGCTGGTATATCAGCTCAAGTCCTTTCTTTAGTCCTATCTTCTTTTGATTGAATCTGTCTTTGAATACAACTATTCTCATATTCCTTAATCCTTTCTATCATATTAGAATATATTTTGTATTGTATTTCCTTGTCTTTTAGATTGTCCACTAATGGTAGTAGACCAATCATTGATTCTATGCTATCCTTAGTCATACATCTTATATATTTTCATATATATCCTTTCTAACATTTAGCCCACGCCATCTAGAGTGTGGGCTAAACTGTCTATGTTTTGTTCTTATTTAGTTCTTGATCAGATCTAAATATACACTCTACGTACATTCTATAGAAGTATTCTTTTAAACTTTTAGTTTCCGCTCTTTTCGATTTTTTGAGATACTCTATTGCTGTCTGTTCCAGTTTTGTTTTCATTATGTACTCCCTTCTTTAGTTCATTAATGTATGTCTCTAATGCTCTTAAAGCATCATAGTATCCTCTCACATACTTCTGATTTAGTACATCATTTGCATTACCTCTTCTTTGATGCTGCCACATCTCCTCTATCGGTAACATCATATCCTGTATTTTGATTTCTACTTTATCTATCATTTTATCCTTTCATATCTGCAAGTATATAATAATACTTCCTGACCTTTAAAAAATGTCGCCATAGTAAAGCGACCATTTTTGTTTTCTATTTGTTTATGTTTAACAACCCTGTCAAACACTCTATCGCAATCAAGCAATCCACTATGGTCATCCCATTCTAAGACTGTATGATTCCAATTAACAAATAGTATCACTAGTATTATTTTCATATTACTCTCTCTTATTTATTGAGGAACACTATAACTATTAATATAGATAATAGTGTACACCCTATAAAAGTTATTAGTCCTATTTCATTTATAAGTTCTATCATACTAACTCATAGTTGTTAGTATGAATAAAATACCACACGCAATACCAAATATAATAATTGGTATTAAAAAAATTTCACTAACTATCATATGTATTTCCTTTTTTTTGGGCTACCCCATTTAAGAGATAGCCCATTGTTATTTACTTACTTAGTTTGTTAACTATGTTCGTTAACATATTCTCAATATTCTCTAATCTAGTCTTTGTATCCTGATTAGATAGATATTGTCTGTAAGGTATATGCTTAGTAGAATCAAAGTTCTGACTAATCCATGCACCTTTTTCTTTGTCTGTTTTTACTGTAGTTGTCATTTATTTTCCTTTCTGTTATACTTTTAAATAATCAACCTACTCGTTGCGTTGATTATTTGTTTCTTCTTTTCCATAGAAGAACACTCCTGCACATATCAATAATGCTATTATTCCTATGAATAGATTGCCAAAAAACGCCAATCCTAAACCTAAGAAGAATAACATTACAGCTA
>Ga0172376_10009458_pt1 | contig 10014 bp, 11 predicted proteins | sample Lak35m_FD_121114 | JGI IMG/M metagenome (GOLD analysis project Ga0172376, IMG submission 121114) | Freshwater microbial communities from Kabuno Bay, South-Kivu, Congo - kab_092012_35m | ecosystem: Environmental > Aquatic > Freshwater > Lake | place: Democratic Republic of the Congo: South-Kivu... | reverse complement strand
GGAAGCCGCTAGGATAAAGGTTAAGCTTTTGCTGGAGGGCAGGCAGGATGGTAAGCCAGATTTATATATATTCCGAAACTGTAAACGGATAAGACATGAATTTATGAATTATGTATGGAATAACCACAAGGACCCAGCCTCACAAGGGGTGAAGGAAGAGCCTAAAAAGGTGAATGACGATGCTCTTGATTGTTTACACTACATCGTGGTTGAGAATCCAAAGCATAATAAGTCGGAGATACTAAAGTGTTTTTAGAAGCTGATAATAGTAAAAGTGAGTTTAGGGATAATAATGATATAGTCCAGTATTTTTCCGCCCGCATGGATAAGGATGATGCTAATAGGACCTTGTTCTTGAATAGAAAGAGCGCTTACTTGAATGAATGGGATAACTTTACCAGCTATTCTCAAACAGCAGCGTATGCTAATGTAAGTCCTAAGACGACTAAGGTAAACTACTTACACTATCCATTTTCACTAGAGAAGATAATACAATGGCAAGCAAGTATTTATAAGCTTATCTTTTCCAATGACCCGTGGTTTACGGCAACTCCTTTGTCGGATGTTACAAAAGATCAAGCTATGACAGCGGAAGCGCTCATGCAGTATGTGTGTAGAGACCATGTAAACTATAAACGGGGGATGAAGCCAGTTATAGAGGAGGTTTTGTTTGAGACAGCCGCCTATGGTTGGGGTATTATTATTAAGCAATGGGTGACGAAGAGGCGAAAAATAAATGGGGTTGTTAAAACCAGCTACGAGGGTGTAGTGTTACGAACAATTCCGCAAGAGGATTGTTACTTTCCTTCCTTGATTAATGAGAGTGATGACTTACAAAATTGTCCTTACGTTGGAATACAGATGTATCCATCTAAGAGTGAGCTTTTATCTAACCCTTTGTACGATAAGAAGGCGGTAGAGGCTGTTCTCAAGGCTGGTTCTAACGATCATGACAGCAATAGCGATATTCTAAGGCAGCAACAAGACTATAATTCTGGAATAACAAATACATACGACTCAAGCAATGGCTATCCTATACAGATTTTCTACGCGACCTTGATTGGAAAGGATGGGATAGCGCAAGAAAAGGTTATAACCATGTCTAAAAAGGCTAGGGTTATGCTTAGTATTCAGAATTTAGAGGAAGAAAACCCATCTTACACTAGGCCAGTGTATAAATTTTCTCTTAAGAAACGACCAAGATCACCTTATGACAGGGGTTTTTGTGAGATTTTGTACCCATTCAACCAAGAGATAGACGATTATCACAATTTGCGTAGGGAAAATGCCTATGTTAGTGGTATTCCATGGGGTACTTATAGAGCAAGCTCAGGTTTAGAAAAAAATGCCATAGAAATACAGCCGGGGACCTTTATTCCGACAGAGGAACCAGCAGCAGATTTACGAGTTGTACAAACAGGGAACAATATATCGTGGACATACCAAGCGGAGCAGTTTGATTTTACACTAGGGGATAGAATTACGTCACAACCTGCTCTTTTACAAGGGCAGGTGCCCGATACCGTTGGGCCCCTACGATCCACCAGCGGTGTTCGGGCGCTACTTACAGAGTCACAAACCCCAAGAGACCTTGATCTTGATCATATTAGGGGTACTCTTAACCTACTATTAAGAGATATATACGCCGAGTACAGCGAGCGGTTACCTGCTACTACAAAGGTGAGGCTTCTATCGTCTAAAAGCAAGGGTATATTCGGGGCTGATTTTATAAATGTTAAAAAGGACGACTTGCAAGGGGAGTATGAGTTTAGCTTGATGGTGAATGATGCCCAATACAACCCAGAGGTTAAAAAGCAGAACGACCTAGCCTTAGCTCAAGTGCTTATCAACCAAGCTAACTTGCAGACAGGTATAGTGACACCAGCAAACATGTACAATATTTTGACCGATATTGTGCAAGATTTTAATAAGTCAAATGTAGAGAGCTATGTTACCCCTCCACAAAATTTTGCCATGGCACTAAATCTAAACCAAGAAGTGTCTATGCTCTTAGGTGGACGTATGCCTGTTATTGTTATGAACGATAACCACGAAGCAAAGCTGCAAGGCTTGTTAGCTTTTGTTGGTAGTCCAGATTATCAAGAGGGCTTACAGCTAGGAACAGTTACAGAACTAACAGATGCGCTATTCAAGCAAGCGATTAAACAACATATGGAAATGGCGCAGATATTACAGCAGGCACAAGCTATGCCTAATCAATCAGGCCTTGAGATTCCGTTGACGGCGGGGGCAAGACAGGCGGGTACACTAGACGGGCAGGGGCGCCCAATAAATGAGGTGGATAATGGAAGAGCTACTGGTGAGGAGCCTGTTGCAGGAACTACTGCAGACGGGAACGTGGGAAGCGGTCAAGTTTAAGGCCTTAGAGCTAAGGCAAGAGTTTACAAGCCGTATGACTTCTCTTGATTATAAAACAAACCATTACGACAAAGATTTAATTTACTTAAAGGGTTGCTTGGATGGGCTAAGCAAACTTTTAAGTGCTATAGAAAAAACAAAGAAAGGGGCATGATATGCCATTAGGACCAGTAAAAAAAGCAATAATGGGCAAAAAGCCAAAATGTGACACACCAAAAGGCGAAAAAGGTATGAAGGTTAAAACTCCTAAAAGTACCACACCGCCGATGAAAGTTAAAAAAAGTAAGTAACATAAGAAAGGGGCCATTATGTCAACAAGTACAGACTTTGATACTTTATTCGCCGATGACAAGGCGACAAAAGATGCAAGTAATGTGGATTTAACAGACATTAAACAGACAATAAGTAACCTGTCTAAAGTGGTTACAAGCTTAGCAGATTCGCAAAAGAAGGTCCAAGAGCTAGAGTTGAAACGTCAAGACGAGGTTAAAATCAACCAAGCTCTACAGGAACACGCCGCGTTAACGAGTGAATGGGACGCTAAAGCATACAAGGAGTTTAATGCCTTGAATGATAAAGATAGCGACTTCTATAAAGCAGTAGCGGAAGACCTAAAGGTAAAAGGTTCAGTCCTTAAAATAGGCGATAAGCAGTTGTACGAGCCTATGGCTGTGTACAATGCCGCTTGCCGAGTGGCTGCAACTACTAAGAAGGCAACGTTTAAATCATCTATACCAGAGAGTAATATGATAGATAACCCAGTAGATAAAGATATCGCCCTAACCCAAGGTGTAGAGTTCGCAATAGGATTAGGCATTGAGAGAGATAAGGCGGAAGAGCTTTATAAGAATAGTAAAATAAAACCTAACACTCGATATTATGAAGTTAATTTAGTTGAAGAACTAAAAAAACGTAAAAAAAAATAACATAACTCTTTACACAATTTGGTAAAGTTATACAATGTAGGAAGATTATATGGCAAATGGATTAAAAGCAAATGCAACAGGGAATGGTTTAAGAGAAAATAAGTTGCGCGAAAGTGCGCTTAAGACCTCTACCAACCCTACAAGGAACTTGGTTTATAGAGATAAATACGATGTATTAAACCAAGATGAAGATAGAGTTTACCGATGGGTAAGCCGCCAATTGGTAGATAAGAATATGGGATATCACCCTAGAGGATGGACGGTCCTTAATAAAGAGAATGAAAAGGGTGAGATCAGTGTGTTTGGTTCTAAAAAAGGTAAACCAGCATACATCCCGATGAATGGGTTAGTGCTTGCATTCAAAACTCGAGAGGATCATGAGGAAGAAATGCAGGTTATGGAAGGTAAAAAGATTTCGATAGAAGACGCAGCTAGGGGCCATGTTGGAGCGTTGCAACGATTAGGGAAGAATGCACACTTTGAACAAGCAAACATCTTGGAAAAAGGTGTGGATGTAATGTCATAATAGGAGAATAGAGACATGGCAAATGTAGACAGCCCAAATGGGCTAAAGGCTGTAAGTACGCTATCAGGCGGAAATATACGCTTACAATATGTAACTTTTAGTTCAACAAACTCAGCCATAGGATATGGTTCACCACTAACATTGTTGGCAGATGGTACCTACGACGCATGGTCAAATGGATTATCATTCGATGGCGTTTCTGGTTTTCAGCTTGCGGCAAATACAGGTGGTACAGGTCCTGCATATGTAGACCCAAACATCATTTATTCTGTACAAACAGATAATGGCGCAGGAACGTTAACAGCGCAAACAGCTATTGGTTTGAATGCTAACTTGATAGCTGGCAGTGTTTCATCTTTCGGCGCAAGTACAGCGGAGTTGGATGAGAGCTCAGGCGCAGCAGGTGCTGGTTCAGATTCTTTACCAGTTCATGTGATTGGTCTTGATACCACTTATGGTAATGAGTTCGGCGAGTTTAACCGCTTGCTAGTAGTAACAAACACAAGTCGTCTAAAAGCAGGCGTAGTAGGAATTTAAGGAGTAACTTATGGCAATTAATACAAGGCTCATTTTACCAGATCAGTATCTGGCAACACAATTACCAGCATTGCAAGAGCTTATCTTGTCTGATATGGAGTCATGGCCAGATATGGTGCCTACGCTGGCAAAAATCCGTCCAGCTACAGGCTCTATCGCTCAGACCACAGAGCAAACAGGTGTAGGCCAAGCGCAAGCGATACCAGAGGGTGCATCAGTAAATTATGCAACTATTGCGCAAGGTAACAGCTTCACAGCTCAATACATCAAGTATGGTATTGGTGCTATTATCACTCGTGAGATGATGGAAGATGGTAAGTTGCAAGATGCGGCGGAGATTATCCGCTCTTTACCACGCTCTATGCACGATCTTAAACAGCGCTTATTTGCTGATAACTTCAATAATGGTTTTACAGTAAATGGTTACGATGGTGTTCCTTTGTTCTCTACGAACCACCCAATTGTAAATGGTGGCGGTGTTCAGGCAAATACTCCAAGCGTGCAAGTTGACTTGACTGTAGACTCTTTGGAAGAAGGGTTTACGCAAATTAGTCAGTGGGTAACTCAAGAAGGTTTACGCTGGATGGCAAAACCAGAATATATGTTGGTTTCTCCGGGCAATAGCTACGGTGCTTATCAATTGTTGAATTCTGATTATACGCCAGATTCAGCCAACAACGCAGTATCTTCGGTTAAGCGTTTTGGTCTTAAGATGGTAGAGAGCCCTTACATTACAGATACAGATGCTTGGTTTATTCGTTGTACGCAGCATTATTTGTTCTGGTGGGATCGCCAAGACCCTATGCTAGAGTCATTCCCTGATTTTGATATCACAGCGACTAAGCATAAAATTACAGCACGATGGACTACTGGACATGGTTCTTACTATGGATGGTATGGTTCTAGAGGTAATTAATAGTAAGTAAGTTTGATTGAGGCGGTTCGCCGCCTCTTTATTTTATCGAGGTATATATGGGTTTAAATAGCGGAGTAACTGTGTTTGATTCTAATGTTCAAGCATGGTCATACATTCCAGAACAAAATGGCGGCGGCAGCATCAAGGATTTTCCTCCAAGTGGTACAGCATTTTATGTGGGCAATTCTACATCTTATATTATAGATGGTGGCGATGCAGGTCCTAGTGATGGCAATACAGGCTTAAGCCCTCAGCAACGCTTGTCTACATTAGAGGCGGCATATAATAAGGTTGTAAGCGGACGCGGTGATGTAATTTATGTACTTCCGGGCCATAGTGAGACTTCTGCACTTGCGACAATGTCTAAGAATAACTTTAGCATTGTTGGAAAAAGCAACGCTCTTACAAACCCAGCAATAGTGTTTAGTGGATCTACTGGTTGTACAGTGTCAGGTAATGGTATTCAGATTTCTGGTATTGCGTTCAGTGGTTTGTCTGGTGCGACTCGCATCTTGAATTGTTCTGGTGCATCGGTAGAATTATACAATAACTTGTTTATTCAGGGCACAAATGGTGGAACAGCAGCAGCGGTAGTAGTTTCAGGTAATTGTACCATAGCTAACAACAAGTTTTTGGCTACTTCTGATACAGTGACATCAGCAATAGTATTTAGTGGAGCTCCTTTTGGTTATATTTATAACAACGAGTTTCGTGGAACCAATACAAGCTCTACATGGTCATCATATATTATAGATGGAACAGGGGTAATAGCAGGTGTAACAATTGACATTAATAGCAATTTGTTTATCAACCCTCAGGCCTCTACACCAGCCTTAGCAATGGCAACAAATGCTAGTGGAACTATAGCTAATAACTATGCTGATAATGTTACCAACGGAATACGTCCCTATATAATAGGTTCGGCGTTAGGGTATAACAATGCTTTTTCCGTTACGGGACAAGACGACAGAGCAGCTATCAATGCTAATAAGTATAACAATACTTCTGTATTACAGTCTTATGCTGGCACAGGAGAGGCTAATGTCCTGTCAATTGTTGACCAAAACTTTCCTACGAACTACACTGTTTATGTAGATACTTCTAACATGACACAGGATGGAACTATTCGTTTGTATAAAAAATTGGATAGTGGTTCTGGCGAAGAGTTGGCGGCAGAGTATGGGGTATCCGCAGCGGGAGGTATTAAGATTACGGCAATATATGTAGGGGTGACAGAATACTCATTCCGTGTAAGCTATGAAGCGACTGTGGCGGAAGGTGCGTCAAGAGTAGTGCCTGTACAAGTAGTAAGGGATTAATATGGCAATTAAGAGCAAGGTAGCCCCTATTGATTTAGCGTCAATAGACGGTCAAATTCTAAGCCGCACAGATGCTTTGTCATCGCGTGAGTTTTTTACATACCTTGATATGGAAGGGTTAGGCTATGGCTATGCCAGCATAAACGCTTCTCTTTTTGCTTATGATCTAAACTTTGAAGCCTGTAACTTTCTTTGCTCACAAGGCGAGAAGATTACAGGCACAGCCACCTCAGATGGTGGAGTGACTACAGTATTATTTTGTTCAACGCTTTCTACAGAGTTTCCACAAGACAACGATTTAGTAGGTATAAAGCTAAGAGTGACAAATGATACTAGGGCAGACATGTTGGGTGCAGAGACTTATGTCACAGCATCAGTGGGAGCTACAGGTCAGCTTTTTCTAAGCCCAGCATTACCACAGATTTCTTTGGCGGGAATAACTTCTTTTGAATTGGTAGACTCAGACGTGCCATATTCAAGAAGAGCATCAGACCCAAGCTCTTTTTATTGGAGAGATGTAACGGGGTATTTGTTTGGTGTATCCACAATCTCAGTAGGTACTACCTTGACACAGATGAGCTTGATAATAGACAAGCCTTTTCCATTTTCTAGGTTAAGAATTAGACAAAACCCATCTAATGCTTCCAACTTGATACAGTTAGAGTCAGCGAGGGCAAGAGTATGATAGTACTTTCATCAAGCGGCAGAACAGATGTCTTGGCATATACTAACTTTGCGGTAGCGGCTTCAGGTTCTGTAATAGCTACGCCAGCATTTTTATACAGCCTTTCTTGTTTTAACAACCATGCAACGGCAGTAAGATATATACAGATTTTCAATAGGACGACAGCTCCAAGCGTTGGTGACACCCCAGTATTTTCGTTCCCAATCCCAGCCCAACAGGGATTTGTTTTGGAAGAGAGTTTTTTTACGAATAACGGTTATTTCTTTAACACAGGCATAGCTTGGGGGATATCCTCTACAGCGGCTACATATACGGCTGGATTGGCAGCAGATCAAGTTACAACTATTATTTATCGGGGGCAATAATGCCTAGCAGATATTTATTCGGCAATGGTGGTGGCGGTGGAGGTGGGAACTTTAACCTCTACGACTCTTACGATTTATTACCATCAGGTGCGGGCACTGGTGAAGTTGCAGGGGTACAGAATCCTTTAACGCCAGAGCTAACAGAGGCATATGCTTTTCTTGATAAAATAGGTGCAATTAGTGTGGGGATATGGGTCCCTTATAGATATTACGACAGAATAACTTCTTTAGTGTCGGATGCGTCGGCAAACCCTTGCTATATCAATTGCGCTATAGGAGATGATTTAGCAGCAGTGCTAGCTAGGGGCTGGACAAACGACAGCACGGGTACGGCTACTGTGGCAGATGCTACGGATGGAACGACAGATGTTATCCAATTCACAGGCGATACAGGAGATTTATCGGCTTTATCTTTTACACCAGCCGCTTATAATAATGAGCTATTAGCATTAGTTCAGTTGAGAGTGGTAGGGGTTGAGTCAACGGATGGCTTCTTTAATACAGCTTTATTTGTAATAGATGGTACTAGGGCAATGTGGACTAGCTTCGGCAATTTGGTGCCAAACTCTATTCAGCAAGCATCAGCTTTTACGACAGCGGCAGGATTCGGGACAATAACCAAGGGCGACAATTACAACATGACCTTTGTGTCTTATGCCCGTGGGGTGGATAATACGCTTGTTAATGCATGGAGTCCTTTTACAGCAGATGAGACTTCGGCGTTTTATACACAGTTTGGTGGATTGGCAACGGTAGGGGTAAGTTTATCAACCCAAGGCTCTATCAATGCTCAATTCAACTTGGAAAAATTTTACTTGATTAATTTAGACTAATGTATGGCATATACTTTAAACACCTTTGGCGATATCAAGACGGCAATACTCGGCCGTATAAAGGCCAATGCGACTGATACAAACACAGTTGACCGTATAAGCGAGATGATAAACACTCGCTATCAAGATATTACAAAGCAAAAGAAGTGGACATTTACTAGAAGTTCCAACAGGATGCTAAAGATACCTGCTAAAGTTACCACGGGGACGGTTACCTTTACAGAGGGGTCAAGAATTGTAACAGGGGTGGGTACAGCGTTTAGTGATTTGCATGTAGGCTGGCAGATCACGCCGAATGCTGGCCCATCATCTTATTTAGTAGTGGCCGTAGAGAGTGATACGGAGTTAGTATTAGCGACAGAATATACAGACAGCACGGCTTCTAACACAGAATATATTCTATTTGCGAATAAGATTCCTTTATTCCCTGATTTACTAGAGATAGAGACAATACGCGTAGATAACAGTTATACGATAAAAGAGCCAGTTGGCCCTATTCAGATAGAAGAGATGTGCCAACGCCAACCATTCTTTCAGGGGTGCTTTAAGTATTTTACTCTTGATGGAACTAATACTTTTTTCGGGGCAAAGTTAGGCGAGTTTGTTTTGGGGTATGATTTTCTAGGGAAAACTCCAACGATTTGCATGTCTATTTATCCACAAGTTTCAGATAAAAACTATTCATGTCATATATCTTACAAGATAAACGTACCAGCTTTAGAGCAAGACGATGATAAGCCAGTCATTCCACTTCCAGATCGTAATATAATATTATTTGGTGTGTTAGCAGATTGGTACATGACTAACGGTAACGCTCAAACTGGTAGTTATTATGACCAGAAATACAAAGAAAAATTAGCCGAGATGGAGAGTAAGTACGTTATAACTGATAACAGGCTTACTTTAGTACCGAGAAGTGTAAGACAATACTATGTAGACATGAATGGTTATTTTAGTTCACAAGCATTTGACAGGGGGTAAGAGGTGCCAACTATTAAACTTTACCCGTGGCAAGGAGGGCTTGAGACAATAAGTGTTCCGGGTGCAACTACATTAGGACGTCTTCAGTCAGGGAATAATTTTGTTGTAGACCCATCAGGGTATAAAAGAAAATCTTGTGGTGTAACGAGGCAAAACAATGCTAATCAAAATCTTTCCCCTACTGGTAATACTAGAGGCTTATTTGATTTTTGGAGATCAAACGGTTTTACAAAGTTGCGCCAAGTTATTTTTGTATCCTCTGGAATTGTTTATGCAGAGTTTAACAATTCTGGCACTTATACAGATATAAGTACAGGATCAGGGCTAACTATCAACCAAAGGGATAATGTTTACATCACGGCTTTTGGTGGTTTATTAATAATGGGGTTTGATAATAATCCTAATAATAGTCCAGTTAAATACAACCAAAGTGGGCTTATTCAGAACTTGGGTGGTACTCCTCCAAACATAAGATATTTACAGGTATTCCAAAACAGATTGATAGGCGCAGGCAACCCAGCAGCACCTGACAGGGTTTATTTATCAG
>Ga0172376_10009455_pt1 | contig 10019 bp, 3 predicted proteins | sample Lak35m_FD_121114 | JGI IMG/M metagenome (GOLD analysis project Ga0172376, IMG submission 121114) | Freshwater microbial communities from Kabuno Bay, South-Kivu, Congo - kab_092012_35m | ecosystem: Environmental > Aquatic > Freshwater > Lake | place: Democratic Republic of the Congo: South-Kivu... | reverse complement strand
GCTTGTGCCTCCTGTTACTGCTCCTAAGGTAAGAGAGCCATGATTATTTCCACAAGTAGCAGCTGTTGTTGTAGTTGCAATCGCTGATGGCCCGTTGGTATTTGAAACACTTGCAGTAACTGAATATGTACACGCATTGGCATCTCTTACTGATACCGTGTAATTGCCCCCTGCTAAATTGGTATAACTTGTAGTGCTTGAAAATGCTCCTCCATTAAATGAATAGGTAAAAGGTGATGTCCCTCCTGTTGTTGCGCCTATAGTTAATGAGCCATTTGAGCCACCACATGTTGCACTTGTGGTGGTTACTGCTTGTGCTGTTGGTCCGGCAGTGTTTAATACTGCAACTGTTTTAGTAAATACGCAGCCATTGGCATCTCTTACATTTACTGAATAGGTCGTTGCTGCTGCGTTTGTATAAGAAGTAGTTGATGTATATCCTGTAGATAAAGATACTACTGAATATGTAAACGCACTGGTTCCACCAGTTACTGCGCCAATAGTAATTGTTCCATTTGCATTACCACAAGTGGAATTCGTTGAGCTTAATACCACGTTTGTTGGTCCTGCAGTATTTGAAACAGCAACCGTTCTTGTAAAAACACAGCCACTGGCGTCTTTTACGGAAACAGTATAGGTTGCAGCTGCTGCATTTGTATAAGATGTTGTAGTAGAATAAGAAGCTGATAAACTTGAAACTGAATACGTGAAAGGTGACGTTCCACCTGTAACTGCCCCTATATTTATAATTCCATTTGCATTTCCACAGGTTGAATTTGTAGTTGTAACAACAACAGAAGTAGTTGCAGCTGCAGTTGGAACGTTAACAGAAACTGTGTAGGTACAAGCATTTGCATCTCGAACTGAAACAGTATAATTGCCCCCTGCCAAATTAGGAAAACTAGTGACTGAACCAAAAGATGAACTAACAGTGCTCAATGAGTAAGTATAAGGCGCAACCCCGCCTGTCACTGCGCCAAGATTGATTGATCCATTATTGTTACCACATGTTGCAGAAGTAGTTGTAGTTGCTACGGCTGTTGGACCTGAAGTATTACTAACTGTAAATGTTTCACTGTAAACGCAATTATTACCATCTCTTACATTTACAGTATAAGTAGTTGCTGCAACATTTGAATAATTTGTTGTAGAAGTATAACCTGCAGATATACTTGTTACCGAATAAGTGTAAGGAGATGTACCTCCTGTAACAGCTCCAATTGTTATTGCACCATTGGCATTACCACAAGTTGAATTTGTTGTCGTTAATGCAACATCACTTGGCCCAGGAATATTAGCAATGTTTGCAGTTACAGAATATGTACATGCACTTGCATCCTGAACAGTTACGGTATAAGTTCCAGGACTTACCGAAGGATAACTTGTTGTTGTTGTAAAACCTGTTGAAATTGTTGAGACAGAATAGGTATATGGCGATGTGCCTGCTGTTGCTCCTGAAGGTGGAACAATGGTTAAACTTCCTGTTGGATTACCACATAAAGCATTTGTTGTATTTACAGTTAATGCACTTGGTCCAGCTGTATTGCCAACAGTTATTGATCCTGTAAGCGGGCAACCAAACTGATCTTTTACTACATAAGTATATGTTGCTGCTAATAAATTGGTATAGTTAGTTGTTGAAGAAAAAGTAGCTCCATTATTATTAAAAGCATAAGTAAATGGTCCCGTACCTGTAGTTGGTGTTTGTAAAGTAACTGAGCCATTTGATAAACCACAAGTAGATTTAACCGACTGCGCTCTAGGGCCAGATGGTCCTGGTGCATTTGCAATGGTTACCGTTTTAGTAAATGTACAACCATTATTATCTTTTACAGTTACCGTATAAGTTCCAGGTGGCACTGCATTAAAAGAACTATTTGATGTGAAAGGGAATGTGGTTGTTGAAGATTGTGCGGAATAAGTGTAAGGTATAGTACCTCCAACAACATTACTTACAGCTATCGTCCCATCTGCTTGATTACAATGAGCTGTTGAAGAAGTCATTGTAAAATCAGTCGGTCCCAATACAGTTTGAAGTGTTATAGTAGAAGAATTAGTACAAGCATTTGCATCTCTTATATACACCGTATAAGTTCCTGCTGCTAAATTGGTATAATCTTGTAATGGCCCAAAAGTAATATTATCAATACTATATTGATAATCAGGAGTTCCACCAGTGGCTGGCTCAACTAATATAGAACGCGTTGAACAGTTTGGATAATCTGCTGTTAAAGTTGATTGATTGGGTTGAGGAAAAACACTTACAGGTCTTGTCTCTAAATCTGTACATGTTCCTAAAGTTACCTGATGCGTTACCGTATATGTGCCTGGCGTATTCCAAGTAACAGCCGTTGGATTTACACTACTACTTGAAGTAAATGGAGAAGCACTTGGAAAAGTCCAAGAATGTGTACCATTTAAATTTCCAGTACTAGAAAATAAAAATGAATTTCCGGTTAAACACTGATTTGCAGGTGAATAAAAATTTGCACTCGGTGCAGGGTTTACTGTAATTTTATAAGTAAATGGTGTTGTACGACAAAGACCAGTTCCAACAGGAGTAACTGTTACAGTTGATGTTAAAGTGGTTTGAGGATTAGTTGTATTTTGAGCAGTAAACGAACCAATGTTACCTGTTCCTGATGAAAATGGCAAACCAATCTGAATAGCATTTGATGCTGTCCAGGTATAATTACTCAGATTAGAAGCTGAATTAATAAAGTTTGAATTTGAAACAACATCACCAGAACATACAGTCATGTCAGTCTGTAATGTTAATTGGTTTACAGTTATAGAAATTGGACCTGTATTTTGTAAACATATATTAAACCAATGTGGGCCAGGGCCTGCTAAACAAATATCCTCACCAACGGCATAAGTAGGCGTTGTGGTACATGTTGACTTTCTAATGGTTACAGGTACTGCAGAACCAGATATTACAAAGTCGACACCAACTCCATTTTGTGCAGATGAAATTGCAGATTGATCTAATCTTACAGAAAATGTATAACAATTGTAGGAAGAGTTCGTCGAAAAACCACAACACTCACCAACACCTGCTGCTAAATTGCTAAAGGTTATCGAATTATTTGTTGTGGTTGTAAAATCAGCTGTGTAAGTTGTTACTGTACCATTACAAGTGAAAGGAGATTGTGATTTGGCAAAATATGGTAAATAGAATAGAGAAACAACCAATAAAAACTTCAAAATATTAAATTTCTCTACTCTCATCGAAAAAATTTAATTGTAAATTTAATGAAATAATTTACAATTAACAAGTTCCTAACATAAATATTATGTTAGTTTTGAAAAATTTCTATTTAATAACTTTTTCTTTGAACGGAAGATTAAAGCCCCAGTAAAACTTCTTCTGGTTGTTTGCCGCCAAATAACATTCTGCTTGGATCTTCTAGCATTTCTTTTACTTTCACTAAAAAGCCAACACTTTCTCTTCCATCAATGATGCGGTGATCGTAACTTAATGCAACATACATCATTGGGCGTATAACTACTTGTCCGTTAACAGCCATTGGGCGCTCAACCACATTGTGCATGCCTAAAATGGCACTTTGCGGAGGATTAATAATTGGTGTACTCATCATGGAACCAAAAACTCCACCATTGGTAATGGTAAATGTTCCACCTTCCATTTCAGGTATGGTTAATTTTCCATCTCTTGCTTTAATAGCCAATTCCTTTATTCCGGCTTCAATTTGTGCTAAACTCATTTGCTCGGCATTACGTAATATTGGCACCATTAATCCTTTTGGCGCACTTACCGCAATTCCTATATCACAATACTTGTGGTAAATAATTTCTTCTCCATTAATCATTGCGTTAACCGCCGGAAAATGATACAGCGCTTCAGTAACTGCTTTGGTAAAGAAACTCATGAAACCAATGTTGGTTCCGTATTTTTTAGTAAATGCTTCTTTGTATTTTGCACGAACAGCATAAATGCCACTCATGTCCACTTCGTTAAAAGTAGTAAGCATGGCTGTTTCGTTTTTTACAGCCACCAAACGTTTGGCAACTGTTTTACGAAGCGCAGTCATTTTTTGTGAATCTTTATCTCTTCCACCTTTCCATGAATTAGAAAGCACCTCAACAGCTGTTGGTAATCCGTTTGACAATGCTGCCAACACATCTTGTTTTGTTATTCTTCCGTCTTTACCGGTACCATTTAGTTGAGAGGATTTAATATTATTTTCAGCCATTATTTTGGCTGCGCTCGGACTTGGAGTTCCGGTTGCATATGAAGTAGATGATGGCGCTTTTTCTGATATTGCGCTTGATGTTGTTTCTTTTTTAGCTTCAACTTTTACTTCTTCTTTTTTAGTTTCAACTACTTCTACTTTTGCTTCAGGTTTAAAAGATGTATCAATTTTTACTACAATCTGACCTACTTTCACTGTATCACCTTCAGCAGCTAACACTTCTATTTTCCCACTTTCTTCAGCATTTAAAGTTAAGGTTGCTTTATCGGAATCAATCTCTGCCAACACTTCATCTTTTTCTACTACATCGCCGGTTTGTTTTACCCAACGTGCAATGGTTACTTCTGTTATTGATTCTCCCGGGCTTGGTACTTTTAATTCTACTATTGCCATATCTTTTTAAAATAATATTGATTAAAAATTTATTTCACTAATACTTTTGAAAAAATCTTACGCATGATTTCTTCGTTCTCTTCATTGTGCTTTTTACTGAAACCTGTTGCAGGAGATGCACCTTCATCTCTACCAACATACGTTAAATTCATTTTACGCAATGCATGATCTACATATCTCCAAGCACCTGAATTTTCAGGCTCTTCCTGAACCCAAAGCAATTCGTTTGCTTTTGCATATTTTTTCAAAATTGCATCCACTTGTTTGTGAGGGAAAGGATATAATTGTTCCAAACGTACAAAGGCAATATCATTAACGCCTTCTTTTTCTCTTCTTTCAATTAAATCGTAATATACTTTACCTGAACAGAAAGCAACACGTGTTACTTTTTTTGCATCTGCCTGCACATCATCAATTACTTCTTTGAATCCACCTTTGGTGAAATCTTCCAACTTGCTTACACAAGCCGGGTAACGAAGTAATTTTTTAGGTGTAAAACAAATCAATGGTTTTCTGAAATCACGTGATAATTGGCGACGCAAAGCGTGAAATTGTTGTGCAGGTGTAGTTGCATTTATTACCTGCATATTGTTTTTTGCACACATTTGTAAAAATCGTTCCATACGAGCAGATGAATGCTCCGGACCCTGACCTTCGTAACCATGTGGTAATAAAACAACCAATCCGTTCATGCGTTGCCATTTGTATTCAGCAGAAGAAAGGTATTGGTCAAAAATAATTTGCGCTCCATTAAAGAAATCGCCAAACTGCGCTTCCCAAATGGTTAAAATATTTGGCGATGCAAAAGCATATCCATACTCAAAACCAAGTACGCCATATTCGCTCAACAACGAATTATAAATTCTTAATTCACCTTTTGCATCAATATTATTTAACGGAGTGTATTCCGCTTCACTATCTTCTACTTTTACAACTGCATGTCGATGTGAGAACGTTCCACGCTCCACATCTTGACCGGTAAAACGAACGTGTTTGCCTTCGTTCATTATACTTGCATAAGCCATTAATTCGCCCATTGCCCAATCATAAGCATCAGCAGAAATCATTGCTTTACGATCATCAAAAACTTTCTGAATTTTATTAAAGAATTTTTTATCCTTTGGCAATTCACAAATTTTTGAAGCAATGGCTAAAAATGTTTTTTTATCAATTGCTGTTTCCGGAGAAGCATCAAAATCAGCATCAGTTGATTTACGAATCCCTTTCCAGTTGCCTTCTAGGAATGAAGTTACTTTTGCTTTTTCTGTCTTTTTTGCCTCATCTAAGTTTGCATCTAATTCTGCTTTAAAAGCAGTTTCAATTTCTTTGGCTTCATTTGCCAAAATAGAATTTTCTGCTTTTAATTTATTTACATAAATGTCTTTTGGATTTGAATGCGCTGCAATTGCTTTATACAATAAAGGTTGTGTGAAACGAGGTTCATCACCTTCGTTATGACCATGTTTACGGTAACACAACAAATCAATGAATACATCACGATGAAATGCCTGACGGAATTCCATGGCTAATTTTGCAGCAAAACATACTGCTTCTATATCATCACCGTTTACGTGAAACACCGGAGATAAAACAACTTTAGCAACATCTGTACAATACGTTGATGAACGAGCATCCATGTAATTGGTTGTAAAACCAACCTGATTGTTTACTACAAAATGAATGGTTCCACCTGTTTTGTAACCATCCAACTGGCTCATTTGAATTACTTCGTAAACAATGCCTTGCCCCGCAACTGCTGCATCACCATGCAACAAAATCGGAAGAACTTTTGCATTATTTCCACCATGGAGGTTATCAATTTTTGCACGAGCAATTCCTTCCACAACAGGATTTACTGTTTCTAAATGCGAAGGATTTGGAGTTAAACTCGTATGTATTTTTTTTCCTGAATTGCTAATCTGGTCGCTGCTGTAGCCCATGTGATATTTTACATCACCATCAAACAAACTGTCTTCACTTGGACGGCCTTCAAATTCAGTAAATACATCTTTGTAGGTTTTGTTCATGATGTTGGTTAAAACGTTTAACCTACCACGATGAGGCATTCCAATTATAAAATCTTCAACCCCTAAATCAGCCGCATGCTCCATTAATGTATCCATTGCAGGAATTAATGCCTCGCCACCTTCCAATGAAAAACGTTTTTGACCAACAAATTTGGTATGCAAATAATTTTCAAATACAACTGCCTGAGTCAATTTTTTCAAAATCACACGTTTTTCATCCACTGTAAAATCAGGCGTGTTGCGAGATTTCTCCATGCGCTCTTGCAACCACTTCAATACTTTTGGCTCACGCATAAACACAAACTCAACCCCAATACTTTGGCAATAGGTTTGTTCCAAATGAGCAACAATATCTTTCAGTTTTGCAGTGCCAATACCAATTTCATTTCCTGCCTGAAAAGCAGTTTCCAAATCTTTAGTACTTAATCCGAAATTTTCCAAAGCCAAACTTGGCTCGTACGATCTGCGTTGACGAACAGGATTTGTTTTAGTAAACAAATGCCCGCGTTGACGGTAACCATTTATTAAAGTAATTACTTTAAATTCTTTGGCAATATTATCCGGAATTCCTGCTCCGGAAATTGGTTCATCATAATTTGCTTTAGCAAATTCAAAACCTTTAAAAAAATCGCGCCATGTAGCATCTACCGATTGTTCATCAGTAAGATATTTTTGGTACAAATCTTCAATTGCATTTACATCACTTGTACCCAGGTAAGAAAATTTATCCATGATAATGAAGTACTTTTAAGATAATGTGCGAAGGTACTAAAAAATATGAATTAGTGATTTAGCACAATTGGAAATGGTTTTTCAAAAAAAAAGCTGCCCGATTGGGCAGCTTTTTAAATTTAAAGCATACTAAAATTATTTTACAACAGACATTTTACGAGTAACTTTTGAGTCACCTGCAACTACGTTGTAGAAATAAATTCCTGATTCAAGAGAAGCAGCATCAACAGTAATTTCGTTAACACCTGCATTTCCTTTAACCACTTTGCTTAATACAACTTGACCAGCTAAGTTAGTTACATTAACTGTAATAACTTCTGATTTATTTAAAGTAACATTAATTACTGAAGTTGTTGCAAAAGGATTAGGGAAGTTTTGGCTAACTGAATTTACAGTAGCTGAAGCATTAGCAATACCAACTGGCAGAGAAGTAACACAAATTTGAGTAGGTGATGTATTCAATGCAGAAGTTTCAGTATACTCAGAGTTTAATACTTCCAAATCAGAAATGTAGTTGTAATCAATTGCATTTGTTGCATTTTGTGACCCATCTGAAGAGCTAATGTAAATAGTTGGAATTATAAATCCATTTGCACTTGGCATTACAATTTCAGAAGTTTGATATAAGTAATATCCACCTTCAGCAGCATCAAAATAAGACGCTTCTTTAATTGGAGTTAAATTAGCAGTAGCTACATCCATACCTCTGTAATAAAGACTTGGTGTATGATTTGGAATATATGATCCAGGGTTGTTAGCATCAGCTGAAGTAGTGTCAGAATCTGTCCAAGTAATAAAGATTTTAGAACCATCATTGTTACGAGAAACTTTAATTCTATTGTTATAATCCAATGAAGCTGCTCCATCAGTTGTCCAGAATGCATCTTGACCTACTGTTTCTGTTCTTGAAATATTTCTTGTGTACAAGAAAGAAATAAATCTTGCATCCCATGTACCATTACCATCAGTAGTAAAATCCCAAATCCAAGGCTTATCTAAATTATCAAATTGTACATAACCAAAACCTGTTTGGCCATAAGTATAACCTAATGAATCAGGATGTGAAGAATAACCAGATACTACAGTTGTTACATAGTGTAATTTACCATTATTATCAACTGTCATTTCACCACCATGACTATCAAAGAATCCAGGAAATTTATCTCTTGTTCCACCCCACTGATCATCGTAACGGCTTTCGATTAAGTTACATAAAATTTCTGGGTGAGAAGCTTTCCAATCGTAGTTATCATTTACTTTTGTCCAGTTATTTCCTCCATCTGTAGTTTTCCATAATTGTGGTTGGTATGATTTAACAGCATTTCCTGTATTCGCAGTAGATGTACCATTAACCATAATATAACCAATTTGGCCATTTGGAGAGAAAGCAATTTTTGGACTTGAAATATTGTTACTATCCAATGCTCCATTAATTAAAGCATCAACAGGGCGAGTCCAAGTATATCCATTAGCGCCTGAAACTCCTCTGTATACTGCAACAGCTCTAATGTCAGCGCCAGTAGCTTCATAAGCAAATCCACCTGTCCAAACATCTGTTCCATTTGGTGTTGTACAATAAGATGAGAAATATGTGTTCTCAGCTATAGAGCCTGAACCAATAGCTGCTTCCGCAACTTGCATGTCGTTTAACATTGTATTTCCTGTTTCATTTGCAGGACGGCTAGCAAACCAGTTTGCCATCCAACCTGAACCATCTGTACAAGGGCCTGTTCCAACAAAACGAGCTAAAGAAGCATCAGTATTACCTGGTGCATTTGCAATAACACCGCTTGGGTAACGAGCTAAAGCGCCATTAACATCAGCAGCTGTTTTAGAAAATAAAGATGCACTGCTCCAAGTTGTACCATTATCAGTTGTGTAATGGGTAATCATATGACCACTGTTTGGAGTAGTAATACCAGTTGTTACATAAGCAAAAGTACCAGTTGCAGGTGGTATACGATTAGTAAATGCAACCATGTTTAAATCTGCATTGTAAGATAAAGGAACAGTTTCTTCCACCAACATACCAAATCCATTTCTAGAAGAAGTAAATGGAGTAGAAGTAATTAATGTGCTGTTGTGAGCAACAGGCTTAATTTGTGTTGATTGAGAAGCATTAACGTCAATTGCTGCACGTGTTCTCTTCGTTACCAACTGTTTGCCCAATGCATAACGGTTTGTTTGTGCAAATGCACCCACACCAACCAATAGCGCTGAGCCTAAGAGTAGTGATTTTTTCATTTGTATTGATTTTAAGTTAAACAATTATTAATAATAAAGCGTACAAACATAAAATATTGTTTTTCAAAAAACAAAAAAAAATCTATTTTTCCTCAATTTTAACATGGAAAATAAGTTTGTTTTAAATTTTTAAAAAAAATGAACGTATTTCTTAAAAATTAGGCAATATTAAAATATAGTGGAAAATATACTTTAAAAAAGATAACAATTTCTATTATTTGTTCTTTTTTTGGCCCCTTCGACATCGCTCAGGGTAAACTCAAAAAGAACCAAAAAAACTCCCGGCTGCATTATTGATTCCTTCCACTATTTTTTTCGTTCACTGATTTTTGCAAGGCTACGCTGCGCAAAAATCTACGCGAAGCGAAAAAAAGTGGAACCTGAAATCAAAAACGCTAGGCCGGAT
>Ga0172376_10009454_pt1 | contig 10021 bp, 6 predicted proteins | sample Lak35m_FD_121114 | JGI IMG/M metagenome (GOLD analysis project Ga0172376, IMG submission 121114) | Freshwater microbial communities from Kabuno Bay, South-Kivu, Congo - kab_092012_35m | ecosystem: Environmental > Aquatic > Freshwater > Lake | place: Democratic Republic of the Congo: South-Kivu... | reverse complement strand
GCACCTGCGCGACGGTGAGGCGGTGTGGTGGCAGGGCACGCTGCTGGTGGTCAACCCGGTCCAGCGCTACCGGTTCCTGCTCGTGCGCGGGTCCGACGAGGCGCGGGCCGCCGACCCGAGCCTGCCCGCGGAGGAGCACCACTGGCTCAACGCCTCCGGGGTCCACGAGCGCGACGTCCCCGACGCCGAGGACTTCGTGGTCTCCACGCACCCGCCGGCGCCCGACTGGGGGCGCGACGCGGTCGTCTACCAGGTCTTCCCCGACCGCTTCGCCCGCTCCGCGGCGGCGACCGAGCGGCCCACGCCGGCGTGGGCCCGCCCCGCGACGTCGTGGGACGAGCTGCCGGTCCACGAGGGTCCCGACACCCCGCTGCACTTCTACGGCGGCGACCTCGACGGCCTCACCGAGCACCTCGACCACGTCGCGGCGGTCGGCGCCGACGTGCTCTACACGACCCCGCTGTTCCCCGGCGAGAGCAACCACCGCTACAACGCCTCGACCTTCGACCGGATCGATCCGCTCCTCGGTGGCGACGAGGCGATGGTGCGGCTGGTCCGCGCCGTCCACGACCGCGGGTGGCGGATGCTCGGCGACCTCACCAGCAACCACACCGGCGACACGCACGAGTGGTTCCGGACGGCCCTGGCGGACCCCGCGTCGGCGGAGCGGTCGTTCTACTACTTCGGCGCCGACGGGCGCTACGAGGGGTGGAAGGGGCACGGCACCCTGCCGAAGCTGGACCACACCGACCCCGAGCTGACCCGCCGCCTCCACGCCGTCGTGCGGCGCTGGCTCGAGCCGCCGTACGACCTCGACGGCTGGCGCATCGACGTGGCCAACATGACCGGCCGGCGTGGCGCGACGGACGTCGCCCACGACGTCGCCCGCGCGCTGCGCGCGACGTGCACCGCCGTCCGCCCCGACGCCCTGGTGCTGGCCGAGCACGGCCACGACGCCTCGGGCGACCTCGACGGCGACGGCTGGCACGGGACGATGAACTACTACGGCTTCTCGTTCCCGGTGTGGGCGTGGCTGCGCGACCCCGACGGTGCGGTGCCGAGCTTCGGCCTGCCCGTCGGCACCCCGCGGCGCTCCGGACCTGCCGCGGTCGCCGCGATGCGCGCCTTCACCGCCCGCTTCGGGTGGCGCGCGGTCCAGGCGAGCTGGAACATCCTGTCCTCGCACGACAGCCCCCGGATCCGCACGATCACCGGCTCCGCGGAGCGGCACCATGTCGCCGCGGGGCTGCAGTTCACCCTGCCGGGGGTGCCGATGATCTTCGCGGGCGACGAGCTCGGCCTCGAGGGCGTCGACGGCGAGGACGGGCGGCGCACGATGCCGTGGGACACCGCCGCCACGTGGAACCGGTCGACGCTCGACCTGTACGCCGACCTCGCGGCCCTCCGCCGTGACCACACCACACTCCGCCGGGGCGGGCTGCGGTGGCTGGCGGTCGAGGACGACGCCCTCGCGTGGGTCCGCGAGCACCCCGACGGCGACCTCGTCGTCGCTGCCTGGCGCGACGCCGCCACCCTGGGGGTCGCGCTGCCCGACGCGCCGCCGTTGCTGGTGACGGGCGCGCACGTCCGCGGCTCCCGGGCGGACGGGCCGGCCTTCGCGGTGTGGCCGCGCTGAGCCGGGGGAACGCTGCGCCCATGCGGATCGTCGCGCATCGGCCCGACCCGGGGCTGGTGACCCTGCCCTGGCACCTCCCGCTCGAGGAGTGGGAGGAGCCGTACGTCGTGCCGCTCCCCCGCGGCATCTCCCGCCACGTGGTGCGGATCGTCCGCGCCGGCGAGCAGGTCTACGCCGTCAAGGAGACCCAGGAGCCGATCGCGTTCCGCGAGTACCGCCTGCTGCGCGACCTGCGGCGGCTCGGCCTGCCCGCGGTCACGCCCTCCGCCGTGGTGACCGGTCGCCAGGACCGCGCCGGGGACGAGCTGCCGGTCGCACTGGTGACCCAGCACCTGCGCTTCTCCCTGCCGTACCGCTCGCTGTTCGGCCAGGGCGCCTCCGCCCGCGGGAGCGAGCTGCTGGAGACGCTGGTCGACGCCCTGGCCGTGCTCCTCGTACGGCTGCACCTGTCCGGGTTCTTCTGGGGCGACGTGTCGCTGTCCAACGTGCTCTTCCGCCGCAGCGCGGGCGACCTGGCCGCCTACCTCGTCGACGCCGAGACCGGTGAGCTGCACCCCTCGCTCAGCGACGGCCAGCGCGGCCACGACCTGACCCTGGCGACGGAGAACGTCTTCGCGGAGCTGCTCGACCTCCAGGCGGGCGACCTGCTCAGCCCCGACGCCGACCCGCACGCGGTGATCGGGCGCATCCAGGACCGCTACGACGCGCTCTGGGGCGAGCTGACCGGCACCGAGGAGTTCACGACCGACGAGATGTGGCGCATCGAGCAGCGCATCGCCCGGCTCAACGAGCTCGGCTTCGACGTCGCCGAGCTCGACATCGTCACCGATTGGGACGGGTCCTCGGTGCGGATCCAGCCGCAGGTGGTCGAGGCCGGCCACCACCGGCGCGAGCTCCTCGGCCTGACCGGGATGGATCTCGAGGACAACCAGGCGCGGCGGCTGCTCAACGACCTCGCGGCGTACGCCGCCCACCACGACCTCGGTGGCGAGGACCGCGGCATCGTCGCCGGACGCTGGATGACCCAGGTGTACGAGCCGATCGCCGCGATGGTGCCGCCGGAGCTGCGCACCCGGCTCGAGCCCGCGGAGGTCTTCCACGAGATCCTCGAGCACCGGTGGTACCTCTCCGAGCGCGCCGGCCACGAGGTCGACATCTTCGAGGCTGCCCGCAGCTACATCGAGTCCGAGCTCGTCCGCCGCCCCGTCGAGGACCCGCTCCCCGACTCGAGCTGAGCGTCGCTGTGGTGCCGAATTGCTCCCGTACGCGACGTCGATCGCCGCTCCGCGGAGCAAGTCACCCCTTAAGGGGTGACTTCGACCCCCTCAGTAGACCTCGGGCTTGCAGAGGCGGCACTGGGTGAGACCGGCGGCGTCGGGGCCGGCGGGGCGCAGGTCGTCGCGGTGCTGGATGAGCGAGCAGTCGGCGCGGTGGACGGTGGTGCCGGAGCCCGCGACGACGGCGATCGAGCCGGGGTCACGGGTGGCGGCGGGGGCGGCCACCGGGGCGCCGCCGGCGGCGCTGCGCGAGGTGACGTCGGCCAGCACCAGCAGAGTGTCGGCCAGCCGCTTCGAGGCCTCCTTCTGGTCGGCGGCGAGGCGGGCCAGCCACGCGCCGAAGTAGAGGAAGCCGCCGCAGAAGGTCAGGCCCAGGCCGAGGAGACCGCCGGAGACCAGGTACGAGAGCTGGTCGTACTGGTAGGGCGTGTTGGCCGCGCCGTACCAGCCGAGCACGATCACCACGAGACCGAGCGGGAGGAGCACCGCGCCGGCGACGAAGAGGACGACCTGGAGCATCCGGTAGCCGTTGTCGCGGACCGGGGCGACCCCGCCGCTGGCCGGGACCTGGCGGGAGTTCGCCTGCGGCATGACGTGGCCCGTCCCGGGGCGGGGCGCGGAGACCGGGGGCTGCATCTGGGTGGTCATGGTTCAGGCCTTTCGCAGGTCGGGGAGGCCGGACTCGAGTCCGTGCGGGCAGGTGCCGATGCCGCCGAGCGCGGCCAGTCCGAGACGTCGCAGCCAGAGTCCGAGCAGACCGGCGGCGGCGAAGCCACCGAGCATGAGGGCTCCGGGGATGGAGTTGAGCGGAGGCAGGCCGGGGCCCGCGACGGGCTGGGTGGGCGTCACCTCGCCGGTGCCGCCGTCACCGCCGGCGCCGGGCAGCCCGGAGTCGGGGACGCTGCCGGAGCCGGCCGCGCCACCGAGGTCGCCGCCGCCGAGGTCGCCGCCACCGCCGAGGTCGCCGCCGCCGTCGCCACCACCGTTGACGCTGCCGGGCGGCACCGCACCCGGGTCGTCGATCGTCGGCAGCTCGATGCCCTGGACGGTCTGGGTCTTGGCGTTGGCGACACCGAGGGTCACCACGATCTTCGGTGCGAGGTTGGGGATCGCCGACAGCAGGCTCTTGAGGAGCGCTGCCTCCTCGGGGAACGGGATGGGGTCGAGGATCGTCCCGATCGGCAGCTGGCTCAGGACCGGCCGGAGGAGGGCGAGGTCGATGGTGAGCTCCAGGCCGCGGGTGCGGACCTCGGCGGTCGTCCCCTCGACGGTCCGCGTCGACTTCGGCAGCTTCAGCGAGATGCCGAGCGCCTCCAGGGCGGCCAGCGGGTCGTCGGGCAGGCCCGGGATGCCGGGGTTGCCGCCCGGGGCGATGAACCCCTCGTCGCCGAAGCCGAACTCGACGCCGGCGATACGGATCGCACCGATCTTGGCGATGCCGACGCTCGATGCCTCCTGGCCGTCCGCGACCGCGCGCGAGACGACGCTGACGCCCTCGAGCTCCACGATGCCCGCCAGGAGCGAGATGTCGCCGAGCGAGGCGCGGGCGACGGTGTCGATCGCCTCGTTGGTCGTGGACGTCCGGCTCACCGAGGTCATGCCGTCGATGTCGATCAGGCCGGGCGGGAGCGGCGGGAGGGCCGGCTCCGGCTCGTCGGCCGCGGCGCGCTGGCCACCGACCGAGACACCCCGCTGGCCGCCGCCGAGGACGGAGCTGAGCAGGCCCAAGGGGTCGGTGGGAGCGGACGCGCGGGTGCCGGATCCGCCGAGGAGGGCGGAGAGGCCGGGGATCGGGAGGGGGATCGGGAGACCACCGCCGGCGCTCTCGCCACCGGACTCGTCCTCGCCGCTGCCGCGCCGGGTCGCGGGGTCGGCCTTGTCGACGCGCTGGTCGGTGGAGTAGCCCACACGGCCGGCGACGAGCTCACCGTTGGCCGAGGCGCGCATCAGCGCACCGGGGATCGGCTCCTGGGACTGGAAGGCCGGACCGCCGGGGTGCTCGGCGTTGGTCTGGACCGGGTAGCCGCCCGAGGTGAGCGCCGCCGGCAGACCAAGCTGCTCACCGAAGGTCCGCAGTCCCTCGCCGACCGGGTCGCCGGGCCACAGCCAGCTCGAGCGCGCCTTGCCGGAGCCGCTGGAGGTCTCGGCGCGCGAGTACGCCACCGACACCTCGGCCTGCGGCTCGGAGGGGATGGGGATGGTGGGCTCGAAGATCTCGATGCGCAGCGGGGTCGCCGTCGCCGAGGAGCTGTAGCCGGCGAAGGCCGAGGGCGTGGCGGGGGCCTCCTCCTCGGGCTGCTCCGAGGCCGCGGCGGGGACGAGGGTCGCGCCGCCCAGCAGCAGGACCGCGGTCGACGCTCCGGCCAGGCGGCGCAGTCCGCCGCGGGTCGGACCGTGGGGTCGGCGTGGACGGTTCGGACGCGGACTCATGCCGCCCCTCCCAGGATGACGTCGGACATCGTCTCGTTGATCTCGTCGGGCTCGCCGGTGGCGATGATGCGGCCACCGCTCATGACGGCGGCGTAGTCGGAGACCCGCAGCGCGGTGCGGGCGAACTGCTCGATGCACAGGATGGAGACGCCGGTCTCGGCGATCTGGCCGACCGTGTCGTAGAGCTCCTCCACGATCAGCGGCGCCAGGCCCATCGACAGCTCGTCGAGCAGCAGAAGCGCGGGGTCGGAGGCCAGCGCCCGGGACAGCGCGAGCATCTGCTGCTCACCGCCGGACATCGTGCCGGCGAGCTGCTTGCGCCGCTGCAGGAGCTTGGGGAAGTACGCGAAGGCCGTCTCGAGGACCGCCTCGGCGGGGACGCCGGCGTACGACACCAGGGTGAGGTTCTCCTCGACGGTCAGGTTGGGGAACACCGAGCGGCCCTCGGGGATCGTGCACAGGCCGAGGCGGGCGAGCTGCTCGGGGTCGGGCTCGCGGACGTTGACCCCGGCGAGGTGGATGTCGCCGTCGGTCGGGGCCATCTGGCCGCTGATGACCTTGAGCAGCGTCGACTTGCCGGCGCCGTTCGGCCCCAGCAGCGCGACGACCGCGCCCTTCGGGACCGAGAGGTCGACGCCGCGCAGCACCTCGATGCGGCCGTACGCCGCGCGCAGGCCGATGACGTCGAGGATCGGGATGCTCATCGCAGGTCCTCCTGGACGGGCGGGATCGTGGTGGTGGGGGCGTCGTCGCCGACGCCGACGCCGACCGGCGTCAGGTCGGTGCGGGTCTCGTCGACCAGCTCGCGAGCCGACACCCCGTCGACCTCGTCCACGTCGGAGTAGCCGAGGTAGGCCTTCTGGACGGCGGGGTTCGTGCGGATGTCGGCGGGCTTGCCGGAGGCGATGACCTTGCCGAAGTCGAGCACGTGGATGTCGTCGCACACCCCCATCACGAGGTCCATGTCGTGCTCGACCATGAGGATCGCCTTGCCCTCGCGGGTGAGCTCCTGGAGCAGCTCGCCGAAGGCGTCGGTCTCGGACTCGTCGAGACCGGAGGAGGGCTCGTCGAGCAGCAGCAGCTTCGGGTCGCCGGCCAGGCAGCGGGCCAGCTCGAGCAGCCGCGCGGCGCCGGTCGGCACCGAGTCGGCCCGCTCGTCGGCGTAGATCGCCACACCGACCCGCTCGAGCAGCTCGTCGACGTCGGTCGCGCTGCGCTGCAGCAGACCCTTGGCGCCGCGGTGGATGTCGAGCGCGACCTTGACGTTCTCCCGCACCGTGAGGGAGCCGAAGGCCTCCAGCCGCTGGAAGGTGCGCGCCATCCCCCGCCGCGAGCGGCGGTGGACCGGCAGGGAGGTGATGTCCTTGCCCGCGAACCGCACGTGGCCCTTGGTCGGCTTCTGCAGGCCGGTGATCACGTTGAAGCAGGTCGTCTTGCCGGCACCGTTGGGGCCGATCAGGCCGGTGATCTGGCCGGGCTCCACGGTGAAGGAGGCGTGGTCGACCGCGGTCACGCCACCGAACTGAACGACGACGTCGTCAACCTCGAGCAGAGCCACCGCTGATCACCTCCTCCTGAGCGCCGACGCCGGATGTGGCGTACGACTCATCCGACACGTCCAACGACTCCTCCGGCTCCGCGTCACGGCCCGACCGGCGACGAGCACCGCCCTGTCCTGACCGATCGGGCAGGAAGCTGCCGAGTTGAGGGGCCACGAGCGCCCGGACCCGGTTGCCGAGCTTGAAGCCGAGGTTCGCGAGGCCGTTGGGGTCCCGTCCGAGCGCCACCGCGCCGAAGCCGATGACGGCGAAGGCGAGGCCGGCCAGACCGGGGTAGTTCGACTGCAGCACCGGCAGCATCATGAGGAAGATGCCGCCCGCAGCGGCGCCGGTGACCGACGTGACGCCGCAGACGACCGCGAGCAGCAGCAGCGGGAGGCTCGCGAAGAGCTGGAAGTCGGTCGCCGCGATGGTGCCGCGCAGGCCGGCGAACAGCGCGCCGGCGAGCCCCGCCATGCCGGCGGAGATCCCGAACAGCGCCACGCGGAACCACCGCATGTCCAGGCCGAGGGTGCCGCACGCGGCCGGGCTGTCGCGCATGGCGATGAGCACGCGTCCGAGGCGTCCGCGACGCAGCGCGAGCAGACCGACGGCCATGAGGACGAAGAAGATCACCATCACGAGGACGTAGACGCGTGGCTCGGTGATGGCGATGCCGAGGACCGACATCGGCTCGGCGGGCAGCGACCCGTTGAACCCGAAGGCGAAGGACGCCTGGAACACCAGCTTGTCCATCAGCACGCCGAAGGCGAGCGTGGAGAGCGCGAGGTAGAGGCCGGTCAGGCGGAGCACCGGAAGGGCGACGAGCGCGCCGACGCCGGCGGCCACCAGCGCGGCCAGCAGGAGACCGAGCAGGTTGGGCGAGTCCAGCTTGGCGTAGGCCAGCGCCCCGACTCCTGCGAAGGTGAACTGGGCCAGCGACACGTGGCCGCCGTAGCCGGTGAGCAGCACCAGCGACAGCATGACCATCGCGTACGTCGCCGCGGTGCCGGCGAGCAGGAGGTTGGCGTCGGACAGCGCGAGCGTCACGATCGCCATCGCGACGATGAGGCTCAGGCCCCAGCCGATCGAGCGCTGCAGCGTCGGCACCGGCGCGGACACGATTCCCTTGACCTGGCCGATCCGCAGCTGCGCCTGCGGCATCGCGATGATGACGACGAAGAGGAAGAGCGCCGGCACGACGGCCCGGACACCCGCGAAGGCGCCCTCGCTCGGGAGGTAGGCGACGGCGTACGACTGGAGCAGGCCCAGCCCCATGGCGCCGACGAAGGTCAGCGGCAGCGACTTCAGGCGGCCCAGCATGGCGGCGGCGTACGCCGAGATCACCAGGAGGGTCAGCTCGAAGTAGTCGAGCCCGATGACCGGGGTGAGCAGGATGCCGGCCAGGGCGGCGAGGGAGGAGCCGATGGCCCACGACAGCGCGGCGACCTGGGACGGCTTGCCGCCGTAGAGCTTCAGCAGCTCGGGGTTGTCGACGCTGGCGCGCATCGCGGTGCCGACCCGCGTGCGGTTGAGCAGGACGTACAGGCCCGCCGCGACGACGATCGACAGGGCGATGGTGATGAGCTGGTGCGCGGTGACGTAGACCTCCCCGATCTGGACGCCGCTCTCCGGGAAGAAGAACGGCAGCGACCGGGACTCCGGCGGCCAGATCTGCTGGGCGAGCCCGATCAGTCCGACGAACAGGCCCACGGTGACCACGAGCGACACCGCGACCGGAGCCTCGCCGAGGCCGCGCGTCATGACGCGCTGCACGAAGAAGCCGAAGGCGGGTGCGACCACGAACAGGACGAGGATCAGCGACAGCCACGTCGGCAGGCCCTGGCGCTGGCTGAAGTCCCAGAAGACGAAGGACAGCACCATGCCGAAGGCCCCGTGGGCGATGTTGAAGACCCGGGTCGTCGTGTAGGTGAGCACCAGCCCGCTGGCCGCGATCGCGTACGCGGCACCGGAGAAGATGCCGAGGATGGTGAAGGACAGCAATGAGCTCATGTCAGTTCACATTCGTGATGCCGTTGCAGGTGTACCTGGTGCCGCCGATCGGGCGCCAGGAGCCGCCGCGCAGCTCGATGAAGCGCCAGCAGTCCCCGACCTGCTTGGCCCCGACCTGCTGCGGCGAGTGCAGGTCGTTCGCGGTCCAGTTGCGGACGCTCCGCATGGACTGGTTCAGCGTCTCCCGAGACAGGCGCCCGCCGAGGGCGAGCGACTGCTCGACGAACAGCCGCGCCGCCGACCAGGCGAACACCCCGAAGTAGTTGGGCTGCGCACCCGGCTTCACCTGGTTGAGCCAGGCGATGTAGAGACCCATCTCGCGGTTGGCCTGGGTCTCGCTGTAGAGCGCGGTGTTGACGAAGATCTTCGTACCCTCGACCGCGGCACCGCCCTGCTCGATGTAGGCGGAGTTGTAGCCCGTCGGGTCGAGCATGTAGATGTCGGGCTTGAAGTTCTGCTGCTGCATGGCCTGGGCGAGGCGGATGGCCTGCTGGTACGCCCCGAGGAACTGCACGTACTGCACGTTGCGGTTCTTCATCTGCTGGACGAACGGCGCGTAGTTGAACTCCGAGACGTCGATGCCCTGCTGGTAGACGAAGCGCATCCCGCGCTGGGTCATGGCCTTGGCCTGGTTCTGGGCGTTGATCGGGCCGGCACCCGCGTTGATCCACAGGTAGGCGGCGTTCTGCGCGGCGCGCGAGCTGGTCCGCTTGATGAACTCCGGGACGGCGTTCTGGAACTGGCTGAAGTTGACCGACTGCGCGGAGTAGCAGTTCGGGCAGTCGAAGCGCTCCTTGGTCACCGCGGTGGCGCGGATGTCCGGGATGCCGCAGTTGCGGGCGGTCGCGGCACCGCCGGAGTCGAACGCGGACTGGCTGCCGACGGCGGCGAAGGCCTGCTGGCAGGCCTGGAGGTAGGCCGACTGGTCGGCGCCGTTGTCCGTGCGGCTGTCGAGGGCCAGGAGCTCCAGCTTGCGGCCGCAGATGTCGGACTGGGAGTTGAAGAAGGCGATGTAGGCCCGCACGCCGTCCTGGGCCGACTGGAACAGGCCCGGCACCGGCCCGGAGATGTCCGAGGCGTTCGCGATCTTGATCGTGTCGTCGGTGATGCCAGGACCGTTGCGGAAG
>Ga0172376_10009453_pt1 | contig 10022 bp, 6 predicted proteins | sample Lak35m_FD_121114 | JGI IMG/M metagenome (GOLD analysis project Ga0172376, IMG submission 121114) | Freshwater microbial communities from Kabuno Bay, South-Kivu, Congo - kab_092012_35m | ecosystem: Environmental > Aquatic > Freshwater > Lake | place: Democratic Republic of the Congo: South-Kivu... | reverse complement strand
ACTGGCCCCAAAACTGGCCCCGAAACTGGCCCGCCCCCGGTCGCGCCCCGGTCCGGCCTCCTGCGCCGGCGCCGCGGGGCGATTCCGGCCCGGCCGTCGCCGGGATGATCGTCACCGCCAACCCGTGCCGGACCGCCCACCCCGAAGCCTGCCGCCACGCCCGCCCCCACGGATACCCCGCGAAACCGCCGCCCCGCACCCCCGCGCCCCGGATCGCCCGAACCCGCCCGCACCCCGGGGCGATCCCCGCGCGCGCCTGCCCTCAACCCGACCCGATGCCCCACCCTCACCCTCGCCCCTGGTTACGCATCCCCCGCCGCATCCCCGCGGCCTCGACCGCCCCCCTCCTCATCTTGGTCCCAATACCCTCGGGGGGAGGCGCCCCTTGGCGCCGCGGGGGGCAGACAGCCCCCCGCCTGCGGCGGATCGCGCCATGATGCCGCCGGGGGTCATTCTCGCGGGCGGCCGCGCGACCCGCATGGGCGGGGGCGACAAGGGCCTGCGCGCCGTCGCGGGCCAGCGCCTCCTCGATCGGGTGATCGCGCGCCTCGCCCCCCAATGCGCGCCCCTCGCGATCAATGCCAATGGCGATCCTTCCCGGCTCGAGGCCTTCGGCCTGCCCGTCCTGCCCGACGGCCTGCCCGACCATCCGGGGCCGCTTGCGGGGGTGCTCGCGGGGCTCGACTGGGCGGCAGGGCTCGGGGCGGGGGCGATCGTGACGGTCGCGGCCGATACGCCCTTCTTCCCGCACGATCTCGCGGCGCGGCTCGCGGCGGCCGCTGGCCCCGCGGGCCTTGCCCTCGCCGCCAGCCCGGATGAGACGGGGCGGCTCCAGCGCCATCCCACCTTCGGCCTCTGGCCCGTCGCGCTGCGCGCGGATCTGCGCGCGGCGCTCGAGGGTGGCTTGCGCAAGATCGTGCTCTGGACCGACGCGCACGGGGCGGGCACCGCCGCCTTCGAGGCGCGGCCCTTCGATCCCTTCTTCAACGTCAACACCCCCGAGGATATCCTGGAGGCCGAGCGCATCGCGGGGCTGGCATGAAGGTCTATGGCGTCACCGGCTGGAAGGACAGCGGCAAGACGACCCTCACCGAGCGGCTCCTGGCCGAGATGGTCCGGCGCGGGCTCGCGGTCTCGAGCGTCAAGCACGCCCACCACGACACCGAGATCGACCATCCGGGCCGCGACAGCTTCCGCCACCGCGCGGCCGGGGCGGGGCAGGTGATCGTCGCCTCGCCCGTCCGCTGGGCGCTGATGACCGAGCTGCGCGGCGCGCCCGAACCCCCGCTCGAGGCGCTGCTCGGACGCCTCGACCCGGTCGATCTCGTGCTGGTCGAGGGTTTCAAGCGCGCCCCCCACCCCAAGATCGAGGCGCACCGGACCGAGACCGGGCGGTCGCTGCTCGCGCCCGAAAACCCCACCGTGCGGGCGGTCGCCTCGAACGGGTCGCCCGCCGTCGCCGTCCCGCTCTTTCATCTCGACGACATCTCGGGCATCGCCGACTTCATCCTGCGCGAGGTCGGGCTTTGAGGGGCGGGGCACCGCGCCGTGGCCGTCGCATCCCTTGGGGCGGCGCATGAGGGTCGATCGTGTCGTCGTGCTCGACTGGTCGGCTGCGCGCGGGGCGCGGCAGGGGCGCGATTCGATCTGGATCGGACAGGCTGATGCGGCCGGGGTCTCGGCCGAGAACCCGCCCCATCGCGGCGCCGCCGAGACGCGCCTTGGCGCCATTGTCGCCGAGGCGCTTGCAAAGGCGGAGCGGCTGCTGATCGGGGCCGATTTCGCCTTCGGCTTTCCCGCGGGCTTCGCGCGGCGCCTGACCGGCCGGGCCGAGGCGCTGGCGGCGTGGGACTGGTTCGCCGCCCGCGTGGCCGAGACGCCCGGCCATGGCACCACCTATCGCGCGGCCGCCGCCGAGGCGAACGCGCGGATGGGCGGCCCCGGCCCCTTCTGGGGCAATGGCGAGCGGGTGCAGACCCCCGGCCTGCCGCGGCTGAAGCCGCCCTTGCCCGCTGGCCTTGCCGAGTATCGCGCGACCGATCTTGCCGCGCGCGCCCCGGGCGGCGGGTCGCCCAAGCCCGTGTGGCAGCTCGCCGGGGCGGGGGCCGTCGGGGCGCAGGTGCTGACGGGGCTGCCGATGCTCGCGCGGCTGCGCGCCGCGCACCCGGGGCGCGTCGCGGTCTGGCCGTTCGAGCCCGTGGGCGATGCGCCCGTGGTGCTGGCCGAGGTCTACCCCTCGATCCTCGCGCCCGAGGTCGCCGCGCTCAAGCGCGCGAGCGGCATGGTCGCGGACGAGGCGCAGGTGCGGCTGCTCGCGGGCACGCTCTGGCGGCTGGCGGCGACGGGCGGGCTTGGCGCGATGCTCGATGCGCCGCGGGGCAGGCCCGAGGCGACCGAAGAGGGCTGGATCCTCGGCGCGGGGCATCAGGCCGCGCTGCGCGCCGCCGCCGCCGCGCCGGTCGAGCCGCCGCGGCTGCGCAATGACTGCTTCGCGATGCCGCAGGGCGTCGCCTGGGTGCCGGTCGATGAGGCGCTCGCGCGGTTGCGCGCGGTGCTCGTGCCGCTGACGGGGGCCGAGGAGGTGCCGCTCGGGCAGGCGGCGGGGCGGGTGCTGGCCGAGGGGGTGCCGGCGCGCCGCGCGAACCCGCCGCGCGCCAATGCCGCCGTCGACGGCTGGGGCTTTGCCGCGGCAGGCACCGGGGCGGGCGTGCAGCGCCTGCCCGTCGTGCCGGGGCGGGCGGCGGCCGGGCGGCCCTTTGCCGGCGTCGTGCCGGCGGGCATGGCGGTGCGGGTGCTGACGGGCGCGATCCTGCCCGAGGGGGTCGATACGGTCGTGCTCGACGAGGATTGCGCGCGCGACGGCGCGACGGTCGTCTTCGACGGCCCCGTGAAGCCACGGATCAACACCCGCAAGGCGGGCGAGGATGTGACCGAGGGGGCGCTGGCGCTGGCGGCGGGCCAGCGGCTGCGCGCGCCCGATCTGGCACTCCTCGCCGCCGTCGGGGCCGACCGGGTGGCGGTGCGGCGGCGGCTGCGCGTCGGCGTCCTCTCGACCGGGGACGAGATCGTGCCGCCGGGGGCGGATGCCGCCCCGCACCAAATCTTCGACGCGAACCGCCCGATGCTGATGGCGCTCGCCGCCGGCTGGGGCTGCGAGGTGGTGGACCTCGGCCACGCCCCAGACGATGCGCGCCGGATCGCGGCGCGGCTCGATCGCGGGGCGGCGCGCGCCGATGTGATCCTGACCTCGGGCGGCGCCTCGGCGGGGGATGAGGATCATGTCGCGCGCCTCTTGCGCGAGCGGGGCAACCTCGCCGCCTGGCGGATCGCGGTGAAACCGGGCCGTCCGCTCGCGCTCGCGCTCTGGCAGGGGGTGCCGGTGTTCGGGCTGCCGGGAAACCCCGTCGCGGCGCTCGTCTGCGCGCTGATCTTCGCGCGCCCCGCGCTTGCGCTGATGGCGGGCGAGGGGTGGATCGAGCCGCAGGGCTTCACCGTCCCCGCCGCCTTCGCCAAGAGCAAGAAGGCAGGGCGGCGCGAATACCTGCGCGCGCGGCTGAACGCGGCGGGCGCGGCCGAGGTCTTCGCCTCGGAGGGGTCAGGCCGGGTGAGCGGGCTTGCCTGGGCCGGGGGTCTGGTCGAATTGCCCGACGCGGCGGTTGATGTCGCGCCGGGCGACCCGGTGCGCTTCCTGCCCTATGCCTCGTTTGGGATCGGCTGATCAGGCGCGGCGGATCAGATAGGTCCGCGCACCCTCGCCCGCTTCGGTCGCGAGCAACTCGTGCCCCGCCTCGCGGCAGAAATGCGGCACATCGACCACGGCCGCCGGATCGGTCGCGATCAGCCGCAGCACGGCACCCGGCGCCATCCCCTTGAGGCGCTTGCGCGCCTTGAGGACCGGCAGCGGACACAGAAGGCCCGAGGCGTCGAGGGTATCGTCCCAGTTCATGGCGCCTCTGCTAGGCGAAACGCCGCCTTTTGTCCATTCTCCGCGCAGCCTGCATGAAAGGATGACCCGAAGAAAGAGATGTCTGTCGATAGGTTTATTCTATCGTCTGACGGGACAGCGCGATTGACCGCGCGCCCCCGGCGGACGCAGAAGCAGGCGAAAGAAGACAGCTGGAGGCGGTGATGGCACTCGATCAGCGGCAGGGCACTTGGAAATCCGGGCGCGGCAAGGGTCGGCCGAGCACGAAGGGGCGCCAGCTCGAGGATGCGGCACTGGCCGAGGTGCGCGCCCTGATCGGCGACCGACCGCGCCGGCGCGACCTCTTGATCGAGTTCCTGCACCTCATCCAGGATGCCTACGGCCATCTCGCCGCGCGCCACCTGCGCGCGCTCGCCGAGGAGATGCGCCTCGCGCAGGCCGAGGTGTGGGAGGTCGCGACCTTCTATGCCCATTTCGACCCCGTGCGCGAGGATGAGGCCCCGCCGCCCGCGCTGACGATCCGCGTCTGCGATTCGCTCTCGTGCGAGATGGCGGGGGCCGACGCGCTCGCCCGTGCGCTGGCCGAAGGGATGGATCCGGCCGAGGTGCGCATCCTGCGCGCCCCCTGCATGGGCCGCTGCGACACCGCCCCCGTCGCCGAGGTTGGCCACCGCCATGTCGACCATGCGACGCCCGAACGCGTCGCCGCCGTCCGCGCCTCGGGCGATTTCCACCCCGAGATGCCCGACCACCAGGACCTCGCGGCCTATCGCGCGGCCGGGGGATACGCGACGCTCGAGCATCTGCGCGCGCGGGGCAACTGGCAGGAGGTGCAGGAGCGCGTGCTGGCCTCGGGGCTGCGCGGCCTCGGGGGGGCGGGCTTCCCCTCGGGGCGCAAATGGTCCTTCGTGCGCGCCAATCCGGGGCCGCGCTATCTCGCCGTCAACGGCGATGAGGGCGAGCCCGGCACCTTCAAGGACCGCTTTTATCTCGAACGCACGCCCCACCTCATGCTCGAGGGGATGCTGATCGCGGCCTGGGCCGTCGAGGCGGAGCGCTGCTTTGTCTACATGCGCGACGAATACCCCGCCGTGCTCGCGATTCTCGGTGCCGAGATCGCGGCGCTCGAGGCGGCGGGCCTGATCGCGCCGGGGTATGTCGAACTGCGCCGCGGGGCAGGGGCCTATATCTGCGGCGAGGAATCCGCGATGATCGAATCGATCGAGGGCAAGCGCGGCATCCCGCGGCTGCGGCCGCCCTATGTCGCGCAGGTCGGCATCTTCGGCCGCCCGACGCTCGTCCACAACGTCGAGACGCTCCACTGGATCGCGCGCATCTGCCGCGAGGGGCCCGAGATCCTCTCATCCGTCGAGAAGAACGGCCGCAAGGGCCTGCGCTCCTACTCCGTCTCGGGGCGGGTCGTGCGGCCGGGGGTGCATCTCTTGCCCGCGGGTTCGACCATCCGCGACGTGATCGCGGCGGCGGGCGGGATGCTGCCCGGGCACCGCTTCAAGGCCTATCAGCCGGGCGGGCCGTCCTCGGGGCTCCTGCCGGCAACGCTCGATGACATCCCGCTCGATTTCGACACGCTCCAGCCGCATGGCAGCTTCATCGGCTCGGCGGCGGTGGTCGTGCTGTCGGACCACGACAGCGCGCGCGGCGCGGCGCTCAACATGCTCGCCTTTTTCGAAAAGGAGAGCTGCGGCCAGTGCACGCCCTGCCGCGTCGGCTGCGAAAAGGCCGTGAAGCTCATGCAGGCGCCGAAATGGGACCGCGCGCTGCTCGAGGATCTCTGCCAGGTGATGGCCGACGCCTCGATCTGCGGCCTCGGCCAGGCCGCGCCGAACCCGATCCGCCTTACCCTCAAGCACTTCGCCGACGAGGTCTGACATGCTCGACACCAAGGGCCCCGAGCCGATCATCTTCACCCTCGATGGCGAGCCCGTCGCCGCCCGCCCCGGCCAGACGATCTGGGAGGTCGCGCAAGGGCGGGGCCTCGTCATCCCGCACCTCTGCCACCGGCCCGAGCCGGGCTATCGCCCCGACGGCAACTGCCGGGCCTGCGTGGTCGAGGTCGAGGGGGAGCGCACGCTCGCCCCGAGCTGCTGCCGCGTGCCCACCCCCGGCATGGTCATCCACACCCAGAGCGCCCGCGCCACCGCCGCGCGCAAGATGGTGGTCGAGCTCATGGTCGCCGACCAGCCCCCCCGCCCCGAGGCGCACGACCGCTCCTCGCATCTGTGGCAGATGGCCGACGCGGTGGGCGTGGCCGAGAGCCGCTTCCCCGCCATCGAACCCGCCCGCATCCCGCTCCTCGATGACAGCCATGTCGCGATGCAGGTCAACCTCGACGCCTGCATCCAGTGCGGCCTGTGCGTGCGCGCCTGCCGCGAGGTGCAGGTCAACGACGTGATCGGCATGGCCGGGCGCGGCCATGACAGCCACCCCACCTTCGACCTCGCCGACCCGATGGGCGAAAGCACCTGCGTGGCCTGCGGCGAATGCGTGCAGGCCTGCCCCACCGGCGCGCTGATGCCCGCCGCCACCCTCGACGCCAGGGGCCACGGCGACAGCCGCGACTTCGACCACGAGGTGAAATCGCTCTGCCCCTTCTGCGGGGTGGGCTGCCAGGTCTCGATCAAGGTCAAGGACGGCCGCGTCGCCCGGGTCGACGGCATCAACGGCCCCGCGAACGAGGGGCGGCTCTGCGTCAAGGGCCGCTTCGGCTTCGACTACATCCACCACCCCCACCGGCTGACGAAGCCGCTGATCCGGCGCGAGGATGCCCCCGCCAAGGGCATGGACGTCGACCCCGCCAAGCCCTGGACCCATTTCCGCGAGGCCGAATGGGACGAGGCCCTCGACGTCGCGGCGCGCGGCCTGCTGGACCTGCGCGCCTATTGGGGCGGCCGGGCCGTCGCGGGCTTCGGCAGCGCCAAATGCACCAACGAAGAGGCCTATCTCTTCCAGAAGCTGATCCGCCAGGCCTTCCGCCACAACAACGTCGACCACTGCACCCGGCTCTGCCACGCCTCGTCGGTCGCGGCCCTCATGGAAAACGTCGGCAGCGCCGCCGTCACCGCCACCTTCAACGAGATCGAGAACGCCGACGTCGCGATCGTGATCGGCTCCAACCCGACCGAGAACCACCCCGTCGCCGCCACCTTCTTCAAGCAGTTCGCCAAGCGCGGCGGCAACCTCATCGTGATGGATCCGCGCGGCATGGGGCTGAAGCGCCACGCCACCCACATGCTCCAGTTCCGCCCCGGCACCGATGTCGCGCTCCTGAACGCGATCATGAACGTGATCGTTGAGGAAAAGCTCTATGACCGCCAGTTCGTCGAAGGCTTCACCGAGGGCTTCTTCGAATTCCGCGACCACATCCGCGCCTTCCCACCCGAGCGGATGGCCGAGATCTGCGGCATCGACGCCGAGACGATCCGCGCCGTCGCCCGCGGCTTCGCCCGCGCCCGCGCCGGCATGATCTTCTGGGGGATGGGCGTCAGCCAGCACATCCACGGCACCGACAACGCCCGCTGCCTCATCTCGCTCGCGCTGCTCTGCGGCCATGTCGGACGCCCCGGCACCGGCCTGCACCCGCTGCGCGGCCAGAACAACGTCCAGGGCGCCTCGGACGCGGGCCTCATCCCGATGTTCCTGCCCGACTACCACGCCGTGACCGACGCCGAGACGCGCGAACTCTTCCGCCACATCTGGCGCGGCACCGAGATCGAGGCGCAGAAGGGCCTGACGGTGGTCGAGATCATGGACGCGATCTATCGCGGCGAGATCCGCGGCATGTACATCCTGGGCGAGAACCCCGCCATGTCCGACCCCGATGTCGAACATGCCCGCCGCGCGCTCGCCAAGCTCGAACACCTCGTGGTGCAGGACATCTTCCTGACCGAGACGGCGATGTATGCCGATGTCATCCTGCCGGCCTCGGCCTTCTACGAAAAGACGGGCACGGTCACCAACACCAACCGCCAGGTGCAGATGGGCCGCAAGGCGGTCGAACCCCCGGGCGAGGCGCGCGCCGACTGGCGCATCACCGTGGCCCTCGCCAACCGTCTCGGGCTTGACTGGGATTACGACAGCCCGCGCGAGGTCTTCGCCGAGATGAAGATGAGCATGCGCTCGCTCCACCACATCACCTGGGCCCGGCTCGAGGCCGAGGATGCGGTCACCTACCCGAGCCTCAGCCAGACCGACCCCGGCCAGGCGGTCGTCTTCGGCGACGGCTTCCCCCGCCGCGCCGGCCGCGCCAAGTTCACCCCCGCACGCGTCACGCCTCCGGCCGAGGTCCCCGATCGCGACTTTCCGATGATCCTGATCACCGGCCGGATGCTCGAACACTGGCACACGGGTTCGATGACGCGCCGCGCCGGCACCCTCGACGCCCTCGAACCCGAGGCCTTCGTCGCCCTCCACCCGGCCACCCTGCGCCGCATGGGCCTCGCCGCGGGCGACATGGTCCGCGTCACCACCCGCCGTGGCGCGATCGAGGCCCGCGCCCGCGCCGACCGCGCGGTGGCCGAGGATTGCCTCTTCATGCCCTTCGCCTTCGTCGAGGCCGCGGCCAACGTGCTCACCAACCCCCAGCTTGATCCCTTCGGCAAGATCCCCGAGTTCAAATATGCCGCGGCCAGGCTCGAGGCGCTCGGGGAACGGACCGCCGCCGAGTGACCCGCCTGAACCGGCCCGCCGGACCTCGCCGTTGCAGTCGGGTATTTGAACCAAGATGAGAAGGGGGGCGCGCCCGGGTTCTCATCTTGGCAAAAATACCCAAGTCGCGACGGCCGATGCGGGCACGGGGTCCGTTCCGGGGCTCAGCCGCCGTTCTCGCGCAGGAAGTCGATCAGCGCGCGGCGGTCCTCGGGCGCGGGGAGGCGCTGTTCGGGCATCCGGCTCCCGGGGGTATAGGCCTCGGGGCCGAATTCGAAGAGGGCGGCGACGGTTTCCTCGGTCCAGATGATGTCGAGGGCCTTGATCGCCCCGGAATAGGCGTATCCCGGGGCCGAGGCGATGGGGCGGCCGAAGATGCCGTGAAGGGTCGGGCCGGCGCGGTTGCCGTCGTCGGGCCCGAGGCTGTGGCAGACGGCGCAGGCGCGCCAGACGCGGGCCCCCCGAGAGGTATCGGTCGGGCTGTCCGCCGTGGCGCTGCCCGGTCCGAGGGGGGTGCCCTCGGGCGTCCAGCGGCGGATGATCCCGTCGTTGCCGGCGCTGAGCAGATTCCCTTGCGCGAAGGCCACCGCCCAGACCGCGCCCTGGCCGGTCTCGATGCGCGCGCGCAGCGTCAGATCGGCGGCCTCGATCACCCACACCTCGCCCGAGACCGAGGAGGCGGCGAGCAGGCCGTTGCCGGCGGCGAGGGCGACGACCGGGAGCGGGCGGTCGGACAGCGCGCGCTCGGCCCCGATCCCGTCTGGCGTCGCGCGGCGCAGCACCCAGTCGGCGCCGGCGACGATGACGCCCGCCCCGTCGGCCACGAGCGCGGCCGGGGGGCTGGCGAGGTCGACCGAGGCCACGAGGCGCGCGCCCTGCCAGAAGCGCAGCCGCAGGTCGGTGCCGATGCTCGCGAGCCCGTCGGGCGTGGCGACGAGGCCGGTCGCCTGGCCCTGATGGGCCTCGAAGGCGGTGCCGTCGGGCAGCACGATGCGCCCGTCCCAGCCGGCCGAGGCGATGCCGTCGGGCAGGGCGGCGAGGGCGGCGACGGGGGCGTCATGGGCGGCGCGGCGCGAGACGGGGTCGGGCGTGTAGTCGGCCCAGACGATCACCTGCCCGTCCTGGCCGCCGGTCGCGAAGCCGCCGGGCAGGGGGAGGACGGCCGTCACCGCGCCAGTATGGCCGCGCACGATCTGGACGGGGGCATCCCCCTCCCAGCGGATCGCGCGCGTGTCGAGCCCGCCCGAGAGGACGCGCCCGCCCTCGGCCGCGAGCGCGCGCACCGGCCCGCCGTGGCCGCGCAGATCCTGCGCCGTGGCGGGCGGGGCGGCGGACAGCTGCGCGGCGAGGGCGAGGGCGAGGGCGAGGGCGAGGCGTGCCGGGCCCACCGCTTGCCCGTTCAGAACTGGACGAGGTTGTCGCCCGGCGAGGT
>Ga0172376_10009451_pt1 | contig 10023 bp, 8 predicted proteins | sample Lak35m_FD_121114 | JGI IMG/M metagenome (GOLD analysis project Ga0172376, IMG submission 121114) | Freshwater microbial communities from Kabuno Bay, South-Kivu, Congo - kab_092012_35m | ecosystem: Environmental > Aquatic > Freshwater > Lake | place: Democratic Republic of the Congo: South-Kivu... | reverse complement strand
CCAGCACCACGGAAATCGTGCGGATGTGCGGATACATCGAGCTGTCCTTTATGATCCAGTAGCTTTCAGCGGCGAACAGGGGAATGGCGAAGAGGATGAGGCGGGGGGAGCCGAGAAAAACGAGCCCAGCGAGGCAAAGAATGGCGAGAACAGGGGCCAGAGTCTGTTCGCTGTAAAAGCGGGCCACGGCGCGATCCAAACCGTAAATCAGCCCCACCATCCCGAGCAAAATAAGAACCCTTTGGGCAAATTTGGGCATATTTGAGAATACGAACCTATATCTCTTCGGGGCCAGATCAAGCGCGCCAGTACTGGGCAAAGCCCGCTGCCACTTCTCTTGAAAATTATAACGATCACACTCCTTGAGTGTGGATTTTGCGGTTTCTCCTCGCCCGCCCAGAACGCTAGAAAGGTTTTATGCGCTCCCTTGGCCCCGAAAAACTTCTGTCGGGGGCCTGGCATGCAAGGACCGCGCCGTCCCGGCGAATTTCTTTCAGCCGGACATGGCTAGAAGTCCTAATTCCGGCTGTTGCGGCGGGAATCCTCTTTGCGCTTGGGGCCAAAATCATGGCTTGGGTGGTCATGGGTATTACCACGACTTTTTTTGGGATCCGATTGATCCGTCCTAGTTGGGGCCGACAGATAGAGCGAGGGATCGGCGTCTTTGCGGAAAAGCTAGCTCATTTCATCTCCTGGATTCTTCTGGCTCCGTTTTTCTTTGTGGGTCTAACCCTGGCCAAAATCGGCCAGCAGCTTTCTCATCGGGATCCCCTATTGCTCCGGCAAGCTGACCTTCCGAGCTTTTGGCTCTCCTGTGATTCCGAAGCTCGCCGCCGGAGTTACGTCCGGGCCATGTTCTGCACTGAAAGAAACCGGGGAGGAGGGCTTTCCCTCGCTTCCCTGGCTTTTTTTGGCCTTTTACTTTTAGCCTCTGCCGAAATCGGGCTGCGCATCTACGGCTTCGGTGACCCGCTCCTTTACCAGCAGGACCCGGAGGTGGGGTTTTATTTTCGGCCCAACCAGGATGTCCGTTATCCCGGCCGTACTATTCAGGTCAATAAGTACGGGATGCGCAGCCTGGACTTTCCCGAGCCCAAGCCGGCTGACGAATACCGAATCCTCATGCTGGGGGACTCCACCCTCGCCGGCACCCGGGTGGGAAACCACGAGCTCTATTCCAATCTACTCGAGGCCAGGCTCAATGAGAACTCAACCGGAAAAAAATTCCGCGTCCTTAACGCCGGGGTCAACGCGTGGGGCCCGCTCCATATGTTGGCTTACGTGCAGAAGTTTGGATCGTTTCAGTCCGATTTGGGGATGATTCTAGGACCGGTTCAGGATGTGTTTCGGCCCAAGTACGGTTTGGGGCGCCTTTCCTTTACCCCCTCCTCAGGCCCCTCCCGCTTGGCACTCGAACAGATCCTTTTCGAGCTAGTTTGGCGTTACCGTGAGGCCGCTTTGGGCCGCCCCGATTGGAACAATGGGCCCAATACTAAAAAGCAAACCCGCGAGGGAACAGAAGCGTACGTCCAGCTGGCGCAGGCTCTAAGCGAATCCGGAGCAGAGATCTATTTTGAGTTTCTTCCCGGATCCGTCGCGACGCTTGGCAAAGAAGACGACCCCGGGAGTCAGGAGCTTTTCGACCAGATGGCCAGGCGGTTTCGCGAGGCTGGATTTGAGGCGCATCTGAACGGCCCCATCTTTGTCCAAGAAAAAAACAAAGAAGATATTTATTACGATGGATTCCACTTTGGTCGTCTGGGGCACCGCCTGTACGCCGATCATCTTTACGGACAGCTACGGGAAAGGGTGCCAACTGTGCGGGACAATCTTAGGAAGTCCGGCCCATGAACATCCTGGGGGTCAGCGCTCTTTATCACGACAGTGCGGCGGCACTCGTCAAGAACGGTGAAATCATTGCTGCCGCCCAGGAGGAGCGGTTCTCGCGTAAAAAACACGATGATCGGCTTCCGATTGGGGCCATCGCCTATTGTCTGGATGCGGCAGGGATAAAAAGTGGCCAGACGCTCGATGCGGTGGTTTTCTACGATAAACCGATCACCAAGTTTACCCGGCTACTGACCACCCTGACTGAGCGAGCTCCCCGCGGCTTTTCGGTTTTTCAGGCGGCGGTGCCGGCCTGGGTCAAGGACAAGGGATGGGTGGGAGCGGTCTTGGAAAGGGCCTTGGGACGGCAAGGGGTTTCAGTGGGGCAGTTCTATTTTCCCGAGCACCATGTTTCCCACGCAGCCAGTGCCTTTTACCCCTCACCCTTCCCAGAGGCGGCGGTGCTGACGATGGACGGAGTGGGGGAATGGGCTTGTTCCAGCATTGCGGTCGGCGAGGGGCACGAACTGAAAATGCTGGTGGAGCAGCGGTTTCCCCATTCCCTTGGACTGTTGTATAGCGCCTTCACTTATTTCACCGGCTTCAAGGTCAATTCCGGTGAATACAAGCTCATGGGACTGGCACCCTATGGCCAGCCCAGGTTTGTCGAAAAAATCCGCAAGGAACTAATCCAAATCCGTGAAGATGGCTCCCTCTGGCTGAATCCGGACTATTTTGGCTTTTTGGACGGCTTTACCATGACGAATGAGAAGTTTTCCCGGCTTTTCGGGGGGCCCCCGCGGCCGGCGGAGTCTGAAATCAGCTCCCGGGAGATGGATCTGGCCGCCTCCATCCAGGCCGTTACCGAGGAGGTGGTCCTAAAGATGGCCCGATATGCACGGGCTCTCACTGGCAAATCCCGGCTTTGCCTGGCTGGCGGGGTGGCTCTCAACTGTGTGGCCAACGGAAAGCTTCTGCGCAGCGGCCTGTTTGAGGACCTTTGGATCCAGCCCGCCTCGGGGGACGCCGGGGGTGCTCTTGGGTCCGCCCTTTACGTTTGGCACCAGGTTTTGGGGAAACCGCGTTCTGTGGTCCCCGGTCGGGACGCCATGAAAGGATCGTTGCTGGGCCCCTCCTACCCGCGGGACTCGATTTCCGAATTTTTAACGAAGAACCAGATTCCCCATCAAGAGTACCGAGGGGAAGCCCGTGAGACTTTCCTAGCCAAGGCCTTGGCTGATGGGAAGGTGGTGGGGATGCTGCAGGGACGAATGGAATTCGGCCCACGAGCATTGGGCAACCGCAGCATCTTGGCCGACCCGCGCGACCCTAAAATGCAGAGCGGTCTCAATCTCTCCACCAAGTTCCGGGAAAGCTTCCGCCCCTTTGCCCCGATTGTCCTTCAGGAGGATGTGGCTGACTACTTCGAGAAGGTAAAAGAGTCTCCCTATATGCTGCTGGTAGACCAGGTGAAGTCCTCCCGGTGTCTGCCCCGGCGCGGGGACGAGGAAAAACTACCCCTGACCGAGTGGGTCAACCGACCCCGTTCGGATTTGCCGGCCGTCACCCATGTGGACTATTCCGCGCGCATCCAGACGGTGGATCAGGAGCGGAATCCCCGGCTGCATCGCCTCCTGCAGGAGTTCAAAAAGCTCACAGGGTGCCCCGTCTTGGTGAACACCAGTTTCAATGTGAGGAGTGAGCCGATCGTCTGCACGCCGGAGGATGCGTATGTCTGCTTTATGCGCACCGGGATCGATGTGCTCGCGCTTGATGATTTTGTGCTGCTCAAGAACGAGCAACCTCTTTGGGAAGAAACGGCCAACTGGCGGGAGGAGTTTGGCCTTGATTAAAGAAACCAAGAAATGATCACACTTCGCTGGATCGGAAGAATGCTGAAGGATTTATTCCTGATGGGATGGGTAAACCAGGCCTGGTTCATGAGTCTGGGAATTTTGGGGTTAATTTTTCTGGGACTGATTATTTTGGGAGCAAAGGTGGCAGCACCGTTTATCTACACCCTCTTTTAAGTGGCCGGGCCGATTGGGGCTTAGGAAGGCAAAACGGAACGATACGCACAGTCCATCCGCCTCAGCCAGAGGCTACGAGAAAAAGAGGCACCTAATTTTTTATAGCCGGCCATGCCCATTTGCCGAGCCTCCTCCGGATTTTTACCTAATCGCTCGATGGCCTGAGCCAGTCCGGCGGTATCGCCCGGGCTCACTAATAACCCATTCACGCCATCGTCGATGGTCTCCGCCAAGGCCCCGATTCGATAGGCGACTACCGGGCGTTGGCGGGCCCAGGCTTCCAGCACGATCATTCCAAATGTTTCCGGAACAATCGATGGAATGACCGCAAAAGAGCACTCGGCCCATACCCTCTGTTGACCTTCTTTGTCCAAGAACCCCAAGAATTTCACGTTCGGCAAAGATGCGGCTTGGGCCTTGAGTGAGTCTTCGTCTGGACCTGTTCCCGCGATCCAGAGTTCGCGCGAGCCAGGCGGGATCGTCGACCAGGCCTTGAGAAGGTCATGCCCGCCTTTCTCCACCGAGAGCCGCGAAAGGAAGAGGGTGGGCCCATGAGGGGAAGGAGCGGGCGCAGACTCCTTGGTCTCGTAAAAATGCGGGACCACCGAAAGTTGAGTCTCGGGGAAGCCCATTTTGAGGTGTAAAGCCTTTTGCGACTCGCTGAGGGCGATCCAGCGACTGATTTTTTTAAAAAGATTCCTGCGCCGCACTTCCAGCAAGATGAGGGCTTGCCATCCAGAGATCAGCCGACTGTCGCGCCAGCAGGCGGTCTGGAAGGCGGGCCAAAAGTTGCCCCCGATGCATCTTTGGCAGGGCTGACCGTGATTCAAAAAGAGGCCATTTACGCAGCCGAAACGGTAGTTGTGAAGAAAGTGAACGACGGGAACCTTGAGGCGAAAAGCGGTCTCATACACCGACGGGGAAAGCCCCGGGATCACGTTGTGGATTTGCCATAGGTCGAACTTTCCAAGCTCCTGGTACCGTCGGAGCTTGGCCGCCACCGCGGGGTCGTGAAAGGCTCGTAGGGGGGCGGTCAGGTGCCGACCCAACCCTGGCCCCACAAACTCCTCCGTGGAGCCAAAATAATACTCCACTTGATGCCGCTCTTGCAGGGCGTCCCTGATTCGGGAAACGGAGGCCTCTTCGCCGCCATAATGAATATAGCGGCTGAAGATTTGAAGGATTCTCAGCCGCCGCATGCGATTAGCTTATGGCGTCTGATGCAGAGAATAAAGCACAAGAGAAGCGCCGCGATTTTTGGTCCTGGATTGTTGAGAGAGTTGAGGTCAGAAGGATAAGTGGCCCAAGGTGGCGCGCGCCTGGCAAGGAAGAATCGGCGCTGGAGATTTGAAGAAGGAAAGCCGGGCAAGTAGGCTGACGTCATGGATTTTACCATTGTTACGCCGAGCTTTCGGCAGTTGGAGGAGCTGGAGTGCTGTATTGCGTCAGTGGCGGATCAGGAGGGAGTGGAAGTGGAGCATATTGTGCAGGACGGGGGAACGGATGGATTTGCGGAGTTTGCCCGAAAAATGGCTGAGAGTTGGCCGGATCGACCGGGGTATCGGAGGGTGATGGTTTCCGAAAAGGACAAGGGAATGTATGACGCCATTAACCGGGGTTTCGAAAAAGCGAGAGGATCGATTTGTGCCTACCTGAACTGTGACGAGCAGTACTTGCCCGACACCCTGAAAAAAGTCGCGGAGGCCTTTCGGCCAAATCCACAGGTGGATCTCTTTTTTGGGGATGCCCTTGTCATTGATAAAAAAGGAAACGCTCGGTGCTGGCGAAAGGTATTGGTGCCCTTGGTCGGCCACACGTGGACCTGCCATTTTTCGGCGTTCACGGCCGCGATGTTTTTTCGACGCAGACTGCTGGATAAAGGAATCCGATTTGACACGAGTTACCGGGCAGCCGCGGATGCGGCATGGTATTTGGAAGCCCGAAAGCGGAAGGCAGAAACCGGGTCTTTGGGTTTTGTGACGTCCACCTTCATCGACTCCGGAGAAAATCTCGGGATGACTGACGCGGCCCACAAGGAACGTGAGCAACTCACACGGACGGCACCCTTTTGGATCCGAATCTTCCGGCCAGGATGGCTCGTTTTGCATCGGGTCAGACGCTTTCTGGCGGGGGCCCACCGGCCAAGAAGCTTCACCTATAAAATATTTTCCTACTCATCGATGGAGAGGAAAGAGTTCACCAGGCCCTTCCTGAGGGCGACATGGCCGGGTCGAGTGTGGGGATTTTAGGGAATCGGCGGTTGGCGAGGTTGTAAATTAGGACCATCCGGTTGCAAAATTAACTCCGGCCCAATTTGGCCGGCATCAACGGTCGGCGAAACTGGTGATCGCAAAGTTTCCAAACCCTTGATTCGCTCGAAGCGGTAAAGCAGGGCCGCAACAGGACAGACTTGAATTAAAAAGTAAGTCAAGTCCCCGTAGACAATAAAAAAACCAAAAATCTGCGGCGAAAGAAGGGCTACAGTCCAAATTTGGATTGGGGTTACTTCTTTGGAGGGCGTTCTTAAGGCGCTTCTGAAGCTGTAAAATAAAAGAGCAACGCAATACAAACCAAAAAAAACGGAACCCACTACCCCCACTGCAAGAAGAATGTGGACCACGCCTTGGTGTGGTTGGCGCATTTCTATGAATCGACGAACATCGTGGAATTCATCACCCGAAGCCGCCTGTCGCTGAATTACCGCCAGATAAACATCCGTTTCTTGCTTTGCAAGGCGGGCGTCGAAATGATAGCCCTGCCCGAAGAGAGGTGCCTGCTGAAAGTATTCTTTATAAAAGACCTCATCAATTCTTTGCCGCCACTCATTCGACGCCTCACCCTCAGCCGTTGCCCTTGGGTTCCAATCGCCCGGCAAAAAGGACAAGGCGCGTTGAATCTGCATCGGGTACTCGAATGCCTTTCCCTGAGTGAAAGCAATGGCGGCAGCAGCTACCGCTACTAGAGGAAGAATCAAGAGGGATCTTGAGCGCACGGCGGCAAAAAGGGCAGCCATGAGTGCGACGCCGTAACGAAAGATGGTATTTCGAAATCCACTCATGGCACAGAAAAGTCCTCCCATAAGAATCACCGGAAGAACCCAGAGGCGATTCGGCCGAAGCCAAGTGCGAGGCGGAATGTAGCAAAGAGCGACCAACCCCAGCGCGGACCCAAGCTTGGCCAACGCCCCAAAACGGGTAATGCCTTTTTCACCGGCAAAGTTACCCCTAATAGTGTCTCCATACTCGGCGAGGTTAACGCCGCTGTAGACCCTCCAAACTAGAGGGGCGGAAGCGGGCACAAAAGTTGTGAGAAGATCAGGAATTATATCGACGAACGACCCCCCAAAGTAGATTAAGGGCACCATTTGAAGATCCCGCCAACGGATGCCTGGGAAAGATGCAAGCAAAGGAATGCAAAGCGCAGCAAGAGCAATCTTAAAGTATCTACGCCCCCCCCAGCCGGTTCCGCCAAGAAGCCGGATGCCTATGTCCCCAGATACAACCCAATGGTATAAAAGAATTGCCAAAACTCCAGCTAAAGGCACCCAAAGCACCGCAGGGCCGATCTTCCAGCCTACATCCAAACCAAAGATCATTTTGAGGCCCAAATAACAAAATACCGCAAGAATTGCCAATTCCTGAATGGAGAAGCCAAGGGGAATAAAATTAAGGTTTCCCTCAATTGAAAGACAGAAGGGGATAATCATCCAGCATCGGTCTCCCAACCCGTAGACAAACAAAAGCAGCAACGCGACACCGACGAGGGTAATCATTGGCATGGCGTTTCCCCCTAGCGTTTCGGCGGTTAGCCATGGAGCGGCGATAAAAAACACCAACGTAATTAAAGCCAAACAGACTTTTTGGACCGTAAGATTCTGCATGTTCTTAAGCTAGCCCCAGCAAAGCCCTGCACCAATGGGCACCGCGGTGGATTACCAAGATCAAACTCGGTTTTGCAGAAGACCGGCGGGATTCCCACCGATTACAGACCCGGATGGAAAACTCCTGGTGACGACGGCGCCGGCCCCGACGACCACCTTATCCCCCAGTGTGACACCCTTTAGGATGATCGCGCGTGCACCAATGAAACAACCCCTACCAATGGAGACAGGTCGAGAGTTGGATGAATACTCGGTTTCCCAGGCAAAGCCTTCGCCCGGAATATGGAAGTCGTTATCCAAGATCATGCAACCAGCTCCTAGGAGTGTGTCAGAGCCGATTTGGATGGAGTTCCCCGACACAATGGTGGCACTGCTCATGCCCACGCGATCGCCCAAAAGAATCCGAGCCTGTGGGTTCATGGTCCGCAGGATACAAGGCTTTTCACCGCCCAAGGGGTTGTTGCGGCGCGAACTATCGAGAATGACGGACCTTCCGAACTCGATGGTGGATCCCTCAAAGCGGCTGACAAACGGGCGGCCACAAAGAATCGGCTGGGAAGCGGAAGCGACTCCTATCCAACGAAGCTCCCACCGCCAAAGATACCCAGGCCAAAGGCGAAGCCGATGTTTCCACAGGCCGGCGGTTTGCCTCCATCCCATGCCCCAAACTAACCTACCCAAGATTGAGCCCAACGAAAAAAATCGCCATTTTATCGGACTTTCCGCTTCATGTACTCCCGGGAAGCCCATTTCCAAGTCCTGCCGGGCATTATGCCACCTGGTTGCCGCAGTTGGCTGAGGCCTTTGCGGGGGAGAAGGATTTTGAATTCCACTGGCTGACCTTGGATTCTTCCCTTTCCGAAGAGCTGTCCATCCAAGCCTGGAGCCAAACCTTTCATGTCTTGCCCAGCTGGAAGCGCGGCAGAGCGGCCACCTTATTTTGGGCCGACCGGCATGCGATCTGCCAAAAGATAGGCCAAATTCATCCGGATCTGGTGCATGGATGGGGAAATGAAAATATTTGGGGGTGGGCCACGGTGGCAAGCGCCCGAAAAAACATCTTTTCCATCCAAGGTCTTTTGGGAGCCTACGGCAAACTGGGACACCAAGGTCTGCGAGATCGGCTGATGGCGCAAATTGAGCCCATGGTTTTGCGAAGAGCCGGGGTGTTGACGGCGGAGTCCCCTTGGACAGTCGGACACGTGAAAGATCTTTACGGCCGGAACGATGTGAGGATGGTTGAGTACGGCGTCCCCCAGGAATTCTTCGACGCGGAATATGCGCCTGACACCACAAACCCTTATGCCGTCATGATTGGGACGGCCGATTTTCGCAAGGGTGTTGACTTTGCGATCGAGCTTTTTTCCCGACCCGAGCTTGCCCATCTGCGCCTAAAGGTCATTGGGGGCGTTACCCCGTTTGGTGAAAAATGGAAAAAAATCTCTCCTTCCAACATCGAGTGGTTAGGGAGGAAAAACCAGTCGGAAATTATTCGTCTCATGGCCGGTGCCACTTGTCTGGTTTTGCCCACGCGGGGGGATACGGGTCCAACCGTTGCCAAGGAAGCTCGGGTGATTGGCTTGCCCCTGGTGGCCAGTCCCCATGGAGGCCATATCCAGTATGTGGAACACGAGAAAAACGGCTTTGTTTTAGGGCTAGAAGATCCGGAACTCTGGAGCCGAGCCATCCGGTATCTCTTTGCGGATATCGCCCGGGCCCAATCCATGGGCCAAGTGTCCCAGCAAAGGCAGAGGGAACTTCTTCGCCCATCAGAAACGGCCAGGCACTTTCTAAATTTATACTCGGAAATTTTACAGGCCCCTGAACGGAAAATAGGTGGGCCTTGAAAGTTGCCTTTGCCCTTGAAAATCCCCTCCGTTACGGCGGAGGGGTCAGTATTTTGGTGGCGACCCTGATCGAGGCCTGTCTGCCGGAACACGAGGTCATGCTGATTTCACCAGACGACGGAGTTGCCCTGGCCCAGGATCCCCTCGGGGCAAAACTGCAAAAGCATATCAGGTGGGATTGCGCAAAAAACCCGCCTTCCCAACAGTTTTCCACAGCCTCAAGGAACGCGCTCCGCGAGCTGGTGGGAGAGCTGCCCGATCTGGTGCACTTCCATAGTGGCGGGCTTTTTTCCTGGGGAAATCGCTGGCCGGGCTCTAGCTGGCCTGCTGCCCTGCGGCGGCAGGGCATTCCATCGGTTTGGACCAATCATCTGGTGGTTGATTGGCTGCATGGATATTGCGGAGACCGAAAGCCCCTCTGGTTCAAGCTGGCCATGTT